>Ga0257110_1000299_pt1 | contig 25296 bp, 20 predicted proteins | sample LP_taG_7_FD_190184 | JGI IMG/M metagenome (GOLD analysis project Ga0257110, IMG submission 190184) | Marine microbial communities from Northeast Subartic Pacific Ocean, Canada - LP_J_2015_P26_10m | ecosystem: Environmental > Aquatic > Marine > Oceanic | place: Canada: Northeast Subartic Pacific...
GGACAAATTCTACCATGTTATGTAATATGTGGTAACCATGATATTTGGGCTAAGAAATCAAATGACATATCTTCAATTGATAGTTTAAAATGGATTCCTAATGTACAGGTTTACAAAGAGCCTGAGTTATTGAATTGGTCTGGTAAAAACATTTTACTAATGCCATGGAGAAGAGATGCAGAACATGAAGCGGAAACCCTAGCAGAGTATCCACAGGCAGATATTGTATATTGCCATTCAGAAGTTAGAGGTATTTACCTTAATGCTAAAGTTAAGAATGAACATGGTACTGATTCTAATATTTATGATAAGTACGCGAGAGTTTATAGTGGACATATTCACTTTAGACAAGAGAGAGGTAAATTATTAATGGTCGGAGTACCATACCAATTAACTAGATCAGATCGAGATAACCCAAAAGGATTTGACCTAGTTAATCTAGAAAATATGGAAGAGACGTTCTTTGAGAACAATGACTCTCCTAAATTCCTAAGGTATAACATCAAAGCGCTGTATGACATGCCTCTTGGCAAGTTTAAGGAACAAATAAGAAATAACTTTGTAGATCTATTCGTTCCATCGCAAATCGCCACAACCAATGCATTGAGCCAGTTGGTTAATGAAATTCAACACATATCTAGAAAACTAGAACCAAATATTTACGAAGAAGATTCATATATCGATAAAGACTTTTATGACATAGATGAAATTGAAGAGATGTATAAGAATTACAATATTCTTAATCTTTGTAATATGTATATTGATAGTATGAAACAAGATGACGATTTGACGATAAGACTAAAGAGCAAGTTAAAACAATTGTATACGCAATGTGCATACAATTATGACACAGACAAATAATGAGAATAGACTACATTGAATTTAAGAACTTTGCTTCTTATGGAAATCAAGTACAGAGGATAGAATTTAGACAAGATACTTCAGAGTTATTTTTAACCCTAGGTAAAAACGGCCATGGTAAAACAACTATCGCTAATGCTATTATCTATGGTCTATATGGAAAGGTAGAAGGTGTTAAATTAGCAGATCTACCTAATCGTATTAATAAAGAACTACATGTAAAAATTGGATTACAATGTGGTACTATGAAGATCGAAATAGAAAGAGGTATTGCTCCAAGTAGATTTAGTGTCTTAATTAATGGTGTTGAATTTGATAAAGCAGGTAAGAAATCTGTACAAGAATATTTAGAAGATGAGGTGTTTGGTATTCCGTATCATGTATTTAAAAATATAATTATCTTATCAGTAAATGATTTTAAATCATTCTTAACCATGTCTAATTATGATAAGAAGCAGATTATTGATAGAATGTTTGGCTTCTCTATCCTTAACGATATGCAAAGACAAATTAAGGATGAGCGTAGAGATATTAAATTTGATATTGATGCTTTTGATGCTGAGTTAAATGAGATAATGAATTCAATTGGATCTGTAAGAGGTAAACTAAATACCCTATTAGCAGAATCTAAAACTGCAAATAAATCTAAAATTCAAGAATTAAAAGATCAATTAGTAACTCTACATGAAACTGTATTAGATATTGAAGCTAATCGTAAGCAGGAAGAATCTGCGATGAATAAGTTCAATAAAGAATATAACGAAAAAAGAACAGAAGCTGGAGATATTAAAAGAGAAATTGACTATCTAAATAAGAAGTTAGAATTATACGAGAGTGGACATTGTCCAACTTGTGAAACTAAATTAACTTCTGATTGGCACATATCTCAGAAAGATAGTTTTAGTGAAAAGATAGAAACTAGTACAGATCAAATTAAGGCTATTAAAGCTGAAATGGATGGACTACAAGAAAAGGTAGTATCTGCTAGAGACTCTAAACTAGAACTAGAAGGCCAGATCTCAGATAATAAGTTTACAATGAGAGGACTTAAAGGAGAGCTCTTAAAATTAAAAGATACTCCAGAAGGAGCTGACTTCGACCACTTAAGAAACCTTATTACAGAATTCGAAGAGAAAGAGGCTATTAAATCTACAAGTAAAGATGGACTAAATGCAGACTATAACTTTATGGAAGTTGTAGAAAATATATTAGGTGAAGATGGAGTAAAGAACTTAGCAGTTAAAACTATTCTACCAGGACTTAATACTAATATTGCAGCCATGGCACAAACGATGCACTTGCAATTCCATATTAGATTTGATGAGAAGTTTAATTGTATTATTAATCACCTAGGTGAAGATATTAATCCAATGACACTTTCAACAGGTGAGCGTAAGAAGGCAGACTTTATTGTTATTATCGCAATCATTAAGATCTTAAAGTTAAGATTCCCACAACTAAACCTTCTTTTCTTAGATGAGTTATTATCTTCAGTAGACCATGATGGTGTTTACAATATATTGAAGATCTTAAATCAAGTAATTAAAGAACATGAAATAAATACATTCGTAATTAATCACTCGGTATTACCACATGAGATTTTCGATAAGAAGATTGAAATCTACCGAGAAAACGGATTCTCTAAATTTACGATAGAGAACATAGATTAATAGAGTGATATATACTCTATGGCAACATACAATTTAAAATTTAATAAAGACGATTCAGTTATCAGACACGTTGTTGTTGGACTCTTAGCAGACCTCAATAGTAAACTGAGTTTTTGGAGACAAATTAGCAACGACGAGAGAGTGGTTGTTGATGTTCCTTTCTTTTATGCAGTCTCAGGAGATGAGAACTTTTTAAAAGATGCATTCCTATTTTCAAATGTAAATGGACCTGGTTGTGACCCTGATGGTCAGTTCGCGGATGGTAATTATGATAAAGTACCAAGAGGTATTGTAAACCTAACGTCGTTTGCTGTAGATCCCGCTAAGCTAGTTAATAAAAGAAACATGGGTCAATACTCGATGATGAATGAGGGTGGACTGATGGAAGGCTATGTTGCTGAATTCGAAATGATTCCATGTGTTATTGGAGTAGATGTAGAAATACTAGTATCTAGTCAATTAGACCTGTTTAAAGTTACAGAAGCTATTGTAAAGAAAATGTACAAGGCTAATTTCTATAACGTTGACGCAGGACATTTAGAAGAGGGAACTTACAGAATTTCATCTGAGTATATGATGCCAGATGATTATACACAGGAAAGACCTGTAGAATATAGCTTTGATGATAAAGCAAATCATAAAATTACATTTAGTTTAGAGATTAATTCATTTATACCTTCATTTGATTTTGAAGAAGATACTTACAGAAAATTCACTAGAACTATGTATGCTAATGCAATAACAGGAGATTATGACGATCCAAACGGATTCTTAGATCCTAATATGACACCTAATGTTTACTATGATTGTAACCAAGGTACTAAATGGGAATCTAATGGAACACAATGGATCAAGACTGGAGATGGGTTTGATTGCACTGATCTTTCATTGACAGCTACATTTGGTAATCAACAAAATAAAGAAAGTCAAATTAAGAGAGTCTCTAGAAGAAGAAAACAGGCTAATAGAATGTTTACAATCGCGAATGGTCCAGGGCCTGCAGTTATCACCTCAGAAGATGAAAAATCTATGCTTGGAGACAATTATACAGTTACTGGTAGAGACTATCCATTCGGAGGTAAAATAGACGAATAATTTGACTGATATATACTTAATAGAAAATAAAATACAAAAAATGGCAAATTTAAAAAACAATAAAGTTATTTCACCAATCGTTGAAAGTGGCCAAGGTCACATTTTTCATGTTAATGGTGCAAACTTTAAAGTAACTGGTTCTCATATAGAACTAGTAGAAGAAACTAATGATGTATTTAATACATTAGTTGCTGCTAACAACTTATTTACAATCAACGAGAATGGCATTTCATTCTATTACGATTACAACAACAAAAAAGCTATCTCTAAAATAGAAGAAGGTTCAATAGAAGCTTTTGATAAAATGAATGACTTAAATGAGAAAGTTGCTTTCTTAAATGAGTCAATTAAAGAGCTTAAATTAGCAAATAAAAAAGGAGAGGCGTTAGAGATCGCAACTAAAGAATTAGATGCTACTCAAACAGAATTAAATGAAACTAAGAAATCTGCAATAGCAGTACAGTTTACGTATGTAAAAGAATCAAATGCATTCTTTGCAGGTAAAATGGAAATTACTTTAGGTTCTGAAGAAAAACTTTCTGAAAGATTTTTTAATATAGGTTACATTAAGTATCAAGATAAAGCTATCATGGAAGCATTCCAAACAGCTGCTACAAACTTCGATACTTACAAAGTTTTAGATTTTGTAGAAGAGTCTACTAAAGATCAAATTACAGTAATTTCTATGAAAGCTGAAAATAACGCTTTTGTTTATAGAAGAAACGAAGATACTAAAATAACACAATTCAAAAAATTATTAGCTGATGCTGCTGTAGAATATGTAGCAGAACAAACTGGAGCTGATGTTACTGAATTATATGCTGAAGTTTTAGAATCTATAGTAGAAAGAAGAGCTGCTAAGAATGAAAAGATTAATCTTTACAATGAGATGTTATCATTCCTACATGACCAAGTTGGTAGATTAGCAGAAGCTGATAGAAACTTAACAGATATTAAAGCTGCTGATAATTTATTAAAAACTGAAATTAAAAGAATTTCAGAAGAATTAGATGGAGTACAAAACGAAGATCTTTTAAATATTGAAGATGGTTACGTTAGTGCTCAATTAAAAGTAGAAGCAGATGGCATGCCTAAAGGTCAATCTATGAAAGTAGATGCTTTAGAATATACAAACGCAGGTAAGAATGATATACTTACAGTGTTCATAAAAGATGAACCTGCTAGAATTGAGAAATTCAAAATTGCTTTAGATTCAGAAGAGGCAGTTTAATCATACAACTCCACAAATTTCAATAAAAGCCCGTTTCGAAACAATCGGGCTTTTTTTCATATAAAGGTAAATTAAACGAAACAAACGTGCCGAGAAAAAAGAATTATCTAAACAACAAGGATCTTTACAATCAGATTGTACAGTCTTTAGAGGATGATAAATTAACGAAGGATGCTGAGAAGATGTTAATCCTATTAGCAGAGAGGGCAATAAGAAAATTAGTTTATGTAAATAATGATGATAGAAATGATTGTCTACAGTTTGCAATACTAGACCTCTTAAAATACTGGCGTAATTTTAATCCCAAATATACCAACGCGTTTGCCTATTTCACAGAGATAGCAAAGAGAGGGTATGCGAAGGGCTGGAATAAAATCCACCCGCAAAAGTATAAGAACACAATGTCGATGGATAAGATTAATACCAACAATGGTAGTTCGGAAGGCGGAATGTTTAATATATAAATGTCAATAAAGAACTTAAAACCCAGAGGGAATTCCGGTTTTGTACAAGGCTATTATGAGCCACAAAACCCTGATAAGTACATCGGTCCAACGCCGATCATTTATCGTTCCTCATGGGAAAGAAAGTTTTGTATTATGTGCGATACTAAAGATAACGTATTAAAATGGTCAAGTGAACCAGTAGAAATTAAGTATATTTCTAGACAGGATAATAGACAACATAAGTATTATCCTGATTTTTATATGAAGACTAAGAATGAAGAAGGTATTGAAGAAGAATTTATGGTTGAGATAAAACCAGAAGCTCAAATTAAAAAACCTAGACCACCTCTTAAGAAATCAAAAAAGGCTTTAGCATCGTATAAATTCTTAGCAGAACAATATGTTAAGAATACTGACAAATATAAATATGCACAAGCATGGTGCGAAAGTCGTAACATGCGATTTATTGTGTTGACAGAAAAGACACTTAAATAATGGGAGAAGTTAAAAAAGGCATAAGAGAATTAGCAAAAGAGTCTGGCGGAAGAGGCAAGGCTGCTTCTGCTTCTCAGAGTTGGTTTGAGGATTCTAAAAAATCTATTAGAGAAAATGCAGTACAAAAAACTGCTAGAAGATTTAGACCAGGCCAAGTTTATGTATTTAGATATGACGATCCTAAATATGCAGTAGCATGGGATAAAAATCCATGTGTATTAGCATTAGACCCAGCAGGAGGTAATGATTGCGGTATTAACTTAAATCTATTACCACCTAATGTAAAAGAAGAACTACTAGATGTAGTTTACGAAAGATTCAAAGGTTACTTAAAGGGACAAGAAGGAAAGCCTGCTAAAAACCAGGCTCCACTATCATTAACTTATGAGGGTGCAAAGGGTTTCTTAGGTCAATTTGGATTTGATTTTGCGATTAGACAATATATCCCTAGTCGTAAATCACAACAAGCAGTAGTTGGATATGAACACTGGCCAAGAGTAGTATTATGCGATTTCCTACAACTAGAAGGTATGGGAGTTGGAGCTATTAGGGCGATGTTCAAAAACCACTTAAATAAATGAGATATATAAAACAGAAATAATACTATATTATGGCAGGATTTACCGAAAAAAGAAACGGACCGTTTAGTTCTAACACAAGACCATTTAGCCTTTCAAATGCTTTGAAAACGCTAAGTTCTTTTGGTATGCGTTATGACGACATGGTACTTAGACAATCTCAAGCTATTGGTCCAATGGAAGACCAGTTTGGCTATAGAGAGATGAACCCGTTTGGCCTAGACAACGATGATATTTATGGTGCATTTGCTGCACTATCCATGGCAGATATTAATATGAAGAAGAACGTACCGTTCTTTGATATTGATTATCCTGGTAAAAGAGATGAATTGAGAAGATTCTCAATGAATGATGAAGTTGAAGATATTCTAGATATACTTTGTGATGAAGCAATTGTATATGATGAAAAGAATTTCTTTGCAACTCCATCAATTATGGGTCTTGATGTTTCCGATGAGGTAAACAAAGACCTTAACAAATACTTTAGACAAATTTATCACTACTTTGGTTTTAATGGTGAGCAATCAGCATGGTACTTCTTTAGAAAATTCCTAGTTGATGGTTATTTATCATTTGAGATAATTTATTCCCCAGACCAAAAAGAGATTATAGGTTTTAAAGAAATCGATCCAGTAACCCTAATGCCTGGTTTTAATAAAGACGACGGTAAGAAGGTATGGATTCAATACAAAGATGATCCAGTAAAAGAAAGAGTATTATATGATTCTCAAATCATCTATATTGCATATTCTTCACTTTCAACTGCATCTAGAGTATCTTATGTAGAAAGATTAATTAGATCTTTTAATCTACTTAGAATTATGGAACATACCAGAGTAATCTGGGCAGTGACTAACGCTTCATTTAGAATGAAGTTTATTATACCTGTAGGTGGTAAATCTAAAACTAGAGCAAAACAATCGTTAGCTCAGTTAATGAATAACTATAAAGAAGTTGTTGATTTTGATTTTGAATCAGGGTCATTAACAACAGATGGTAAACCAATGTTACAGTTTAGTAAAGAGTATTGGTTACCTTCTAAAGATGGTGAAGTGCCAGAGATTGAAACTCTTGGCGGTGAAGGACCAGAATTAAATGATACAGAAGCTCTTAAGTATTTCTATGATAAACTAAGACAAGTATCTAAAATACCTTACAATAGATTCTTATATGAAGATGATGGTGGTGACTATGCATTAGCTGGTGACGGTATGGTAAGAGATGAAATCAAGTTCGCTAAGTTTATTAATAGACTAAGATCAGTATTCCAAGAGGTATTAGTTAAGCCATTGTATATTCAAATGTGTCTTAAATACCCAGAATTTACTGACGATCCACAATTTAAAACTCAGGTAGCCTTAAGGTTTAATGAAGAGAATGTATTCGCTGAATTAAAGAATCAAGAAATCATGCAGTTAAGATTAGACTTTATCTCAAGTATGAGAGATAGTTTAATGACAACTAACCAAGAAACTATGGAAGAAGAATATTACTTCGACCAAGAATACTTAGTAACAAAGTATCTAAAACTAACTGAGGATGAAATTAACGCTAACAAGTCCTATAAAGCAAAGGCTGCAAAAGCCGCTGCTGATGAACCGGCACCTGAAGACGACGGGCTGGGAATCTAACCAAATCCTAGATAATCTAGAAAAAGAGATATATAAACTATGAAAACAGATATTAATATTTTTAAAACATTTGAAGAATTCATCACTGAAGACGCTTTAAAAGCCGGTGAAGAATCTGATATTTATGTAGAGCCTTTAACTTTAGACTCAGGTTCGGAGATTAAATCAGCTGAAATATTAGGAGCTATTACAGCATCTAAGACAGAAAAAGAGTTTAAAGACTATTTCTTTCAAGAGTATGGACAAGATGCTTTTGCTGAAGGTGAAATGGATATTCTAGTTAAATATTACCTAGATAAAGAGACAGAAGACGCCGAAGAAGAGAAAGAAGCAGAAGCAGAAGGTGATTCAGAAGGTGGTGAAGAAGCTGCAGCTGATGACGAGCTAGACCTTGACATTTAACATATTAAGATATTTGCATAATAAGACGTGATATATATTAAAAATAATAAAAACCATAGATATGGCAAAAGTTAACGATTTACTAATCGTCGAAATGTCCTCTTCCCAACTAAGCGTAGCTTCAACGGAAAATAAAGAGTACATCCTCGAAGGTATTTTTGGTGAAATTGACACTAAGAATAAAAATAATAGAATTTATACTGAAGATGAGTATGTACCTCAAATTCAAGCTTTACAAGATAAGATTAAGTCTTCTAAGCTTTTAGGTGAGTTAGACCATCCTCAACAATTCGATATTTCTCTAAAAAGTGTTTCACACATTATAGAGGAACTTTACTATGATAAAGAATCAAAACATGTAAAAGGTAAAATTAGACTATTAGATACTGACGCAGGTCGTCAAGCTAAAGCATTAGTTGATGCTGGTGTACCTTTACAAATTTCTTCAAGAGCAGCTGGAGCTGTAGAATCAAATGGTAAAGTTAAAATCAAACAACTATTTACTTATGACCTAGTTGCAGATCCTGGATTTGCTAACGCTGAGTTAAAGAGAGTAAATGAGTCTTATGGTTTTGATAACAACTCTGGACTTTGGATTTACGAAATGAATGGTGAAGCAAAGTCTACAGAACAAGATATTACAACAACAAACATAAATACAGAAATAAAAGAAAAAAACATGGCAGAATTTGTAAAAGCTGAAGATTTCCATAAGTATTCTGAGTACTTAGCTAACGAAATGAAAAGCATTAAAGAGTCTATCGGTGCAAAAAACGAAGACAACACGTTAGAAGATGTAACATCTCATAACGACCACATCGTTGAAAGCGTTAATACTCTCTCAGAATATGTTGAGTATTTAGCTGGCAAATTAGACGAGTCAATCCAGTATTCAGAACACGTTGCTGAAAAAGCAGATCAAGGTATATCTTATACTGAGACTGTTGCTGAAAAATTAGATCAAGGTATTCAGTACTCTGAGCATTTAGCAGAAGCTGTTGGTAAAGTTAAAGACTTTGCTAACTATGTTGCTGAACAAGCTAACGAAGGTAATGAAACTAATAAGAATCTATTAGGTTACGTTGAATACTTAAAAGAAAACTTACAGCAAGTATCAGAATATACTGAATACATCGCAACTCAAATCAATGAAAACTTAGTTGAAGAAACTGAAGAGGTTGAAGAGACTGAAGAAGTTGAAGAAACTGAAGAAACTCCAGAAGTAACTGAAGAGGAAACTCCAGAAGTAACTGAAGAGGAAACTCCAGAAGTAACTGAAGAGGATGAAGCTGGTGAAGGTGCTGAAGAAGTTGCTGAAGAAGATGAAGTTGAAGAAAGTAAATTAGATACTGCTTTAGCTGTTGCTGATTTAGCAAGTAAACTTAAAGATGATGAAGCTGACGAATCTGAAGAAGTTGAAGAGACTGAAGAAGTAGCTGAAACTGAAGAAGTTGAAGAGACTGAAGAAGTTGAAGAGACTGAAGAAGTAGCTGAAACTGAAGAAGTTGAAGAGACTGAAGAAGTTGAAGAGACTGAAGAAGTTGAAGAGACTGAAGAAGTAGCTGAAACTGAAGAAGTTGAAGAGACTGAAGAAGTTGAAGAAACTGAAGAAGTTACTGAGGAAGAAGATGAAGAATTTCATACAGAAGCTGAAGAAGTAACTGAAGAAGAAGACGCTGTTGAAGCACCTGGTGCTGAAAAGGAAGAAGCTGAAGGCGGAGAAGAAGCTGGTGATAATTCAGAAGAAGGTGATGTAGAGTCTGGTGATTCTGGAGAACCTGCTGAAGAATTAGAAGATGAAACTGAAGATGTATCTGAAGTTGAGCCAGAAGGTGAAACTGAAGAAGCTGAAGCTGGTGAAGGTGATGAAGAAGCTGAAGGTGAAGAAGGAGCACACGATCCATTAGAATCTTACAAAAAAGAAATTTCATCTAAATTAGATACATTAGTAGAAGCTGCTCAAGTAAAAGAAAATGAAAATCCTGCATTCTTAAATGTAGTTTCAGGTTCTATACAAGAGGCTTACAATACACTAAATGAAGATGCAAAAACTGAAGTTAGAAACAGAGTTACAAAAAGAGCATTTATGAATGAGTCACAAATTAGTGCAATCATTGAAAACGCAAATGCTGTTGTTGAAGCTAAGAATAACGAACCATTCTTTATGACTGCAATACCTACAGAATATAAAGAAAAGTTTGAATCTCTAACTGAAGGAAAACAAGCACAAATTAAAGCACAAGCAAATTATCATACTCTAAAGACTGAGTATCAAGTTAGAAACTTCTGGGAAACTAGAGATCTAAGAGAGGTTAAAGTTGACTTAGAAAAGTTAGCTGCAGTTAATGAATCAGCTAAGACTGAAGAAATTAATAAGCCACTATATGATGTTTCCGATATGGCTGATGCTTTTAAGAAAAGATTTAAAAAGTAAACAATATATAAACTAATCGACGATATAGGGTATCGAAGCAGAAAACCCAAGCAAGTCGAGTTTCGAAAGAAACACTAAACAAACCATTAAAAAAACAATTTAACAAAATGGCAAATTTAATTAATGAAGCTGAAGTTAGAAACACTTGGTCTCCGATTATCGAAGAAGCAACTGGAATTAACGAAAGCTCAAAACTAGCTTGGATGTCAGAATACTGTCACAATCACAAGCTTTATGAAGATGCAAACATCATGTCTTTAGGGACTGCTGGTAACATCTTTGGTATGGGAGCTGCAAGCTTACCTGCTACTCCAAACAGCGCTGACTTAGGTTCAGGCGATAAAGCTCCAACTTTATTACCTTTAGCTATGCAAGTTGCTGCACAAACAATCGGTCTTGATTTAGTACCTGTTGTACCAATGGCTGGACCAATGGGATTACTTTCTTACTTAGACTTCGTATACGAAGGTGGTAAAGTAGGTGGTACTGAGGCTCCAACTTACATCAAATCTGCAACTGCTGTTGCTGCATTTACTGAAAACGGTAGAACATTTACTCCTGAGGCTGTATTATCTAGAGTAGATGGAGAAACTATCTACCTTGTTACTGGTGATGCTACTAATGCTACACTTACAACTTTAGCTGACTTTAGAGCTGGTTCTGGTGAAGCTGCTGCTACGATTTCTTTAGTAAAAGCTTTAGAAGATCACATTCCTGCTTTCTCTGGTGCTGCTGATGGTAGCCCATATTCAAGAAGTGCAGGGGAACAAGCTCCAGACAAAGTAATGGGCTTAAGCTTATTCTCTAAAAGCGTTGCTGCTGAAACTTTCCAAGTTGCTGCTGCAGTTACTAGAGAGCAAGTACAAGACCTTAAACAATTCGGTGTTGACGCTATCGCTCAAGTAGAGGCAGTTTTAACTAACGAATTAACTCAGTCTATTAACAACCACATCTTAACGTCAATGAGAGCATTAGCTGCTGGAAATGATGGCGTAGGTAACTTAGCATTCGGTGCTCTAGCTGGTGGTGAAACTAAAGCTGACCAACACAGAAAGATTTTAACTCACATCTTAGCTTCTGCGAACTTAATCGCACAAAGAGGTAGAAGAGGTGCTGGTAACTTCGCTGTAGTAGGTGGAATGGTTGCTTCTGCAATCCAATCTGTTGCTGGTTTCGTTGCATACCCAATGGCTAACACTGTTAACCAAGTTGCAGGTTCAATCTATCCTTTAGGTTCTGTTGCAGGTATTAACATTTACACTGACCCATCAATTGGTTTTGGTGATCTAAATGTATTAGTTGGTAGAAAAGGTGACGGTAACGGACCTGGACTAGTATTCATGCCTTACTTAATGGCTGAATCAGTACAAGCAATCGTTGAAGGAACTATGGCTCCGAAAGTAGCTGTAAAATCTAGATACGCATTAGTTGAAGCTGGTTTCCATCCTGGTACTCAGTATGAAGACTTTGCAATTACATTAGCTAATGGTATTACATTACTATAATCTAGTAAAGTTCATATAACTATATTAAAGGCCCTCTTTTGAGGGCCTTTTCTTTTATATAGACTTAGGAAGATATATAAATCATATAATAAAATAGTTTAAAATACAAAAAAAGTACTATGGCTAAAATGAAATTTAAGAAACCAATCTTATTACAAGAAGATTTTGCCGCTGGCGAGGTTTCTAACCCAAACCAAAATGCAACCCCGGTTGTTCAAACAGATACCAATACAGTAGGTATTGATAAAACTACAAATATTGCTAAATCAGGAGAAGAAGTTAGAGCTGAGATTATTAAAGATGTAGACTCTATTTTAACTAACTTAGAAACACTTTCTAAAAATTTAAACGAGGATCTTGATTTTTTTCTGAATGAGGTTGGCGAACCTCATACTCCATTGAATGAAAACTTCGATCAAGTCATTGCTAGCTTCTTATCTAAAGCTGCTGTAGCAAAAGGCATGGGTATGATGAAAAAATACGGTGAATTAAAGCTATCTGCAAATTCTAACGTATTAGATTATGAAAAATTTAAAAAGACTAAAGCAATAGACCAAAAACTTCGTAAACTTAGAGATGTAAAAGATAATATGAAAGATGGCCCGGGTAAAGAAAAGGCAATCGCAAATATTCAAAAATTAGTAACTGCTAAATCAGATGCAGATTCTACATTTGAGTTAGCAAAAGAAAAGGCTGCAAATAAAGTAGCAGAAGTTGATGAGAAATTAAAGAAGCTAGAGTCTAAAATGGCTGGTAAAGAGAAAGAGATTTACGATACTAAGAAAAGAGAAATAAATGCTAATGTAGCTGAACAAGGTTTAGGATTAAAAGCTCAAAGATTAAAAGCTCAAGGAAAAGAAGATGCTGCAAAAGAAGCTGCTGCTGATTTAGGTAAAATGAAGTCTACAAATGCAGAAATGAGATCTACTATTAAGGAATTAGAAAAGGAGTCTAAGGATATGGGAGATATAGATGGTCAAATCACAAGAACTGAAGCGGATTTAAAGTTAGCTAAAAAAGAAATGGATGCTGATAGAGCTAAATCAAAAAAAGCAGGTGAGGAATTCGATGAGAAACCATATAAGGACGCTATACAATCTATAACCAATCAACTTATTTCACTAAAAGACCAGAAAGCTAAGAGTAATAAAGATAAAAAGAATGAATCAGAGGAGTTAGAAGAAGGTAACGCATTCGGTGCTGCAAGAGCAGAAGCAATTGCAAAAGGTGAAAAGACTTTTAAAGTCGGTGATGAAGAATATGATGTAGAAGATGTAGATGCTGATGATAAAGAAAATGCTGAAGAATTTGTAGAAGAAGCAAAAGAAGAATTACCTAAAAAGATTGAACTTTATGAAGGTATGTCTATTGCTGATAGATTTAAAGCTTTAATGTAATATTAAAGAGAACGCTTAGCGTTCTTTTTAGCAAGTTTAAGAAACTCCTCTCGTTCTGCGAGCAGGAGTTTTTTACATTTTTTACGAAAGTCAACTGATGATTTAAGTATACGACTATCTACCATTGGAGCATCTAACACATCATAATATTCTGGATGGATAAAATTCTCAAGATCGAAGTTCATAAACTTAGACTTAATAGGTTTAAGTGAAATAGCACAATACCAATCAATAGTATTATACGACCTCTCTAGACCTTTTTCGTCTAGGGCTCTATCGTTAATGACATCCCAATAAATCTTAGTAGAAGTTGTAGATTTTGGTCTTTGCATTTTTAAGACACATTCCATAAACTGGTCATCATCAGACCATTTAACAAGATTCCTATGATTAATTAGAAACTTTCTTAAAAATCTCGGTAAGTACTTTAGAATAATACCGTATCTGTTTGCCGGCCAAGGGCCACCAGTCTTTTTGATAATTATATCCATATACTATATTTATCTATGAAACATTTCGGTACTATGGTACTATAATAACTAAACAATGTCGTATGATGAATTCAATAAACCAATTATTTACAGAGAAGTATAGACCTAAGAACTTCGATGATCTTATTTTGCCAGAACGTGTGATGTCCAAGTTTAAAGATGGACTAGTACAGAATATGCTATTTGCAGGCTCTCCTGGTACCGGTAAGACATCTTGTGCTAAGGCTATAGTGAATCAATTCGGTTTACCTTACCTTTACATTAACGCATCTACAGACACATCTGTGGATGTAATCAGAACTAAGATTATAGATTTCTGTTCTACAGTGTCTATTATGGATGCTCCTGGAATGTTTAAAGTAGTAATACTAGATGAGGTTGATGGTGTATCTGATCAGTTCTTTAAAGCACTTCGTGCTACAATGGAGCAATTCGCTAGTAATTCTAGATTTATTGCAACATGTAATTATATCAATAAACTACCGGATCCAATTCTATCAAGATTTGAAGTTATTAATTTCGACTTTGATAAAGAAGAAGAATCTGAATTAACTAAGAAGTATATTAGAAGAGTTTATGAGATATGTAAAGCTGAGGGTATGTCTATTCAAAAAGATGCACTCGTAGAATTTGTTAGACGTAACTTTCCAGATCTTAGATCTACGTTAAATAAACTACAAGGCTATAAGACGCAAGGTACTACAGATATTACAGTAGAAGATGTTAAGAAGTTTAACTCAGTCTATAAAGATGTTTTTGATCTAGTATTTAACGAATCAGATCCAGCTAAGAACTATCAGCTGCTGGTTAGTAATTATTCTAATAGAGTAGATGATGTTTTACAATCATTAGGTGAGGAGTTTGTAGAATATATACAACAAGAACGATTGCAAAGTGTGAAGCATATTCCGCAAGTAATTATTTCGGTAGCTAAACATCAAGCTCAGAGAGTTCATGTAATAGACCCGGTAATCACAATGTTAAGTTGTGTATATGATATTCAAGGAATTGTAAAAGAATAAACAAAATAAATGCCAAATAATTTTTCTATGTCAAATATTTTTCGTATATTAGTATAGGAATTAAAACACACAAAATATGAAGGTGGGAAAACATACACTATTAATCGACGGTAACTACTTTGTCTTCAGTAGGTTATTCGTCTTACCCAAGCCTAAAGGTGGTACACTGCTATTAGGTGATGATAAACAAAAGTCTCAGTTCATGAGAAAACTAGCAATTGACTTTGCATCTGAAATGCGTAAGCTTAAGATGTTTGTCGATGATGTAGTTTTGACAGTAGACTCTAAATCATGGAGAAAAGACCTTTATCCAGATGCACAATATAAAGGTACAAGAAAACAAAATAAAACTGTAGATTGGACAGCAGTCTATGAAGTCTATGAAGCATTCCAAGAAATTGTAGCTAAGAAAGGTGTAACCGTACATCAAATTCAAGGCGCAGAAGCAGATGATGTTATCTTTGGTTGGTCAACAATGTTGAACGCTAGAGGTAAATCTTGTATTGTATGGACTGGTGACAGAGACCTTATTCAATTAGTTAACTATTCTGCTACAAATGACGCGCATACGGTATGGTACTACAACACCAAAAAATCTCTCTATGGATATAAAGGCTTTGAGCAAGATATGGCAGAGTCGGCCTCTAAGAGCATGACAGAAGACGATATGCTATTCAATATGGGCGGACAACACATGATGCGAGATGCTTATCAAAAAGATATTATGGGTTGGGTAAGAGCTAACAAGGTTGGTATTACAGAAATTGACTGTGATGAATTCATCTTTAAGAAAATACTAACAGGTGACAAATCAGATAATATCCCATCTGTTGTTACATGGCAGAAAGAAATGAAGACAGGTAAACTTAGAAATTATTCTATTACAGATAAAACTGCAGAGTCTATCTATAACCAGTTCATTAAAGAATACAAAGACTTTAAAATAGACTACCTATTCTCATCAGAGGCTAAAGACAAATTATCAGATATTATTTATAGAGTAGTAGGTCATAGCTCTCTAACGCTAATCAAAGCTAATCTTACTAGTAATATCGGTTTAATGTTATTACATAATGATACTATTCCAGATCCTATTCTAAAGGCTATCTATAGTGCTATTGAAAAAGATTGGGAAGGTGCATTAGAAAACAAAGAATCTTTATTTGAGATGGATAAAATCTTAGCAGATACTGATTGGTTAGAAGGCGCTAAGAAAAACAATTTTGCCCCAGATGCTTTCGCGGGGATGGATATTCCAAAAGAGAAAGAGCCTCCAATGAAGTTAGTAGGTAAAAAGACTAAAAAGACTGGTCCAAAAGATCCAACTAAAAAATTATTTTAATGCCTGAGCAAACCATGAACCTAGATGACTATCTTACAATTGAAGAAATATTAGCAGAGGCTAATGCCTATGGACTAAGAGCAGAAGTTCAAGAATGGGCTAATAAGCTCATGAAAGAAGGTTATGATTATGAGGCTGCTTATACCATGGCTTTTAACGAGTGGTGTAAGTAAACTTTCCCATTTATTATCATATAATCAATATGCTAGACGAAACTAAGTTATTTGACTTTGTGAAAATCATGTTTACAAAGCCAGCACACTACAAGAAAATAAAACAACATAATAAGAAGCGACACCACTTCATGATTAATAGATTTATGTCTATTAAATATCCAGCTAATGCAATGATGTTTAATATCAATGGTATTAACGGGGGTAATGTAGTGGATAGTTGGTCAATGGTTGCTGCTAGGTTTAAATCAGTACCTAGATGGTTTTATACCAAAACTAAGAAAGCTAAGAAAAATACGGTTGATAAATATAATCCAAGTGATAGAGCGGTAGAGCTTTATATGAATAAAAACGAAATAGGTAATCGTGAGTTTGGTGAATTAAAACTGTTTGCTAAAGATCAATTATACGATGACCTTAAAAAAATTGAAGAGCAAATAGATGTCTACACAAAATGATACATTTTCAGAGATAATTGACGTTACTCTATATAAATATAACTCTGTTGATTTAAAACTCTGGGGTATTATCCTTAGAGGATTTGTTGCTAAAAACCACGGCTCAGATACTAGTAGAGTAGTTTCAGCTACAACAATGAGGGATTATCTTACTAAATATTTTAAGAAAGATATTAATAGATTTAATGCTGTAAGTGATACTGCTATTCATAAAGAGGCTACCTCAATTTATTTTATTTGGCAAATTTTTGATACTATGCCAAATCTAAAATATATTAGAGTTAACTTAAATTCAAACTCAAGCTATAACAGAATTGTTAAAGTAGATCAGGCAAAGACTATTAAATATGATATAAAAGTTCTTAGAGGTTTTATTAGAACTTTTGATATGTTCCATAATAACGAAGTTGCATTAGTTAATAGAGTTTTATATAAAGCTGGGCTATTAGAACATAATCAACACTTTAGATTGATTAAAGTTAAAGATTTCTTAAATCAATTAGATTTATACTTATCAGAGAATAATAATGGAGAAGTTTTTAGTGTAACTAACGCTTTTATCTCAAGATTAGAGGGATATGAAGCCGATAATCCTGAAATGCTTTTAATCACTGATAAAGATTCAGATATATAATAAAAAATAGACTAGAATAGTCTTTATACTAAATGGTAACTAATTTTACTGCAAATCAAATAGGCGATCAAATTTTCGCTAAACTTCAAGAACCGTATTTAGATACGCTAAGGGTTTTGTCTTGGGGTATTTTAGCGGGTGTTAGCTCGGCTAATACTATAGGTACTTTACAAATAACTGAAGGAAGTATTCATATTAGCGGTACTGGAGTTAATCTAGATTTAGCGGCTGGTGATAAGATACTAGTAGGTTCTAATGTTTTAGAGGTTGCAACAGTTGGAGTTAATAATTTTACTATAACTACACCGGCTACATTTTCTGCTGCCTCTGCAACATGGTATAAAGTGCCAGATACAAATAATAGATTTGCATACGAATGGAGATATTCACAAGAAGGTACGGTAAGTGATGGTGGACAAATGTCAGAATTTAGCCCTCTTAATATTAATACCACTCCAGCTGATTTACTAGGTCAAACTTTTGACCCAACAAAACCACTTTGGATTGATATTAGAGCAGAAGTAGCTGCCCTTTCAGATTTACATACAATTAGCCTATTTAGTGTAACTTTTGAATTAGAAACACAAGCAGGAACAATTGAATCTTGTCCTCAAATTTGTAACGATTGTAATGACCCTTATTTAGATGGATGTACAAACGTTGTAGTAGCATGTGAAGATCCTGTTTACAATCCATATAGTTTAAGTAAACCAACTGCTATCTATAAAGAACTTACTGAGCTATCCACTAGTATGTGGGGACATGAAGTAAAATACTTTAGTGTAGAACCAGATAAAAGATCTAGAGATGTTGTACTTATGGAATACTCACTCTATAATGTACAAGCGCAAGGCCAGGTTAAGATAATGGTACCTGATAACGAAATGCCAACACAGGATTTCCAATTTGATATATTTGGAATGGGTTGGGAAGACTTTGAAGTTCATATTACAAAAGGTCAAATGGAAGCTGCGTTTGGAGCAGGTAAATCACCAAGAGCTAGAGATTACTTATATTTCCCACTAATGAATAGAATGTACGAAGTTGCTTCGGTTTCTTTTGCAGATGAATTTAATATGGAAATGACTTACTGGAGAGTAATGTTAAGAAAATATGAAGAAAGAACTTCTACAATAGTTGGAGATGATGCAACAGGACAGGCAATTCAAACAGAGATGGATGGATTAACAGTTGGATTAGAAGAAGTATTCGGAGAAGAATTACAGGCAGAATATGCACAATCTAGTAAACCAGAACAATATCAAACCGTATTTAGTCCAGTAGCCGATGGAATTAGAGATAGAATTCATAATGCCATTACTATTTCAGATATGGAGATTAGAAATAAGTGGACTATAGTTTCTAAAAATCATTATGACCTTTCAACAATTAAAGATCAAGGTATTGAAGCTCTAGTTTACAAAAAAGTTTCTACTTTAGCTGCTGATAAAAATTTAGCGTTTACAACTTGGTTCCAACCTAATATGACTAGTAACGCAGGAGAACAAATTTTATTTGATGGACAATTAGGTGATAAAGGACTTAAATTAGGACTTAATAGTACTAATATAAAAGCTTATATAAATGACCAAACGTATCAGTTTGATTTTGGAGCAAATCCACAAAACGGACAGTGGTATGGTTTAGTATTTAATCTAAATAACTCATTTGGTCAAGTAGCATCTTATGTTTACAAATTAAATTCAGCTGGTAATAGAACTCCAAACATGCCAATTGAACAAACTTTAATAGAAGTAATGAATCAAAAACATTCAATTACTGCAGCTGGTTGGGTAACTGATAAACAGTATTCATTAATGCCAGGTCAATTAAAGCAAACTAACATTAGATTATTTAATAAAACTATTGGACAAGGTCAACATAGAAATATGTTACAACAATATGTTGTTAGAGATAATCAACTTGCTAGTATTATAGATAATGCAATCCCATCTATACAATTAAGAAGGTATAACCAAAGTAGGTGATAAATAGTAATCAAAATTTGTCACAGGATTTTCTAGATATATAGAATATAATATCATATTATGAGTGAAAAGAAAAAGACAATATCAGAACAAGCAGATCAAATAAGACAAGAGTTAGATGATTTGATTGGAGATGGCGTAATGGATGTGGAAAGCGATCCAAAGGATTTGCCTATTCAGGCTAGACCTACTGATTTAGTACCACAAGTTAATTATACAGAATTAAAGTCTAGTGCAACTAAGAAGGCACAAAAGACTATAACTAGTCTTATGAAATTTTATCTCGATGCAGATATTATTGAAAAAGACGAATATATCGCTGCTAAAAAGCAAATGGATGAAATGACAATGTCGTCATTAATATATCAGTTACAAGCAGGTGAAAAAGCACTAACTACTCTATTAGAAACAATTGACTCAGGTGAATTAGCACCTAGAATGTTTGAAGTACTAGCAACTCTACAAAAATCAATGCTAGATATTATTAAATCTCAGACCATGTACTTAATGGCTGCTGAAGAGGGAACAAAACGTATTGCTAGAGATATAGAAATCTATAAGCAAAGAGAAGATAATAGAGAGATCGAAGGGTCAGGTGGAGATACAGGTAATAAAAATATCCAAAGAGGTACTAAAGACTTAATGGCTGCAATTCAAGCAGGTATTCATGGTGCATCTGAAGAAGAGGATATTGAAGACGTAGAACCAACAGAAGAATAATATATGTCAGACGGAGTAGGAGATAATAAATGGATTCCAAAAGCAGAGGGTGATGCCACCATGACTGACAGAATCGTGTGGTCTACCAGACAGATCGATGATTTGTTAGTGGCAATGGACCAGGGTTATCGTCCTAAGATTAAGTTACCATTCTACGAGGGTAGACAATTTCTAAAGAAGGGTAATATTGTATTTGAATATACCGATGATGAAATAAGTGAGTTAGCTAGATGTGCCAAGGATATTGTCTATTTTGCAGAGAAGTATGCAGTAGTAATGACAGATGAAGGTATTCAACAAGTAAAACTGAGAGATTATCAGAAGGAAATGTTAAGAAATTTCCAGAATGATAGATTTAATATTGTTCTTGCAGCTCGACAAATGGGTAAAACAGTAACAGCATCTATTTTTAATGCATGGTATGTTACTTTTAATATGGACAAGAATACTCTATTACTTGCAAATAAATCTGATTCAACAAAAGAAATTATTGATAAAGCCAAAACAGTAATTGAGAACCTACCGTTCTTTATGAAACCTGGTATTATTAAATATGATGTAATGAATGTAAGATGTGATAATGGTTGTCGACTAATAGGACAATCAACCACAGCAAAATCTGGTATTGGTTTTACAATCCATAATCTATACCTAGATGAGTTTGCCCACGTCCATCCATCGATAGCTGATTCTTTCTATGAGAACGTATATCCTACGTTATCCTCGTCGAAAGTCTCAAGAATAACAATTACATCTACGCCAAATGGATTTAATAAGTTCTATCAAATCTATGCTGCGGCAGATAGAGGTGATAATGAATACCTAGCAACAAGAGTAGATTGGTGGCAACATCCAGATAGAGATGAAGCATGGTATGACAGAGAGCTTGCTAACCTAGGTTCAATTGAAGCATTTAATAAACAATATGGAAATGAATTCGTTAGCTCATCTAACCTCTTATTAGACCCAGTGGATATGAAGAAGATGAGAAAAAGAATGAAGCCCTATATTTATCATGAGTTTGACGAATTTGATTTTATCTCAATTGATACAAAGGGACATTTAGAATGGGATCCATCATTTGATATTGATACATGCTCAGATAAAGAAAACTTTTGGGTATTTTCTGTAGATATTGCAGAAGGTAATGGCGGAGATGCATCTGTTATTAATGTATTTAGGGTAGATCCTATGAACGAAGGAGAAATAAAAGCGATTATTAGCCCTGGTGCAATGTATGATTTCTTTAAATTTACACAAGTATGTAGATTTAGATCGAACGAACATGTTATAGAAGATTTTGCAAAAGTACTGTATACATTATCAGTAGATATATTTAACTCTGAGAATGTAAAGATGATTGTAGAGTATAATACTTATGGTACAGTGTTATTCCAATACTTAAGAAGCATATTCCCACAAAGAAATGATTTCGATGATGAGATGATAGTTAAATTTAAGCATAGACATGATGCCAGGACTATAAAACCAGGAATAAAACTAAAATCTGACAATAAAGCTATCTTCTGTCAGAACTTTGCGAAACTTTACAAGATAAATAGATTAGATTTAACAGATGAAGTTACAGTAACAGAAGCATCACTATTTGGTACATTGCCAAATGGAAGTTATGGAGCTCAAATGGGCAACGACGATGTGATAATGACTTGTATTACTGCAACCGAATTCTTTAATACAACAGACTATGCAGATTTTATTGAAGAGCTATTAGATTTTATAGATCCAGACCTACACGACGAGATGGAAAGCATCTTATATAAGGACACGGATCAGGCTGGAGATTTACAATATGATATTTATGACCTACTTAAATAAATTTACAAAAGCATAGGGATATATAATAAAAGAATTAAAAAATAAAAACGAACAACTATGGCATTAAGTCCCAATTTATTACAGTTCAAAAGCTCAGGCGTATATCGTCTAGAGTTTGACAAGTCACAAACCGTAAATATCCCTGCGGAGACTATTAGACTAGTGGTAGGAAGATCTTCTAAAGGTCCTTACAATACACCAGTATTAATAGAAGATGTAGAGCAATTTATCCAAGTATTTGGAAGTATTGACAAGTCACTAGAAAAGAAAAATATGTTTTTTCACAGATCAGCATTAGAATGCTTATCAAGAGGTCCTATCTTAGCACTTAACTTGACAACTGCAGATGATAATGATAAAGTTGCAATCTTCTCACCAGCGACAAACTCTGGCCAAGAAGGTCTTTCATCAGTACCAGTAAATGGTTCATCACAGTTATTAAAGAAATACAGCGATGTATTTGATACAGATAAGTTTTGGAATCCTTCAGATGAGAAGTTACTAGCTGCTGCTGCACAAGACACAAACCACGCTATTTCATTTGTAAATATCAAACAAGATCCTATCTCAGTTATTATTAGACAAGCTGGAGATGTAAGAGGTTTTGAAGTTACTGCAAGAGAATGGTATGGCGAAGCTAATATTCCAGAAGGAGTTGAAGCAGATGAATACGTATCAGACTACATGGTAGATGTATTTGTATTCAAAGGTAAATTTGATGCACAAGCATTAAATAACGATCCAGTTTACGGAGAGTTCTTTACTTCTAAAGGTTTAGAAAAAGAGCAACTATCTAAATTCGTTGGACTAAGAGAAGTGACATTATTAGCACAATACTCTGGTTCTATGATTCCAGAATTCCAAGATAATGAAGGAAGACAATTATACATTGAAACTTTAATTAACTTAGAAGCAAGAAGAACAGGTTTATTCTGCGCAATTCAAGAAGATGCACTTCCAGAAATCGATTTAATAGGTAACGGATTTAACGTATACCAAGATTACGAAGTACTTTCACATAGAGTAGAACAAACAGTAACTCCATTAGCACAATCTTTAGCATCAGTTGGTGGTAAAATACAAGTTGATGGTTCAATAATGACAATATCTGGTAGTGTAGGCTTTACGGCTGCATCATTAGCAGCATTGCCAAACCCAATTGTTGTAGGTAAATTCTTAGAAGCAGCACAAGCTGACGAATATGTAAGAATTACAGACATCTCAAATGGTGCAACTGCTGATACAGTAGTAATTACAGCGGATGGAAACATCTCTCAACAAAGTGGAATTTACGAACAATATTCTGATTCTAATCCTGCTCAATGGACTAATGATGTTAATTATAGAATAAATGAAGATGGAGAATTAGTTTTTGATAGAGCTCCTGATACTAATGGAGATACATTCTTATCTGCAGGTGCAAATGGCGCTGTTTCATTCTTATTATCAGAAAATGCTAATGAGTTTATTGGTATTGGAATTATTCAAACTACATACAATGACGCTGATGACAGTGCAGGTACCGGATTTGGTGCAGACTCTTTCTTAGTACCAATGAATGGTGGAAACCTTGGTTTCTCTTCAACATTAGTAACTGGTGGAGGTGTACTTCCAGGAGGAACTGATTTTGTCGCTAAGAAATCAGCAATAAGTACTCAATTTGCAGTAAACAATATTGAATTAAATGCTAGAGCAGTAGAATTCGAGTCTGGATGGACTTTCGAAGATATGGGCGCTGGTACTTTTAAATTCTATAAAGATAACGTAGTTACTGATACATTTACAAAAGATGCTAACGGAGACGTAGTTATCAAAGTAGGTATGTATGTACCTGGTGATGGCGGTAAACTATCTAGAATTAAGAAGATTGTTAAATCAACTGCAAATTCTGGTGTAACTACTATCTATGAATTTGAAACACACAGACCAGTAACTAACAATCCAATCTATGCATTTAGAAGATTTGAAGAAGCTGCAGGTGTTTACAAGATGTTCCCATTAAACGGAGCTTCACAAGGAGAAAAGAAAATTGTAGATTTATTAACATCTATCAAACCAGGTACTGGTTTAGGTAATGCGTTAGTAGATAAAGATAATATTACATTTAGATATGTTGTTGATACATTTGGTTCTTTAGAATCCGGTGGAATTATTAATAAAGAAGAATTATCATTCTTATGTAAAGAAAGACAAAATGCTTCTGCTATTCTTAATGCACCAATGGTGAAAGAATTAAAAGCATCAACTAATCCATCATTCTTAAATGAATTTTCTGGAGCATTTGACGTAAATAATGTTGCAACGGGTGGTAACTTAAACTTAAACCCAAGTGCATTATATACTTTACCTTCAATTAACGAAGGTGCAACGTATGCATTCTATTACGGTCCAGGTTTAAATGTTATTGAAAACGGTAGAACTAAGGTGATTCCACCAGCTGCTTATATTTCAAATAACTACATTGACAAATTCTCTGACGCTCTGCCATGGTCAATCATTGCAGGCCCAAGAAGAGGTGTTGTTGGTGGAACTGGAGTACAGTCATTAGAATTTGCATTCGATAAGAATGATAGAGATGTACTAGAGCCATTCGGTTACAATCCAATTGTATTCGAAAGAGGCGTAGGTTTAACTATCAAAGGAAACAAGACTGCACAACAAGGAATTCAGTCAGCTCTTTCTTCAGCTCACGTAAGAGAAGCTCTTATATACATTGAAGATGGACTAGCAGAAATCCTTAAGAATTACCTATTTGAGTTCAATACTGCTCAGACTAGATTAGAAATTAAAACTTTAGCAGATAGCTTTATGGAGTCAGTTAAGAAAGACGGTGGTGTATACGATTACAGAAACATCATGGATTCTACTAACAACACTAACGAAGTTA
>Ga0257110_1000300_pt1 | contig 25291 bp, 11 predicted proteins | sample LP_taG_7_FD_190184 | JGI IMG/M metagenome (GOLD analysis project Ga0257110, IMG submission 190184) | Marine microbial communities from Northeast Subartic Pacific Ocean, Canada - LP_J_2015_P26_10m | ecosystem: Environmental > Aquatic > Marine > Oceanic | place: Canada: Northeast Subartic Pacific...
AGTTCTAAGGTATTATCTCCTATGTTAACAGTAGTTGAATCAATTGTAGTTGTAGTTCCCTCTACTGAGAGGTTTCCTGAAATCGTTATGTTGTTTGAAAATGTTTTGTTACCTGCTATGGTTTCATCACCTGTGAGGTTAACATATCTTGAATCTAGTGAAGTTGTGTAAAAGTGGTAAGTATCTTCTGTGGCTATTTCTTTAATGGAAGGAGTTCCATTATCTTTTTCAAAGTAAATCTTTCCATCGTATGTGTTTATTGCCAATTCACCTAACTCAATATTAGACGTTGTTGGTTTTCTACCCTCTACCGATGTTCTTTTTAGTTTAACTACTTGTGCCATATATATGACTTACCTTTTTTATACAATTATCTACCCTAAACAGTATATTACCTTTATATAAAGATATATATATACTATTTAACTTTTTAAAATTTGAATCGTTAAGTGAACCTCTTATTTAAGAAAGTTTACTTTTCAATTCATCAATCTGTTTTTGTTGGTCTTTGATAGCTTCGATAAGTAATCCAGTAAGTTTTGCATAATCTACACCTTTAAATCCATTATCTCTATCAGTTACCAACTGTGGTAGAACTTTCTCAACATCTTGTGCAATTACACCAACATTTGGTAATGATTGTTGCAATTCATCTGCATTTGAGTTCCAATTCCATGTTACACCTTTTAAAGATTGTACTTTTTCAATTGGGTTAGAGATAAGTTCTATATTATCTTTTAATCTTTCATCCGAAGAAGCATATGCTACAACATCACCACCAACATTCAATGCTCCACTAATACCAACACCACCAGTTACTTTAAGTGCTCCAGTCGTTTTGGATGTTGATGCAGTTGTGTTTGTGATTGATATAATACCAGTTGCAGTATCATTAGCATTACTTCTTAGATATTTACTATCTGTTTGAGTTGTAATATCAAATGATGAAATATAGTTCTCACCATTTGTTAATGAAGAGTTACTTGTTGGTATATCAGATGTAAGAGCTACTGTACCAGTTGCATTTGGTAAAGTTATTGTTCTATCTGCTGATACAGTTCCAGCTATTAATGTTACTTCGTTATCATCTGCCGAACTACCTTCAAATACAACACCATTTGATGTGGATACAGTTTCTACATTATTTGTAGTTGTTGTTCCAGTTACTACTATATCACCAGGGAAGGTTGTTATTGTTGAACCATCTCCAATAGTAAGTGTATTACTAGTCATTGCATTGTTAAGTGCACCCCTAACATTACCCATATCAGTAACATCTGCACTAGTTTCAATACCATCTAATTTATCGTGATGAGTTGTACTCATTAAACCAGCGATAGTACCAGTTGCTTCTCCAATAACTACATCATCACCATCTGATGAATGAATTGTTATTTGTCCTGTTGCAGTTGTTTTAGATAAATTTGTACTTACGTTTGTATCTTTAGCTGAGTTATTAGTAATTGCAGTTGCTTGAGCTCCACTTATAGTTGTTGTATCTCCAGCGAGAGCAGTAGAACTTGAAGTTCCTAATTGTAAAGTAGTTACTGAACCACCAAGTGAGATAGCAGAACCATCTATTGTTATAGAAGAGTTTGCTAATTTACCATTTGCTATTGAACCTGCTAAATCTGCATTTGTAATAGAACCCGATTGGATTCCACTACCACCAGTCACAGTTTCTAAAGATACTTGTGAAGAACCAGATACTATACCAGTTCCACCAAATAAAGTTGCATCATCAATACTACTGCCAAGTGATACTGAAGTTCCACTAATAGTAATTGCTGAGTTTGAAAGTTTAGCATTTCCTATTGAACCAGCTAATTTACTTGCTGCAATTGAACCTGCTAATTGTGTGTTTGTTATTGTACCACTTAAATTAGAAGTTGCATAATTAGTTGCATCTGATAAATCAAATGCTGGTGTTGAATCCGAAGAACCTAAATCTACTGATACTCCACCAAAACTAACACTATCATTTGAAAGTTTAGAATTTGCGATTGAACCAGCAAGTTGTGAACTAGTTACACCACTAATTTGTGATGAGCCAGATACTACACCACTTGGTAATGATGTTAATACATTTGCTGCATCTGTTACATCTGCACCTGCTTCAATACCATCTAATTTATCATGGTCGGCAGTTGTAAAGTTTTCATCTGTTTGTGATGCAACTACGAAATCAATGTTACCATTAGTATCATCATATCCAACAGTAATTCCTGTTTCTGTTCCATCTAACATTCCACCTACGAAATCTTCAACTTGTTCTTGTGTTAGTTGTGTGTTATCATTATCATTTGGAGTAGTTACAGAACCACCTAATGAGATAGCCGAACCATTTATAGTAATTGATGAATTTGCTAAATCATCATTTTGTATAGTATTTGCAGTAATTTCTTGTCCACTTATAGTTAAGTAATCATTACCAGCAAGAGTTACATCTGTTGAATTATCAGTTCCAGCGGCATCAACTCCAAGTGCTGTTCTTGCTGCACCTGCTGAAGTTGCTCCTGTACCACCACTTCCGATTGGTACTGTACCACCTGTTATTGCTTGTCCACTAATTGATAAGTAATTTGTATTTCCTAAAGTTACATCTGTTGAATTATCAGTTCCTGCTGCATCTACACCTAAGTTTGTTCTTGCAGTTGATGCATTTGCTAAATCTGATAAATTACTTGATTTTGCTAATTTTGTTCCAACAGTTGTTGTTAAAGCAACTACATCAGAATCTCCATTTGCAATACTTGCAGAAATTTCTAATAATGTATCAAACGCCGCAGGTGCTCCACCGATTAAACCAGTAAGTTCTCCTTGTACATAAGCAGTTGTTGCTATTTTTGTTGAATCATCATCAGCTGAAGGAGTTGGTGCTACTGTTGTTCCAGTAAATGTAGGAGAAGCAAACATTGTTGATTTACTTTCATTTGTTACATTTCCTAAACCAACATCACCTTTAGTTGTTGCTTGTGCTCTTAATCCACTATAATTTCCACTTTGTGAGAATGCATCTACATCACTAATTTGAGATGAATCAATAGATACTTGTGCTGAACCAGATATTACACCTCCAATTAACTCGGCAGATATTGTATCACCACTTAAAATCATATTAACTTCACTTGTATCAGCAACTGCCAAGTTAGTGTTTGAACTAATATCAACAGTTGTTAGATATGATGCAGTTGCCGCATTTAATGATGTATTAGCATTTGATGCGGTAAATGCGTTTAATGAATCGTTTTTGTAATCTGAATCTACATTTAAAGTTCTTGTGGATGCGATTGTACCACCACCATTTAAACCAGTACCCGCAGTTATAGAAACTGAAGTATGGTCAATATTTTCGTTTGCTACATATCCTGTCGTGTTATGTATATCAATTTGTGCTGAACCAGTTACTACTCCTACTCCTCCAAATAGAGTTTCATCAGTAATTGCACCACCAAGTGATACTGAAGTACCACTAATAGTAATTGCTGAATTTGCTAATTTAGCATTAGCTACTGAACCTGCTAATTGTGCACTTGTTATACCACTTACTTGTGATGAACCACTTATAACTCCATCACTAACAGTAAATGTTACTGTTTCATCTGAAGATTGGTTAAGTGTTATTGCACCACCACCATCTAATCCTGCTCCTGCAGTAAATGTGATTGTATTATTATTAACATCACTTGCTAATGCGTTTACTTGGTCTGAACCAGATACTACACCACTTGGTAGAATTGATGTTACGTTACCAGTAGTTACTGTACCTACTGTTATTATTGAGTCATCACCAGCATATGTTCCACCAGCAACAGTTGCCAATGTTGAATTAAATGCTTGTACATCTGAACCAATTTCAACTCCTAAGTTTGTTCTTGCAGTTGATGCGTTTGCTAAATCAGATAAGTTACTTGATTTTGCTAATTTAGTACCAACAGTTGTTACTAAAGAGTTTAGTGAACCAGAATCTGCAGCTAATGAAGCTGATAGTTCTCCTAATGTATCTACTGTTGAATCGGCAGTACCTATTAAATCAGTAAGTTCTTGTTGTACATAAGCAGTTGTTGCTATCTTTGTTGAACTATCGTTTGCCGAAGGTGTTGTTGATAATGGTGTTCCAGTAAATGTTGGTGAAGCAATATTAGCTTTTAAATCCAATGCAGTTTGTTGTGCAGTTGAAACTGGTTTAGCAGAATCCGCAGTATTATCTACATTTCCTAAACCAACATCACTTTTATCTTTTGTTATTTGTTCTGAACCAGAAACTACACCAGCTGGTAATAGTGTTGTTACTTGTGCTGAACCAGATACTACTCCAGCTCCTCCAAATAAAGTTTCATCTGTTATTGAACCACCAAGTGATACTGAAGTACCACTTATTGTTATTGCTGAATTAGAAAGTTTAGCGTTTCCAATTGAACCAGCTAATTTACTTGCCGCAATTGAACCAGCTAATTGTGAGTTAGTTACACCACTTATTTGTGATGAACCAGATATTACTCCTAATGAATTTAAATGGTCTGTATTATCTGAATCTGTATATGAGGTTACACCTTCTAACGATGTACCATCTCCTACAAATGAACCAGTAAATGTAGTTGTTCCTGCAACATCACCGAAATCTTCACCACTTACTCTTCCACTTCCAAAATCAGTTGCAACATTTAATAATTGTGCTGAACCAGAAACTACACTAGTTCCACCAAATAAAGTTTCATCAGTAATTGCACCACCTAACGATACAGATGTTCCACTAATCGTTATTGCTGAATTTGCTAAATCTGCATTTAAAATTGAACCAGATTGTATTCCACTACCACCTGTTATTGTTTCTAATGTAATAGTTCCACCTAATGAAGTATCAACTCCAGCGATAGTAATACCATCGTTTGTTAATTTACTATTTGCTATTGATGCTAATGTTGCAGCTCCCCCTGCTGCTATTGTAATATCTCCACTTACATTTCCGAATATTGAATCTTCTAAATTAGAGAAAGTTACTTTCTTTTCTGTACCATCATCACTTATAAGAAAATTATCTGCTTGAGCTACTATTGCACTTCCCAATGCACCTAAAGAATCAATATTAAAAGATGTTGCAGCTATTCCAGTTAAACTTGAACCATCTCCAACAAATGAACCAGTAAATGAACCAGAGTAATTAACACTCGGTTGTACATTTTGGTCTACTCCACTTGAATTTAAGGTTAAAGTTTCAAGAGTACCATTCTGTACTTGTAAGGTTATTAAATTTCCATTTTCATCCGATGGGAACTGTAATGAACCTGAAATTTTGGGGTTGTGTATAATCATTTTTGTTTTCCTTCTTTATTTCTTATTATAAGTATATTTTTATTTTAGAACTCTTCTCCATCTACTTGAGAAATAACAGTTGCTGCACCATTTCCAGTCACATCTCCTGTTAGAGTTACTTGAGCTGAACCACTAAATACTCCAAGAGCATTTACATTTGCAGTTACTTGGTCACTCAATCCTGCGATATTTTCTACATCTACTGAACCACTAACAATTTGTCCACCTCGTGCAACAACTACATAACCACTTTGATTACTTTCAAATGTTGCTCTTACATTATCATCATCAATTATTTGTAATGTTGATGGTATCATTTGGAAATCGTTAGCATCATATACTTGTACGATTGCATTTGGAGTAGATAGATTATGTTCTACACTCCATGTATCAGCATTTGTAAAAGATTGTTTTACAGTTGCATTTTGAGCTACTGTAATATTTGTTAATCCTGAACCATCACCTATAAAATAAGATGCTGATATAGAACCACTCATTTCAATAGAACCAGAACCAACAAAATCATTTGTAATAAACTCTTGGATTGTATCAGCAGAACCACTTTTACGAAGGAATACTTTTCCATCGGTTACATTCATTGCTAATTCGCCTATTGCTAAATCGGAAGTACTTGGTTTACTACCACCAGTGAGACTTCTTTTTAACTTTATTATCTGAGCCATACTATGTTTCTTTCTTTTTACTTGATTTTACTTTTTAATTCTTCTACTTCTTTTGATAGTTCTTTTATCCCGCTGATTAAAAGAGATACTAGTTTATCATATTTTACTGCTTTGTATCCATTTTCTCTAGTATTAACCAACTCAGGTAATATTTCTTCAATTTCTTGAGCTATTACACCATAATCCTTACCTTTATAAGTATTTTGTTTTTCAACATTCCAATCAAAACTATAACCATCAATTGAATTTATTTTTTCTAGTGGATTTTCTATTGGTTTAATATTATTTTTTAATTCTCTATCTGAAGATGCATATGCTATAATATCACTAGTAGCTTGTATAGTACCAGTTACATGAATTCCATTATTTATATCGAATCGTGTTCCTGAATGATTCCAAGTAATCGATGCATTTGCATCACTACCTCTATCAACTTCAATACCACCACCATTTGCAGCTGATGAATTTGCTGAACCACTTGCAACTGTAATTAGTTTATCTTGAATTGATAATTCAGTAGTTGAAATTTCTGTTGCAGAACCTAATACTGTGAAATCACCGTTTATAACAACATCACCCGAAGCGTTGATATCATTAAACGTTACATCTGATGTTGTTTTAACATCTTGGTCCATTCCACCCAAGTAACCCCATTGTGTTGCCGAGATTGTACTTGTACCTATATTCTCTAATTGTGAACCTTCATCTTCAGTTAAGTTACTAAGTTCAGTTACATTTGAAATTGCAATTGAACCACTATGAACATCATCTGCATCTATTACTTTCTTGATACCTTCATCGAAGTGAGCAGAACCAGTATCTAATGTTATACTTCTACTTGTATCAATAGTACCACCACCAGTTAAACCTTTACCACTACCAACTGAAATGCTTGAGTGGTCAATATGTTCGTTTGCAACAAAGTTTGTAGTTGAATCATGGTCTACTTGTGATGAACCACTTATGATACCAGTACCTCTTGATTCAAATGTACTTGATAACTGATTTGAACCACTAATTACTCCACTTGGTAAAATTGCTTGAACATTACCAGTTGTAACTGTACCAACAGTTGTAATAGCTGATTGTAAGAAGTGTTCACCTGCTACGAAGTTGGTTGTAGCATCGTGGTCTATTTGAGATGAGCCACTTATTACACCATCACCACCAGTATTAAGATATCTTGTATCAAAATCTGTTGTAAGTTGTGCTGAACCACTAATTACTCCCTCTGTATCTAATTTATCTTTTACTTTACTATCAGAATATTGATTTATAGAAGAATAATTTGTTGTATTTTGAACATCTATTTGAGCCGAACCACTTACTACTCCACCTTTTAAGTTTGCAGATAAAGTATCATCAGTCAAAATCATATTAACTTGGTCGGTATCTGATACTGCTAAGTTAGTTCCACTTGATATATCAATTGTTCCGATTGAAGTTAAGTAAGAACCAGTTGCTGCACTTAATGCATCTACTTCTGTTTGTATTGAAGAAGTAAATGTGTTTATTGAACCTAAAATACCTATTACTTGTGATGAACCACTAATTACTCCCTCTGTATCTAATTTATCTTTTACTTTACTATCAGAATATTGATTAATACTTCCAAAGTTTGTTGTATTTTCAACATCTATTTGAACTGAACCACTTACTACTCCACCTTTAATATTTGCTGATAAAGTATCATCAGTCAAAATCATATTAACTTGGCTTGTATCTGATACTGCTAAGTTAGTATTAGTTGATATATCTACTGTTGTTAAGTATGATGAAGTTGCCGCATTTAATGATGTATTATCATTACTTGCTGTAAATGAATTTAGTGATACATTTAAATTACTTGTTAAATAAGAACCAGTAGCTGCTGATAATTGATTTAATCTTGTATCCTGTCCACTATTTGTAGTATCATTCGAAGCAGTATATGAATTTAATGATGTATTAGCATTTGATGCAGTAAATGAATTTAATGGTACAATTTCGTTTAGAGTTAAATAAGAACCAGTTGCTGAGTTTAATGATGTATTATCATTACTTGCAGTAAATGCATTTAATGAACCTAAATCAACTGCTCCACCTGCAATGTTGGTTACACCAGTTGTAAAGTGAGATGAACCAGTATCTAAGGTAACGGTTGTTGCACCTGATATTCCCCCTCCACTTATACCTAATCCAGCATTTACTTCTGTAATATCACCTGCACCTGCTTCAATTATAGATGCATCAATATAATTTTTTGTTGCTTGAGCAGTACCAATAACTTGTGAGTTACCATCTGCAATAGAAGATGAGAAGTGTAATAAAGCAGCAGTTCCTAAAGAATTAAATTTAACTTCATTACTATCTACAAATAATGCAGTTAATACACTATCACTACTTGTTACTAAAGATGTTAAACTTAAAGAACTAAATGATGGTGAATCATTTGTGTTTAATCCTAAATCTAGATTTGTTGCAGTACCATTGATACTAGCAGTTATCGAACCTTGATGATTTGATGAGAAAGATGAACCACTTACTACTCCACCTTTAAGATTTGCTGATAAAGTATCACCAGTTAAAATCATATCTATATTCGAAGTATCAGCAACTGCTAAGTTTGTATCTGAAGATATATCAACAGTTGTTAGGTATGATGAAGTTGCTGCAGAAAGTTGATTTAATCTTGAATCCTGTCCCTCTTGTTCTAATGTAATAGAACCAGTTTCAGTTGAAAGTTGATTTAATCTTGAATCCTGTCCCTCTTGTTCTAATGTAATAGAACCAGTTTCAGTTGAAAGTTGATTTAATCTTGAATCTTGTGCAGATTGTTCACTTGATATAGAACCAGTTTCAGTTGAAAGTTGGTCTAATCTTGAATCTTGTGCAGATTGTTCAGATGAAATAGAACCAGTTTCAGTTGAAAGTTGGTCTAATCTACTATCTTGTGCCGCTTGTTCAGATGATATAGAACCAGTTTCAGTTGAAAGTTGGTCTAATCTTGAATCTTGAACTAAATTTTTTGTATCGTTAGATGCAGTATATGAGTTTAAAGAAGTATTGATATGATTAGAACCACTTAATATTCCAGTTCCACCTAATACTTGTATAGAACCACTAATTACTCCATCACCATCTAATTTTGTTTTTACTCTTGTATCAGTATAGTAAAGATTACTACCTTCAGTTACTTGGTCTGTATCAATACCTGTAAGTTCTCCACCTTCTCCTTTAAATCCTACCGATGAACTTACTTGAGCATCTAATATAAATTGAGATGTATTATGGTCCCACTTTAATGATTTACCAGCACCATCAATTTCTAAACCTGCTCCATCTGCTGCAGCTGAATCTGCTGAACCACTTGCAACTGTAATTAATTTATCTTCAATTTTTAATTCTGTTGAAGATATTTCAGTTGCAGAACCTAAAACAGTTAAATTACCAGTAACAGTCATATCACCAGTAAATGAACCAGTATTAAATGTTACATCTGATGTTGTTGATAGATTTTGGTTTATCGTATCAAGATTTGCTTTATTAGCGTGTGAATGAGATACATCACTTAGTAAATCCAATCTACTATCTATTGATGTAGAAAGAGGTCCTTCAATCGTATCTAATCTACTATCTACTGATGATGAAAATCCATTAAAGTTTTCATTTGAGGATGAAAGAACATTACTTCCACCTAATATTTGTATTGAACCAGATATAACACCACCTTTTAAATTTGCAGAAATACTACCACCATTGATAATCATATCAACTTGATTAGAATCAGTTGATGATGAAATTATATTTCCACTTATACCTGCTATTTCAGTAAAGTTTATTTGACCTGAACCACTAATTACTCCATCATCATCTAGTTTATCTTTTACATTACTATCAAAGTTTGTAATTGAATCAGCATCTACTTGAGATGAACCAGATACTACTCCACCAATTAATTCAGCAGATAGAGTATCACCAGTTAAAATCATATTAACTTCTGATGTATCGCTTACTGCTAAATTAGTATCAGTTGATATATCTACTGTTGTTAGATAAGATGAAGTGGCTGCTTCTACATTATCTAATCTACTATCTAATGATGCAGTTGTAGAATGTAAGTTTGTAATGTTTATATCGTTTGATGCGGTGTAAGAATTTAATGAAGTGTTAGAATCAGATGAAGAAATAAATCCTAAATCTGTAATTTGTGCTGAACTACTTACAATATCAGTTCCTCCAAGAATTTGGATTGAACCACTTACTATCCCAGCTGGAATACTATTTAAATCAGTAAATACTACTTGAGATGAACCACTTACTAATCCACTTGGAATACTACTTATGTTTACAAAGGTTACTTGAGATGAACCACTTACTAATCCACTTGGCAATGCTGCAACTATCTGACCTGAACCACTAATTATTCCATTTCCAAAAAGTCCATTTACAGCATTTACATTTCTCCATTGTTTTGTAGCAGAACCTAAATCGTATGTATTATCTGCATCAGGTATAATTGATGAACTCAATTCACCTTGTATTATAATGTTATCTGTACTTGCATCTCCAAGAAAAATACTACCACCTAAAGTAATATCTCCTGTGAACTCGATTGAACCAGTGTTAATACCTAATCGTGATAGTGTTACGTTTGAGGTACCTGTACCTATTTGTAGGACTTCACTGTCAGTATTGTAAAATAGTTCACCAATAGATAAATTACCTATACTACTTAAATCTGAATTTGTCCCTTTCCTTAGTTGTAATATTGCAGCCATGTATGGATTTCTTCCTTATCTTGTATATAAATATTCTTAAATGTGATTTTAATGCTAAATAGTATTATACCACTACTATAAGTATAGAAAAAATAAAAGTGTATAAAAAAAATCCCCCAACTTTCGAAGGGGGAGTTTTTAAATTTACTTAATCTATTCTAATTAGAATGTACCTCCATCAATTTCGTTACTTGCAACGAAAGATGAACCATTCCATTGAATCACATCACCTGCAGTTGAAGCCGCAACTGATTCGATAGATTTATCTGCATTAACGAATGCAAATCCATTTGCTGTTGCTCCATTAACTCGTAATTCTGCAGTACCAGTAATAAGTACATTTGTACCATCATCTTCAATCAATGAATCAACTAGTAATCCATTAGAATCCGCTTTAAGAACTGTGTTAGCAGTTGGAGTAGCATTTAATCTTGCGATTTCCTTTTCACTTCCAAGTGCACCAGCCATCCAATTATCTTCAGATGCATCCCATAGTAAAGAACCACTTACAGTAGCTCCACCGGTAACATCACTAACTAAAAGTCCAGCATCACCTGCACCATCAGCGTAGTTAAGTTCAATAATTCTATCACCAATGTTTACAGTTGTAGAATCAATAGTTGTAGTTGTACCTTCAACCGCTAAGTTTCCAGTTACAGTTACATTACCAGTAAGTGTTGGGTTTGATGGGATTCCAATTGTTACAGTTTGACCAGAAACAGAAGTTTCGATTTCGTTAGTTGTACCAGCGAAAGTTAAATCTTGTGTTTTTAGTGAAACTGAACCATTACCACTTGAACCACTAATATCTAATGTACTAGCAACACCAGTAAGTGCTGAACCATCTCCAATGAATGAACCAGTAAAGTCAGTTGTTCCACCTACATCACCAATATCATCACCACTTATTCTACCACTTCCAAAATCAGTCGCTTGATTTGATAATCCAGCTACTATTTGTGCTGAACCAGATATTGTACCTGTCCCACCAGCGATTGTTGCGTAAGTAATAGTTCCACCTAATGATGTATCAACACCAGCTATTGTAATTCCATCGTTAGAAAGAGATGAATTTGCAATGTTTGTAATAGTGTTATCTGGACCATTGATAGTTTTGTTAGTTAAAGTTACAGTTGAAGCCGCAAATGAACTTGTATAGTTTTCTAACCTACCAGCTCTTTGTTGTAGAGCTGAATCAGCAGTTTCAAGTGCACCAGTTGCTGCAGCTAATTCTGCAGTATCTACGAAATCACCACTTACAGAACCAGTGAATGCAGATAATTGGTCTAATCTTGTATCTTGTCCACTATTTGTTGTATCGTTAGATGCAGTATATGAATTTAAAGAAGTGTTTAATACTTCATCATCTAAATTTGCTTTATCAATTGCAGTACCACTCCATACACCGGTAGCAATTGTACCTAATGTAGTTATGGAAGATGCTCCTGTAAATCCAGTCTTATCAGCAGATTGTAATACTACTTGTGCTGAACCAGTTACTACACCAACTCCACCAAATAGTGTTTCATCAGTAATTGAACCACCTAATGAAACAGATGTTCCACTAATTGTTATTGCTGAATTTGCTAATTTACCATTTGCAATTGAACCAGCTAATTTATCGTTAGATATTGAACCAGCTAATTGTGCATTTGTAATTCCTGATACTTGTGCAGAACCAGAGAATACACCATCACCATTTGCAACTAATACTTTAGATTCTGAACCACTTGCTCCCGCAATCCATTGGTTATCAGTACCATTCCATAAGAATGAACCACTTGCAGGTCCATTTGCATCATGTACTTCTAAACCACCAAGTGCTGCTCCACTACCATTAAGAGCTAAAATATTATCTCCTAATACAACAGTAGTTGAATCAACTGATGTAGTTGTTCCTTGTACTTCTAAGTTACCAACAATTGTTAAATCATTTCCGATTGTTACATCATCAGGTAAACTTAATGTTACTTTTACATCATTACCAACTTTAGTTACTGCAGTTGCGATTTCGTTTGCAGTTCCTAAAAATTGTAAATCATCATTGATTAAATCTACGTTTTGAGTTCCACTATCACCATCAACAGTTAAGTTAGTTGCTAATCCAGTTAATCCTGAACCATCACCAACAAATGAACCTGTTATAGTTGAAGTTCCTGCAACATCACCAATCGATGCTCCACTTATTCTACCACTACCAAAATCAGTTGCTTGGTTAGAAAGAGATGCTACAACTTGAGCTGAACCGCTTATTACAGTATCAGCATCTAATTTTGCTTTTACATTTGTATCAAAGTTTGTAATTGAATCTGCATTTATTTGAGCTGAACCAGTTACTACACCAGTTCCACCGAATAATACTTCATCAGTAATTGCACCACCTAATGATACTGAAGTACCACTAATAGTGATTGCAGAATTTGATAATTTTGAATTTGCTATTGAACCAGCTAATTGTGTATTTGTAATTCCTGATACTTGTGCTGAACCAGAGAATACACCAACTCCACCAAATAATACTTCATCAGTAATTGCACCACCAAGAGAAACCGAAGTTCCACTAATAGTAATTGCTGAATTTGCTAATTTATCATTTGCTATTGAACCTGCTAAATCTGCATTTAAAATAGAACCAGATTGTATTCCACTACCACCTGTTACTGTTTCTAAAACTACTTGAGATGAACCGGACATAATTCCAGTACCACCTGTTTGAGGGGTAGCTTTTACTTCTACATTTCCTCCTTTGTTTAGGATATATAATTTTTGGTCATCAGTATCAAAGAATGGAATACCATCCACATGGGTGTTATAATTACCACCAGTTAAATCAGGTACGGTTGTTCCTTGTAATATTTTATTTACAGGACTCGCCGTTGAACCATCGATACCAACAAACACTAAATTAGCTCCATTGGCAATCGTTCCAAGACCACTTGAACCAGTAACAACTAACAGTTCACCTGCTCTTGTTGTTGCATCTTTCAGGCCTTCGAGATTACCTCTTCTGTGCTTTATAATTTGTGCCATTTTTAATTTTTTCCTTTTTTGTTAAATTAATTTAAATATTTTTTTGTTAAATAACCTTTATTTTTCAAATCGTAACCAATTGTTCAACGGGAATGTTCCCTTTTAATTTTATTTTAACTCTATATAGAGTTTGTTACTTTTATAAATATGATTTTATTTTTTTAATACTAAAAAGTCTCACCATCAATTTCAACTTTTTGTACTCCACCAATAAAGTGATTTGAACCTGTACTAACATTAATACCATTTGCATTTAAAACAATTCCGTCTCCTGGGTCTAGTTCTAATACAACATTACCACTTGATGCTCCACCAGTAATACCTTCATCAGATGTGAATACCGCAGTGATATCTCCACTTCCTCCACCTCCACCACCAGAGCCAGTCAATGCTGATAAATCAACAGACATAGATACTCTTGTTGAACCAGGTACATCCTCACCAAATAATGTTAGGGTTGCAGTTCCATCAAAAGATGCACTTGTAAATGAACCACTATTAAATGAAAATGAATTAAAAGCTACTGTATCTTCGAATGTTGAAATGAAATCTGCAGGTACAACATCTGCTTTATATAATGAACCACTATCTTGAACATATATTATTTGGTTATCTGCAAATAGGTTAGGAGAAATACCAACTAATGTTTTGGATTCATATACTTTAAATGCCCCTTTAACGAAATCGACATTAAGTAGCGCAGTTGTGCCCGATGCACTAACCGCGGAAGTTAACCCTAATCTTTCTCCTATAAATGGCATATTATATTCCTTTCATTTTAAAATGCTCCTAATGAACCACTACTTGGTATTACCTTAACTCTCATATTTGTTGCACTACTATTTATTTTAGCACCTAATACGTGCCACTTATCAAATCCACCTTGTGTTCCATCAACATCAAGTGTATGAATTATTGATGGAGATGCTCCCAAAGGTGCAGATGTTCCATCAGCATAGTGAACTAAACAATATTCTCCTGCAGTACTTCCTCCAAAACCATCTGTCATTGAAGTTGGTACATTTGTCATACTTGAACCACTTGGTATTACAAATACTGTTTGTACAGTACTTCCCCAACTCATTGCTCCTGCTGATGCAGAAATAATTGTTGGAAAATCCGAACCACTTATCGTTGCCGCAAGGGTCATAGTTTTACCACCAGCAAGTGAATATGAACTATCACCTATTGATGTTTTAAGTTTGTAATATGGTGATGCAGTATTTGCCGTATAAGCAGTTACTTCAGGTGGAGTATCACTATTTAAGGTACTTGCACCCATCACCGAATTATACGCACTCGTGTAATTACCATCCGAAGCGTAGTTCGAATAATAAATATATACTTTACCTGTATTTGCTGATTGGTCAACTACAATTGATTGATTTGATAAAGTTACTGATTCTGAGTAACTATCTGTTACTACTATGTTAATTGAGTATGTTCCTGCCTCTAAAGAACCAGTTGGTTGTATTTCAAATGGTGTTGTTGAACCACTTACATCAAACTTACCACCATCAGTACCTGCGAGGGTAACTGTAAATGGTGAATTACTTTCTACATCAGTTACTACTAATGCACCTGCATCAGAATCAGCAATTGCATTATCACTTTCATAGTTTGATGATGATGTAAATGATGCAACTGGTGATTGGTTACCAAATACATTTAAGGTAACTGAACCACTACCAACATTTCCATATTGGTCATCAAATGTTATTGTTGTACTTACTGTATCTCCACTTTGTGTTAGTGAACCACTTAAATCTACTGCTAAAGTTAATCCACCAGTATCATTTATTGCAATTGCCGCATTTGATGATGTGAATGATTGTACTATTGGTGAACCAAATGATGGTGAATAAGATACATCAACATCTCCAGCGTTTCCATTTTCAAATCCAGTCGCATCTCTTAATACCGAACCACTTAATGCAGATTCTATTGCATAAACTGCAGTATCACCACTCATTGTACCTGTATCGGCTTGTGTTATCACTAACGAACCACTTACAACTCGTGTATTAAATCCATGTTCATCTTTTAATGTTACTTCCCAAGGGTAAGTTCCACTTGGTACTGAAGTATTATTTACATTTAATCTCATATTTGGAGTTGAAACCGATGGTGTGAAATAAGTTGAGTTGTAACTTGACCAAGTTAAACCAGCATTTGGCATTGAATCACTTTCAGTATCAGATATTGTTAATTCTAATACTTCAACTGAACCAGTTGCTTGGTTTGTATTTTCAAATTGAGTTGAAAGTGAACTTGTAGTTGGTGCATTGTTTGTAGTTACATTAACTGATATAGAACCACTACCTACGTTACCATGTTGGTCTGCCCAAGTTATATTAGAGGTGATTGAATCTCCACTTGTTTCACTACTTCCACTTATATTTGTTCCTACTGATAAATTACCACTTGTATTTACAGAAACAAATGCGTTTGATGAAGTAAACTCTTGTACAACTTGTGAACCATAGTTAGGTGAATAAGAAACTCCTAAATCTCCTTGTGTTCCTGTTCTACCATTTGAGTTTGTTACGATGTTATTACCATTTACAGCAGATTCTATAACATAGAATGTACCATTAGTTGATAATGTACCTAAAGTTGCTTCTGCAATTGTTATTTCTCTTTCATATTGTGAAGTTTCACCAAATTGGTCAAAGATTGAAGCAGTATATGAATAAGTTCCACCATCAAAATCAGATGCCGCAGTTAACTGAACTGAAGAAGTGTTTGAGTTTTGTGGTTCTATGTTAAATTTACCTGCATCTGTTCCACTTAAACTCATACTAAATGGAGTATCTGTTTCTTCATCTGTAATTGTTAGTGAAACCATCAATGCACTTGATGTTGCTTGATTAGTATTGTAAACTCCACTATTATTAGTGAAGGAAGCACTTGGGTGTGAGTTTGCAAATACATTTACTGTTAAACTACCACTACCTAAATTACCATAATTATCTTGGAATGTTATAGTAGATGAAATTGAATCACCTGATGATGTAGCTGAACCACTTATATCAACTGCAAGTGTTAAGTTACCACTATTATCAATATCAATTGATGCATTTGATGATGTGAATGATTGAACTGATGGTGAACCATCTGAACCAGAGTATGAAACAGTTAATTGTGAAGCATTTCCTGCTTCAAAACCACTTGCATCTCTTAGAACCGAACCACTTCTTGCTGATTCAATTAAATGTGATGTTGTATCCCCACCAAGTGTACCAGTATCGGCTTGATTGATAGGAATTGTTTGACCTATGTAATCTGATACTTCACTATAAGAATCAGTTACTCTTAGGTTATAAGTTATGGTCCCTGCAGATAAGTTCTCATTTGCTCTAATGAAGAGAGATGATGAATTTGAGTTTGTATAATTGATATTTAGTTTTCCTGCATCAGTACCAGATAGAGAAGCAGAATAAGGAGTATCACTCTCTGTATCCGTTATCGATACAGAAACCAAATTTGTGTTTGTTGTTGCTAAATTAGTATTTAGGTTTGAATTTTGTAATGTAAATGATGCACTCGGGTGATGATTTGGAATAACAGATACACTAATAGCTTGAGCAGTTGTTGTACTAAAACTATTTGTAAATGTAATTGTAGAATCGATTGTTTCTCCACTTTGAGTTACTGAACCACTTAAATCTACATTCAATGATAAATTACCACTACCATTTATTAAAATTGATGGATTAGATGATGTGAATGCTCCAGCTTGATTAGAATCAAAATCAGCAGTTGTTGAACCATAGTTTGTTGTTTTTATGGTAGTACCACTTTCTTCAGATTCTTTAATAAATAAATTAGTAAAGTTATCTGTAAGTGTTGCTGGTGTATCATCAGTAATCGGTATTGTTATAATTGCTGGATTCGATAGTTCATTATATGCATCTTTTATTTCAACAGTATATTGATATTCATTAATCAAATCAGAATTTATAAATACACCTGTTTTTCTTGTTACTACTCCACTTGAACTCATTTGAAATGGATTTTCATGTGGGTCTGTTAATTGAGATGTTCCACCATAAGAACCACTTGATACATTTGCATTATCTAATTCTAATTTGTATAAAGTAAAGTTAGTAAATGTAATTGTATCTCCTTCATTATCAGCCGCTGATATAGTTCCAACAGTTGCACCATTTGAACTATTTTCATTTATTGCTGAAAGTGATTGATTACTAAGAGTTGGTTTTAAGTTATCAGTTATATTAACAGTAATTGGTAATGCTACGATAGAATCAGAATCTTGTCCATTTTCAAAGTGTTCATCTGATGCAGATATACTAAAATTATATGTTGTTTGTTCTTCATAATTTAAAGAACCTGTATTTTGTCTAATATCAACATAAGTTGAATATTTAGTTACATCAAAATGATTACCATCAATTGATGATGAATGTATTGTTATTGTATCTCCATTTGCATCTGTAAAATATACTCTTTTTACTAAAGTATTATTTGTTGAACTTTCATTTAAATTTGAAGTTACTGATGTTATGATATTTCCACTTGTAGAAGTTTCTCTAAATACAGGTGTTGAGTTTGGAGTTACAAATATTGTAATATCTTTTTCAACTGTTGAGTTGAATGTATCGGTTGCAGTTGCAGTAAATGTATGTCCATGCGAACCACCTACTAAATCAGTATTAAATGAAGATGATTCTGCTAATACATTCAAAGTTACAACACCATTGGATGCAACTCTAACTAAATCATCTGTATAATCAGATGCAGTACCGAATGTAAGTGTTTGTCCTTCAGGATCAGTTGCTTCTAATGTAAATATAGCAGCTGAACTTGCACTATATTCAGAAATCGTTTGATTACCACTTGATATTGATGGTGCACTATTTGGATAGAATACAGCATTTAAGAAATCTGTTATAGAACCACTTGTACCAGGATTAAATGATGATGTGAATAACTGAGGTAATTTTTCTTGTGATATAATTCTATTTCCATCAAAATCAGTTGAACCTCCACTTGAACCACTTAATGCATATCTTGTATCATATGAAGATGTTAATTGTGAAGAACCACTTATAATTCCACTTGGTACTGAAGTAATATCTGTAAAATCTACCGAGCCACTTGATGTTAAGTAAGATGATGTTGCTGCACTTAATCCATCAACCTCTGTTTGTATAGATGAAGTAAATGTATTTAATGAAGTTGTTGAATCTGATGAAGAAATAAATCCTAAATCAGTAATTTGTTCTGAACCACTAATAGTTCCTGCATCAATTGATGTTAGATAAGAAGAAGTTGCTGATGATATTCCATCAACTCTTGTTTCTATTGAACTAGTAAATTGTTCAAGTGATAAATCTCGTTGTCTACTAGAAGTATAATGATTTGCAAATGCAGTATCGTTTGATGTATCTGTTGTGTTAACTAAATCTACAATTTCTACGAACTGGTCGTAATCTGCACTTGCACCACTTAATATATTATCTATTCTATCTTTTTCAGTAGTAATTCTTGTATCTAATGATGCAGAATCAACATAATAAGAAGAAGTAAATGTATTTAGTGATGATACGTTTGTTAAATCATCATATGAACCAGTATTTGATTCAATTTCTCCTACTCTTTGTTCTAAAGAAGAAGTTGTTGATTCAATATTTGAAATCTTGATATCATTTGATGATGTATATGAATTTAATGAGGTTATATCAGTTTTAGAACCACTAAGTATATCAGTTCCACCTAATACTTGTATAGATGCTGAAATTAAACCACTTGGCAATTGTTCTGAACCGCTTATTACTCCACTTGGTAACTCCGAACCTGTCGGTATAGTTACTGTATTACCAGTTGATATTGTTAACTGGTCTCCACTTATAGAAAGTGTTTGATTATCAGTTTCACTTGTTAAGTAAGAACCAGTTGCTGCTTCTATATTTAATAATCTTGAATCAGCTGATGATGTATAAGTGTTTAATGAACTTATATCGGTATGTGATGAAGAAATAAATCCTAAATCAGTAATTTGTTCTGAACCACTAATAGTTCCTTGTGGTATTTGTGTATGAGAACCACTAAGTATTCCAGTTCCACCTAATATTTGAACTGAACTTGAAACTATTCCACTTGGAAATTGTTGAGATGAACTTATTATTCCTCTACCAACAGTTTCATAAGAACCAGTCGTATCTGATATTTGTGTTATTCGTGTATCTAATGAAGAAGTTGTTGATTCTAAATTAGTTAATCTTAAATCAGTAGATGAAGTATAATCATTTAATGAAGTTACATCTCCACCTCCACCACCAGAACCACTTAAAGCATATCTTAAATCATATGATGAGGTTAATTGAGAACTTCCACTAATTAATGAAGGTACATTTATAAGGTTAGAGTAGTCAATCGAACCTGTGAATGAAGTTGCAGTAATTGAACCAGTTACTTCTAAATTTGCACTTACTTTATATACACCACCACTTATAGTCCATATAGAAGAACCGCCACCACCTCCTCCACCGAGAGTTGATAAATCAACAGAATTACCATCTCCAATAGATAATATTTTACTTGCTTGGTTAAAGGAAAGAGTTTGGTCATCAGTATCAACTGAACTAAATTGTGATGCAATAGATGAACTAAATGAGGTAAACCCATCTGTTTCTAGTAAAGAAATTTGAGATGAACCACTAACAAAACCAGTTCCACCAAAGTTAAGTTGAGAACCATCACCAGTAAACGAACCACTAAATGAACCAGTAACACCACTAGCCGCAGATAAATCTACAAGTCCACCACCACCGACAGTAAAATCTCCTTGAACTACCGAAGCAGTTACTACACCTTGTATCTGTTTACTTTGAATTAACGTTGCCATCTTTATCTACTTACTATTTTACCTTTTACTAAAAAATCTGTATTTACTATACTTCCTGGGTCTAATGTAATACTTTCATTAAAAACAATTACTATATTTGTTCCATTATCTGTAACTTCGTATGAGCTTGATGTTTTTTTTATTCCTTGTAAATATATGTCAACATAATCAGAATTTGCATCAACCGCTACATCTTGATAAATCAATTTTTTATTAGATAATACCAGTGTAAACAAAGAGCCATCTAAAGATATTGAATCTGGTATATGTTTAAATATTTCCATATCTTTAAAAACCTCTAAGATTAAGTCTTTAAATCTTTTTTTATCATCAAATGGGGTTATAATATTTGGTTTTTTCTTTGAACTCATCCTACTTGTATATCTCCTTCTATTTTAACATCATCACTCTCAACAACACTATAACCGAAATTAGATTTTTTTAATTTAACCAATAAATTACTACCTTCTACTCCGAAATCATAATCATCTTCTAAAATATATTGACCATTTACAAATACATCAAATCTTGCGTGTTCTGGTCTATTTTCTCGTATTTCCAAATCCAAATCTTTCATTTTTCCATCTTTCAACTTCCATATCCAATAATCTCCATGATTCATATCATGAACAACCAACTTATATTCATCGGGTTCGTGTACTTGTTCTAATATTTTTACTAAATCCTTTAAAGCCATTTTATAATTCCTTAAATTTACCAGTTATACCAAATTCATCTGTGTTTTCTAATATATACCCTAGTTCAGTTGATGTAGATATTAAATCATCAGGATACACTCCACCTCCTGCTACTGAACCTGTTGCAAAGTTAAATAAAATTTCATTACTACCATCTTGATAAACAAAGTTATATTTTTCTTTTGATATAAAAACACCATTTACATAAACTCTAAACCATTCATCTTCATTAAATGTACCAATTAACTCTGGTGGGAGCTTTGGTTTTTCTACACCTGTAAGTTTCATAGTATCTGCATCAACAAACGAACCTTGTTTTGAACCTCTAATAGATACAAAATCAATAATATCAGAATATTCGTTAATAGTTTTCTTTTTAATAGTAGAATTAGTTACATTACCACCATCTAATCCAGTTAAATCAGTTTCTAATCCCCAAACTACTTTTTTAGGTGTAATTGATTTTTTATGAGTTGATTCATTATCAAATTGTTCTGGTAAAAGATATGCATTTACTGCCATTGTGAAGTTTGTTCTAACTATTCTTTGAGAACCTTCACTTATTTCAGTTGTATTATCAAATGAATCTATTTTAACTTTAAACTTAAATCCACTTTTATCTCCCCAATACTCATCTGTTGCATATTGAAATGCTTCAACAATCTTATTCATATGTTCTGTAAAATCAGTCCATATTAGTACCTCATATGTTAATGTTACATAATCAGGCATTACAACATCATATATTTCAACTGGTTTTTCAGTACCAGTCATTGCTGAAAACTTATCGTATCTGTGTTTTTTTGAATATCTTGATATTGATGGGTATGAAACGTGTCTATTCATTGTATTTGATAATGAATCGTTTCTTTCAATTGAATTTCTTTTAAACATTACCAAAGGAATCTGTAACATTCCATTTCTATCTCTTAAGAACCCATCTTTTTGAACAGATTTCCATCTTTCGGGATTACCATATACAACTGGTATTTTTTGTTTTTCTTGGAATATTTCAACAGTAGGTAAAACTGTATCTATCATGTGTTCAGCCATTGCTAAATCAACATCAAATAATTTTACACCTTTACCTTGCTCAATACTTTCTTTTTTGTATTGAGTAGCTCTGTTTTTAGGGAAATTTTTTAAAGGGTCGATTGCCATTAGTGATATGTCCTCTCATCTATTTGTATTTGACTTCTTCTTACCATAAATGCGGTTGTAATCAATTGATTACTTGTATTTTTAAATGTTTCAGATTCTTTATCATAAATTTCAGGCGAACCACCAATCCATTGGGGTTCTCTCACATTATCTATCTCATAAAATATCTTATCAAAAAGGATAATATCTCCTATTTGAGGATATCCCGCAGTTAAGTTCTGTATCGCTTCTGTTGGCACTAATGTACCATTTATATCTCTAACCTTTGGAACTGAGTAAGAAGTTTCTCTTAATCTATCTCTATTAAATCTAAATTCAACTGCTTGTTGTTTATCTGGTCCAAATCCCTCATACACTACATTCATTGGCTCTCTATCTACAATCGCCATCATAGTTGAAGGTGCTCTCCAAACCTTTCCTAAAGATTCACCATACAGATTAGTTTTAGTTTCACCAACAGATACCTTAAACAAGGTTACTGCTTGTTCTACAACGTAATCTACTACTTCTTCAGAAATAGTTTTTATGAAATCTAAATCTTTTGAGTTAAAAAACTTTGGCATAATTTTATCCTATATAAATTGCTAGTGGAACTTTGTTTATGATTGTTTGTTGTTGGTCAACCATAGAAGCTTCGTTCTCTATTCTTTGTTTCTTACTTACTTCATTAAGATTCTCTCTTAGTTGTTCTATAAGAGCATCCTTTTCTGTTTGTGCTTCAGCTCTAAGTGATGCACCATCTAAAGAAACTTCAGAACCAGGTATAGGAACTGTTGAATATTTTTCTCTTACTGCACCTAACATTTCTTTTGCTAAAGCAAGTGTGTATTTTCTAATCCATTGTTTACCAACATCATTGATTTCAGTATAATCTGCAAAGTTATATCCAACATTTGAATAATCAGATACTACATTAGGAGTTATAACAGTAGAGTTCTCTGTTCTATCTTTAACAACTTGATATTCAAACCAAAGTTTGTAATCTTTTGTTGGTAATGGAAATATTTGTAATTTATTATTTACTATATTAAATGTATGTGCTGATTTTCTGAATTGGTCACTAAATTCAATTTGTTGTATTCTTAATAAATCCTCATATATCGGCATCAAGATAAATTGTGCCGCTGGTGAGAATGAACCAAATCCAAATTCATCAACTAAGTTAAGTGTTCCTTGTCCACTTACCGAATAAGGGTCAAAGAATCTTTGAATAGCAGGAGAAGTTTCGTGAAATACTCTTGTAACATCAATTCGTTCACCACTTTCACTCACATTACCCCACATAGCTTGTAAATCATAATCTTGTCTACCTTTTGTTAAATCAATAGAACCTGATTTTATGTCTGTTCTACCACCAACATTTGCAAAGTTACCATATGCTTCTGAAATAGTAGCTACATTGTTTAATTCTGAACCTTGTACTGAACTACCTTGGTAATTAGCACCAGTAGGCTGTCCTTCTAACGAACCTAAGTTATTTCTTATATTAAATTGGTTTACCTGTGATGAGTATTCACTCACTGCTTCTTCAAACACTGCGAAAAAGTTTTCACCTTGTAATTCAATATCAATGATTGGATATCCTAATCTTTTTGCACACCATGATGCAACTTTAGGTGCATCTGTTCGAAAGACGGAATTACCATCATATGTACCGAACGGTGTTGATGAACCAGAGGTAAAGTCTGCTGAACCTGTCCATATTCTTGCTTGTGACATATTTTTCTACTCCTTTTATATTCAATTATACTCTTATAAATATGAAGAATTTCAAAACAAAGTGTAAAAACAAAAAAAGAGGGAAACCTTTCGGAATCCCTCTTAATTTTATCATCACTCTGTAATGACTACTACTAAAATTTAATTAACTATTATAAGTTGTTTAAATCTTTAACATAGATTTTACCATAGAATTCTGGTCTTACCATTTTCTTAGCATATCTAGTCATTACACCTCTTCTTGGTGTAAAGTTAGTTGGGTCATAAACAAGTGGAGTCATAATTAACGGTACATATGGAGCGTAAACAGCACCAGTCTCAAGGAAATTACTTCCTTTAAATCCTAATAAGATTTCGTTAGAAGTCATATATGGATTTTTGTAGATTGTGTATCTGTTACTCATAGAACCAACAGCACTTACACCAGCTGCGAAAGATGAAGCATCTTTATCTGCTGATACAGTAAATCCTGGAATAGATTCTAAAATTGTACATACGTCAGGAGAAGCAACAACGAAGTTAGCTCCACCTCTTAAAGTTAATTGGTGTATCTTGTTAGATACTTTATTCAACTTAGCTCCTAAAGTCTGGAACCAAGAGTTTTTAGTATAAGCTGCAGAATTACTTCCAGCAACCCAACCACTTGTGTTTGCATCATACTCTTCACCTAAAGATACAGACCAGTATTCAGTTGTTAACGCGTTAGCTTTTAACATATCAAGGATTTCAAGGTCAATCTCTAATGAGATGTACTCTGATAACATTGAAGTTAATTCAGCTTCTGCATCAATACTGTGGTATGCATTTAAATCTTGAGCTAATTCTGGAGTCCAAACAGCTTTTAGTTTTCTAGTCTTAGCAACAATTGCTTCAGACTTTAATTCTAAATCTACTTCTGGAATTCCAATATCAGCTGGTGAACCTGGAGTTGAATCTTCAAAGTCACCTCTGTTTTCAGCAATTGGTTGTTGTGAATGTTTCACTGCCAAAGCACCACCTAAAGATGATAATTTTGCAAAGAATACTAAGTTAGCACCACTCACTTGTGAATGTGCT
>Ga0257110_1000302_pt1 | contig 25224 bp, 30 predicted proteins | sample LP_taG_7_FD_190184 | JGI IMG/M metagenome (GOLD analysis project Ga0257110, IMG submission 190184) | Marine microbial communities from Northeast Subartic Pacific Ocean, Canada - LP_J_2015_P26_10m | ecosystem: Environmental > Aquatic > Marine > Oceanic | place: Canada: Northeast Subartic Pacific...
TATCATTATCGCTACTAATTGAATGGCATCGCAGATTAGACAAACTTTGTCGTTTTCTTTAAGTCTCTCAACATTGGTTCCTATGAGCTTCGCTACTTCGCCGAATGTAGCTGTGGTCATAACACCATCTCCTATAAATTTTGTTTATAACATTACATAAGCCTACCTTATGTAACACTTATATTTATACAGAGTGACTCTATTTACGATAATGTTTTTGTAACTTTTGTGTATTAATGGTGTAAATAGTATTACTATATAAGACAAACCCCACAAAAGTGGGGCTCGTCCGTTTGTTTTAAAGCTAGTCTTCTTTAAGTTTCGCTGTAGGGAAATCTGGCTCTTCGACTTTGACTTCTATTTCATCAGTCTCTTCGTCGATTCTGTCTGCTGCTGTTTGAATAACATCAACTCCAGTTTCCACAACAAATGTGCCGGTTTCAACGACATCAGTTGTTATTGCTGTAGCCATAGTAGCTGCTGAAGATACTGCTGTGTCAACTGTTGTCGCAACAACATTTTTGACTGTATCTACACCTGTACTAATTGAGGCACAACCTACTGCAAAGATTAAGAATAAAGCGCTTATTACTCTTTTCATTTCTTTATTTACCATGGACATAATGTCCAATATGGAAGTCTCTCCAAAGACTTCAGTAATATTTATAAGGAATTATAGTTGTGCTAGTTCGTAATCGTCTCTTGCATCGAGAAGTTTAGGTACAAACTCGTCCCTTGTTGCTGTGAATACAGCAGGACCGTCGTCTTGTTGTGCCATTAGTATTACTGTTTGGCTAACAGGTATGCCAGTTCTTTCTTCAAACATAATGGCATAAGCAGCGCATTGTATGAAGTAATTATAGCATTGTGATCTAGTTTTTCTTTTGTTAGATGTTTTAAAATCTATAATAGAAAGTTTACCTTTGTACTCGGCAATGCAATCTACTTGGCCTCCAAGGCGAAGATGATCTGAGTATAAGAAGGATTCCAAACATCTGATATTATCTATATCAGACAACAAAGGCATCATATTATTATTGTACATTTCTTGAGTTATCATATCTAAACTTTGAACTCCTTGCTCATGCAAGTCTTTTTCATTGTTCAAGTGATGTTCTACAAGAGAGTGAATAGAGGTACCACGTTTGGCAGCTTTAGATGAAATTCTATTTGCTTCTGCATGTCCAATCTTATTTTTCCAAGCGTCAATAAATGGCTTGGATTTGGCAGAAAGAATAGTTGTAATCGAAGGATATAAAGCACCTGTTGGTGTTTCATATCTACGACCGTTTTCTGTATTCTTTCTTTTTAGTTGAGGTATCTCAACGGGATTATGTGTGAACAATTAGTTCTCCTATATCCAACATTTATAACCAGTGCAATCGTCTATGTCGGAACCACAATGTAAGCAGTATCCTTCTTCTTTTGCCTGGCGTTCTTCTTGCTCCATGTGAGCTGCCTCAGCAGCGTAATCATTAGCTGCTTGTTCTTCAGTAGGGTCAAAGTTAAATTCTGGCATTATACTAACCCTCCGTCTCTTTCTCCACCTGCACAGTATCCTGAAATGTATCCAGGTCCGTATTGGTTTCTAGAATCTACTTTGTAGTTCTGTTTAAGTAGATTACCTCTACCTTTATTAAGAGCTGGTCCTGCCCATCCTTGAGCTAAAAGTACTTCGCCTTCGTTAAACTTTTCATGTGTTAAGTTTATAAACCCCCAAACACTTCTATCACTAACACCATCTGTAATTATAATTTTACAGAATTTACGACCTGCTTTAAAAGTACATCCGTACTCTTTAAGATTAGGGTATGTTTTGAAATGTTGATTTTCAATGTCTTGGCAAAGTGCCTCGATTTTTGTTTTTAGTTCTTCTCTCATATTTTTAAGTCCTCACTTTTTTATTTAATATACATACATTATGCACTCAACTGAACCATTTGTCAACCTTTTTCTGTGCTTTTTCCAAAAGAATTTTGTCTGCCTTATCAAGGACTTGTAACAATAATGCCTTTTCTTTCATGTAAACTTTAGCAAAATGCTCATCATGTTCAGTAATAGACTTCGTATTATCCAATAAATCGGCAATTTTGATAGTCATTCCTTGTGCTGATGCTTGTGCTGAATGATCTCTGTCCATAGCCTTTCTGAAGGCTCTGTTACCATCTTCTGGTACTGAGATATCTGTTAGTTGTTCTACTAAATCGGCTACAATTTCTCCAAACTCTGTAACAATATCGTCTAAAGTTACATCACAATCCTCGACTGTATCATGTAATACAGCTGCCATAAGCATTTCGTCTGTATGTTCTACAGTAGCTACAGTTTCCATTACTGCTAATGGGTGTACAATGTAGGGCTCACCAGTGTATTTTCTGACTTGTCCTTCGTGTGCCTTAGTAGCGAATTGGATTGCTTTTTCTATTTGTTTCTTCATTATGTATACTATTATGCACTCTTAAGGACCAAAAGTCAAGCACTTTTATTCATTCTTTTCCTCGTATTTTACCCTGGCTAATATGTACTCTTTAACCAATTCTGAGCGTACAATGTCTTCGGGTAAGAATTCTACTGTTCCAAATGAGGGCATATCCTCTGCTATTTGTATGAACTTCCTAAGTCCTGATTTATCGTTGTTCTTGTATAAGTCTGTTTGTCTAAAATCTCCACAAAATATTATCTTTGAATTATGTCCAACCCTTGTCATTATAGAGTTAATTTCCATGTCATTCATATTCTGACATTCATCCACCACAATAATAGAATTATCTAATGTAATACCTCTTACAAAGGAGGTGCACATAAAGTATATCTTCTTTTGTTCCATAAGCCTGTCGTATGGCTTCTCTTTTTGTGGGAACAGTTCGTCCATCATATTCTGATATGGTATAGAATAAACATCTATCTTTTCTCCATAGTCTCCTGGCAAGTGTCCTATTTCTCTAGAAGGAACTGCTGAACGGATTATAATTAATTTACTGTATGGGCCACCTCTACTCATAACATCTTCTATTGCTTTGTACATGGCAATAAAAGTCTTGCCCGTACCAGCAGAGCCATGTAACAATAACGCATCTTTGCGTTTGTACATTTGCCAGAATAAATTTTGTGTATTGGTGATTGGATCGAATCTTGCGAGATCCTTGTCGGTGATTTTGAGAGGCGTTGATCGCCTTGTGTGCTGTTTGTCTTGAACTAGTTGAAGGTTTCTTCTAGCCATATAGTTGTTCTCCTGTTAGTTGAAAGTCTATGCAACATATTTGTTACCCTAACATGATATAATATTTTTTAATACGCCCTCCTATTAATTGTCTGGTTTGGATTCTTCCATAAGTCCACCAACTCTCTTTTTAACATCTTTTACGACATTTCTGACTTTTACAGAGCTAGAATCTTTCTTGCCGAAATCATCTGCCATTGGTGAATAAGGATTGGCCTCGGCTACTCTGGATAAGACATCTTTAAACCCACTTGAGGTTTTAGTTCTATCGCCAGTCGTTTGTACTAGTCCAGGTGCTTTGGTTATGATTGTTTTTGTTCCAGGGTTGTCTTCTAGGTATTTACAACGAGCGTCCCATGACATCATCTCGTCCCATATTTCACCTTGTGCATTCTCGAAACTGTATATTGGCATTATGTAATCCTAGTTATTTAATGGTACGGCAATCTCTTCTATGCCGTCTATAATCTTATTTATAAGTTTTCTGGCAGGGAAAGATAGCAAATCAGAATCGTAACCTCGTATTAGGCAATCCTTTATATACATAGGATCTACCTTTGTTAGTGTATCTCTGGTGTGCCCTATCCTCTTCCAACCGTATGTATTCAAACATAATACAGCGAGATCTATTTCATCTTCAGTATAGAATGCCATCCTATAACCCTTTATTAGTTTAGGCTTTGGGTGCTGTGTCGGAAATTTAATAACCTTACCCTTCATATTTTTATTTATACAGAGGTTGATCTAGACATAGCTTTTCTAGAGTACCTTTATAGTAATTCCAAAATCTATTTACATCGCTTTCAAACACATGATTATTTACATTTGCTCGTGATTGGGCGTCGGCATCAAGGTTATCATCTCGTTTTGTTTTATTGCTCCTATCTATATTACAAAGGAAGTCCCATATAGGTTTTAGTTCGGGAGTAATCTCTTTAATAGTTTGATAAGGCACATCATATTTCTGTAATAACTCTTTTATAGGAACAATGAAACAATTAAATACAGCAACATGATTGGTTGCTAGTGAAGGTATAATTTCATTTTTTATAGAGCTAGTTACGGCCATATACCTTAAGGTAGTTGACATATCCCATCTTACTGTCTTAATATATTTACTATAAATCTCTTCATCTATATAATTATTCCATTCCTTTGTAGCTGTAGGTGGTTTGTATTGTTTTACTTGTTCCAACTCATAACCTTCTTGCCATCCATTAGATGAAGTCCCTCTGTTTCGGAAAAGGGGTGCCAATCTAATACCATCTCTTCCTATCTCTCTATCTACATGAGATAGAGCTATTATAACTCTATCATTAGGGTGTATTAAATGTCTACATACTAATAATTGCATATATACAGCATCAACGCTAGTCCCACCTACTCCTCGATGTACTACATTAAATTCATTATATAATGGGTGCCATATATTCTTATGAGGCATCTGTACAAAACTGTCTCCAAAAAACCAAACTCTTGGTTTATTAGGATCTTTTAAAGATTTATATTTTACACCTCCTTGGCTAAATTCTGTTCCCCAAAATTTCCAATAAGAATCAGGAAGATTAGGATACTCGTACATTGTATTCCTCTTCAAATCGCATAGCGTCTTCTTTAGTATTTACCATAGGCTTACCTTTGATGTTTAGACTGGTGTTAAGTAACATAGGACACCCTGTTTCTTTGTACCACTCAGATAAGAGTCTATATAGACCCTGATGTTGATTCTTATTTACAGTTTGAACCCTAGATGTGCCGTCTTTGTGAATTATTGCAGGGTACTCGGTTCCCTTGCTACATTGTATAACATACTGCATATAAGGAGACTTATCCACAGGCATATTAAATATATCTTTTGCGTGTTCTTCCATTACAACGGGTGCAAAAGGTCTAAACTCTTGTCTACGCTTAATAGCATTTACTTGATCTTTTACTTCTGTTCCTCTAGGATCTGCTAACAAGGATCTGTTACCTAATGCTCTTGGTCCAAACTCTGCTCTTCCATTTGCTACACCTACCATATTGCCTTGTAGTAACTCTTTCATAAGTTTATCTACAGGATACTCTCCTTCTATGTTATGTCCTAGGTAAGGGCCTTTCCAATTAACATGTTGTTCTGAATCTGCTAGTATTGCTCCCAATGAGGAACCTGAGTCTCCAGGAGCTGGCATAATCCATACATCATCAAAATACTTTAATGCTAAATTATTTGCTACACAATTTAATGCACACCCTCCCATGATTACTAAGTTTCTATTGTGAGGTAACATCTTCTTTGTCTTATATACTAATTTCTCAAACTCTTCTTCGTATATTTTTTGAGCTGAGGCTGCAAAGTCATAATAGTCTTTTACACCTGGTAGCCAATCTCGACAACCTTTGTGCAAATTTGTATTTAATAAAACTTTCATTTCATTATAATATTTGTTAGGATCTCCATAAGCAGACATACCCATTAAAATATATTCTTCCTCGTTGGGTTTTAAATTACATCTATGTGTTATAGCAGAGTAAAACAAACCTAACGATCTAGGATATATGTCTCCCCAAACTTTTGAGAGCCAGTGGCCTCCGTTCCATATACTTGTAGTTGTAAACTCTCCTATTGCATCCACAACAAGAACAGATGCATTGTCAAAAGGACTTGTATAAAACCCTGCCGCTGCATGTGTTTTGTGATGACTGTGATATTTTATTCTTGTTCTTTTTAAATCGGGGTGTATGTTTAGTTTTTTCCAACCTTGTCCTGCATACAATCGTCTTATATTTTTCATAAACTGATTTTCGTACCAATGAATTTCTGCAGGCTCGCCATACTCCATTATAGCTTCTATCATATTGTCAGGTATATTGGCATCATTTTTTATACCACTATATCTTTCAGACTCAGATGCAAAAAGAATTTGATCATCTTTAACAACAGATATTGCTGCGTTGTGATTGTATGCTGATATACCCCACTTAATCATAGATAAAAGGATCTCCAGTTTCATGCTGAGCCCGTGTCCACTCTAATTTCCAATTAAACTCGGGTGGTTGTACTTTTCCATTATGATATACTGCCTTATATATTGTGCCTGGCTGGTCTATTGAGCCCAACATAAATTCTGCTAAATGAATTGCTTGTTGTTTTCTTTCAATGTCTGTCCACTGCGAAGGCTCTCCTGGATCAACGGCAAAATATTTTCCTGGATGTAAGTATTGCATAAAGTACATTAGATATAATCTTGAATGTTTCATATGAAAGTAAGGTGAATATTCAAACCAATCGGGAGGTGAAATTATACCTGCTGTTATCATCCATCCAACTTTTAAATTTTCGTGTTTGTGTAATTTATCAATTATATCCTGTGTCCATATAACATCTGTATTATAATTTTGTAAAGAAAAATCTTGAGGAGATGAATTGTGATTAAAAAACACTAAGTTATATTTTTTATTATTGTGTTTAAAAACAGGCGCTTCCCAGGATATAGTATGTGTATACAATTTATTTTTTAGTTTTGAAGGTAAATCTATATCTGAATGATTTTGAGATGTATATAACTCTACACTATCAAACCTATGTAATATCTGTTTTAAAATAACAAGACCATATTTACTACCACAACCCGTAACAATCGCTCGCTGAAAATTTCTTTCTTCGGCGGGGTGATCTACATAGCCCTCGGCATCTTTTATTACTTCCATATTTTAATCTCCTTAATATTTATGTCTCCTAATTTTAATTTATGTTTATATACATAATCCTGATTAAGATACAGTTCTTTTATTTTATCTAAAACATCTCTACCCTCTACAATTCTTCCTAAAGGCCAACCATAAGGTATGTTGCCACTAAAGCCTTCCTTCCTTATAATCTCTCTATCTTTTCTGTTCGTAAAAGCAAAGCCAAAATCTGCTTGGTGCCCATTGTGTATATCAAATTGTGTTGCGTCATCATCATCCATATAAGCAATAGTTGGATTTTTGCCTAATACACAATTTTGTGGAAGCCATACATCTATTGTTGTATCAGAAGATTGCCACTTAAATAAATCATCTGGAATTGTTTGCTGTTTCTTTCGTTTAGCATTGCTAATTATAGAGTCTATAGTATCTTGCCGTCTGGCAGTTGACATAGCATCTTTAGGTATCTCATACCACTTGTTTCCCCATTTTTTAGATAATTTAGGAAGCAATTCATATTCTATTAAGTCAGGAAAGTTTTTTGCTTTATTAGACCTTTGATAATAATAGTGCTCTATGTCGTGACAGGCATCATTTAATTTTAATACAATATCTACCCAAGCATGCGACTGTGTAGGATCAACAAGTGTAAAATCGTTAGGATATTCTTTATAAGGATCGTCTAAGTCATAATCACACCTATCCATATACCAGTTATATCTCCAAGTTTGGCTATGGGGCGCTACTCTTCTAGGAGGGTGAGCATAATCTCTAGGATTATATTTTGTAGTAGGGTAATGTATTCTAACAAAATGTCTATGAATATCATTTAACATTTGTTTAGACTCTTTGTTAAATTTTAAATTTATATCCTCAGGTTTAATGGGAAAATAATCTTTAGGTTCTAGAAAAGAATTTATTTCGTGTATTATAGATCTAATGTATAGTGTTTGAGATTTAAGTTTTTCTAAAGCTCTAGTGGGATTAGATTTATAATTTTTTTTAAATTTGCCTACAAAAGAAGTATGGGGTTCTTTGTACATTTCCTTGTCTACATAATAAGACAGCCACCACCACACAAAAGGATTATTAATAGGTTCCCAGACAATAGAAAATTGAGATGTGGAAACCATTTGATGGGGTAATATATTAAATAATTTAGGATCTATTACGACTTCTATTTTCATTATATTGAATCTATATGTAAGTTTTGATATGCTATTAATCTATTACCTGGGCCTGGATTGTTTATACCGTGTTGAGTATTCCAGTTGTTTAACATAAAGACGCCCGTATCTTTCTTTGTAGGACCCATCCATTTCATTGTTGTAAAGTGTGTTCCAGACAATAAAGGGTTGTCTTTTAAGTTAATAATTAAAACACCAAACACACCTCTATTGTCTACATGAGGTGCCATGTCAAAACCTTCTTCGTCTTGTATGAACTCTCCTGACACAGAAAAAGGAGGGTAAGTAAAGTTAGATAAAGTATTCATCCACATTTGTCTAACTTCCTCTATATTACTTATATCCTTTCTGATAAATTTTTCTAACATTTTAGTGTGGTCGTTCCACACCGTAGAGAAAGCATTATGAAGTCTATTGTCAGGCTTACATTGTTGTCTTAAGTGTGTGGTTTCAGACTCATAATTTTGATTGTAAGTTTTAATGCTTGTTAGTTCTATTTCAGGCAAATCAAATTCAGAAACTTCCCAGACAGGATATTTTTCATCAACTAGTTGAAGTTTCATGATAAGTGTTCTCTATGATCTGTGGCTTTTCTTGTTTTTTTGTATGGGTTGTCTTCGTGAGACATTGTGTCGTCTAAAACATTTGGTGCACCACATGTCTTAGTACAGGCTTGTAATTTTCCACAAGCAGTTGTTTTATTCCAATCATTAGAATAAACTTCATTCAATCTATTTTCATCTAATATATTTTCTAATGTGTCATTGTGAAGATTAAATTTCTCTAAGCCTATCGTCATCATTTTTTCTTTTAATTGGTGGTGTTCAAAAAATCCAGAAACTTTTCTTTCATCATCTACAAAAGGAACAAGAAGTCCTATCCAACAACAAGGAGTAATAAAACCGGCTGCTGATACAAATACTTCTTTATGACATCTAGGTCGTATAACAGTATCATCTAATTCTTTTAATTCTTGTTTGCCTAATCTATCTAGTCCTGATGTCCCAGGTTTATATGCCTTGGGGCTATCCATATTCATTGTTCTTATTTGATTAAACTCTTTATTCTTGACTGTTATTTTATCTGAATTATCTTCTGCAATGTAATTAACTTTGTTCTTCTTTTCTCTTGGAGGATATATGTGATAGTCTGTTTTGCCTTCTTTATTTAGAGCAGGCATTGTAGCAAAGTTTTTACCATCATCTAATCCATGTGCAATTTTAGGAGAGAAGTTTCTTATGCCAATTTCTTTAGATAATCTTTTTGCTTCTTCTATTTGATGTTCATTATGTTGAAATATTAGAAACTCCCAATCTGAATTACCTCCATGTTGGGTGTATGCCTTAACATTAGCCATTAACTTTGTCCAATTAACATTTCGTCTGTATATGTGATTTGTATCTTCTAAACCATCAATACTAAATATCATTTTCCAGCCAGGCCTGTTTGCGTATATTTCTCCTATCCTACTCCATATTTTTGTTGACTTCATTCCTCCATTTGTATGCATCTGTACTGCACCATCTTTAGGTAATGTTTCATAACAATATTCCATTATAGGAAGTAAGTCCTTACAAGTAACAGGGTCTCCGTGATTACCACACAATAATAATAGATTAATTTTTGACATAGTTTGAGGTGGGAACCATTTCTTAAAGTTTTCTATAGATATAGATTGAGGTATTAATTCAGGAATTTCATTGGGGCTGTTTTGATAATATCTAGGACAGTTAGGGCATATAGAATTACACAAACTAGAAAGTTCTATGTGCATTTTATTTAATGTATTATATTGAAAATATCCGCTCATATCTGCCTCACGGGTATACCTTTTAATTTAATATTGTCTTTCACTAGGTCTACATGATAACCAAAATAATCTTTCATATCATAAGGTAGATTAAGATACCACTCTCTTGCATCGGGGTGTGTTATTGCTAATAAGTCAGGTAAAGATAATGTTTTTTGATATTCATCTCTATAAACAGTTTTAGATTTTATAGCGCTTAAAATTTTAGGATTATTAAATGTATCCTTTAGTTCTTCTTTCATTTTATAATAGTAGTTTAATATATCAACCGTTTTATCTTTATTAAAGAAAGAAGATTTTTTAAAAGCATTTACTGCTTTATCCATAGCAGGATAAAATATATGATCAGGCCAGAAACATATATCTAAAGTACTTTGCATACCTGGGTCTAGTTGATTTATCATATACAAATGATTTGCAATTCTCATACCTGGCCATTGCTCAAAGAAATCTATATATCTATCAACATCAAATATTACAGGTGCTGTTAAAACACTAGCCACCTCCATTGTAATGCCTGCCTCTGAAAACTCTCTCCAGTTATTTTCTATGTCATTCCATTTAGCGCCATCTCTTGTGTATTCTAATGTTTCATGTGTTCCATCTAAACTAGCTTCTATTCTAAGATGTTTATATTTATTTAATATTTGAGATATAGGTTTTCGTTTCCATTCTCTTCTTGTTAGGTTTGTGTTGTAATGTACTCTTATGTTATCAATATAATCTTTGTATCCAGGCTTCTCTCTTAGTTCTAAGATCTTTTCCATTACTGTCCAATGTACAGGAGACATAAACGGCTCTCCTCCTGCCCAATAAAAACCTGTTATTCTTTTTTCTTCCAACCCAGCTTCCATTTCTTTAGCAGTTTTTTCTTCGTGCTTCTTATCTACTTTAAAAGGATTACCTAATGTTCCACCATTTCCTCTGGCATTGTCTAAAGTATCCTTACCAAACATTTCTAAAAATAAATCTATGTGTTGTGAACTATATGTAATACCACAGGAAACACATTGTAGATTACAATGAATTGTCCTAGAGTCGTAGTATGAGGGTTTAGCATCTAATGAGCCATCCTCTTTTGTTTTGTCTAATATTTCTTTAAAAGTTTTTTTTACTTCCCCTGAGTCGGGTTCAAATGTTGCTTCCTCTCTTAAGGACAGAATATTATTATCTTCGTTTTGATAACAAGCATGACACTCTGGACGCTTTGCTCCTGCTATCATATCTAGACGAGTTTCTTTCATATAAACAGAATTAAAAAACTCTTCTTCTGTTGTTTTTTGTAATCCTTTTAGATCATCGGATATACAACAATACTTTCTTTCGTAACGACTTCCTTGATAATTTTCTATCCACGGAAAAATACATAAGGATTTATTATTTTTAAAATTTGTAGTCATAATCGAATATGTCTCTCCAAGGACCCATCTTCCTTGTAACTTCTACTGTATCCATAAATTTCATACCTTGATTCCAAAGATTTAAATTTTGATCTTTGGCATCCAAATAACTAATCATTGTAGGTGTTAATATTTGTTGTGCGTATTTAGATGTTTGTAAGTGTTGTTTTAAATTTTGCTTCCATTCTACTGACGCACAGTTTAAAGATAAGTAATGAGGAAACACTAGAAAATTTTGATTAATTGTTGCTATACCTAACTTAGGATCTTTACATCTTTTATCTACTATAGGCTGAGCCCACTTGTAGTAGTCATCTAGATAAGGAGCGTTTAGAAACTGTACGGTGTTTGTAATGTTGACTGCGTATAAAGAAGGACATTCAAAAAATAATTTATTAACATGTTCGTCTATTTGTTCCCATGTGTTTCCTTTTACAGGCTTTCGTATCCATTCATTAACTTTATCATATCCATCTACTGACATACCTAATGATACATGTTTAAAGTGTTTCCAGATATCATCATACCATGTCTCAAACATAGAACAGTTTGTATTATAACTAATATGAATATTCTCTGCTACACCCTCTTCTATTAATCGTTCTAAAAATTTCCAATGGAAGGGCATCATGAATGGCTCTCCTCCATTTATATACATATACTTTAATGTGTCTTTGTGTTCTAGTATCTGTTCTATTTTTTCTTCGTTGAACCATTGATACTCCTGATATGTTTTAGGATCTGCTTGTACAAAATCTAATTTGTCTTCCCATTGTTTATATTCTTTTGCTAGTGATGAACTTGAATCTGGATTACACATCATACATTTAGAGTTACATAAGTTAGACATTCTTAAATCTAAAAACTCTAATCTAGGCTTGTATATGTTTTGTCCCCATCTTTCTATTTCTGTTTTTCTTCTTGATTTACCACCTCTTTCCTCAATCTTATAGCAGTTGTGGCAAGCAGCTGGTTTTATTCCTTTTAACATTTCATTTCGAGCATCAACGACACTGCTGTCTAACCACATCTCTGAAACACTATTTCTAGACAAATTCATCATATCTCTTGGAGCGGATCTATCTCTGTAAAAGCCATCATTAGGTGGGAACATTTCTGACACACAGCACAAGCCAACATGGCCGTTAGGGTGTAGGTTCATATGATTGAATGGTAACGGGCAGTAAACACCGCTTATATCTTTAGTTGGTATTTTATCTGATGACATCTGGTGCCTCTATATCGTTATACCAGTCTAAAAAATAATCTGGAAAAATTTCTATTGTTCTATCTCTTCTTTTATCATATTGTGTATAGAATCTTTTAAAGTCTCTTACATTAGCATTTCGGTTGTCATCATGAAAATCATGTCCTTGTTTAACAACCTTAATATAATTAATTAATCTTTCTATGTCTCCTTTTTCCATGGCGTTCAGCATGTTGTCTGTTTTATTTGTGTGGTACCACATTTCTATCTCATTAGCTAATCTTTCTCTTATATGATCTGGTAATGTAACTAGAGCTTGGCATGCAGGAAATCTTAAAAAGTTAATACTTATTCCTATGCTTTTATGTTTATATTTATTTTTCCATATCATCATTTGATCCAAGAAATCTGTAATTCCAAATAAGCACAATGCGTTTATAGTCATCATAACAACCGTTCTTCTGATGTTAGACTCTTCAAAGATTCTTTCCATATTATGACACCAATAGTCATAGTCTAGTCCCCATCTAATATACTCTGCTTGTTTGCCTATTGTTTCGTTACTTGTAAATAAACAAAGGTTGTGCATACCCCACGAAGCGTCTATTAATCTATCTATCAATGCAGGTTTGGCTCCTAAGTTAGAATTTACAGCTACTTCAAACTTGTGTCCTTCTTCCTTACATCTAGCAAAAAGTTTCCAGACATCATCTGACATTAATGGTTCGCCACCCGTTATTCGTAGTGTTCTTAATCCTTTAGAAAGTTCTGGCCACCACTCCCACCAGGCTTTTGTATAGGGATTTTCCATTCCTTTTAATTTTTCGTAAGGATTGTTTTTGTCGCCATCTATACTAAAGACATTACCACCTTCTGTTTCCATTCCGTAGGCACCATTCTTTTTAATGTCTTTACGCCACTCTGTACTAAAGTCTGCGTTACAATAACTACAAGCAAAGTTGCATGTTCTGGAAAAGGAAACTTCTATAGTAGGAGGCACTACTCTTTCTGTATGAGGGGCTTCAGCCCACTTTCTCATCTCTTGAGGTGTAAATTGTAATGACTTATAAATTCTATCTGAAACATAATCAGGACCCATGTCTTCTACTTTCCAGCAGTACTGACATTCTTGAGGCCTTTCCCCCGTCTGCATTAGACGTCTTTGTTCCATTTTGTGATTTGTGTTGTGTAACATACTAGGATCTTTCTTAATATCCTCTATGTTAATATCATGTGGTCTAGGGTGATGACAGCTCGTAGTCTTTCCACTATGTAACCATATTGTACTGTTACCCCACTTAGCGCCACAGAAAGACGGCGATTTACTATTCAAAGTAATGTCTCTATATTCTATTAAATTTTTAGGATCTGACTTATCCATAATATGTATCGTCCATTAAATAATTTAATTCAGGAAAAGTATCACAGAAATTCTTGTTGCGTCTCTCATCCAACTGTTTTATATATAAGCGCATGTCATCATACACTACGGCGGGTTGAGTATCATTACGCATAAACTCTACTAACCTTTCCATTTGATCTACCTCTTCTAGATAAAAACATTCTTCGTCTTTTCTCGCATCTGTTAATTTATTGGTGTGCATAAAGTCCAACCACAAATCTCCATAATATTGTTTGTCTTCTTTACTAATTAAAGAAAGCATTAATGGCCTAGGCCATCTTAAATAGTTTAAATGTGTTCTTGTTCTAAATACATGTTTTTGTGGTTGATAAACAGAACCCTTTGTTCCTCTCATTCGTTTTATCTCTTCTAAGAATCCTAATAGGCTAGGTGTACTTGTAAGATTAATCGTTGTCATAAAATGTATTCTTGTAGACTCTGGTGTGTTGTCTAATATCTTATAACAGTTGCCTATAAACTCATCATACACCATACCTTCTCTTGTATACTCTGCTTGTTTACCTGTATTCTCAAATGAAGTGTATATATCAAAATATTTTATGTTGCCTTGCATTTCATTAATATTTTTAATAAGTTTGTCTGCCATTTTGTCAGGAACATTGTTGTTTGTATTAACTGCTAAAATAAGATTAGGATTTGGATTTTCTTTTATGTAATCAAATACTCTCCAAGTATCTTTACTTAGTAATGGCTCACCACCTGTTATTCTAAATGTTTCTAGTGTAGGATAAAGATCTGGCCACCATTCCCAGAAGGCATTTTTGTATGGATTGTTTTCTTTGTGATGTATAGGGAGTTTGCCTTCAGACTTTAACCAATCTAAATTGTTTAGATTAAATTCTGTTTGTTTCATGTCTCCGTGTTTTCTTATTTCGTCTTCCCACCTAGAACTTGCTTCTGGGCTACAATAGATACATTTAAAGTTACATGTACTATCAAATGCTACTTCCACATAAGTAGGATCAAAGTCTTCACCCCTACCCGATGCTTCTATTTTAGGTATGTGTGGTAAGGACCAAGAGTATGAGGACTTATAAACTCTATCACTAATATGTTCTGGATTTTGATTTTCTACTCTCCAACAATAATCACATTCTTTTGTTTGTATGCCTTGTAACATTTCCTCTCTAGCTAACATCTTATGTTCTGTATTGTGTAAGCCTTTAGGATTGTTTTTAATATCTGATAGTTTTATTTTGTGTCGTGAAGGGTGGTGGCATGAATGTGTTTCACCACTATATAATAGTATTGTAGATTGTGTCCACTTGGCTGCACAAAAAGAAGGGCTAACTTCATTAAGTCCTTTTCTAGTTCCTTTTAAAAAATCAAAATACGCATTGGGATCGTGTACGTCTAAGTTGTGTTGAGCATGGGGACTATCGTTCTTCTCTCTCTTATCCGTTAAGTCTAGTACTTCAATTTTTTCAGTCATATTCTGTTTTAAATCCTATTGTCATATATCTCTCATAATAAGTAGGTTTATTTTCTACTGTATTCCAAGGGCCTTCATAAGTTATTGTGTCAGAGTGTAACATATCCTGTACATTGTTTATTTTATGAAACATTTCTAGACTACTGCACGCTCTAACATGGTCTGGCTCATCAAAATCATTGTTACCTTGTATGACGAAGTATGTTCCTTTTGGAATATTATTATACCACTCATTATATGCCTCTTGTGTCAAATGTTCCGTAACAGTATTTATCACCAAGTCAACACGGGTTTCGTAGGTAAACTTTTCCATTTTGCCTAAATGTGTTGGATATTTTCTACAACACCATAGAATTGCATCTTTGTCTATATCATTACACATTATCTTAGGATTTTTTAATCGTAACATTAACATGTCTGCCAACACACCATACCATGCTCCAAATATAACTATTTTGTTTGCACCAGGCAAATATTGTTTAACCCAATCTGTTAGCCATACTTTAGATTTAATCTGGCTAGGCCAAAAAGCATTTAACATATCAGGGTTCTCTCTGATACCTTGTGTCCAATCTATTAATTGGTGTTCGTCAAATTGCAACAAAATCTATCCTCAATAAGTCTTTCTTGTTTTCTATCTTAGCTGCGTCTTCATGTCCTTCCATAGGAGGCTTCTGTTCGTCTATCATTTCCCATCCTGGGTGGTAAGATAATTTAGCATTCATTTCCAACCAATAAGGATCGGCATCGTCTTCGTCCGTGATTGCGTCCACGGGACATTCGGACACACAAAGTCCGCAATCAATACATTCATCAGGATTAATGACAAGCATGTTAGGGCCTTCATAAAAACAATCTACCGGACATACTGATACGCAATCTGTGTGCATACAATTTACACATTTATCATTTACTACAAAAGTCATCAAATCCCACCACATTAGTTTTCGGTTTCCAATGGAAATTTTCTTCTAAAGAGATTTGATATATGTTTTGATAAAAACTTGCTCTAGGATCAACTTTAAAAATAAACTCTTTATTCCATTCTAATCTTTTCCACGCTTCTAACTCATAAGGATTTCTAGACGCTCCCTTAAACAATGACATCTTTTTCTTTTGGTATATTGCATTCATTGCTTTACTATTAACATCATGAGTTATATAGAGTATCTTATATTTATCCTTACAATATTCATAACATGCATCTAGAAGTCCAAAGCCTATTTGTTTAGCTCTGTGTTCTTTTAGTACATGTAGGCGACAGGCTCTTGCAGCTATATCAGGATCTCCTGTATAAGTGCTCGGTTCGCATGAAACCATTCCTGCTGGCTTATCTTCCCAGAATGCTACAAAGGTTTCTCCGGGAGTATCATAAGGATGATACTTACCTGAAAAGGCCTCGCCGTTACCTTCTTCGTATGCTTGGTTGATAATTATATCAATAGAGCCTAGTATAGCTCTTGATTCTAGTTGTTGTCTGTTATAAATCTTATACATTCAAAATCCTTCTGATTACCTGCAACACTTCCCATTAAGTAATGCCTTATTCCCATTCCTTCATGTATTACAGAATGAGGATAACCTATGTTTAAAAAATAACATCTTTTGCACTGCATTTCAACCTTTATTTCATCTCCATTGTACCAAAAGGTATTTGTAACACCCTGGTTGCCTGATATGGGAATAATAAATCTCATTGCATAAGTTGTGTTGTAATCAATGTGTCTAGGTACTACTCCTCCAGGAAACATTCGAGAATATCTAACTCGTATAAGTTTTCCTTGAAAAGCGGAATTTAAATGTGATTGTAATTCTGTTCCTTTATAAAAATCTACTGGCTCGTCCCAATTATGTTCGTCCATAGAATAAGGAATCTTTCTTTTAAGTTTATCTTTTGTGGAATAGGCTTGTGCTGTTTCTAGTGGTTCGTTTGTATTACACTCTGTTAAATGAAAGTGTTGAACAGCATTGTATGTTTGATCTGCTATTTGATTACTAGCTACTGCCAAGCCTTTGTGAGCTGTCATGTTATCTTGCCAACGATCATAGTTATTTAACATGAAGTTTTCAATAAGATCATAATCTAATTCTATATCTAACTCTGCAATGGCAGGATAGTTTCTTTTATTATACTTTAGCATTCCTATCTATCATCCTAATAAGTTGACCTCCAATGTCCAAGCGGTTCCATAGAATTTTTCTATTACCTACCTCATGATGGACATCGTGAAAGCCTTCACCTAATGTAATTAAACCTACCCATGTATCACTATGAGGTTCTTTGCCTCTATGTGAATATGTGAATACTAATGAGCCAATTAGTTTAGCAAAGCCTGCTGGTATTAACCAAGCATATAATAATGCCATTGGATCTATTGCATATAGTATACCTGCCCAAACTATAATGACTTGCCAATAATATTTAACTTGTAATCTATGTAATGGGTTCTTTAGCAAGTCTTTAACGAATTTAAAATTGATTGTTATAAGAACCTGTCCGAAATATGCTAACAACCAACCTCGATAGTGAGGACTATGAGGATCTTTAGGTGTATCAACATATCTATGATGTTCTCGATGATTAGCTGCCCAGGTTATTGCTGGGCCTATCATCATTATATGGCATAGGAACAATAGTAAGTATTCTATAGGCTTAGGACACTTCCACGCGTTGTGAGAGTATAATCTATGATATCCCATTGTAACACCTAACATAATACCCACATACATACTGAAAGCTATTGTAGCTGTAACAGGTGTCCATGGAAATATAAACAATGAAAGTATGGCAGACGTTTGAGCTATTACCTGTCCTACAATTAATGTAAGTGGTGCCCAAGACTTATTTTGTTTAAGTACTGTTGATGCCATTATTGATCTTTCCGTGTTGTTCTAAATTTACGAACTTTGCCATCATAAAATAACATCTTATACCAAGGTGTATTTCTACCCATTCGAGGAACGGTGTACTCCCAACCTACGCCTTCTTCATCAATCCATATTACATGATAACCATACCATCTTTTAGAATTATACCAACGAGCTCTCCCTCCCTTAGAGATTAGACGCTCCAAAGTCCAGAAGTAACAGTTGTTCTTATCAGTAAAAAGACGGACCGGCCAAGTCCAGAAGAAGATAGCCATTAGAGTTACTGTAAATATGTTTCTTCCGATTCTTTCCATATACAGTATTTATACGCTCTGTTTAGAGTAGCGCTTAATATCCATCACATAGTGATTTATAAGAGAACAGCCTATTACTTGATCTTTATTGGTATTCTAAAGGACCAGATCTTATAAATAAGTAGGAACATAAACCGTATTATTATTACTTCATTATTACTAACTGATGTGACTAAACAACACAGGAAAAAAGAGAATGAAGAAATTATTAATTGCAGTTTTAGGATTGGGAGTGATATTGGCATCTCCTTCCGTTTATGCAGATCAAACAGGTAACTGTACCCAAGGAACTCAATATTGTGAGTCAGTAGATAATACTACGACAACGACAACAACCACCACTGGTACAAACACCAATACGAACACCAATACCAACGCGAACACAAACACAAATACTTCGACGAACACGAACACTTCAACCAATACCAATAACAACACCTCGGCGAATACTAATACGAACACGAACACTAGTACCAACGCTAATACGAATACTAACACATCAACTAATACCAATAATAATACATCAGCAAATACGAATACAAACACAAGCACCAATACCAATAATAATACGAATAACAATACGTCAACCAACAATAATACGAACACCAATAATAATACCAATGTTAATACTTCAACTAGTAATAACACGAACAATAATACGAACACAAACACAAGCACCAATACCAATAACAACACGAATAACTCTACTTCAAACAATACGAACAACAACAATTCAACTGTTAACAGTACTGCTAATAATACGAACACAAATAACTCTACAGTAGATCAAACTGTAAATAGCACGTCTAACAATACGAATAACAACAATAACAATACGACTTCTAATAATAAGAACGAGAATGTTAACAAAAACGAAAGTAAGAGTGATAGTAATGTTAAAACAAACAATACAAATAATAATACGAACACCAATAACAACACCAACAAAAACATAAACGAAACGACTCAGAACATTAAACAAGAAATTAAGAGTCCTCCAGCTAGTGCCATAGCACCTAGTATTGGAGCATCGTATTCACAGGACTTATGTACAACAGGTGTAAGTGGTGCTTTCCAAGGACAAATATTTGGTATATCAGGTGGTAGATCAGTTAACGATTTAAATTGTGAAAGAATTAAACTTTCTAAAACTGTATACGATATGGGAATGAAAGTAGCAGCGGTTTCATTAATGTGCCAAGACAAACGAGTATTCCAGGCAATGGAAATGGCAGGTACACCGTGTCCTTATGAAGGAGCTATAGGCCAAGAGGCAGCTTCCAAGTGGGACGAAAATGCTCATGAAAGACCAGACTTTAAAGAGTATGAACAGAAAATGGAAGAGCGAAATGAGCAAGTAGCGATGAAACTAATCCTAGAAGGTAAAGATGAAGCTTTAAAAGAGAAGCAGTGGATAAGAGCTTGTAAAAAGACAAGTCACTTAGCAGGCAAACATAAAGGAATTAGAAAATCAGGGAGTACTTGTAGAAAAGAATGGGCATTACAAACTTCTTCAGCAAGCTAATATTTGTAGCATACCTATGTGTTGTCTTTATGGGCAACGCAGATGCCACCTCTACCTATGATGGTACTGACGGAAGCTGGTCTATGCTCGACGGCTCAGAAAGTGGAGGACCAGGAGCAGGTAACATACCTCTATTCAACATTTACAATTCAGGCACAAACTGTAACGGATCTGATGATGGTAGATGTGGTGAAACACTTTGGGGCTTTAACTTTAGCAGATGGGGAGAAACATTCGACGGTGGTAGACAAAATACTAATGGGTGTCTTAACTTAATTAATGCAGCCGGTGGATCGCCTTCAGGCACATGTCAGGATTACACACCGCAACCCCTTCCTTACAGAGACTACACAATATATCCTTTCTGGACTGATCTTATTCGGGGTACGGCAACACTAGACGACGGTACAACAAGATCGTCTAAAATGGCCTATCAAAACTTTGGAGACTATGTTGTATACGGTTGGTACTTTATGAGAGAGTACAATAGACCTTCTAGTAACAGTTTCGAGCTTATAATCCGTGATGACAATACCTATGGTATGCTATATGGAGAATTAGATATAAAAAATCATGATGTGTTAATCGGAGCGCAAGGTAAAGGTGCAGACGGAGAAAACGAAACATTCTTGTATTATGATGACAACACAGGCGGACATACAACCTTTGATAGTTTTGATAATGCTAATGGAAATATAGAAGGGGAAAACAATGGTACTGGTTGGACATCAGGCAAGGTTGTATATTCAGATACACATGAAAATCAATGTGATAACGATCCTCTATCCTCAAATACCTGTCCAGGCTACGATGTGGCATACGCAGCTCAACAATTATATTTAGAATGTTCCAACGATCCATTGTATTCCTCACAATGTACAGATTACGAAGAAGCATATATTGACTCAGAGTGTGATAGAGATGCTTTGTTTAGCTCTACATGTCCAGGCTATTATGCAGAACTCCAGCGTATAGAAGAAGAAGAACAAAGTATGTGGGACGACTTGAACGACATGCAAGGTGATGAATATGGTTATACCGATGAAGACAGAGAAAACCAACAAGGCTATACAGACGGAAATGATTGTGGTGCATGTGGATACGATCCTAGAGATGACGACTCTCTTGAATACGATCAGTTAAACGGCGAACAACAGATGCTAGTAGACTCAGGTATGAGTATACAAGATGCAGTACTCATAACAATGGGACAAGATGATTTAATTCGTTTAGGCTTAGATCCATCTATGCAATGGAACGGCACAGACGAAATGGGTACTCATATAGAAGATGAATATCAAGACTTAGCTCTTCTCATGACAATTGGAGAATTAGACGAAACCTGGGCAGAAGTAGAACACGAACAAAATATAGAACACTTTGGAGAAGGCTATGAAGACTTTACCATGGAAGACTGGTATGAAGTAGACGTTCAAGAGTTTGGACAAGAACAAGTTGATGAATGGTACGGAGCAGAGGTGGAATTTAGTGAAGAGGGAGAAATGGTTTGGGAGTCATATGATTATGCTTTAGATCCTCAAGTAGCAGATGACTTAATGTATAACAGTCATTTAGATGGTGAGGACTTAGAATATCTAATAGCTATTGAAGGTGATTTACGAGATTGTCCTACATGTGGAGAAGAAGAGTTTTATCCAGAAGACTTTGAAGAAGAAAGACCTGAGGATGAATACTTAGAAGACTTCGAGCGTGAAGCATTAGAAGAACAAGAAGAAGATATATTTGAAGAGTTCATTGAGGAAATTGGAGAAGAAAGAATTGAAGATCTAATCGACGATGAAGCGTTCGAAGAATTAATTAGTGAAGAAGAGTTAGAAGAACTTATGATGCCTGAAATGGAAGAGGAGTTTTTCCAAGAAGAGGAAGCTGCCGAGGAACTTAGAGAAGAAGAGGCAAGAGAAGAAGTTAGAGAAGAACAACAACAAAGAGAGGAGCCAAGTCGTGATACCCGAAGTCGTAGACAAAAGGGAGGAAGTTTAGCATCAGTATCCTCAGCATCTATATCAATCTCAGCTGCTATCGGTAAAGCAGACTTTGGTGGTGATAGTGCAACAGTAAGTGTTGTTCAAGATGTAATTGCAGACAGTAATACATCTAGTGGAGATAGTTCAGGCGGACAACAACAAATGCAATCATCAGATGGTAGCAGTAACAATTCGGGCGGTTACATAGCCCAAGAGAGTACAACAGGTGACTCTACAATACAAGAACAACAAGAACAGTCAATGGGACAAACATCAGTACAAGCAGTTACAACAATAGACACAGGAGCTAGTACATCAGCGTTTGATGTAGCACAAGATCAAACACAATCAGGTAGCGGACAATCACAAGACTTTATACAGAGTTTTGATGATGGACAAGGCATATCTGGACAAGACCAAAACTTTGAAACTGGTTTTAATGATGCGATTGCATCTGGGACAGGCATTTCAGACTTCCTAAGCCAGAGTACTCCAGACTATGGAAGGTTCGATTTAGCACCTCCAACGGCTCAAGAAGAGCGTGTAGGTAGTGCCGTTGAGTCCTTAGCAGATCAACTAGGAGCGGAAGTTGCAGCCAGTAACCTAGCGGAACAGTTGGAAGCAGTACAGACAGGAGATGAAGGAGAATACGGAGATCAAACAATAGCAGTTGCTTATATAGGTTATACTGCTGGGTTTAGTCAGTACACAGGCATGGCACAATTAACAGACGCACCAGGATACGGTCCTGAGTCTCAAATACCCGATGCTAAAATAGATGATAATAGATATGGATTTTATATGATGGCAGGTAACACACAAAGTAAGTTACAGAAAATGATTAACGCACAATATAAAAAGGAGCAATAAAATGGCAGAAGTAGAATACAAAGGTATTAAGATTGGCGGGTCCAAACTTTTACTCGTACTTCCATTAATAGGAACTTTAATGGGTGGTCTATGGGGAGGCTTTGAACTCTACAATAGATTGCTTATCGCAGAAAAGAAATTGTCAGCATTACAGCCAGCAGCAATAACTGCTGAGATTGATAAGTTAACAGCACTAACTGATGTTATTAAAGATAACCTACAAGGGGAAATTACAGAGGCAGTTAGACTAGCTAGAAAAGTAGAGAATGAATCTACACAATCACAACGAGAAGTTCGTGATGATGTTTATGAAATGGAAAAGGAAATGCAAAGTCGTTTCAAAGAGTTTGACTCAGATATGAGAACTATGAGATCTGAGCTAGAAACTAGGATGAAGGAAATTCTAGAGAATCCTCTAAACGACGTCGAATAGAGTCTTCATCTTTACATAGATAACTGGTTACATACCAATTAAACCAAGCTCGTTGTTTGTCGGCATCGTACCACTCACATATATTATTAACAGCGTGTATAAGTTCGTGTTCATGATATATCTGTTTTACGGCATGTCGATACGGCGGTGCCATGTGAGTAATGATAGGTACATCATACATAAAGGGTTCTAGATTATAAACTAAGTCGTCCATTATACAGACTTTTGTTTTAGGTAATATATCGTGTAGTGATTCGTTACCCCAATAACATGTTACATGGCCTTCAAACTGTTTGAACAATGTCTCCATGTTTTGTTTTTTAATTTCATCTACTTTGCCTGCATTATCTAAAGTTATCTCAGGTTCAAACTTAACAACCACCTTTTGATCGTATGTTAATAGATTATTAACTATGTTGGCAAAACGTGTCCATGTATTAGTCCATAACATATCACCGACATTCATTATCAACAATACATGATCGTCTGGACAGTCTGTAATCTCAGGACTCTCAGTACCTAGATTTAAATTTTTATTGTTGTAGTGATTAATCTTATTCTTCTTAATATTGTTTACAAGAGCAAGATTATAATCTTTTGTTCCTTTAACATAAGGAATTGAGGGGTTTGTGTATGTTTGTTCTAGGTGTGGCCACACACCAACAGAGTCTATAGAAAAATACCCTGGCATTGGACCTTGTAGTCCTACATATAGTCCTCGCTGAGGAGTTACAGCTTTGTTGCAATTAGTGTATATCACAACATCAGGTACTCGTCCCATACCATTGCCAAACTCAGGACCGTTGTTCCATAGTAATTCAGCATCCTTTGTAAGCATATAACCTCGCCTAGACATTTCAGATGCTATCATATTCATGATAGGCGCCCATGTTCTATTATAACTGGCTTTAGAGTGACTGCTGAAATGGCATATCATTAAGTGTCGGTGTCTTCATTCAACGTCACAGTTATTGGCGCTCCATCTTCAGGCCAACCATTAAATAGATCACCTTGATTGATTCCATTACTACCTTGTGTAATCTTTGCTAAATCTTCATTGGTTACGGTAATTACATCCGTTCCAAAAGCAGTTAAAGGCGTATTAGTATCAACAGTAATAGGAAGAGGTGTTTCTTCTGTGCCGGACACTAATAGATTATCAGTTTCCCAAGCGTCAAAGTTTATCTCTTGGATAGTTACGGTTTCAGTCTTAGTAGGTTTAGTCATTTACTCTTTCCTTCTCTTAGTTATTGGAGCAACGCAGTTAGCACGCTCTTAATAAATTAAACCATATGCTACACACCACAATTCTAGTAGTAACATATAGATAGCGTCATACGCTATAATAGTAGTTAATAATAGAAACGGGTAAATAACGATACCATATTGGTTTAGCAGTTTTTTAAGCATTTCTATGGCCCCTTAGCCAGGGTAATTCAAAGTACGGGTCGTTGCCACATTCAGGAACTTCGTCAGAGAAAGCCACATTAGAGAAATGTTGAGCCGGGAGATTATAATCTAAATAGTCTACACCCGGTTGTATCATGTATTCAGGATACTTATAAGCACCATATACACTAAACACCACGAGTAAACATAATAAACTAATCCAGCCTACGATTTTCATCTCTTCTTGTTTCTTCTTTGTAGGTAGTAAACCCATTCTCTTTAAGTCTTTTGTAATTCTATTCTTCATATACGATTTATTTATAAGCCTACTGTATGAATAGTATGTAGTAAGGTAAAAGTACTAGTAGATTTAATCCTAATATGAGTGTGTGTTCATTATACATGGCAATATTCCTCTTTAACTGTATATCACTATACTGTAGGCCTAAGTAAATTACAAGCCCCTATAGGACCATTAAGCGAAATCTCCAT
>Ga0257110_1000305_pt1 | contig 25104 bp, 26 predicted proteins | sample LP_taG_7_FD_190184 | JGI IMG/M metagenome (GOLD analysis project Ga0257110, IMG submission 190184) | Marine microbial communities from Northeast Subartic Pacific Ocean, Canada - LP_J_2015_P26_10m | ecosystem: Environmental > Aquatic > Marine > Oceanic | place: Canada: Northeast Subartic Pacific...
GATCTATTAGCTGTTGCCTGTATTGAAGTTGTAAAATAGAAATAAGTAGTTATAAATAAATTTAAAAATATTAAAAATATTATAATTATTATTATTTTGCTTAAATACTCTAGTCCTTTTGATTTTATGTTTTCAAATGATGTTGATGCTAAATTTTGAAATATTTTAAGTTTTGATAGTGGTATAAGGTATGTCAAGTCTTTATTATGTTCTTCACTCTTACTTTTTGCTACTTCTCTATATTCTTCGTTTTCTTTTTGTTGTGCTAATTTATCAGGAGTTTTGTCCGGAGAATCAAAATAGGTTTTATATTTTTTTATTAGTTGATCAATTAAACTTTCATTTAAAATATATTTTTTTAGTTTATGTAATACTTCTATATCATCAGTTGTGCTTATTACATACTTTGGATCTTTTGTTTTTTTTAAAAAATTACTTATATGATCATTTAATTCAGTAATTAAGGCATCATATTTTTCTTTTAATGAAGTAGTTGTTGAATTGACACTATAATCATTACTTTCAAGACTTTCAAGTTCTATAAATAGTTGGCAAAAATATAATAATTGTTTTTTTTGATTATTTATTCCTTTTTGACCACTTATTGACGTGATATTAATAATTCCCCTTCTAATATCACTTTCTATTCTCGAAATTGTTTTTAAAAAAGATTTTTCTGTTGTGTTTATACTATCTAATAATTTGTTTGTTTTAAATTTTCCATTACTTTCATCATCAATATCTTTATTAATTTGGGGTTTAATAAATGTAATATCTATAGGGTCATTATTGTATAATTTAAAAATATTAATAATGTTTTTAATATAAAAAGATTCATTTTTAACATTATCTAAAAATTCTATTATTGCTTTTTTAAGAGTATTGTCTTTCAAATAATACAGGTCCTTTACCTGTATCTCATATAAAAGTGTCTTTAAATGATCTATATCTTCTTCAAAATCAGTATTATTACGTATTTTATATAATGTATCTCTAAAATCATTGTTTTTTTTAAAAAATTCTACTAAATCTGTATATTTATTTTCAATTTTCGTATAATAGTATAAATATAATTGTTGATGTATTTTAAGTAATTCTTCTTTATCTATTTCTTTCGTTAATGTAGTTTTTAAGTCTTCTATAAACGCTTTAGGCCTATTAGTAATTTTTTCATATTCACGTTTATATTTTTTTTTTAAGTCCGCAAGTAGTTGATTATGTTCTGCATTCATTTTATATATAATTTATATATTTACTTAATAATACTAATTAAATAAATAATATTGTTATAAATACAATCATTAATACAAACATTAATGCTAATATACCACTTATATATATATTGACATAAGCTTTAACCGAATATAGTAATATTGCTATTATAATGATCGCACAACATACTACAATATCTATTAAATTATATTTACCTAATATTGTAGGACCTAGATAGGTTTCAGTAGCTTTTTTAAGTAAGTCTTTATTATTTGTTTCTTTTACAATAAAATCTTTAAGTTCTATAGCAGATCTTCTAGCATCATCACTATTATCACTACCATCAATAACATCATTTAATAGTTTAAATTCATTAACAAAATCAAGATAATATGGTATTTTATCTGTTCTATAATCGTCCGCTGTATTTTTACTTATTTTATTAAAATAATATTCAGCATCTTGGCGGGTTTTAATTTCATTACTATATGCTATATTTTTAATAATACTATGTTTTAATTTACTTTTATTTAAATCTGTTGTCATATTATTTTGTAAATTAGAGTCAATATTACAATTTAATTCAAAATTACTATAAGCAAAATTACTATAATGATCATTACCACTTTTAATAGCAATATTGGATGTTAAAACAGGTATGATGATACTATCTCTAAGTTCCTTAGCTAAAAATGTATGTAGAACACCAATATTACAATTATACGAATCTTTTAACATTTTATTATTACTATAAATGTTTAAAAAAATAATTATACAATAAATAACGATACACCAAATAAACCTATTATAGGCAATGTTATTAAAGGTGCTAAAATTGAACCTGCAGATGTAGCTTCTGTGCTTCCTTTATCATTATCAAAGTAATCTTTATCAATTTTATCAATAACCATACTGGCAAATATAATTAAGAATATTAATATAGGAATAATCATAACATATTGTATTTCAACAGTATCAGTATATAATAAATAAAATATTACACCTAATGCACATAAAAAACTAATAATCATTACAATAAGATATAATTTAAGATTATTATCGTTATTTTTAGCAAACTCGTTGATCTTTTTTCGTAAAGTAGTATATTCTACTGTATAATTACTTTTAGCACAATTACTAGCTAAAGATAAATTTACACGTAGATCAGTTGTAAATATAACATATAATGTTATCATTAATAATCCATTCATAACCATAACTGGTAAATATTTTTTAAGCACACTTAAATATATATTATTATCTTTATAAGCATTTGTAAGTATATCTTTCATATTAGCAAAATAATTTTTAAATGGATCATCAGGATAATAGTTATTTAAGTTGCTGACAGCATAATAACTGATAATAAACTTTGCTAATAATAAACCAAAACTAAATACTGATAATACAGATAATGAACTAAGAGCTTCATTAATAGCTATTAAACTAATAACAAGTATTATAGGTATAGTGTGGATTATATGCAAAATTGTTAGATTATCCCTTTTATTATAATAAAATATAAGCATTGCTATAATACATAATACAATTACTATAATTAATGCTGTATTAACTTCATTTTGTGTTTTTGTATTCATTTTTAATTACAATAATTATATAAAATATATCAATTACACTATTTTGGGATCTTTAACACTATTAAGTGTATCCGCCATATTTTTAAAAGATGAAAGACCTTTAGCCATAATTTCAGGTTTTTTAACAGCAGTTACAATTAAATAAATAATTATCATAGCAATAACAACAACAATAACGGAATAAATATATGGTTGTATTCTGTTAATATTTTCATTAGTTTTCTTTAAGTTATCTAAAAGTTCTTCGTTCAATACTCTATTGTATTCTTTTTTAATTTCTAATTTTTCTTTAGTTGTCATTTCAATTTTAAATATATTATCAACTAAATATTCAAAAGGTTTAATTTTAGAAACAACAAAATCTTTCATAGGATAGTTTTCAAGAGTAAAAGCCACTAAAAGATCTTTATTATCAAGTGGATTTAACAAATAATGTTTAACTTTATCACGATAATCTCCACTATCTACGATGCTATTAACATACTTAACATATTCTAAGATAACGTATAAAACTATAAACTTAGCACGTTCATTGGAATCTTTAAATTGAAAGCTTTCAAGATCAGTATAATATTCTTGCATTACTAGGATTGGTTCAAATCTCCTATAAATAACATCATCAAATAGTTCTTCTTTATTTTTCTTTTTCGAAATAGGAAATATATTTTTATTATTAACAGTTTCATTTAAGAAATCATTAATATCATTATTATATTTAAAAGCAGTTTTAACGTGTTGTAAAATAAAAGTATAAAAAGCACTGTAAATAGATATCCATAATAAATATAATACTAAAACTATAGTTAAAAGTATAGATCCTTGAACTTTAAAATCCTGATCATCTTTAAATACATTTTGTAGATCAACGTCTAATAATAAAGAAATAACACTCATTAAAATTAAATGTAATATGCCAACTAATATTGTTAAATAAATTAACATAGAAGCGTAATATATTAATACAACTGGTGTATAAAATTTATAATTAATATAGCTTGATAAACCTTCTTTAAAAGAATCTAAATTACACCAATTATACATAGTTAATTTATATTTAACTAAAAACGAAACTAAGATATTCTTATCATTTGTAGTTTTGTATAAAGTAGCTCCAGATTCTTCAAATATCAATAAAATTGGTATAAGAAATATAAATAATATAACTAAAGCAATTATAAGATACAGTATATACAATGCAAATTTAAAATAAAATAATTTAAATATAAAATTAATAGTATTTATACTTGCATCATTCATATTTAATTATTTGATATAATTTAAAAAAATATGCCACATAAAATGCAACTAAAGTGAATATAATTAACAACGCATTACTTTCATAAAATACCATTAATAATACACTTAATACGAATAAACATATTATAATAACCGTGAATAATTTATGAAATAATATATAATATATTAAACCAAAAATTATACATACAAGTAATAATGTATCTACAATAATATTGATAGGATAATTTTGTGTTTTTAAGAAATTTAATAATATAAAAAACTTGCCTTCAACTTTATTTAAACCATTTTGAATTACTGTTGCTATATCTTCACTATAATTAAGTAAAGTAGCACCAATATCACTAGAATGTTCAATATATGTTTTAATTATATTATTAAGAGCTTTAACATCTTCTGATTCTATATATTGTTTAATATTATCGTATATATTAGGATCTATTTGTCCTAATGTAACTATTAATGTATGTGTAAATGTTTCTTTAGCACCGTTAGGAACTATATTTATAAAATTAATATCAAAATTATTATCATCATCAAAAGCTTTTTTCATAAACTCAATATCAATAAGTTTTTTAAATTCTGTAACAATATTAGTATTTTCTTTACTGATATCTTGTGCTAATTGAACTTCATAAAACATATATATACCAATACTAACAACTTTAAGAACATATAAAAAAATTAAAAATACTAATATTATTTTAATGATACTCATTTTTATAATTCTAAGGCGATTAAATAATAGTTCTATTGTTCTATATTAGTAGGATTTACAACGTTAGGTAGTTTAAGATTGTTAGGTATAGTAAGAGTTAAAAGTTTTTAACCCAATAAATTAGATGCTAATGTAGACACTGTATTTTTTAGTATATTAGGATCTTGTTGCTTGGTAGTTATATCATTTGAAATATCATTTAGTATATTAGGAATTTCTTGTTGTGTGGTAGTAGGTGTAGGTTTTTTATTACGTAGATTATTAAATTGTTTAGAGAACCACGAAGTAGTTTTTTCAGTTTTTTCAGTTTTTTCAGTTTTTTCAGTTTCTTCAGTTTCTTCAGTTTCTTCAGTTTTTTCAGTTTTATTGTTATATTTTTCAGAGGATATAATATATAATAAAATACCAACAATACTAGCAAGACCAATACACGATATAATAAACTCAGGTAAATATAAGTTATTAAAATTATCTTCAAGATCAATATCTAAAACATTGATATATTTATAGGCATCAAGACCAAAAAGATCATTAAGTATATGCGAGATACCTTTAAAACTATTAATTAATATTAATATTAAACATAATATTACTACAATAGCAATAACAACACCTAAACTATATTTAATCAATGGATTATTTAATAAATATTCGTAAGATTTCCCGGTGATAAGTTTTGCTAAAAACTTAAGACACCACTTAATAAGACTAAATAACAAAGAAATAGGATCAAGCATATTTATTATATAAAAATAACATTAATTTAGAGTATTACATACTTTTTAATAACCAAATTACAACAATAACACCTATAGGATACGCAAGTCTAATTATGAATTCGTTGGTCCCATTAAGCATATTATTTTCAACATATTGCTTAAGATAAGTGAATATTAGGCGATCGAATGCTATAGCGATTAAGATAACTAAAGCGAATAAGAATAATTTAAATACATCACCTTTTGTTTGTCCTAATTTATCCCAAAATGAAACTTGTGGTTCTTTATATATAACTTTAGCAGGTTCTGGTTGTTGTTGATACATAGCTTCAGGCGAAGGGGTTAAAGGTTGTTGTTTAATTTTTTGTGGTGGTTCATGTATTTGCTGTTGTTGCATTTCAGGTTCTTGCATATCTCCATAAACTAGTGAAAGTTCAGTTCCATCAAACATAATTCTTTTTATTATCTACACCTATAATAAAAATGGATATTTCAGATAAACTAATAATTGTTTGTATTATCTTTGCAATTTTAGCAATTTTATCTATAGTATTTGGATGTTTTTATTTTAGTTCTAAACCAGAAAACTTCAAAAATAAGAAATCAAAAGAAGCTTTTATTATTGAAAAAATGGTAGAGTTATTTAAAAAAAACTCTGAAGATTTTAAAATAATTGAAATGATGAAAACATATAAAGAACAATTTAAAAATGAAAAGTTTCTTAGTGAATTAGTAGAAAAATTAACAAAGGAAGATTTTAAAGTATCTAAGAAATCTAAAGCATCAAAGAAATCGTAAATAATATTTAGGATTCTTCATCATCACTTGAATCTTCATCATCACTTGAATGTTGTTTATCAATTTGATTCATTTTATATTCTAGAACATCAGGGTTATAATTTGGATTTAAAATAGATTTATCGAAAGGTATATTAGTTAATGCTTGATAATAATATATTTTGAATGTAATATTATGATTAGCACCTTTAAAATCATATAATTTACCTGATTGTGTTTTAAAAGTTAAAGTCATTCTAGAAAATTTACCAATAGGATGAAATTCTCTTATACTTGTTTTTTGAATGGATATATTTTCATCATTATATCCTAAAGTTCCTAATTTAAATCGTGCTAAACCTAGGTTATGTTTAGAATACGATAATGATAATGTAGAATGTTCTTCAATTTCAGGACAATTAAGAATAACATATTTTTCACCAATTAGATCAACAATACCAGGTGCTTCAATTCTATGTGTAGAATTAAAAGGTTTGCTGATAAAATACCTAAACTTATTTTTGTCTTTGGTAATATTTTGATCAGTAATTTTAGTAAAAAAACCACTATCAACATTCTGTGATAAATTAAATCCTAATGTATCACGTAATGTAGATTTATTCATATCTAATACAAAAGGATATGAAGATGTAAAAGCTATTTTATTTTTAACATCAGGTGGTGTGCTTAAACTTTCTATTTTAAGATTAATCAATTTTTTATTAAGTAATTGTATTAATTGTGGTAATGAAAAATCACCAATATCTAATTCTATAGTAATATAATTTAATGTTTCAATATTATCAATACTTCCTACATAATAAACTAAAGTATTATTATTTTTATCAACATTATACATAGTGCGAGGAACTGAAGCATCTATAACTTCTAAACCAAAAACATTTTTAAAAGGTTCAGTAAAATAGATAGTATAATTATTAGGATAAGGATTATCAATATAATCACGATCTTTTGAATCAATAATAAATGTATAATGTTGTTTAAAACTATGAGATTTTAAGAACTGTATATCATCGAGAGACATTTATGTTTTTAATATGTAAATATGTTTAAATCTGAATGTTTAATATTGATCTTTATTTTAGTTATATTAGCTATTTTATTCTTTAATACTTCTACTGTAGAACTATTTACATCTAAAAAGATCACAATAAATAAAGAAGAAAATAAGCAATTAATTGTAGATAATTTACAACGTATTATTGATACCACTGAAAAGTATAAAAAAATTGATAGAATAGTAAAAGATCTACAGGCTAGAATTACTAGTAAATCAACTGAAAAATTAAAGAAAACCACAACAATGCAAGGTGAAATAACAACTAAAACATTATTAGAAACTGAAAAAAACGAATTATTAACTAAGAATGCAAGTTATAAAAGAGATAGAAAGCAACATAAAGATGACATAGTATTATTACGATTAAATGTGGAAAAATTAAAAGATACTATAATTAAAAATAAAAACGATCAAGATCGTATTACTAAAGATAAAGGAGATAAAGAAAGTAAAATAATAGTATTAGATAAAAATATAGATGATAATGATTTAGAATTATCTGTAATAGAACCACAAATAGCAACAAACAAATTATTAGAAACTGAAAAAAATAAATTAATAACTGAGAATGCAAGTTATAAAAGAGATAGAAAGCAACATAAAGATGACATAGTATTATTACGATTAAATGTGGAAAAATTAAAAGATACTATAATTAACAATAAAAAAGAAAAAGATAGTATTACTAAAGATAAAGGATATAAAGAAAGTAAAATAATAGAATTAGATAAAAATATAGGTGATAATGATTTAGAATTATCTGTAATAGAACCTCAAATACCAACACTAACAAGTAACATATTAATATTGGAACAAGCGATAAAAGATTTAACATCACAAATAGAAGAGTTAAAAACTGAAAAAAAAGATGAAATAATAAAAAGAACAACTACATTTAATGATTTGAATGAACAGTTGGTATCCTATGAATTAGAAGAATTAATAGAAGATCTAGAGATATTAAAAAAAACACAAAAATATTATGAAGAAAAGTTGGAACAGTTTAAAGAACAAAATAAAATAGAATTTGGTAAATTAAAAATAAAACAAGATGACTATAGAAAATATAATTTAATAGATGATTTTGAAGATGATAATATCCAAAAGAATATGTATTATAAACTTACAAATACAGAATTAAGTACTAAATTAGATGAAATATGTGCTATAGATAATACACAAGAATATTGTCATACTAGAGATTATAGTAAGGTATGTCAATTAGATATAATAAATAATAAAATAACAGACAAAACCAATGATACAATTTTATATAATAATGAATGTTTAAAAATAAAACCATTTATGAATAAATTACCTTACACAATAACAAAGAAATGATAAACATAAGAGTTATATTAATATTTTTAATTTTACTATTAATTTTCTTAATGTTATATTATGATAATACGAAAGAATATTTCAGTGATTGTATAATTCATAAAAAAGATACCAATGTTATAAACGAAAAATATTATAATTATGGCGAATTACAATTATTGTATAAATATTTTAAAGGAGCTGAAGATGATAAAGAACTAATAAAAGAAACTTATAATGATAAAAAAGAAAAAAATATTTTAGCCGAAACCAATACAATAAACTTAGATAAAATGAATAGAACTGAACATCTTAATAAAAAAATAGTATTAAATGATCTAAATCCATCAAATTCAGATTGGTCTGTGTGTTATTTTAACGATAATACTAAAAAACCGTTTGATACTAATATACAACCGAATAAAAAAGTATTTTTCAATAGAATGAAAGATGCTAAACCTATATGTGATAATATAACAGATTTGAAAAGTGATCCTGCCGTTAATCAAGATGAAGATATTATATTATTACAAATAGAATGTAATAATACAAATATAGATATAATAACAAATAATTTAGAACCAGAAAGAGTAAATATAAATAAAATAAGGATAGTAAAATATGATAAAACAAATAGAACTATAGAACCTTACGAAGAAAGTAATGAATTTATAAAATTCTTTTTTACATTGGATACAAATACCTTGAAATTTATGCCTATAAAAAGGCAAATACAATTTTATATATTTAAAAATCAATTTTGTGTTAATAAATATGAATTTGCAAGATCTAATGATAAATGTTTTAATATAAATCAATTGGGTTTTGAATCTATAAACTTTATAAATAATAGCCCACAATTTTCGGTTAGTCAGTCAATGGATGATTCTAATTGTGCTGATGAATTTATAACATCATTTGATGATGTTAAAGATGAATTGAAAGATAAATTATTAAATAAAGCAAAAAATGAATATAAGATATGTAAGCAGAATATAAGATCTGATTATACGGATGATGATGATATTTATAAAAGCAAAAATAATAATTGTGTAGTTCCTAATACATATTTATTAAATCATTGTAGATATAAGGGATGTAAATATCATAATAAAAGTTGTAATTATGAGAAAGATATGAAAAGTATAAATGAATATAATGATATACTTAATGTAGATAGTTATGATGATTTAGATCAAAAGAGTGTATTTTATATTAAAGATAATTCAACAAAGCATTATAATACTTGTAGAAAATATATCAATTATAATACAAATTTTTATGAAAAGATTGAAGCAATTGAATCAGATAAAACAATGTCAGATAAAGATCTAATTAATTTTGATACCGAAAATTTATATACAGAATTTAATTTATTAGAGAATGTATCGCAAGATAATTGTATTTATATTTTTATAAAAAATATAATGGAATAAATAAAAGATGAGTTGTAATAAGGGATGTTCTAAACCACTTGAAACTAAAACGTGTCCTATGTGGATGGCAGATGGTAGAGTCACAACTGATTATAAACCAAGATGTGCGGTTAATGAAGAATTAAATAGTATTTTAACAAATAATAACCAACAAGTAAGTTCTTATAATATTAGAATGTATTTACAACAAAATGCGGAAAAAGAAATGGAAAGGCAACGTAAGAATTCTTTACGAGATGTAGCTGATTGCGTTCCTTGCACAAATATAGTAAATAAAGATATTGTTCATCCTGAACGATATGTAGTATCTTGTAATGCTGTTTCGTGTTCTCGTAATGAAGTAAATCCATCCGGATTAGGCGATGGACGTAATTATTAAATATGGTATATAATATAAAATGAATATTCAGTTTAAAGGTAATAAAGTTGTTATAACTGGTAAAATTACTCAATCTTTTAGTAAAGCTAAATTATTAGCGGCAAATCCAATTGATAGAATGAGTAATTATGCTGGTAGTGGATTACCTTTTCCTTGCTATGATATAGCTTTTGATAATACACCGAATATTAAACATATAAATGAAAGTAATTATGCAGCAACATTTGAGTATCCTAATAGTTTTTATATGCCAAATGGTAGAGATAAAGTTCCACCAACAATTTATTTAAGTGTAGACGATAACATTATAGAAACCAAAGAATTACCAGATCCTTTACCATTAAAGACTTTAACACATCGTGGAACAACAAATCGTGAAAGATTTGTAAGTTATAAATATAATAATTTACCTATTAAAAATCAAGATGAAGTAATGGTAGCTTATAAAAATATGAAACTTACAGAAAATATATTTTAAATATATTTAGTGATTTCACTAATAGTATCAATATTACCGTTTATCCAATAAGGTGTATTATTAAAATCTTCATTACAAACGTATAAATGTTTATCACTACCTAATATATTGGATGATTTGCGATTATTTAAATTAAACTTTTTAATACTAGTTTTATATTTAATTGGTATGGATATATGGCATTTATTCAAAATTAATTTATAAACCTTTTTATTTTTTACATTTATCATATTGGTTAAATTATTTCTAATATGATCACTCCATTTATAAATCAATAAAAGATTTTCAATATTTATAGTAGATATTAATATATTTGAATACCAATTACGATTATTAATATTACAAGTAAATTGATTAGAACTATTAACAACTATAGAAAATACTTTATTATTATAATATATCTGACCATTAAGACTTTTAAAATATTCTCGCATTTTCTTTAAAATACTTAAACTTGATTCAGTAACTTTAATATATTTATTAATATTAATATAGTTTCTCTTAATTAATTGAATAGCACTTTCAGTATCAATATTAAATAAAAAATCAATTTCATATATTTCGTTTTTTAATAAATTAATATTATGTTTATTTAAGATATTATTACAAGTATCTTTAAAAATAGTATCTTGTTGTAATGATGTAGGCATTTTATCAACATTTGAAATAATAGATGAAACTGTAGTATTATTATTATGTATAGTGGTGTAAGAAATGTTAAGTTTATTTAAAAACTTCTTAATATATGTGCAATTTTCAGGAAAAAACAGTCTTAAATTATTAATAAATAATGCTTTAACATCTTTTTCAAAGATTTTAACATTATAACCTTTTTCCGCAATTTTAATTCCTGCAAATAGACCATAAAATCCTTCACCAATAACAATTGTATCAGTTGTATTCATAATTTTATTACTATTGATTAAATAAGAATGTATAGAATAATCTTAATTATTGTTGTAATAATAATTGTTTATATGATTATTACATATGATAGTAATGTTGAAAAATATACTGAAAAACAGTATGATCTAGATCGTGATATAATACCACGTAGTTCAACCTATATGGAATCAGAATCTATAGAAACTCCAATACCTGATTCATATTTAACATTTTATATACCGATAGATGATGAGCAAATACATAATATTTATGATCATATAATTATAAAACATTATAGGCATATTTTAGGAAGACCTCCAAGTGGTAAAGAAATTAAAATGTATAGATATAAATTATTAACACAAGAAGTTGATGAAACCTTTATGATAACAATATTGTATAATAGTTTAGAATATGAATATATGAAAGAAACGCAATTAAACGCAGTGGAATATGAATTAGAGTTTAAAACGTATCAACGTATGTTATTTGAAATATTAAAACAATTATATTTTAAATATCATAATGAACAAGTTTATGATAATATGCTACCATATTTAAGATCTTTATTGATACATTTTCAATTTGATATGTATATATATATAGCCTGTTTATCTTCCGAAAAATATAAACCATTTGAGAGTGAAGTATTAGAAACACCTGTAATGAATAAATATGTATTACGTGAAATATTTTATAAACATTTTATTTTATTAGAATTACATAATAGGGCTAATGCTATTAAACAAGAAGATCTAAAAGATGGTAAATCTGGAATATTTGGTGAGATTTTTGATGGTCTTAAATTACAAGAAATAAAAGATCGTGAAGATGCAAATAAAGCTAAAGAAGAAGCAGAAAGACGTAGATTAGCAGAAAGCTCAAGATCAAATAAATGCGAAACAACAATAAGAACAAAGAAAGTATATAATCCTATATCTCATAGTATGCCTTTTAGAACAATGAATGAACATAATCCTCCTGTATGCACAACATTGGGAAGACGGCAAAATTATAAAGAATATGAGAGTAATAAATATACAACAATACCTGAATCTATTGATACTGATATAGGATCTATAATGCCTAAGTTTCAATACAATGAATATGTAGAAGTGCCAGATAATATATAAACCTTATATCATATAAGTAATAAAATGCTTATTAAAACATTAATAACTGCGAGTATATTGAGTGCAAATACATTTTATCCTTTAACAAGGGTAGGTAATCCTAAAAGTAATTTAAGTTTTAGAAGAAATGTTGTTTTATACGATAGGTGTTTGTTTTATAATAATTCTTGTGTTTTACCTATTAATGAAATTTATCCTGATTTACACACATACAATAATTTATTTATTGATGATATCAATATGGGTGTAGATAATGCTATGGATAAATTATTATATTTAAACAATTCAACAAATTATAAAGTAAAAAAGATTCATAGTAATACTGTAACTATTAATTTAAATTCTAATTACCTTAGCGATATTATATTAATATTAACACCCTTACATTCAGTATTATCACGAGTGTTTATTTTCAATAATTTACCAAATTATAAAAAAACACTGTTATATTATAATATAAGATTTATAATAAATAAGATTAAATATTAAATATCTTACGGGCTAGCAAACATCATATACATACTAAAACTTAATCCAGATACAACAGTAACAACTTCAGTTATATCTCTAATTACTTTACGGTTAGTATAAATAAGTCCCGATGTGATTTGCATAGAATAAATAATTGGTTCTGATATTTTTTTTATATTAACTACTTCATTTACTTTGTTTGCTACCGAAAATAGATAGCTATCATCACAATTATTACCACCAATACTATAATAAGCAAGTGATTTTTGATTATTACATTTATTACACTTTGTAGAACCTTCAATAATATTGAAAGAACCAATATCACACTCAATACATTTATTATTTTTTTCATAGCTTCCAATAGGACATTTGAAGCAATTATTTCTTTTAATGATTGAACCAGCAGGACAAATCAAACATTTATTTTCAAAGTTTTCATTAGGCATATATTCTTTATTTTCAATATTACATTTAAGACAACTATTACCATATGTAGCATAAGGATTATTACCAATAATTGTTCCTTTAGGACAAAACTTAGTATCAGTCAAGGTTTTTTCATTACCTTTAATACACAAATTACTACCTTCATTTGATGAAAATCCTTCAGGACAATGCAAACACGTTGAATTATTCTTTGTTCTATAATGATTAGCAGGACATTTAGTGCATACAATGTCAGCTATAGAATTATCATAATCAAAAACATAACCTTCATTACAGTTTTTGATTGTGATAAGATCACTTAGTTTATTTCCTAATTCATTATACTTATTAACAGCTTCATCACGTTCATTTTGGATACGAATTCTACAACTACAACTACTACCTCTATTCATACGAATCATTCTAGCATTTGCGATATGGATAATAATTACGAAGATAACGAGTTTCTTGGAGAACATTTTAATTAATTAAAAATATTAAATCATTTTTTTATATTTTTTTACAAATAAATGCAAAATAATATAAAATCGCTAGTAGTTCCTACAGATAATAAAAAAGTAATTAGTATAATTTATAAAATAAAATGCGGATTTAGCAATGAAACTAAAGGTATAAATAATTATACACATTTACTAGAACATTTAATAGCTTCATTTCTTAATACAAAACAATGTTCAATGGAAGAAATACGAAAATATACTGAATATAAAATATTAAAAACTAACGCATATACCGATGATAATGAAGTATGTTTTTGGATTGATTGTTATTATAAAGATGCTGATTTTTATATTGATTTAATGGCACGATCTTTATTTAATTTATGTATTACTACTGAAAATCTAGATATGGCTAAAAAGAATGTAATAAAAGAATTGGAACAAAATGAGAATGTATATTTAATGAATGATATAAATACTTATTTTTATAAACGAAAGAAAGTAAGTTATAAATATGGTATTGAAGATGTTAAAAATGCAACATTAGATACGATAGAATTATTTTATAAAAAAGTGTTATGTAAAGAGATTATAGTTGGTATAGCGTGTTATTCTAAATATGTTCCTAATATTAAAGCTTTAATTACTGAGCATTTTGATAGACCTATTAATTTAATTAAAGATGATTTATGTATTTCGTTTAAAGGGTATTTTCCAAAAAGACATAAGATCATAAAGCATTTTAAACCAATTAAATCAATTGAAGTAGCTATAATAATACCAATAAAATTAAAACAAGATACAAAAGAATATTATGGATTACAAATAGCATTAAAATATTTATTTTGTTTTGATCACGGTGAGATGTATAATATACTTAGAAATAAAAAGAAATTAATATATGGTATAAACTATAGTATAATTACGGATGATATAGATGATAATAAAACGTATGTTATGATTAAATCTTATTGTAATAAAAAAGATTTAAAAGAGTTTTTAAGATTATTTTACGAAATATTTAATAATTATATGATATCGCAAGATATGTTTAACCAATATAAACAAAGAATAATATTTAAAACGGATTATAATCATATGAATGAATTGGATTCTTATTTAAATTATTATATGAATTGTATATTTTTTAATAGAAAAATAGTTAAGGATATTAGTAAATATATTAATTCTATAAAATATACAGATTGTATTAAGATCTTAAAGGATTTTAAAACTAAAAAACATTTAGTATTTTTATATAATAAAGGTTATAAAAAACAAAAAGATTAAATGAAATATTTAGATTTAAATGTTATGCAGATTACTATAATGTAGCTAGGATATGTCGTGGATTAGATAAATCAACAAAAACTAAAGAAGGTTTTTTAGTTGTTTATAAAAGGCTTAAAGATCATAATAAATTAAAAAATATTTATGCAACTAAAAATACGACTTGGGATAAATATAGAACTAATTATTTAAATGCAAAATTAGCACAAATGAAAAAAAATAAAATAGGTTTGTATGATGCTAAAGGTATTCCAACAAAAATGCATATAATATTAATAATGTGGGCGTATTCGCCTGTTTTATTAAAAATGATTTTATAAATTAAAATTTTTAATGGAGCATTTATATAAATCAATTGAAATTAAAAATTATTTATATTCTTTTTTTCCTTTGCCGGATTTAGCAATTGAGTTAGTTATAAAAAACTTGAAATTAGCAGTAGATCTAAATGGATATACGAATGAAATGTTAAAATTATACATTAAACAACATAAAATAGTAGATTTGAATAAATATTTACGTAAAAACTATGGAAAATATAGAAGTAGTTTAGGTTTATTAAAAAAATATCAATTAGTAAAAGTTATACAACATTTTGATATACTAGTTCCATTAAAGCCATACAAAATAGATATAATAGATAAGTATTTGAATGATAACGAAATAAGATATGAGAATAGGAATATATATGTAGGTGATAAATTGTATGCTTTTGATAATATAATAATATTAGGAAAAATAATTATAGAAATTAAAGATGATCATTATATTGTTAGGTTAGGTAATTGTTATTTTAAAAATAACAAAATTGAATATAAAAACATTATATTTTTATATTGTTATTATAATATAATTGAAAATAGAAATATTGAAGTGGTTTTTCAAAAAAATAAAATAATAAATGAACTAATACACCATAATTATATATAAAATTATATTATAATAAATGAAATTATCAATAGCATCTAAAATGATATTACGTAAATCTCCATTATTACCATTTTTATATACAAACTTTATATTAAATAGCACATTAGAGCATATATTACCAATTTCTTATATGCGACATCATATTCACGCAAGGGATATTCATAATATTTATGCGACAACAGATAAAATGAATCAATTAAGATGTAATTATGAATTTAATATTTTACCGAAAAGTTGTTATAAATGTGAAGGTAATATAATATGTAAGATAAATAAATATTTTTATCCAAGAGAAAAAGATCGTGGTATAATAGCTAGATCCTTGTTATATATGAGGGATGAATATAATTATACATCGTTTGGAAATATGACATTATACGAAGAATGGAATAAATTATATAAACCAACAAGGAAAGAAATAATACATAATAAAATAGGATATTTAATTCAAGGAAAACATAATAAATATATTTCCGAATATTTAAAAATGATTGATTAATATTATAATAACAAATGTCATTGAGAGATATTATTGATATAAATGAAATTAATATTGAAACTGTAATTTTAGAAACTATAACACTAACAAATGAAGAAAGTTATTATAGTTATAGTGGCGAATTAAATGAAAATAAAAAACCTCACGGATACGGTTTAGGTATATTTAAAGATTTTAAATATTGTGGAACTTGGAATAATGGTATTCAAGATGGAGATGGTATAAAGTATTGCACACAAAATAATAAAAAATTAAAAATAAGATATATCGGTTTTTTTAAAGGTGCATTATTACAAGGTTATGGTAAAATATATATAAATAATTTTTTGTATTATGAGGGTAATTTTACAAATAACAAATATAATGGATTTGGTAAAATATATTACAATAATAAAAAAACCAGATTTGTAGGTCTTTTTAATGCTAATTTAAGAGATGGTAATGGTAAATTATATGATATAAAAGGTAATTTATTATATGACGGTGAATTTAAACAAGATAAAAAATCGGGAGAAGGTAAGTCTTATGATCCTAATTTTAGTTTAGTATCACCGGTATATAGTGGAGAATGGGATAATGATATGTATAATGGAAAAGGATTAATTAATTATACATTTGGTGATTATTATTCAGGTTATTTTGTAAATAATAAAAAAGAAGGTAAAGGAAAAATATATTATAATAATAATTGTTATGAAGGAGATTTCAAAGATGATAAAAAGAACGGTAAAGGAATATTAAAAATATATAATAAAAGTTATTCTAGATCAATAGTTACATATGATGGTATTTTCAGTAATGATGTGTTAATTGGTTATTGTAAAATAACTTATAAAAACGGAGATATATATGAAGGTAATATAGAAAATTATAAAAAACAAGGATTCGGTATATATACTTGTTATAAAACTAAAAATAAATACGAAGGTAATTGGAAAGATGATCTGAAAGACGGTAATATAGTAATAATAAATGAAAATAATGAAACTTTTAAAACTATTTGGAAAAATGGAAAACAAATAAATAAAAAACGGTATGAAAAAGAATATGTTGATGATGAACAACCAATTAAAAAAGTAAGAAAAGAAATACCGGTAGAATATAAATGTCCAATTTCTTTATTTGTAATGAAAGATCCTGTAATAGCTAGTGATGGTAATACTTATGAAAGAAGTAGTCTTGAAGATTTATTTAAAAAACCAGACAAGGTTAATAGTCCTTTAACTCGTGAAATATTAGATAGATCTGTATTAATTCCAAATAAAAATATAAAAAAATTGATAAATGATATATTGATTGAAAATCCATTAATCTTGCATATGTAATAATATATTTAATTATAAGTAAATATGAAGATACAAGATATAGATAAAAAGCTAAAAAAATATGTTAAAGATTTAAATAAGTTTAAAAAAACTTTAAATAAAAATAATGCAATCATTGCAGGTGGATTTATATTAGGATCTGTAACAAAATTATTTAATATAAATGATATTGATATATATATAAATGCTAAAAATTTAAATAATTTTTTGAGTGAAATGGATGAATTAATTATAATTGATAACAAAATATTATCAGAATTTCAAGATTTTAATCATACTACTCCCTATCCATCATATAGAAGTAATCAAGGAAAATTGAATGAATGTAAAGATAATAAGATGTTTAATTTAGGTGAAGAACATAGTGATAGAGCGATTCTTTATGTCGATACTAATAAAGTATATTCATTTAAAAGAAATCATTATTGTAATTTTGTTGCTGGAAGTGAATATGATTTATCATTTTTTAATAAAAATGGAATTAAATTCAAATTATCTGGTTATTTGAATAATATTAAATTTGATTTAATGGTAATAAATGATGATAGAAATGTATATGATGTTGTAAGTAATTTTGATTTAACTTGTTGCCAAGTATGGTATGATGGTTATAAATTTGATGGAACTCACATTGAAGATATTAAAAATAAAAAAACTACTTTAAATAAAGATTATGTTAATGCGTTTATTAATGGTAATAAATTTATTTTAAACAGAATTAAAAAATATCAAAAACGTGGATTTACCATTGATATATCAATTTTAAATTCAATTAATTTAGAAAAAAATGATAAAAAACAAATTATGAATTATGAGAAATGGTTAGTAAAATCCGTTTTATTATATTATTATAGTTTATTTTATTCATTAATGGTTAATTATAAAACAAATATTAAAATTAAAAAAATTAATGGATTCAATATTATTAATAATAATATTAAAAAAAATTATATTGAACATTTAAATAATATTTTTAATATATTTGATTATGATATTTATTTTAATGAAATAGGTTTGTATAAATTTGTTTGTAAAAATAAATGTATATTAGATTATAATTTAAAAAATATACAAAATCAAAATCAAAATCAATGTTTTATTATATATAAAACTTGGATAGATTTTTATAATAGATTTACTAATTTTACAATATATGAATTAAAAATAAATTTATATTTATATTTTAGATTAGAACCTTTTAATTTTATTAAAAATGATCTATATAAATATTATAAAAATGTTTCTTACGCCAATACAACTCCTAATATTTTAAAAATAGTTAATAATATCGAAATAATTTTAAATAAAGAAGAAAATCCTACATCTACAAGTAGTATAAAAAAAAAGAAAAATATTGTAAATAAATCTTTAAGTTTAACAAAATCACAATCACAAACAGCATTACAATCTAATTTATACACACTACTTAAATTACACAGATTAAATAATATAAATATTCTTTTAAAACAACATTTTTATCATTTATTGAAAACTATTACGAAAGAAATTGATGTTAATACATTAGTTGGTATTTATCCTATTATGTTTGAAGAATCTACAATCAAAGAGTATTTAGATGAAGATAAAGGTAATATATGTATAATTGGATTGGATGATAATAATAATATTATTCCTAATAGTATAATTTTTTACAATATAGATGATTTATTTATATTTTATAATGATATGAGGAGTGGATGGTTTTATGAATGTGCTAATGCTTCGATGAGAAATATTTTAAAAAATAAAGCATATGCGAAAATTCCGTTAGTTAATATAAAATTATTTGTAGATCATAATGATATATTTAATTTATTTGAATATAATATAAAAAAAAATATACAATTATTTTATTATAAAGAAATTGGAAAAATCAATTATACTATATCTCATGATAACGCATTTAATATAGAAGCTGATCATGTAAGTGCAGCACATTGTCAAGAAGGTTCGAGTATAACAATTCATCGATTATATACTAGTAAAGATGTAAAACACAAAACAAAAGCATTATCAATTTAAAAAATGATTTAATATATGAATTATATAAAAATGGAAACTTTCACAATTGGTAAGTTTAGATTTAGGCAAAATCTAGCATGTTTTGATTATGACGGAACAATAATAAAACCGAAAGGTAAAAATAACGTAGTTCCAAAAGATATTGAAGATTGGATATGGTTGCGTGATAATGTTCCAGAAATATTAAAAAAGCTATACAATAATAAATATGCAATTGTAATATTTACAAATCAAAGTAAAAAATGGAAAAAAGAGCAAATAATAAATGTATTATCATCTTTGGATATACCTATAATGGTAAATATAGCATTTGAAAAAGAATATTATAAACCAAATCCAAAATTATTTATAGAAAATATAAAAAATAAATGGAAAGTAGATAAATCTTTTTATTGTGGAGATGCTTTAGGACGTAATGGTGATTGGTCTAATGTAGATCTGTTATTTGGTAATAATGTAGGTATAAAAGTAATAGAACCAGAAACAATATTTCCAATTGAGATAAAAGAAAATAATATACAGCAAGTATTACATAATGAAATGGTAATAATGATTGGATTTCCAGGTAGTGGTAAATCAACATTTGTAAAGAATAATTTTAGTAATTATAAGATATTGAGTGGTGATGAATTAAAAACAGAAGCAAAGATCATTAAAGAAATAAATAAAAATATAGGTGAAAATTCAATTGTTATAGATGCTACTAATCCTGGAAAAGATAAACGTAAGAAATTTATAGATATAGCAAATAGTTATAATATACCTGTAAGATGTATATATATGAATGTATCTAAAGAACAAGCATTATTACAAAACAATAAAAGAGATAAACCAGTTCCTGCTATAGTATTTAATATATTTAATAAAAGATTCGAATATCCAACAGAAGATGAAGGTTGTTCAGTAGTAGTAATTTAACTATATGTTCCGGTGTTTATATTGTATCTAAGTAATTGTCCATCACACCACTTGTATCTGTAGTTGTTTTCGTTTCTTTTATAAGTAGGTTTTTTTATATTTGTTTTTTTAAGATTTAGGGTTCTTGGAGTAATCTCAATACCCAGTTCTTTAACTTTATCCCAATTAACTTTACTAGACGTCATTTGTATATAAATACTTTTTCTTTATATCATTTTTATCGTAAAAATGATAATATTTATACAAAATTATATATGTCATCTAAACCATTTACAATTGTATTTGGAACTTTTGAAACTAAAAAAACAGCTAACTTAGTAGCTTATTTACTTAATCTAATACCTAATATTAAAGAAGCTTCGTTGCCTTTTACAAAAATAGGAGATGAAGAATTTCATAAAGCAACAAAGGAATTAATTGATTTTCCTCATCTTAACCATAAGAAAGAAATCATTGTAGTTAAAGCTGATATTGTTAAACATAGAATGGATCCTAATACAAATACAACAAATAATTATGCGTGTATTTATAGATTTGATTCTAATATTATTGATTGTAGCACAATGGATAATATTATTAAAAAATTAGTAAATAATATTATAAATATATCTAAAGAATGTGATGATAATGAAGTATTTGTTAATATGTTTATAACATTGTCTATCCAGAATAAAATTGCTATTCTTGAAGATTTTGATATTGAACAAATATTAAATGATTTTAATAATATTATTAAAAGAACAATATAAACCCAAAGAAAGGATAAAGGCTATCGCAGAATTGTAGAAAGAATAAAATTTAAATTATAGAACATTTAAGACACTTATTCGTGAATAATTTATTATTAATGTATAGTAAAAGATATAATACAAATGTCTAAAAAAGAAAAAGAGACATTTGAAAAATTAAATAATATTTTTAAAAAAGATAAAACACTTGAGGAAATCAAAGATTGGTTAACTGATTTAAAAATATTAGGACCAGAAGAATGGGATAGCAATTCGAGAACAATTCGGGGATTATTCAATAATTCTAAATTAAGTTTAGAAACTGTATCAGAAGATGGTATTTATAATCTTATATTAAAATGGATTTCACTTAATTTAGATAAATTTGATGGATATAGTTTTAAAGATATCCCTCCAAGTATTGTAAATGGTAATATTAGTATTGATTTATTAAATATAAGTTCTCAACAAAACACAGGTGCAGCTACAAATGTAAGAAGTCCTAAAAAAACATTTAAAACCGAAGAAGATGTTAAAAGATGGATTAGTGATCCAGAAACACATCCTATAACCGGTTTAAAAATGTCACCAATGAGTTCTACTTACGCAGATATATATGAAAAAGCTTATAAAATAATGAAAAAAATAAAAGGTAATACCGATGCTACCAATAATCAATGGTATTATGACAATTTTCCAAAAAATCATAGATTATTTGAAAAATTAGATTTATTATTTTATTCTATCATATTAAAAAAGCAAAAATCTAAATTTGACAGAAAATATAACACGGAAGGAACGATGCATTTTGATTTATGTGTATTACTTCAACAAGGTTTAGAAAATACAGAAGAAAAAGATAATGTTTTAGAAACTGAAATTGAATTAGTTAAAAATAGATTTAGTGTTAAACCAACCGAAGCCGAAGATTACGGAAACAATTATAGTGCAATTCGAGACTATTTTTATTACCTTGAGAAAGACATGATAGAAAATCTTATACATGGTGTTCGATTCGTTATCGATCCTGTAATACATTTTAAATATCTAAAAATAAATAATATAACTAAAAGAAAATGGGGTGCAGACTCAAACTTTTTTCCTGAAAAAGCCAAAACAATCATTGAATTTATGGAAAAATATAAGTTTAGTAATGGAAAAATAATTATAGACTATTTAAAAGAAATTATAAATAGAGTACCTGTATATTTAAGATCTATTTCTACTATACCAGAATTTAACAATGCTATAGATATATATGACAAATATAAAAAAACCTATAATGACTATTATAATTTATTAGATCCAAATAGTGGAGTAGTAGATAACTATGAGAATAAAAAATTTAATATACTTGAAGATCCTCTTGATCAATTTTTTAAAAAATATGAAGAAAAATTTAAAAAAATTAAAAGCCCGAAATTTAGTAATTTAATTGATTTAACAAGTTTTACACCTGTTCCAAATAATAGATTTCTAAATGATAAACAATATAAACGTTTTCAAAGGTTCAAGGGTATCATGGAGGATATGCACAAAAAATCAAAACAAGAATACGAAAAAAGTTTATCACAATATGAAAGTATTAGAGATACAACACCTACAGCTAAATCTCCAACACCTCCTAAAAGACCTACAATTAAATTAGAAAACGGACAAACATATATATATGGAAATATAGAACCGAAACATATAAAAGATTCATTAGTAAAAGAATTTAGTTCTGAATATAAAAAAGTAAAACCATTAATAGATGATTATAATAAAATTAAAGATATGAGTTATTTAGAATTAATAAAACAAGAAACACAAAGATCACCCACAGAAAATGCAAAAAAATTAATTAAAAAACACCCATTATTATCTATGAATAGAAAAAAAATAAATGATAATGTATTATACGATTATACTGGAAACGAAAATAAATGCAGTGAATCAAGAGATATATTATCTAATGAAGAATTTGATGATGAAAATTATCCTCTTGCTAAATTGCAATTAATGGTTACATTAAAATTTCAAAAACCTAATAGAACTGAATGTGTATATGCACCAAAATTATATAATTTACTTGTAAAAAGTGTAAATAACAAAGAACCTTTTATTAATCCTGTAACAAGAATTAAATATAGTGCAGAACATATTAATCAAATTATGAATATTATGAAAATAATAGATCCTAGTATTGAAATACCTATATTTTTAAAACCGATAAATGATACTAAATTATTTATTGATTATAAATCATTACAAAGTCAGGTTCTAGGATCACCATCCTGGAAGAGCTATTTAAATTGGTATAATATTAGTATATATAGAAAATTTGGAGACCAAACATATAAAATTTATGATTTATGTACAATACCGGCTGATATAGAATCATCGGGTGATTTTGCAACAGAATCAACTGATTTAACATCTAATGTAATGTTATTTCGAATATTTAAATTATTTAATGAAGGTAGATTATTGTATAATTATGTGCCACCTTATTATATAATAGATGGACCAAATATAAAATATATAAATTTAATGATACATTTTAACAGATATAAAACATCAGAAGATTGGTTTTATGATAAGGAAACTAAAAAGGAAAGAAATAAAACAGAATTTATAGATATGTTTAAAAGTTATGCCGGAGAAATAAATAATTTCATATATTAATAATAATAATGAGTTCTAAAAAAAATATATATTCAATACCTAAATCAAAAATAGAATTTGAAAATGTAAATACTATAATTGCTGATAATATTATTTATTATGACATTGAAAATAAAGGTTAATAAAAAACCTAATGTTATAAGTTAAAACCCTATAATATATTAAATATTTTTCTGTATAAAACATAGTTTTATAGAATAAAAGGTAATACGTTTTGAACCCATATTATATATAATACAGATAAATAAGTAAATTATACAGTGGTTAAATATATAAAAAGATTAAAATCCTTTCATCATTTTCCTATAAAAATGTAAGAATATTATAATTTTACTTAAAAAATGAAGAAAAAAAAGCAAAATAATTATCATACA
>Ga0257110_1000306_pt1 | contig 25078 bp, 9 predicted proteins | sample LP_taG_7_FD_190184 | JGI IMG/M metagenome (GOLD analysis project Ga0257110, IMG submission 190184) | Marine microbial communities from Northeast Subartic Pacific Ocean, Canada - LP_J_2015_P26_10m | ecosystem: Environmental > Aquatic > Marine > Oceanic | place: Canada: Northeast Subartic Pacific...
ATATGAGTCTCAATTTGCTGCTAGAGGTATTGATATCGACTCAACTCCATTTGGTAAGATTATTGAGATGATGAAACAAGGTCCTGAAAACGACCCTCAAGTAAAAGCGTTGAAGGCTCAGTATGAGTTACTAGAGCAAGAAAAGGCATCTACAAACGCTATTATTGCTGGTTTAGATGCAGACAATATGAGGCAAGCTTACGAAGATGGTAATAAAAATGTTGTAGAGAGATTAGACGCGATAATAGACGCTTTCAATGCCAACAATACAGAAAGTGGGAAAAAAGGAATAAAAATTCCAGATGGATCAAAAACAAAAGCTGCGGGTCCTCCTACTGGTGGTCCTCCTGGATCTGCGGGAGCTGCTGGAACTTCTTCTGCTGCTGCTGGTGGTGGAACTGCGGGTTCTTCCGCAGGCGGTGGGGCTGGCTCTAGTTCCATTCCTGCATCGAATACAGGCAAGTCTACTAAGAAATCACGTTTCTTCGCCAAAAACCCAAATTTCATCGACAGAACACATACATCGTCATCATCATCAACCGCTTCTGCTGGGCCTACCCGTCAACAAAGAACAGTTGCTTTTGCACAAAGAATGCAGAAAGCTAATACTTCTCAAGGACAATATAATAATGCAGCATCTCAAGGACATGCTGGTATGATGCAACAAAGAAGAATAGCCTACGCTAAAAGCAGTGGAAATGACAAAGGTTTAAGAGATGAAGATAAGAAATTTATGGCTGCTAAGAATTTAGAAAGAAGAGCTAAAGAACAAGGATCTGAAGGCTCAGGATCCTCTGGTGGTAGTGGTAGAATGCCATCTGGAAACAGTTCAAGAGGTGCAAGTGGAGCTCCAGCTTCATCAACAGCTCAAAATCAAAGTAATGGTGTAAATACAAGTGGACTTGCACAATTCACCGAAAAACTAAACAATTTATTTACTCAATTAGCTAATGTTAGTATTCCTAGCGAAATTAATCTTACAGGAGCTTTTGATGTTAATGTTAAGCTAAACGGTGCGGAAGTATTAGCCAAAATAGAACCAAGAGTTAAAGAAATGATATTGGAACATACTGGACAAGAAATTAATCAATTTGCTGCGGACAATTTTGGAGGAGAAGGCAAGCGTGAAACAGTTCCTTTAGGAAAATCAGCAGATCAACCCACAGCGACGTAATATATGACTATTAAATTTTTTGATAATATAGCATCATCTTTTACCGAAGATTCAAATACCAATTTTATCACAGGAAATGCCGTCTCTGGATATAATGCTTTCAGTTCTGCTCAAGTAGGCAGTAGAATTAATTATTTAGCAAGAAATGTTGGAGATGGTTTTATAGAATTTGAAGAAGGAATAGGAGATGTTGTTAATAATACAGGTGGAATTACTGTAGAAAGAGATGTTATTATAGCTTCTTCTAATAGTAATAATAAGGTCGAATTTAGTACAGCAGGCACTAAGTCTATTTTTATTGATGTTAACGAGACATCGTATAAAAAGGCTTTTAATAATTTATTAGAAAAAAGCTCTAATTTTACTGCTGATGATTATTCTACAACATATATTGTTAATGTACTTTCTAATTCTGTCACAGCCACACTCCCTTCTGCTACAGGTAGTAATAAAGGTTTAATTATTGCATTTAAATTAGATAATGCTGATTCTACTACCAATACATTGACTATTGCTACTACTGGTTCTCAAACTCTTGATGGTTCTACTGATAATGATGTTTATACAACCAATACTTTTACCCAATATATTTCTACTGGTACTGGCTGGCAGTCTTTGCAACAAGACCTAAATGTAGAAACTGGAATTCCTAGAGGTGAAACGTATGCTTTTCAGTATAATGCTGGAGGAGGAAATTTCGGAGCTAATACTATATCCACCAGTGCTGATGGTGATTTAAATATAGGAAGTACTACAACTTTTAGAGCCAATGGTAAAAATGAAATTAATAAAAACTATTCAGCTAATGATACAGTCATTTATGGCTCAGCTGTTAATAAAAATCTTTACGTATCGCAAAATGGTAATGTTGGTATTAATATACCGAGTGGGTACGTTCCTCAAGCTAGTCTACAAATTATACAGGGTGCTGGTGCAGAAAGTATCAGGTTAGAAAATAGACAAAATGATAATTCTTCTGTATTTACCTTGTTCCATAGACCATCTATAAATCCATCCTCTGGAGATGTTAATGCCGTCATTAACTTGGCGGGTAAAGACAGTATATCCTCACAGTCTAATTATAGTGTTTTAAAATCTACTATTCTTAATAGTACTAACGGTTCTACTACTGGTGGTTTTGATGTTGATGTGCAAGTCAACGGTGTTCAAAAAAATATATTATCAGCATCAAATAATAAATTAAATTTAGGTCTAGACAATACCCTTTCTAGTAATACTACAGCAGTAGGTTCTAGTAATACAGTGTCAGGATCTGGCACAGCAGTATTTGGTAAAGGGCATACATCTTCATCAACCGATTCTGTTGTCTTAGCAAAAGATAATAATTCTATTTATATAAACGATAATGTAGAGATTAAACATAATTCTACAACCAAATTATCTGTTACTTCTTCTTCTGTAAATGTTACAGGTCCTATTAAGGCAGATACTATAGGATATACAAGCGATGTTGCGGACGGATCTTTAATATATGCTAGTGGTAATAATCTTTTAGCTAGTAGTGCTAGTGTAAATAATTTAATTACAGGTAAAGATGGTGGTTTAGTTGTAAAAACAGCAGACAATCAATCAGCAGGATCTGACAATATATATACTAATGTTAGTGGCATGGTTGTAAATTCTGGAGTAGTTTTACCTCAATTAAATAATTCTAGTCCTTTATACGCCAATAACAATACTCTTTCAGAATACACGGATGTAGTCTTTAATACAACTAGTGTTGATGTTAATACTAATATTAAATTTAATAATGGAATAACTATTGATCCAGATACCACTGCATCAAATTATGCTGTTCTTACTCACACAGGTAATGGAGTAGCCGCTTGGCAAAATTTAAATTTAGTAGACGTTGTTATAGATAATGGTGATATTAAGTGGAATAAAAACACTTCTAAAAGTGCGACTGTCAGTAACACGAGACTCCAACTAACCTTAAACGACACCTACTCTAATACAGACTTCAGTGTTAATGACAACATTGTTGTTGTGGATGGTTCTAATATCTATTACAATACTATTACAGCTATTAATTCTGTAAATGGTGTTACGATTTTTGATTTACAAAATAGTGTTACTGGAACTTTTACAGCTGCTAATATTTATTCTACAAGTAAGGGTGGATATTTAGAACTAGGACTTGCTAATTCAAGTACAGATTATAGTTCTACTAAAAACATACTTAGCAATAGAAGTGGTGTTGATACTGTATTCAATAGTAAAAAATATAATATTAATTATGATATAAAAGGGGCAAGTACTAATTCAGCGATATATGTTAAAGCAACATCTTTGGTTGGAACAGATCATTCTCCAGTTATAATAAATGGAAATGCTGCTCAAACCTTAAGTGACAGTACAGAAGCTACCTTAACAGTTAATGGATCTATTTATGCTGAAAAATTACAATCTGCGAATCCCTACATCGATGGTGGAACTATAGAATTCAACGGATAAAATTATGTCTTTTATAAAATTAAAACGAGATATCACTACAGAAAATCCTCCAAGTGCATCACAAGTAGAAGTTGGTGAATTAGTTATGAATTGCACAACGGGAGTTTTATATACAAAATTAGTAAATGGTTCTTTAGTAAAATTTAATTCATCTCCGTTAACTCTGCCAAATAATCCTGTAATTAGTTTCGTTATCAGTGACAACTTCTGTTGTGACAATGACACTATTACAGTTAATGTCTCTAATTTAGTATCTGGTGGTGATTATACTTATGAATTTTCAGAACTTGGAAGTAATGGTTTAGTATTTCATTCGGAAGATCAAAGATCGGGCTCCTTAACTCCCGAAGATGATACAAGCAGATCTGTTAGTGTTTTAGCTCAAAAAACTGGTGCTCAAACTTTTGCTTTAGTTAAATTTACAGTCAAACAAGCTGGTGTTACCGTTGCAGAAAATGTTGCCACTATTAATTGTGGAACATGTATTGACAGTTCGTCATAAAACTAGGATGATTCATGCCAACTACACTTAATTTTAATACGCAAGAATGTAATGAATGTGGAATTATTATACCTTTTAACAATGTAGTTCTCGATAGGCAAAAAGATTATTCTGTTACATTTACCGCTGTTAGCTCTTTACCTAATTGCACTACAGCAGTTGAGCCTGCAATACATTCTTTTGTACCAACACAAACATCTTCTACATTATATACCTCTTTATTAGTTTATGGATGCGATAATAGAAGCACCACTTTAGTAAAGATGAGCGTTACGAATAATGAAAAAGAGGTTTACACAGATTATGTTACGGTATTATGCGGCGTATGTCCTAAAGATGCTCCGAATATCACTCCTACTCCTAGCACCAGTATCGGTGTTACACCAACACAAACCCCTGGAGCGACTCCTCCACCGACTCCCACACCAAGTTCTTTGGTCGCGTTTTCCGTGGAGTTTTCTACTCATATGATAGATATAGATTGCGACTCCAAAGACCCTGTTATTTTTGCTAAACTTCAAGGTAATAAAAACAGGAAATATTCTTATGAATTTTCAGCTCTTAACAATAACGAATTTGTGTCTTTTGGAAACCAATCCGGTGAAATATTTATGTCAGAATTGTCTATGAATATCACAACAACAATATCAGTAGGGTCTGCACAAACAGAGACATTGGTTAAATGTAGGGTTAAAGATTTAGAAACACAATATATAGGTGACACAATATCGGTAATAAAGTGTATTAATAATTAAATACTTATGACAAAGGGATAATATGGCTAATCTTAGTGTATCTTTTGATTTTTCTTTTTATAATCAAACAGAAACTACAGACCAAATAATTTCATTTTCACCATCAGACCTGCCTGGAGATAGAATAATACTGTCCGTAATTACAGGAGGTATGACTTCCGGTGTTGAGTATAAATTAGATTTTGTACTTACAAATAGTGAGGATGATATTTTCCAGCCTAAAACTCAGACATTCTTTGCTTCTGGTAGTACTCAAAAGTTTTCTACTATTGCTGACATCATGCCCAAAAGAACTTATATCTTGAAAGCAACTATTACCCCAGTATCTAGTACGGATAATGGAGCTTCAGACATAGTAACTCTTTTATATGATTTAGCAGATCCATCGGATGTGGAATATGGAGTTAGAAACACAGGAGAGTATATATCATTATTGGACAAACCTGTTAAAATAATTAATGACAGAGAAGAGTGTCAAAGTCAAGTTCCGATTAATGCTGTTATCAAAAACGCACAAAAAGGAAAGGTTTATACTTATAACTTTTCTTCCTGTGAGCATAACGCAAGAAATGCTGTAAATTTTCAACCTAAATCTGGAACTATTACAGCGGGTAGTGGATCACAAAATATTTCAACCATAGCCAAGTTTTTAGGAGACACTAACGTTTTTTGTTTGAAGCTTGATGTGACTTCTATAGACAGTAGTTTTTCTGATTATTTGTTAATACAATGTAAGGCATGTTCAAATGAGTAATTTAGTATTAAACTTTAAAAATAAAAATATTGTTATAGAAAATTCAAATAAATACTGTTGTAAAGAAGGCGTATTAATAAATTTTAAATTAGAAAACGGTGCCTTGGGACAGCTTTATAATTGCACTATTACTAATATAGGTTCAGGGTCTGTTTTGTTGAAACCTTCTTCTTTTAGTTTTAATTTCAACAAAAGAGTTGAGGAGTTCGCTGTATTTGCAGAACTCAGCAAATCTAGAGTAAATTTAATAAAAGTTAATATCACTAATAGTTCTAATTCTGCAGATTCTGTGGAGGATATAGTCTACATAGAGTGCGGTTCTTTACAAAAATTAGATCTTAGCATTCCTCAAGAACAATTAAATATTGAGTGTGGCTCAACAGCTACGAATAGTATTATACCTATTATGAAAAACTTAACGATAGGTGAAAAATACTCTTACTCTTTCCAAGAATATTCTTCAGATCAATACGCGAACCTAAGTAATCAAAGCACAGTAAATGTATTAAGTAGTTCAGGAAATAAATATGTTTTTAATAATGCTAATAGATATGACGAAAACTTAAAATACATAGCTGGTAATGGAACTTATATACTAAAAGGAATTCCGGAAGCTCATCCAATTGCGATTTTAAATTCGGGAATCGCTGAGATTACATATACTGGTGATGAAGACAAAAGGATTGGAGAAAAAGAAGTAGATGGTGCTGTATATGATTTCTATTATGGTGACGTCACAATTACTGTTACTGGAGATTACGGAACTGTTGGTGTTTATTGTATATATCATGGATATATGGGTGGTGAGGGATTATTCCTATATCAAAAACCCGTAAGTGATTTAGTGTTCAGTCCAAGTTCAGGAGTTATTACTGCAAACAGAACTGAACAAAATATTAATTCTGTATTAACTTATACAGGAGATAAACAATTTGTTATAATGAATGTTTCTATTACCGACCCTTACAACGATTTTATATATTCTGAAAATTTTACCATGAAATGCTCTTAGAGGAATCAGATGTTAAGTTTAAGATTTCAATCAATAAATATAGTCAATCAATTAGGCTCTGACTGCGGAAATGGTACGGATGTTTATGTTAGTATGTCTGGTTTAACTACAGGCAGGACTTATACTTTAACTATAGAAAAAATATCTGAATATGGAACTATCGAAGCATACAATGCTCCTCACAACTTTCTAGCAGAATCTACTGAGCTAAATAATTATTTAATTAAAACTGTTTTGCTTAATGCAAGATATTTTGTTTTAAAAGTGAAAATTACAGACGATAAAAATGAGGTTGTATTTGCAGAAGATTTAACCACGGTTGATTGCTTAACTACCTCTGTTACAGCTACTCAAACCCCTTCAAATACTCCTGAAGTTACTGAAACTCCAACACCGACACCAACACATAGTCAGACTCCAACATATTCACCTTCGATAACTCCTTCTGCTAAAGCTTTTGATGTTTGCATAGGTACCGACAAGTCTAGTTATAGTTTGGATTGTTGCAGTGGAACAGCATACGCCCAGCACCATAAAATAGTTTTAGGTTTAGTAAATCTTAATCCTGACAATAATTATACGATAAGTGCTACAAGTCAAAGTGGCTATGTAAAAACTTATATATCTGAAAGTGCTATAGCACCTTCTTATTCTAACAAATTAGTGGACCTATATGTTAGTCTAAACAAAAATAAAACAGAGTGTGCAGAAAATAAAATAACAGTTACAGTGTCTGATAGTACTGGCGTTGTCTTACGTACTAGAAATATAAATGTACACTGTATTCTTTCTGATACAGAGATTGTTCCAGATAGTTACGATTGTGAAGATGCTATTGGTGTTTATTTCGAAGATACAGAAAAAACTGTTTGTTTACACTTTGATGATAGTTGTCCTAGATATGTTGGTAAGGCTACAGTAGTACCTAATTTCACCCCAACACCAACTCAAACAAAAACCCCTACAGTAACTCCTACTTACAGTAGAACCCCGACTATAAGTCTTTCTTCAGAAAATAGTGCTAATGCTTTATCCTACGAAGAAAAAATGAGAGCTATGTCTGGGCACGATAGCACTGTAAATCTTAAAACACAAATTCATTCAGACTACAATATAGTAGGTGATGAATATGAAAGTTTTTCTGCTCAGGTTGCAAACTCATTGCATCATGACAATCAAATTTATATATGTGGTAATTATGATTGTTATAAATACGACGGTCCTGCAAATACTTCTGCATTTATTTCTAGAGTCTTGACAGAAAATGATGCATTAGTTGTTGATAATACCTTTGGTTACCAAGGTAGGTCTACATTATCTCACATAGAAGGTAATAGTAAATTTAATTTTATCAAAGCTGTGGAGACTCGCAATAATACCAGAATTATGGCTTTCGGTACTGTAAAAGACAATGTTGTAGTTTCAACCTTTTTACAGTCAGGTGTAGAAGACACATCTTTCGCTGGTAATGGACACCTAATATTAGATACCGTACACGACTATAAGATAAACAATGTCTTCGATGCTTATGTCGATAAAGACAATACTGTAGTATTATTTTTAGATGCTAATAATACAAATAAAAAACACAATTGTGTTCTGTTGATGAAGATAGATTTTAATGGTAATATTATTAATTTAAATAATCAATTAACTATAACAGAGATAAGACCTTCTTTACCAGAGTTTAACTATAGTCAAATTTTGGGTAAAAAAGTTATACAAGATAGTGACAATTTATATATTGTTTATGAAGCATTTTCTGCTGTGTCAAAAAACACTATTGTTATTACAAAGGTCGGTCAATCATTTACGATAGACGAAAACTTCGGAATGAATGGCTTTAGATATTCTTCAATGAATGGAAGTTCTGACCATCATTATGTAACAGCTTTTGTTAAAGAATTCTCTTTCTCAGCAGCAACCAAAGACGACTTTAATGGTTATATAGAAACTGAAAGTGGTAGTTACAGGAATTTTAATTTTACAGAGACAAAATATAAACTTCTTTATCTTTCTGTTTTAAATAAAGATGGATCGATTACTTTACAAAAATGCAACACAGACGGAGATTCATATTCTGTTAATTTAGACTCAACAGAACCTGTTAGTGAAGATGTCACTGTTTCACTAACGGTAAATAGCATTAATACAATTATTCATTCTCCAGTAGACTTTTCAGAACTGGAATCTTATTTTGAGGATGTTAAAATAGAAACCAACGGTTTTTCTGTAAATGGAAATACCGCAACTGTACAATTCCTACCTTTATCGGTTAATTTAGTGAATTCAGGTAAAGATGTTTTATTACCCGTGAATTTAAAAGTTAAATCTGTAGAGAATATCTCAGATAGCGGCGAAACAAAAAATCTACAACAATTTGAAGATACAAATGTCTTATTATCTGGTGATTTCAAAAGCACCGGTTTAACCTTTAGAAATTGTGAATTATTACCTTGCGATAGACAGCCAGAAGATAGCTACGGTTCTTTAATTATTAATAATCAAAAACTTAATAAATTTAAGAATAGCGAAAGAGTTTATATGGGTTATATTTTACTGTCACATAACTTGTCGTTGGTTGACGGTGTTAAATTAGACTCTTTTGATAATCTAAATGTTCATAATATTGTTACCAATAGTATTAATCAAAATGGTGATAAATATTTTGTAATTGGACATTCCGGTGGTCTTGGAAATTTTGAGCCGTTCATTAAAATTACAGATTTATTGGATGCGGAATCTTCCGATTACGGAACCTATTTGACCGATATTACATATAGAATTCATTTTGCTAAGATTTGTGGCTAAAAAGAAATAAGTTCTATATAGTAGGTGTATTACTAGTTAGCGTTCGAGACTTGTAAGGATTATTCATGGCTTCTATAAGATTCAAAAACAATCTTATTAACACATATAAGATTGTGGCTAATGAGAAAAATGTACTTAAAGACTATATCGTAGAAGTGATCTACGCACACGACATTTCTGTGTCAAAATGTAATTATCAGTCTATAGACAATAATCATAAATTTGATGTATATTTAAATAGTTCACTAATATTAAAAAGTAATCTCAACAATAATAATGAGGGACATCCTCCCGTATTAACATCTGACGGTATTGGATCTTCAATTTATGATAGATATAGTGCTGTAAAGCTAGAAGAATCACACTCAGAAGCCATTATTAAATCTAATAGATATGGGTTTTCTTTAAAAATAGTACCCGCTGCTGATAATTTTTATAGCAGTATCACTGGGGTATGGGTTAGGCTTAGAAATCCAGAGGGTAATGTTATATATAATGATTGTGCCCCTATTAATACTGATATTGACATTCTACCATTTATCGCTCAAGGAACTTCTGTTTCTGAAGCTGATTGTGCAGACACAGCTAAGTTAGATTTTGTAGCTAGTAATTTAACCGTATATAAAAATTACAGAATATCTTATCAAGTTTTAGATTCTCAATTTCTTAAAAGCAACGGATCTATTGCTTTTGGAGAAAACAGTTTTTCAGGAAATGCAAATACAACATTTGACTTTTATCATGAAAATGGTTCAGAAATTTCAGGACATATAACCGTCAATCTAGACGCCGTACAATCTTCATTAGTTAAAATTTCTCTTAATGATTTAGATATTGGTGATAACCCTCAATTATTATCTACTAATGTGTGTCAAATTATTTGTCCTATGTGTAGTGCATCGCAACATAATTTATATTATGGGGTTGACAACGCTAATACAGAATTTAATGTTAGATTATTAAATTTAGATACTATTGGCGAAGTTATGAGTTTGAATAATGTTGATAATGATAATCAAAATATTGTAGTTAAAATTAAAGACACAGACGATAGTAATTATATTGATTTAGAATTTAGTGATCTTACTATTAATAATGAATATCAATATGATATATTTATTAGTCCAACAGTCACCGCTGCTGAATTAGAATTTGAACCTAATTCTTTTAAATTTTTCGCTGGAGATGAACGAGAAGTTGTTTCTGCTAAAATAAACTTGGCAAATAACCCTATAGTCTTATTATATATTACATTAAAAGATTTAACTTCAGATATAACAAAACAAACACAACCAATATATATAGTAAATACAGACAATTTTAATTTGGCTACAATTAATGATAATGTAGAATTTGTAGAAAATACTAAAAGCGTAATCAGTAAAAGTTGTAGTTAACAGGAATAATCATGGCCAATAGTAACTTATTTTTAAAAGCTAAATTAACAGACAAAACATCAAATGCAGAAGATACTTTAAGAGTTTTATGTGAATATACAGAAGTAGGAGATACTCCTACGACCCCAGTAACTATAAATTTACTTAGTCCTGCCAATAATTTTACTTATGAGATTGGCACAACTAATATTATTAGATATATTCCTAAGGCATCTATAGTTATAGAACAATCAGTTACTGGTTTATCTCTCGATTTAGGTTCTAGTGATACTTTAAAAATTTTCGGTATTACTTATCCAGAAGTTGCTTCAGTACCACCCATACTGACCCCTAGTAGTGCGACTTTGCGTTACGAAGGTACAGTTATAGGTTCTTTATCATACGAGACTAATGTTTTTGGTGGTGGCTCTAGTCTTGTTTTTAGTATTGAGCTACCAAATGGAGAGTCATCTGAAATTTCAGTATCATTAACAACATCCCCTCTTATAGACATTGCGTGAGGCAAAAATGGAAATTATATCATCTAATTTTTTCTTATATTACCAAGGAAAAGAAGCCTTACCTTTAAACTCAGCTAATAAGCCAGTTTCATTAACTGACACACCAGATAGTGCTAATTATGATAACTTTTTAAATCAGGTAAATGTTATTTATGCTAGTCAACAAAGAGATGGTACTCAAGCCATTTTCTTCAAAGAGGGTGGCACGATAAGCTCTTCTGCGGGACTTACTAGTTTAGAGCCTAATACTGCATATCAAGTAGTTAGTGCTGGACCACATCCATTAATTGTTCCAGCTATCGGAGGTTTATCTGTTAGTGAAAGTGATGTAGAATGTCCAAGTACTGTTCCTGTAGTAACTTTTTCTTCTCCAACATTTATTCTAGACAGCGTTGGACAAAATTATCAATACTTAAACATAGAACTTGCAGCTCTAGAAGTTGGCATTAAATATGAATATAAACTAGAAGTTATTAAAGCAAATTGGCCTGTTAAAATTATGAATAAATCAGGCTCGTTTACTCCCGGAGAGACCAAAGAGAATATTTTTGCTTATGCTTTATTTTCTCCAACTGAGACTATAGCCACAGTAGACATTGAAGACTTTTTCCCCTTTGATGCAGACCCATTCAATAATGAAGCTCATGCTAGAAATAATTTATACGCAATTGTTAAAATTAGTGTTAGTCCAATAAGTTTAGATTCTTGTAACTCAGTTACAGATACAATTGCCATTAGATGTCAAGGTTGCCTGCCTCAGGTTACAGAGTATTACCCTGTAGTTAAATACAACGATAGAGCAGCATTGATGATGTCTAAAAATTGCGATAATGCACCAGTTCCTGTAGTAGTAGATTGTAGTAATTTTGAAAAGGGTAAAAAATATAAATATACATTTAGTTTGGACAATACCGTTTCTACTATTACTCCTTCTTCTGGACACATCGGATTTGGAGATGGAACAGGTCAGATTACATCTATATTAAACTTACAAGGTGAATCACCAGCGATATTAAAGATAGAGGTTGAAGACGAAGCTAAGGGGTGGGTGTCTACAGACTTTCTTAGTGTAGAAGCGACAGACTGTGAGTAACAACAAAAGGAACTGATTAGTGTCAAAAAACATTCTTAAAGGATATCACCCGTGGTTTCATTTCTGGAATAAAGACGTACCAAGCACAGACGTCTTTTTGTCTAAACTCGGTGGTGGTACTGTTTCTCCTAATATAGATGCTTTAAGTTTTTGGTCTTATGCTGGATATGATTGGGATTATGGGGCGCAAATTAATTTTTGGCCTGGTAGTGTTGAGGGTGCTGCGGAATTGCAGAGAAATGGTTATCCGAAAAATAGAAAATATATAAATTCCGGACTACCTGAAAGATTCAATTTTGCTGATCAATATTTTAATCGTGGATTACTTTTTAATGGTAGAGTTAATGATAGTGGTCAAAATGTTTTTCCAGAAGCATCTTTAGCTTTTAGCATGATAGACACGCTGGGTGATGCATACATTCATGCTCCAGAGGAGTGGTGGAGTTTGTATCCACGTCAAGCAAATAAGATTCCTTATACTACTGCTTATAAAAATCCTAATACCTGGCCAGAATTAAAAGATAAAAAGTGGCAAAAAATTTGTATGATTCCTGGAGGTTGGATTGGTCTTAGTAAGGATGGTGAGCTTTGGGGGATTAATAATGCTATTAGAAATAGTAACACCCTTACAAAAATATCTAGGGGTGATACTGATTATGTAGACGCTGGTTTCAGCGGAGGCTACAGGATTGATAATAACAAATTAAACAAAGATTCTATTTTTAGTATGTCATCAAGAAGCCATATAAATACTAAAATAGGTTATGGTTTAGGTAATTTTAATCAAAAGGTTTTACATTCCTCTATTAATAAAGATATCCAATACTCTGATTCGATAGATACATATAAACCATATTTAATCTATAATTATTATGATCAGCAATTAATTATTAATGAGCAAAAGATCGTAAAAGAAAATATTCTTCTTGATCATAAATTTTCTAGTGGAGATACAGATCTTCTAAACTTACAAAATGGTACTTATAAAGTTGTTCAAGGATCTTTGCAAAATACCACCCAAAAGATGATTCGCACATTAACTAATAAGTTTTTGAATGGTTATGTAGAGGCAGATGTCCTTCTTGAAGGTTTTAATAATGATGGAATAGGTCTTGTTGCTAGATCTCAAGCAGTTACAGGAGAAGATACTAATACTTACTTCTCTCATAGCTTCTTTATAAACTCTTCTACTATTAGACATAGCATCTGGACAGGTGCTGAACCAAGTAGACCTGGTAGATCTGCGATGCTTCATTATATAGATGAAAACGTATCAGGTGGTACTTTTAGTGCTAAAATTAAATTCTCTGTAGAAGGTAATAGGCTTAGATATTATGTTGATAATCAGCTTAAAGTAGATATAGATATAGACAATAATTCTACAACCAACGGACCTCAGGGTAATCCTAATGCCGGTAGAGATTACACTGAAGCTAATTCCATTACAGATCCTGGTAAATTTGGAGCTAGAATTAATACTCCAGGTGGTGGTACAGGAAGTTTTTCTACATTAAAAATTGTTGAAACTACAACAGTTTCAGGTCCTGTGGCTTTTTATAATAAGGTTAAAAATTTATTGGCTGAAAAAGGAGTTTCTTTACCAGAAAATCCTAGCGAGCAATTTAATGGTAATAACGATAAACTATTAGACCTTCTTAAGAAATCTCTTGGATATGAAACTATATCTTTTAAACAGACTATTCCTTCTTCAGGAGGATATTCTACGAAATCTAAGGATGGTATAAATTTTTTAGTCGAAGCTCAACCAGTAGTTAGAACATCAAATCCCTCAGAATTACTTAAACTAATGCAGGACAGCATGGTTTTGACAGGTATAGTTCTAGAAGGTAAAAAGGTAAAATATAAAGATATCTATGTCAACACAGACACATCAGGTAATTGTTCTTTTTATGCTACAGCTGAAGATAATACTGTTTATGTTTGGGGTCATACAGGTGATGGTGGAAGATTAGGAAGAAAAGCTAATCGGAAAGCATTTGACACCAACACTATAGATGGTCCAGTAGCCTCTGATCTTGGTCAGGGCACAGGTTTAAGAGACATTGGTATGACAGCTGATGGTAAAGTTTGCTGGGGCATAACTGGTGACAACAAACTTTTTGTATGGAATGGTGTGAATGCAAGATCTTCGAGACGCACCGAGAATATAGAAAAAGTGATTCACTGGGATTCTCTTTTAGGTGCAAACTCAAGTGTAACAGGATCTACTAATGCTTTTAATGGATTGATTGCATTAACCACAGATAAACAAATTATTGTTTATGATAATGCTATTGAAAATATGATACTAAACAGAGGAGGTAGTACAAGAGTACGCAATTTGAGTCTTGATAAGTTTAATGTAATTACCAGCTCAGGACCGCTAGGTTACGAGTCTAGGCGTCATCCAGAAGGTGGAGAAGTAGTTTCTTGGAACGATATAGCTTATTCAAGTTTATCTTTAGATCAAACATTTAATAACGATGGAGCTGTTTTTGATGTTATAGACAGTAAAGGTCGTTTATTTAAGATTTATAATCTTAAAAAGAGTCCAGAGACCAATAATATTATTTTTGATTATGTTCAATTACCTAATAAGCTTACTACAGATGCTAACTTCGGCCCTTCTAGAGACTTTAGATTTGATGGGTCTTATGGCAATCAATTCTTACCGGTTTTCTCACAATCTTCCGGACAACTTAATGAAGCAGGTCTAGCATTACCTCCATTTGTAATTAGATCAGGAACCAATGTTCCTTTCCCAACACCCGAAGCTTCTTCGAAACCAATTGTAGTAGCCCCTGTTCCTCCAGAGCCTACAACAGAACCCTTATTAACTTACTTACTAGATGCTCCAAGTGCTAAAGCCTGCAAGCAATTAAATATTACTGCGTCAGACTTTGCAAAAACTCTTACTGTTATTAAAGATCTTGATAGTCAAACTCTAAAACTTAACTCTAGATTAAAAAGTGATGAAAATACTTTTATTAATCATGAATCTCTTATTAGAGATTTAAAGCCCACCAAGAGCTTAGATGATCCTGTGTATCTCAGAAGCTCCAAGACTCTTCCCTCTATCAGTTTTTCTATGAATAACATAGAAGCAAATGCCTATTTGAAAAAAAGCAATTTGTATCAATGGCTGGATGGTTCTTTTAATGGTTCGGGATTAAATTATAAATATATAAGACCGAATACTAAAGACGAGACCTATAAACTATCCGCAGATACAACTATCGGTAATCTATACAGTAAAGATAGACTTTTAAATAGTAAGTTAGGTTTTTCATCTTATATAAGTGTAGACAACAACTCTGAAATTAAATTGAATATACGTTCTAGATTTTCAGGTTATCAAAAAGATAATTATAGTGACAATTATTATTCTGCAGAGCTTATTGTTAAAAAAGATACTGTATCTGTAAAAATAGTAAAGAATGTTTATGATCTCAATACCTATGCTACAACCTCTACTGTTCTTCAAGAAACATCTATAAATAAAAGTTTTAGTTCAAACAATGCTGGAACATTATTAGACTTTGATTTCGAAACATCTACAAGATCTTTTAATTCAGACTTAACATCATTAACAGTCTTTATAGACAATAAAGAAGTTTTGTCTGCAACAGACTCTAGTATTACAGAAAAAGGATTGTCTTTAGTAGAAGCTATTGAGCAAGATTCGCAAACAGATACAAATTTTGTAAGAATAACTTCATTTAGGCTTACTTCTGATTTGCACAATATTAATGTTTATAAAATTAATAGAGATTTGTATGACGGTTTTTCTTATTCCAAAGTTACCTCTCTTAACGCCTGTGCAGATTTTACTACTCAACAAGAGATAGTTGAAACTCAAATTAGACCAATAAAATTGATATCAGCTGCTTCATCCATACTTCCTGTAGGAGATATCTCAGGAGGAGAGCTCTCTTACAACTACAGCACTAATAATAAGATATTATCTTTTGATAAAAGTGGTAAATTAGTTATAGGATCTACTGCTGAAGCTACCAAATTTGATGTTCTTGCTGTAGGTGGTGGAGGTGGTGGTGGTAAGAATTCAGGAGGTGGAGGTGGTGCTGGTGGATTTATTAAGAAAACCATAACTTTAGATAAAGGCTATTATGATGTTCAATTAGGAGATGGAGGCTCTACTGGAGTCAATGGTTCTCCGACAAAAATTGTAAAAGAAAATGTTCTGCTTGATCATAACTTTGCTAGTGGAGATACAGATACTTTAAACCTACAAAATGGTACTTATAGCATTGCTCCAGAAGGATTTTTGCAAAACACAAAAACTAATGTGATGACTCGTACGTTAAGTAATGAGTTCTTTAATGGTTATGTTGAAGCTAATGTTACACTTACCGCTAATGGAATTAGTCTTGTTGCTAGATCTCAAGCTCTTAGTGAAGATTCCAACGCTTATCTCTCCCACACATATTTTACAAACTCTTCAACCATTAGACATAGTATTTGGACAGGTGTTGAATCAAGTAGACCTAATAGCTATGCGATGATTCATTATGTGGACGAAGCGATACCAAGCAGATTCTCTGCTAAAATTAAATTCTCTGTAGAAAATAACAGACTTAGATATTATGTAGATGATAAACTTAAATTAGACATAGACAATCATTCGATAACTAAAACTAACGGGCCTCAAGGTAATACTGTAAATGGTAGATATTTTACTAAAGATAATTCTATTCTGGTTCCTGGTAAATTTGGAGTTAGAACTAACGCCCTTCCTGGTCAAGCAAATGTTTCTACATTAAAAATTGTTGAAACTACAGAAGTTTTGAGAGCCTATGGTGGTGGTACTGGTGGTAGTCATAGAAAAATGGGATTCCCTATTCATGGCCAAGATGGTGGTAGTGGTGGAGGTTCTCAGTTTAATTATTATGAAGCGGGGGCTGACAATAGATCTCCTAGATCCGGTCTTGCTATTATAGATTGCAATTTAGACGATCACACACAATTAAAACCTGGACAAAGATTATTATCTGGACAAAAACTTTACACAAACAATGGTGGTTATCAATTAGAAATGCTTCCTAATGGAAATCTGATTGAGCGTAAGGGTAAAAGCACAATATGGGAAACTAAAACAGGTGGTAACAAAGGAGCATTTGCTCAAGTAACTTATGATGGTAGGCTTGTTGTAATATTGGGAGAGACAATCCTATACGAAACAGACACTTCTAATACTCCAGGTTCTAAACTTATTCTTAAAGAAAATGGAGAATTAGTCCTATTCAATCCTGACGGTGAAAAATACTTTGAAGATCCAGAGAACATAACAAAAGGTGGATTAAGTTTTAACTGGAGTGTGGGATATAATAGAAGTACTGATAATAGGATGAGAACTGGAGATGTGGGAATATTTCCTCCTGTTCCTGAAGGAGTAAAGTCTAGTCTGGTTAATCCATGGGTCTCGGATAATACTTATATAGCTTTAGTAGTTTGGGGCTATTTTAAACCTCCTGCGGATGGTAATTATGAATTTACTACTTATAGTAATGACGATAGTGGTGTTTGGATAGGAGATTATGCTGATCAAACCAGTTTTGTTGCTGACAATAACAGAGGATTAGTTGTTAACAACAACTTAGGAGGAAAACAATACCCAACCTCAGTTTACAGTGATCCGATTTATTTAGAAAAAAATAGATACTATCCTATTCGTATAGTTTATAGAGAACTAACTGGAAATAATACGGAACGATTTACATTTAATTGGAAATCAACGGGAGCAGATTTCAGTACAGACTTAACGCAGAATTTTTATTGGCCTAAAGACACGATATCTTTTGGACAGACAGCTCTTCATTATGAAACTTGGAGTAATAATCAAGGTGATACAACTATAGATGTTGCAAAACAAGGTGGTGATGGTGGAGCTACTAGATTTTCTAGCAACAGTCCAAGAAGTAGTGGTGGTGGCGGTGGAGCTAGAGATCCTGGTAAGGGTGGCTTTACTAATGTCTCTCCAGATGGTGGTATTGGTATTGCTGTAGATACTACCGGTACTGAAATATATTATGCTGGTGGAGGCGGTGGATCTAGTAACTCAGTAGGTGCTAATAAAAGTGGTAGAGGTGGTTTCGGTGGTGGTTCTGATGGAAATGCTGGAGATGGTACTGATAATTTAGGTGGTGGAGGTGGTGGTACAAATGGGTCTGGCGGTAGTGGCTTCTTACAAATAAATTATAAATCGAAAGATATAGTACCATACAGAAACAATGATATTCAAGGAGGAACAGTTTCAGAATATACTGAAGACGGTCAAAAATATATTCTACATACTTTTAATTCTACTGACAATTTAATAATTAATAGTGTTAATTTTAATACTAAATTTGATATGTTAATTGTTGCTGCTGGCGGTGGCGGTAGTACAGATGGAATCGGTGGTGGTGGCGGTGCTGGTGGTTTGACATATCTGCAAGATCAAACACTAAAGGCAGGCTCCTATGCTGTAACAATAGGTGCTGGCGGATTAGCTGGTAGTCAGGGTGGTAATTCTTCCATTGTTAATGCGTTGTTTACGCAAACAGCTATCGGTGGTGGTGCTGGTGGTGGTGGATCTGGTGGTAGTGGTGGTGGAGGCAATAGAAAACACACTAGTCCTGGTGGTCGAGCAGAACCTGGCCAAGGATTTCCTGGTGGCACCGGTAAATATGGAAATTATATAGCTGGTGGTGGAGGCGGTGGTGCTGGTGGTGCTGGTATTCCTGGAGATGGAGCTACTGCTTGGGACCCAAGTCAAAGTACTGGTCCAGTACTACATATGAAAGGTGGAGATGGAGGACTTCCATACAAATCTGACATAACAGGAGAAGACGTCTACTATGCTGGCGGCGGCGGTGGCTCTCCTCAAGATGTAAATCACTTCGCATATTTATTCGAGTTAAGAGGTGTTGGTGGAGGTGGCAGAGGTAATGCTAAGTCTGGCAATAAACTAACCGGTTCTTTTAAAGATAGATTTTATACTGGAAGATATAGCAATGAACCATCTCTTGGAGATGCTAACGATGGTGGTGGTGGAGATAGTGCTCGTCCTGCTTTCAAATATCCTTTTTTTGGCAGAGGGCAGGTGGACTACCCAGCTTTATCTGCTCAAAATGGTAGAGACAATACTGGAGGTGGCGGTGGTGCTCCTAATGGTAGGGGTGGTAGTGGTATAGTTATAATTAGATATAATTATATAGAACCTATTGCTATATTACCAACTCCAAGCCCAACTTCAACAACAACTCCGACTAATACAACAACAGCTACTCCAACAAATACACAAACACCTTCTTATACTCCTACCTATAGTCTAACTCGTACTCCTACAGTTAGTCTTTCTGCTAGTGATGCTGTTCAAGGAGATTTTTATTATATATCTGACAATTTAAAACAGGCTTGCTATACTCCTGATATTTCTAAAAAAATTATAGCGTTTAACAATACAAGCGTAAGAGACAAGTTCTCTATTGGTGATTATATATATAAAAATGATTTTCCTGCTACTCCTAAAACAAAAGATTATTACACATGGATAGATTTAACCACTATTTTAGATATTAATATTAGTAGAAAAAACATATTTATTAAACGAGTTCCTCATCATGATAATCCTACTGAAAACACAACAGTTGCTATACTAAAAAATGCTAAGGGGTATGCTGTTATTGATTCTTTGCCGGATGTTTGTCCAACTCAGACTCCTACCCCAACACCTTCTGCTACAACCACCAATACTCCTACACCTCCAGTAACTGCTTCTCTAACACCTTCGAACAGCGGAACATCCGCACCAACATCTACTCCCACGCTCTCAGTTTCACTATCAAATACAGCTACAGTTACACCTCCAGTAACTGCTACAGTTACAAGCACAGCTACACAAACCCCAACTCCTACTAACACAGTAACTAATACCGCAACACCAACAGTAACACAAACTCAGACTTCAACGTATACAACAACACCCACACCATCTGTATCAGCTAGTGACGGTGCTCAAGCATATAGCTATTATGTTAGTGATAATCAACAGGAAGTGTGCAGCATACCTAATTTAATTAGTAATCCTCCTGAAGACGGATCTATTACTACATTAGTAAAGAAAGCCTATCAAACTCTCACAGGAGCCGTAAGTGCTCTAGACTCGTTAACGACAAATAGTGACGGTAGGTTAGAGTTGTCTACTACCACGGGAGTTATTGCTCAATCTCAATACATATTAAATAATCAACCTAGTAAAAATAATTCCATTAGTGTAGATGTGTACGATATTGGTGATAGTACAGTTACTGGATATAAATATATTGATCTATATATTATTAATAATAATGTAGAAGAATATAATGTAGCTGCTAGAATTAGAAATGGTGGTGATGTAAATAATCCAACAATCACACTTGTTAAAAATGAAAGTGGTGCAACTACAACCTTAAAACTTCATAATTTATCTTATTCTGATCTGCCTTCAGGTTCTGCTAAAACTTTCAGGGCTGAGATTAACAATGGTCGTTGCAAGATATACTGGAATAACGTAAAAGTTATTGATCATGAACTGGGTGATGTAGAACTAGATGGTAAAAATAATATTAGAAATATTGTTCATTTAGTTAATCTTGACAAGGATGAAACAACGACACCTATAGTTATTAGTGCTGCTCCTACCTTCAGAAAAATCGTAGATAATACAACAACCTTTACTGTTGATACTAGTACAAACGCACTAAGTGTAAACGGATATTCTGTGGGTTATAAGTGGAATTTCAATAACTCGTATAGACCTGTTGCTGCTATAGAAATTGCTAGATATGATTGGGATTTTGAAAATAATATTTATGACAAAGTAAACACAACAGACACTTCTGATGATGTGCTATACACACCAATAGACACCTCTAAACTTATTTTATGGAAAAATGAATTTCTCTCTACTCCAGTTATTGTAATTTGGTTGTGTAATGACAATTGGCAAAGAGTTTCTGAAATAACCCATTTTTATGAAGGTAGTGTTAACTATACGAAATTTGAAGAGTATATTCAAAATACAGAAGTTTCTTCTTCTAAAGTGAGAGAAAGTTATGGATATTCTCGTATTACCTGCGCAGCTTATGAAAAAGTTAGGCAAGCAGAGGGTAGTACAGCATCTTGTAGTAATTTAAATACTGACTATTATCAAAATATGGATAATTATGTATATGATAAATTTGATGGTAGCAGAGGAGTTGCGAAGAACCATGGTCGCCCACGAAATTATTTTGAAAGAACTTCAGACGATTTATATACTCTTTCAAATACCAATAGTCTTGCTGGAGGTAGTACTTTAGATGAAAGAGTAGTTCATAGCAATTTCTACTTAAATCATCTGGCTGGAGATAATCCTCAAGCAGATAACACTGTTTCGGTTGATATACACGACTTTGGATTGTCAGAGCCTTATCAGTACACAGCAGCATCTAATGGTTTAACAACTCATTACAAATATGTTCAACTGTATAATAGAGTTACTTACGCTCCTAACTATGACAGTACAGGAAAATTCTATTGGAGATACTATTATATTTATGCTGTATTTGCTAATTACGGAGATGAACTTACTCGACTTCCACCATACATTTATCTTAAAAGTTATGATAGCGAAAGAAAAAGCAACAGACATAGAACACTAGCCACATCACATTATTCTGCAGGAAATTACAGATACTCACTTAGACCTGATGTTGTATTACCTACGGCGGGTAATCCTGTAAACTTCAAATTGAGTGTACAAGGTAATTATATAGGAGCTTACTTGAATGATAAGCTTATAGTAGATTATTTAATGACATCAGCGGACTTCAATAATGAAGATCCTAAGCATAACGAATCATTCTTTGATAACAGTGCAAATTTCATGAGAAGACAACAAGTCACTGTACAATCAATATACAATACTCAACCTACAACAATTGCTCTTCCTAAAGTATTTAATACTAATAGCATAAAACTAAATAATAATGTAGACTTGAGTTATCTCAAATCCTTTATTGCTTTCAATGATAAGGAAAGTGGTGGAAGATATGATCTGAATGAATTACTATCAGATACAGATTGGACTCCTCCTGCTAATCCTACAAGTTTTTGGGATTTTACAGACCTACAAGATCTTGCTGATTCTACAGCAGATACTTTATATATAAGAAGAAGACCTCTTGGTTACAACGATAATTATAGAGTGGCATCAATTGCCTCTAATAACGAACCTGTACTAGGGGCTTTAGGTAAAGGAGTTATTGTTGACCTTCCTGGTTTATGTCCAACTCCTACTCCTACTCCAACTACTAGCCAAACTCCTACTACGAGTCCTACGCAGACACCTACTCAATCTGAAACTGCAACACAGACACCAACCCGCACACCCACTAAGACTCAGACACCTACAAAGACATCAACTCCAACTCCTACAGTTACTGAAAGCGTTTTACCAGATAAGAATATATTCTTCTGGGGAGAAAACTATCAGTCTTATGATTATGATTCTGTAGACACAAAACAATCTCAATACCCTATTACATTTAATAACGCAACTCTGGATTATGATTTATCTAGCGAAAATAAATACAAGTATACGGTTAATGAAAACGCATTATCCGACAGTAACATTGTAACAAATCCTTTAAATCCAAATAGATATCCTAGTAGTCCTATTATAGCTGCTTCAGTTAGTTCAAACGATTGGAATTGGTCAGACGGAGGTTTTGGTCTTTCTGCAGAGAATAATAACATTGTTCTTTCTAGCATTAAGCATTTTATACTAGACGAAAACCAAGAGATAGTTCAAACAGTAAATGCTATTGAAATATACCTATATGGATTATCCTGGGTAAATGATGCTGTTCAATACATTAAAATAGTTAAAGAAGATGACCCAGATTCTTGGTTGGCTTTAGAAACTTATTTTAATCTTACATTCAGTGCCGATTGGACAGGTGATCCTAGAGACATTCTAGAAATACAATATGATTTTGCTCCTGAAGATTCTATTAATGTGGAAGCTCCTTATGATATAAGTTCTGCTAATCAAGCTGTCCCAATTGAAGACATTAAAGATATTGAAGCAGATTTAAGATCTATTAAATGGTCCAAGGTTTTGCCTTTGAGTATTACAGAAAATTTATCGTTTACCTTTGGTGTCGCTAATAATAATCTATACGGTTGGGGAGGTCTTGATTCCAATCTCGGAGATAGATATGTAAGACAACTACATCCTACTATATTAAAAAATAGTTTAGAATTTAATAATGAAGAGATATTAGATATCGATTATGGTACTAGTAGTTCATCAAGTTACTTCTTGTATATTCTTACAAAGAACTCTTCTAACAACAGATATTTATACACTCTAAATATTGGTAATAATAGCTTATCTTTAGGTAGTTTACCAAGTATAGAAAAAATCGGAACAAATGAATTAGTAAACATAACACCTGATACTACTGACAATCTTAAAGGTCTTTCTAATAATTACATAAATAAAATATCAACCTATATAAATGTTAATAATACAAATGAAAATTTCCCAGAGTCATTCCCTGGTTCAGTAGGAAATCTGCTTAAAGAAGCTCAGTTTAATATTCCAACTATATTGACACCAGAAAAACCAGATGCTCAAGGAATAGATATTATATCTATGACGGATAGAATTAGTTCTTCAAATAAAAAATGGTTAACTAAAGTAGGAGCATCAACTTCTGCAACTTCTCCTGAATATTATGTTATAGACTACGATAGATCGTCTTATCAAGAAATGGTTGTTGCTGTCCATGGCGACTATGTCAATAAATTTGGTACAGGTATTTTAACAGATTATACAGCTCTTAAGAATTGTGATCTTTTATACTACTACAAAGCATTAGACAGTGATACATACGAAGTCAAGACATTTGATGAAATTAGAGAATCCGGTGCGCAGGCTAATTACTCGACTCCTATTGATAAGACTATTATAGGTATGAGAGGATTAAGTGTTTATTCTGTAAATACAGATAAACAAATCCCCATTTTCCCTGTAGCACTTCCAGATGGTGGTGGTATTCAACAAAATGCTGATATGTCTTTTAGATCTTATGATTATACTACTAACACATTTGATTCAGATTCTTTTATTGGTTTTATTCCTTTAAGAGGAACTTCAGATGGTGGTCAAAACGCTGATTGGTTTAATATTTATCTAAGTCCTAGTGCTCAGTTTGGTCTTGATTCAGATGATATACATCAAAAAGATATTGTAGATTGGGATACAAGCAAGAAAACATCAGACAAAGTAGTATATGATAAATTCGTTACTCAAGTAGCATGTGGAAATAATTTCTTCTTTATGATTGATAATGAAAATAATGCTTATGCTTGGGGCCAGAATGATCAAGGTCAATTAGGTATTGGCTCTAATGATGATACTAGTTATTCTTATGAACAAAACTTTGATATTTCCCAAGAACCTATTCTTATAGAAAACTTCAAGTTTGACCATATCAAAGTGTTTAAAGGGAATTGGAATGATAAAATCTCTTATGCGATAGACACTAATGGAACTCCTTTGTATTGGGGTT
>Ga0257110_1000308_pt1 | contig 25062 bp, 31 predicted proteins | sample LP_taG_7_FD_190184 | JGI IMG/M metagenome (GOLD analysis project Ga0257110, IMG submission 190184) | Marine microbial communities from Northeast Subartic Pacific Ocean, Canada - LP_J_2015_P26_10m | ecosystem: Environmental > Aquatic > Marine > Oceanic | place: Canada: Northeast Subartic Pacific...
GTCATTGTAAGTGTTCCATTTCCTACTGATGGTATAGCTGGGAAAGTACTTAAAGAACCATCACCTCTTACATACTGACTAGTTGAACCTTGCCAAGGTAGAGTTAAAGTTCCAATACTAGTTACTGATCCTGATAAACCTAATGAATTACCATCTGTTGTAGCTTTTATACTTGTTACAGTTCCTTGAGGCACACCAGATATAGCGTTATCTACATAAGTTTTATTAGCCGCATCTGTGCCTGATGATACTGTATCAATACCTTGAATACGTCCTGTACCCCCAAGAGTAATATCACCACCTGATACTGTTATATCATTGGCAAAAGTAGAATTACCACTTGCATCATTTATTTTTGTAGTGTTTCTTCCTGCCCATCCACTACTCCAATTATCAGGTGAAGAGTTAACTTCTAACCCTTGTTCAGCATTTATATAAAGATATTCATTTGTTTGTCCTGTTGCTTGAGAATATGATTCACCTGCATTTAATACAAGTTGTTGTCCACTACCTCTTAGATAACCGTTAAATGTTGTATTACTTGTAAAAGTTTTAACACCACCTATTGATTGTGTGCCTGTAGTTCTTACTACTGTACTGTCAACTGTTAATGTACCTGTAGAGGTAATAGTTCCTCCACTTAATCCATCTCCCGTTGCTACAGAAGTTACTCCTTGGGCGTCACTATTAGCTGATATAGAAGTTACGTGTCCTGTAGCATTTACTGTTACAGTAGCTCTTGCATATGAACCTGCAATCACACCTGAATTAGCATGAGCAATAGTTACAGAACCACTTGATCCACCCCCAGTTATTGGTGAGGTTGTACTTACATTTGTAATATCACCTTGAGGTACACCTGCAACAGCATTATCAACGTAAGTCTTGTTTGCTGCGTCAGTTCCAGAACTAACTGTATCTACACCTGTAATCCTACCTGTACCTCCAAGAGTAATGTCTCCTCCTGAAACAGTTATATCTCCTGCAAAAGTTGTTGCTCCATTACTTGCAATAGTCATTCTTGTGGAATTACTTGTTCCTAAAGTTATGTTGCCTGCTTCTCTATTATTTATATTAAAGTTTTTCCCATTTGAAACTAAAGCTGTTCCATCAGACGCAGTACTTCCTGTTGTATCATTTGTAAATTTTAATTCAGAAGATGTTGTAGCGTTTATATGAAGACCTGTTCCACCTGATTGTAAAGCAGGACTATTCTCATTAATCCCAACGTTGCCGTTGGAGTCAATAACCATTTTTGTGTTATTACCGCTATCTTTAAAAGCAGTTCCGCCACTTCCAGCTGCGTGTAATTCTGTAGTTGTTGAATTATTGGTTAATATTAATTTACCTGCAGGGGTTGTAGATCTTATTTCTCCATTGTAATACAAATCTCCTGTCAAAGGATAACTTGACCCAGCTGTAAGTGGTAAGTATCTACCATCAAGATCTACTGTTAAAGAACTAAGACCAACTCTTGCTGCAGTAATAATACCATTACCAGTATTAAAACTTAAGCTAGATACATAGTTGTTATCATTGTTATCAGTAGAACTTATTGTAAGTACATCTCCAACTATTTTAGTAGTAGTACCACCACCACCAGCTACTTCCAATGAATCACTATTACTATTAGCAGTTGTTGATCCTGAATCAGAAGTAAAAGTTTTAAATATAGATTGAGAAGAACCCCTGTCTGAATTAGTAAGAGTTATTGTACCACTAGAAGTAACGGTACCAGAACCAGTTAAACCTGTTGTTCCTTGAACAGTAACAGAGGTTACAGTACCTAAATTGCCAGTAGCACCAATATCAGAAAGAATTTGTGATTTACTTCTGTATTTGAGAACACCACCATCCCATACCATAATACCTGTATAAGTACTATTATCTGCTGTAACATTACTAACTGATAGTGTACCTGTTATCTCGCTGTTTCCAGTTATAGATAATCCTGATATAAATTGTATAGCCATGTTCTTTTTTTTGCTAAGATAGTAATTTTTAAAAAAAGAGGAAAGTTTAAATTTTTATATTCAAACTTCCCTCTATTTAAATATAAATATTATACTACCTTAAGTATAATAAATTTAAGACTGTTAGCAGTTACATTGTTAGTCCAACTAAATTCAACATTACCATTTGAAGTATCATATTCTGTTTGCACTTTAACTTCAAAACCACCTGCATTATAAACTTGTGTTATAAATGGTCCTGTTCCTAGTCCGTGTGTAGCAGCTGAAATACTCATTGAACTAGTAGAAGTTGCTGGTCCTGCAACTACATAAGACCTATCATCAACATGAGCTTTCAATGTAGCTGGTGATATAGCTTTATTAGTTATAGTACCTGCTGCAGTCTCAGTAGTATCTGCCATCTCAACAACACCTAAGTTAGTTTGAGATGTAGTTGGTAATGTTCTTTTAGTTAATGTTTGAACAACACCATCAGTTAAACTAATTTGATCAACTACTTCAACACCACTTGTATTAATATCTGTATCAATACCAATAATCTGGTTATAAGTGTTTGCCAACTGTGCATTACTAATACCACCCGCTTTAACAGAAATCCATCCATTTGCTGTAGCACTAAATGTTGCACTGTTAAATCCAGCAACACCTTTTTCTGTATTTCCATCTGTTGAACCAGTACCTGCTATATTCTGATCTTGTATAACAATTGCATAAGCTGAAGCAGCTGGATTAGAACTTGCTGAAATATCTGCATTAGCATAAAGCATATCACCTACTTCAACATCTACAGTACTACCATTAAAAGATATAGTACCATCTGTTGTTACAACAAAAAAGTCACCTGTAGTAAGAGCAACGTTACTTGATCCTGCTATTGCAGGAGAGTTTGTAGCAGCATTATATCCTCCTTGGAATACACCCACTCCAGCTACAAGTGATTGTACCTGTCCTAAGTTTACAGCATCACCTGATGCAGTACCATTGGATAAAGAAGTAAGCTTATTAGAATTAAAGCTCACTGCACCACTTGGAGCACCAAACTGATTTAATGGTATATCTACTAATTGAATTTTCCTAGTTGCACCTGAAGCAGTATCATCTCCAATAAGTATATAGTCATCTGATTCTCCAGATTGTGGACTTGCGGTAGGAGCATCATTAATTAATCCTGATGCACTATAATCTACTGCAAGTGATCCTGTACTTGTTATAGTACCACCTGTAAGACCTGCACCACTTCCTACACTTGTTACACCATCTACTGGTAAAGTAGCAAGTGTTAAGTTACCTAAGATTACTTGTGAAGCTGAACCTGCACCTGCTATATTAATATTACCAGATGTTGTAATTGGTGTATTTGTAATTGTAAGAGCATTACCTGTTTCAGTAATACCAATACTTGTTACGGTTCCTCCTGAATTTGAATCTGCTGCCCAACTAGGAATTCCACCTGCTACTTTTAATACTTGTCCCGCAGAACCTATAGCTAGTTTAGCTAATGTTGATCCACCAGAAGCATATAATATATCTCCTGTTGTATAACTTGCAAGTCCAGTACCACCATTATCTACATCTAATGTACCTGACATTGTCATAGTACCACTAGAAGTAATTGGAGAGTTACTAAATGATAATCCTGTTGAACCACCACTTACACCTACTGAAGTTACAGAACCTGCACCTGCATTTATATAACTAGCTAATTGAGTAAGTTTTGTAAATTTTACATTACTATCAGTATTATCATTAATTAAAAGTGTATCAGAATCAGCTAAAGTTATACTTGTACCATCTGCAGCTGATAGAACTACGTTATCTGATCCAGCATAATCTACGGCTAAAGTTCCTGAAGAAGTAATTGTACCTCCAGTCAAACCAGATCCAGATCCTACAGAAGTTACAGTACCATCTTTTCCAAATCCTGGAAAATCAGATATTAAAGATTTTTTAATTCCACTATCTGTTGCATCAGAAAACCACATTGTATCAGCACCAACAGGTGTTGCACTTGCTGGAGATGCTAAAATTGCATTGTCAGATCCTGCATAGTCAATGTTAACTGTTGGTGTTACACTTGCTGATCCAGAAATTGTAATACCAGTACCACCTGATACACTAGTTACTGTACCAGCTGCTGAGTCAGTTCCTGTAACTGTAAGTGTATTTCCACTTCTTGTTACTCCTACTGTACCTGAACCAACAATTAATACATCATCATCAGTTCCATCTGATCCTGTTAATCTTACACCTGCTGTGCCATTTGTAGAACCTACACCTGATAAATCATAAGTTGTATTTGAATCTGATCCGGTAGTAAAGTCTACCCATGCTCCATTTGCACGGAGTCTCATTTTATCTGTGCTAGAATTATAATAAATCTGACCATCTCCTAGCAAGCTAGCACCAGTAGGATCTGCAGTTTCATTTTGAATTCTGGCGTTCTTGAATGTACCTTGGTTAACAAGCGTAATATGCCCATCAACTTGAATACCTGCTAAAAATTGTATTGCCATTTTATTTTATTTTAATTGTTATTATTCTTTTTTTTAATTTAAAAATGCACATCCAGCAAATGCGTTGCTAAATGAAACTCTTACTTGATTAGTTGATAAATAATCTATATCACCTATTACAACATTATTATTTAAGTCTGCTATAGTTACTGAGGGATATTCACCTAAGTTATGTGTTATTGTCCATACAGATGCTGCAGAATCAAAACACTGTACAAATGTTGCTTCACTTGCTAATATATCAGCTAAGTCTAATACAGTACAAACATTAGTTGGTACTGCTGGGCATGATATGCTTGCCTTAGCATTAATTTTTGCAAGTGGTTCAACAAATACTCCCTTGTCTTCTGTTGCTACAACTACTTTATCTGATTTTTTATAAAGCCAATCACATAGTTCTTTCTTTAATACTGCACTAACAAGATCAGTAAAACAACAAGATTCAATACCAAATTTAACTTCTTTAAAATTTGCATAGGCCTGAATAGCAAAAGTCTGTTCAACCTTTATTCTTTTTTCAAGAGCAACATGCTTTACTTGTTCTGCATTTGATATTTCTCTAGGTTTACCCATTTTTTAAATTAACTATTTGTTGTTTAGCAAGTTCTAAAGACAAATTTCTACTCCCCTGTGCAGCTTGTTGCTGAGCTTTAGATGAGTTTTTACATCCTTTACAAATTACATTTCCATTTTCATCATGGGTCTTTTGACACCCACACGTAAATTTTTTACCACATATGGTACAGTTGTTCATAATCCTTTGGTTTTATACGTAATACATTCCTCTCTTTGCTGATCCACAATTACCAGTTGGACAAGTTATTTTATTTAACCTAGCTTTAGCATAATTATATAGTTGCATAGCTTGAGTTGATGATTGACAATATTCTGCATTAGAAACTGCAGCATCTATCATAGTTCTTATATAACTCATTTCAGCTAATAAATCTTGTTTTTCTGAATCAGGTTGACATGGTTGTACATCTAGATCACACAATACCTCATAGTATTTACCTAATAGTTGTGTAACTCTAAGATGATTGTATTCTACATATACCTTTGAATTTGGTGATACACTGTATCTTATGATATATATACCATCTGGTATATTTTCTTGTCTTGTTCCACAATCAGTGGTTTGCAAAGCAAGTGTACATGCTGTTAAACACATATCAAAACCTTTATCAACTTTAACTAAAACAGGTACAGAAAAACCAGGAAAAGTAATTAATAATTCTTCACAATCTACAGCCAAATCTTTTGAGTACTGGCTGGTATCTTTGATGCAAAGTAAATTACAATTAGATACTGTAGGTATTTCTAAACTTAATATATGTCTATCTGCCATTGTCTATTCTATTAATAAATGATACTATATAGATAATATACAAAAAAATTAGGACTTATAAAAAATAAAAGAGCAGGAGATTTCTCCCCTGCTCTAATATCTTGGTTGATATTTAAGTTATTACCAAATAGCATTAGTTTCTACTGGAACATTATTTCCATTAGCCTTTGCAAATTCAGATAAACCATCCATCAGCTTTTCAACAGCAGTTTGTGCTGCAGCATCAGAACATTTAACATAAATTTTGTATTGGTATTGATCATTATCAAATACACCTGTTGGGTTATTAAACCTTGGCACAGAGTGCTGAACGTAATAAGCTCTGTATGTAGCAGTTCTATCTACTGCTGCTAAAAGCTCATCAGACATTTCTATCTCTCTAATTCTAGCACTGTCTCTGTTTCCTTGATTATAAGGAGACTGACGGTATCTTTCAGACATGATTAACTCTCTCAATACTTCTTCACCTTGTGTTTGTTGCATTGAACCTGGAGTATTTGAAGCTACACCACAGTCATTACATGGATTACCAGTTTCATCAAGTAAAGATACTTCAATTGCAACTGGCTCTGCATTATAATGATCTCTAGTATCAAATGAACAGTTACCAAATACAGTGTCTACGTAAGCTCCTACAAAATTAACTGTAGCAGATACTTTAGATGCACCATTAGGATCAGTTGAAGCAACATAGTTTCCTGAAGCTGCTTTACCTTGTGCTTGAGCAATAGTGTATACAGATTGAACTGTAATACCTGCTGTTACCACACTTACAACAACCCCACCTTCAGATACTGTATCTACTAAAATACTAGCATCTGCATTACCACCTGCAACAGCAAGAGAGTCACCTGCAACATATCCTGATCCAGCATTAGCTACTGAAAAAGTTCCAATTGCATCAGAAGCTCCTAGTGTTAAAATGTTAACTGCAAATCCTGATCCAGTAGAACTACCTGAAGTAGCTGAAGCAGCAGCATTAGCAGCAGTAACTGCATAACCTGTTCCACCAGCTGACAACGTAGAAGTTGCTACAGCATCTAGATCTTTTTCAGCAACAAATGGTTTAATTAGAGGATCTCCAAGAACCATTTCTGCCATTGCTCCTACAATTACTGCAGGATCAATATACTCTTGTCCATCAATACAACATACTCCAGCTGAATCACCGATTGCATATGCATGGTGGTTTAAGAATCTAAGTGCAGGTGAACCCTTCACATCAATTCTCATGAATTGTGTTTTACCACATGGTGCACAATCAGAAGCTAAAGATAAGCTTGCTGTTGCTTGAGATGCAGTTGCACAATTTGTTTTCCATAATCTGCTAATATATCTTGGGTTAATACCTTTAGATTTTACAGATTCTTTGTACCCTCCGTGTCCTGGATTGTTTCCAATAGTGTCTTTAGTGTAGAAAGATCCTTGTACAATATAGGCAAAACTGCCTGCTGTTACAACTGGACCTGTTCCTGCTACTCCTGGAATTGCTACTGATTCCCAGTCTGCACCATCTACTAAAGCTACTTGACCCGCAGTTAAAGCACTTGTTGCAGTACCCGCTGTTGCCAACGTGCTATCTGCAATAAACGTTTTATTAAACGCATGATTAAAATAAGCCATAATTTATAAATTTGTGAGGAGACCATTACCCCCTCTGGTTAATATATAATGATTTAAACAGTTTACTCTGTCCGTAACATCTTTGTTACTATAATAATATAGTGATTTTCTATTAGATAACCAATATATTAATTATTTCTTTCTGCAGCTTGTAAGCCTCTTTGTTGTTGATACATATTTTCTATATCACCTGCAATTAATGCAGCAGTGTCATCAAGAATTACTTCTACTAAATCATCTTTAAACTCACATTCCACATTAAATAAACTAATATTACCAGTATATGGGTCTGTACAATTAGCTATCTGTATCAATGTAGGTTGTCTGTAATAAGTTAATACAGGATTTACTATATCAAAGTCTTTCCTATATATTCTTATTCTATTATCAAGCATTGTACAAAATGTTTCTCCCCATTCAAAATCAGGATTTTTTAATGGATCTCTCATTATTAAATTTACATTAGCTTCTTCTGCTAAATAAACTGTCATTGATCTAGGAGTACAACAATCATCTTTTGCTTGAGTTGTTACTTTTTTAAATTCCATATATGTTTCAATAGGAAAATTGTCTGTTTCAAAATAATCAGGAAAAACATTACCTGTAAGAGATTGTTCTATAAGAAGGGGTTGTAAATCATCTATTCTTCTTTTAGACAACTCATCCCCTTCTTGATACATATTACCTCCATGTAAATTTCTTCTGCACCACTCAACTTGAGCTTTATTAAAAGCTTCTACAAACTGCCAACATTCTATATTGTCATAATCCTGACTATCTAGTTTATTTAGCCTTTGTTTAAGTTTTATTAGTAGTGTGTTATTTTCCATTTTATATTATTTTAAGCGTTCCAATATGGTTCAACTTTGTCCATTAAAGATAACAACGTTTCTTCATTTTTAGGATCCATTAAATAATCTAAACACTCAGATGGTCTTTTTCCTAATCTTATACCACTATCAAGAGGTTCTATCCAACCACCTGCTTTAGTAAGTAAAAATCTATAAAACAAACAATCTTTTACAAGAGCCCTAATTTTTATTTCTTCCATACTTAAAGTAGATACATCTAAGAAATTTTGAGCTGCTTTCTTTTTGTTAGCTTCTGACCCATGTCCATTAACATAGTCATCCATGTTTTCATACATTACATCATTTGGTGTAGACTTAGAATACTGTGTACTATTAGCATCACATATTTTAGCAACATACATAAGTTTTGATTGATTAGAATCAAACATTTTTTGTAGTTCAACTAATGCTCTATTTCTTACTTTACTAAGTTCTGTTCTTGTAGTAAGTGTTTCCTCTAATGTATCAAGATAAAACTTTACACCTTTTGGATTTTGCTTTGCTTCTTTTAATGAACTTGACACAATAGAAAAGCCCCCTGCTCTAATTGCATAGAGTTTTATTCTATCATATGGATCTACCTCCGGATCTAAAAATACTGGATCATTACCACATCTAATAGAAATCTTATCCCAAAATTTATCATTGTTTGGACTCATAATAGTTAAATTATTCCAAAAATCTTTATCTTCTGGGTCTACTACATTAGCAGCAAGTGATGCTTCTAACTCAGCAACAACTTCTCTAATTTCTTTAATTTTTGCTTTTCTTTCTTTTGGAGGTAACATCTTTACTTCAGGTGCAAATTCATTCAAACCTGTAACGTATCTTTTAACACCATTCATTTCTAAACATGCTAATGATTCCTCATGATATACTCCATCATGCAATGCAAGACCATAACTCTCTAATCCCATATTTTCTTTATTAGGATTAAAGTATGGACGCACTGCAACAGATTGTTTTTTAGTCTGTTGATACTTTTCTACAATTGTGTATTCACTCATTTTTTTTTGGTTTTAAATTAATAATTGTTTCACAGTCAAAAGTACATAAATATGTACATTTATTATTACTAATTTCTAAAGCAAGGTTTTACCCTTGCTAAAGTTTTTTGACATTTAGCCTATAACAATTTTTAAAGCTCCTGCTGTATGATATATATCACCTTTTTTTAAACCGGCTGCAATAGCTGCCGCTTCATTTGCATATGAATCAGAACTGGCTACATCACGTACCCAACTAATTACTTCATTTACATGTAGTAATCTAGCATTTCCTGTTTCTGCTCTTGATACACCTTCATAAGCTGGGCTCTCAAATTTTTGCTTCAGCTTAGTTAATTGTTTTGGTGCTCCCATGATTATTATATTTAAAGGTTAAAAATAAAAAGGGAGGAGGATTAACCCCTCCCCTTTAATTGATTAGTTCTAGAATGATCCTCCTGTAACAGGGTTTCTCATTACAATTTTAAGAACTTTAGTTGGATCCTTAACCCAAATAGCTGGCATGGTCTGAGTCATATATACTCTATACCCATTGAATTGTCCTGTAGAAGCAAAACCTTGAGTTCTTCCCATGTAGTCCATAGTACCATTTTGGTAGAACCACTTAAGTTGATTATCCCAAGAAAGTTTCAACAAATGAATGTTGTCATTTCCTTCATCAGTTACATCAAAGATAATAAAGCTATAAGAACTTAGAGGTCTTCCATCAATTAGTGGATTCTCAATGTCATTAGTATTTAAATTATCAAATGCTGGATTCAATACAAACTTAACGTTAGCTAAGAAAGGAATAGTAAAGCTAGTGTAAGCAAAACCATAATCTAAATCCATACCAGAACCTTTAACAGCTCCAATATCAGATGCATTTTGTACTAGACCTGAACCATACACTTCATCAGCAATTGCTTTGTTGATTAGTTGCATACCTCCAATACCTGTTTGTACAACAAGTGATCTTTGTGGGTCTGGCCCTTTAAATTCAACTTTACCTTGGTAGAAGTTGTAAAGTTCAGACTTAAACATATCAAGAGTAAATGATGACTTGTTATATACTCTTTTGAAAGAGTTATCTAACTGTGACCATAGACCTACAGATAATCTAATATCATCTGGTCCATCTTGCTTAATTCTACCACCTTTACCCCACATTAGGTAAGTTTCAATATCTGTTGCTATTTTAGATAAGTGAGCTGCTTCCATATTTGTAATGAAAGTTCTTGTTAGAGTTCCATTCTCAAATGCTTCTCTAGCTCCCGCTTTACCCATAGTTGCAACAAGTCCTTCAATACTAGGTACTGATGGATTGTTTGGATCATTGTCAAAGTTTCTCCAAATCTCAGTTACTGGTACAGTACCATCAGCATTCAAACCACCTTTGATCATAAGATCAGCACGGCTTGAAATAGAATAATGTACATGTGCTTCTGCTCCTCCTACAAAATTGTAGAATTCACGGAATCCAGATCCTGTTTCAATGTCAGAAAATCTTTCACCATACTCACCTCTTGCAGAACCTTTTCTGAAGAACTTTGTACCTTTAGCTAAATACTTGTTATCCAAGATAGCTGCGTTATTGTTATTAACTAATTGAACAGTGTAAACATATCCATCACCTGCAGGAATAATATCCTCAGCTGTAATGTATAGTTCAAGTCCATTATACTTATCATAAGTAATAATGTCACCATGTCCAAAAGTTCTTTTGTTGATCTTGATCTTAAATAGAGTTCCATCTACACCTTTGCTAGCATTAGCTGGTTCAATGTCTGCCACTATGTAAGGAAGATCTTGTGCAATAGGAGTTTGCCACTTATACTCACCTCTAGCGTTATCCACCATGATTGTATTCTTTCCACCAAAAGAAGCCATTTGATATAAAGGCATTTCTACCTTTTGGGTCATAGCCCATAAATCAATTGGTCCCATATCCATAGGCTCGGAGTTACCAAGCATTTGGGTAAGGTGATAAGAATCAACATGAGAACTAGCTTTGTAGCTTGTATCACGTAGGAAAATCCCATTATTTAAAACTGGAGTTGCCATAATTTTGATTGTTTTTGATTAATAATTATTGTTTATATATTTAATACTTGATTAAATTCTTTTAAAAATGTTGTTTGCTCTAGGTATCTTTCTCTTAGAAGTTCTTTTAGTAGCTGGTTCTTTATCTTTAACTCCTAAAGATGTAGATCCTCCACTATTTGATTGTTCCGTTTTGAGTTTTCTTACCGTTTTCTCTATAGTTTTTTGTGCACCTTTATCCATTATCTTTGCTTTATATCCTTCTGGATCTTGCAATAACCATAATGCTTCAGATATCAAACCATAGTTTGGCTCAACAAATTGATACTTTTCTAGAAGGTGTCCAAGTAAATTGGTATTCTTACCACTAACTGACGGATAAGCTGGCTGTACTAAACCATTATATAGCATAGCTTGTGTCTTCTTATCTATTTTAACGTCATTAATAGCTCCTCCTTTTAAAGTCTCATATACATTCTTCATATACTGTTGAGATGCTTGTTCTTGTTGTTTCTTCTTAAGCTCTTGCTCTTGAAGTTTTCTTGCAACAACTTTTTCTTGCATCTTATCTAATTTGGGTTTAAACTTCATTGCTTGTTGTTCAAGCTTACCTAAGTCTTTCCAAATTTCAATTTCTTCTTGAACTTCTTCTGCAGTACCATAACCAGTTGCTGATAAGTACTCAGTAATAATTCTTTCTTGATCACTTGATTTTTTAACATCTAGTGATCTATTTTCTTCCACTTGTGATAGAGTAGCAAACATACCTTTAAGATCTTGTCCACCATCTGCAACATATCTTGCTGCTATTTGTAGTTCTTGAGGTAAACTATCAAAGAATTTTTTTGGAGTCTCTCTTCTAACTTCATTAGCTTTTTCATCTAAATTAGCTTGAATAAGTTCTTCCCAATCTTTAACAGTATAATCATCTAGAGATTTGTCATCATCAAAAGGTACAATTTTATCTTCTTTAATAAGTTTAGTAAATACATCACTTATACCAGAAATTTTCTTTCTACCTCTTGTTTCTGTTTTTTCTTCTTCAGAATCATCATTGTCAATACTGTTTATTACTTCATCAATATTAACTTCTTCTTTAACTTCTGCTTTAACCTTATCCTCTTCAGCTTCTTTAACTTCTTCAGCTTTTTGTTCTTCAACTACTTCTTCTACTTTAGCATTCAAATCATCTTTATCATCTAAGTCAGGATCTGCAAATGACATATCTGCTTTTCCTCCTGTTCCAGAAAAGATATTTTTATTTGGTTTTTCTTCTGGTAAAGTTACATCAGCTGCACTAGGTGCTGCATCAAAAATCTCATCCAGGTTTATGTCTAACGTTTCTACTTTGCTATCCACAGTTTGTGTTTTTGTACTCATAATATTTGTTGGTTTTAATATTAAACTTCCTATACATATATAATATAAGAATAATCTTTTAGAATAAACTTATAATATTTTAAAAAAATTAAAAGTTTTTAGCAGTATATAGCTAACACTTATTTTTTATCTTTATTTTCTTTAGAATTTGGAACATCATACTTATTTTTATTTTCTCTAGCTATGTCCAATTTAGTTTGTGCAATCTCCTTTTGAGCAGATATTTTTTCTCTTTCAACATCAAGTCTACTATTCTCCATTGACATCTTGGAAGTATTCTTTTCTCTTTCCATACTAATCTGTTGATTATATCTGGTAGATTCTTTAATTTCTTCCATAGCATCTTGATAATCAGACCTTTTGTTTTCATTAATATCAACCATTGAACCATAACCGGCTGATCTAATCTCTGCTAACAGTATATTATTTTGTCTGTCTTTTTCATTTTCATCTATTTCAACTTGAAGTTTCATTTGCTCTTCTTGTTGTTTAGCTTGAATTTGTTGCTGTTGCATTTCCTGTTGCTGTTGCATTTGTTGCTGTCTTTCCATTTCTACTCTTGATTGAGAGTCTTTTAATATGTCAGTTACTTCAGCAATAGAATCTGCTTTTACAATATTACCTAATTCATAGATACTTGCACCTGTAGTATTATTTGTAAGAGCCATTTGTTTAAGATTTTCTAAAATAGCTCTATGATTTGTTTTTGTTGTAGCAAAAATATTAAAGTCTCTTAACAATAAATCAGTACCGTTAATCATAAAATTAATTTTTTCTGCCTCAGAAGATATATATGATAACCTAACACTAGGGTTAGTGCTATAGTAAAATTGAGCTAGATCAGTTCTCATTTGATGTACTCTAGGCATTAGTTGATCTGAGTGTTGTACAAAATACATCTCTGTTTGAGCGTAAGACTGTTGCATAGCTTGTACTACTCCTGTTGCCGTTTGAGCTGATACAGCTCCTCCTAGACGCTGTGGGTTAACTCCTATAGCATCAAAACATTGTTGTTTAAAATAATTAGCAAGTTGAATCCTAGACATCAATCTACTTGTCTGCTCCATGTTTAGAGTTTGATAGTGATTAAAGTTAGTAGCATTCTCAGTATTAGTAATGGATGTATCTAAAGGTAACATTTGAAAGTCTTTCATTGCTACCCATGCTTTAGCATAGTTATTTTTACCCCAGTCTTCTCCCATAGAGTGACGTGGTAAAGCATTCTGATCAAACATAATTACAGTTCCTAATTCATCTATTAGAATGTCAGCAATTTGGTTATTAACCATATTGTATCCAACTTGATAAGCTTTCATTAAATCTACCAAAGAAGTAGATCTAGTATTTCTATCAGAAAATACTCTACCTTCTACAGGTAATTTACATCCATAAAGTGTATTGTTACCTTTGAATTGAAAAGGTAATCTTCCTGGTTTAGTTCTATTTATACCAACATATATTGGATTTATATTATCCCCCATTGTTGATTGCCACATTGCTGGTAAGTTTGGACCTATCTTAACTCCACCCCATACTTCATTAATCCATATCCATTCAATATGTTCACCTTGTAATAAATTCTCTTTAGTTCTATTTTTAAATATAGAAGTATCATATACTGCTTTCTCTGTAATTTTAAAAGTCTCATCAATAATCTCTTGGGTTACAGACCCGTCAAGTTCAATCTTTGTAAGATGACCAACTCTCCTTTGCGTTTTCCAATATATAGTTGATACTCTCATTAAGTTACCTTCTTCTATATTTCCAGTGTCTTCAGAGTTGTCAAGTATTTCACTTAATATATCTCCTCCTACCCCTGGGTTGTTCCAGTAATTACTTGTGTATTGTCTATATGCTAGACCTGGCATATTAGTATTCCACTCATGTGATCTTGTTGCATCATAATACGCACCATCATTTTGATATCCATTAACTTGATATTGTGCTGATCTAGCTGGATATATTTTTTGTAAAGACTTTAATTGTTTCTCATCCATTAAATATCCATATCTATCAATAACATCAGATACAGTCATTAAATCCATTTTACCTACATAGTTAGAATCAGATATATATCTTTGGTCTGGAGACTTTTGATAAAAAGTTAGAACTGGATTCCATAGCTCAACATCATAATCATCTTCCAACATACGGAAATGCCAGAACTCTCTATCACAAATTAACATATCTCTAAAACCTCTTTCTTCTAGTTCTTGCATATGAAAGCGTTCTTCATCTACTGCAAGTTGGTGTGATGCCCACTCTTCAACCATACTTCTATAGTCTTTAGAAAAGAAGTCCTCTATTTCTGGTAATGATTTAAGTCCTTCTGGAGATAGCTTTTGTTGTGCTTCTTCTGATGCAGGATCCATTCCCATCTCAATCATCTTCATTACTAGATTTGCTTCAGCATCAGCAAGTAATGATTCTTCAATTTGAAGTCTCTTTTGTTCTAACATCTCATTGTAAGATGTATCATCTACTGCTCTAAATTGTACTTTAGAATATCTTTTAGCAAATTCACCAGTTAACACATTAACTACATTTGGAATAATAGGATAAAATTTTAGTTCTAAAGCAGAATCATTTTCAGCTGTTAGAACATCCATCATATCTTTATAATCATTATCTGGTTCAACAATGTAATCAGATTTGTCTATTACACCTTTTGCTAACTTATAATTTTTAAGTAGTCTTCTTGCGTTGATACGCAAAAACTCTATTCCTTGTAACTCTAACCAATCTAAATTCCAAGCTGCCCAATCATCAGTCTTTTTAGAATAAGGTAAAAACTGTGTTGGCTGTGTTAAGCTAGAAAATGTAGGCCCGCTTTCAGCTTTAGCCCCATTTTTCATTTGCATTGCATTTAATACTCTCATCTAGATTCTTTTTATCTATTTAATATTTTTAAAACCAGATCTTCTTATTTTTTGACCACCTATACTTCTTCTACGGCCTATATTTTTAAACGCACTGGTATACTTTAATTTACTTATTTTTTCTGAATTTACCAAAGAATCACCCTCTGATTCACGCCTTTTAGCATAACCTCTGTTAGATTGTTGTATTTTAACAAAAGCAACTAAGGCACCAAACGTAACTAATCTATCTACGTTAAGTCCCGGATAGTATGCTAACATTTCTTTTAAAAGCATTGGGTCAGGTATCCTTTCTACTCCTAAAGTTTGTGACATAACATTACCCTCATCATCTAATTTTTCATCTATAGCTTCTCTTATAAATTCAATTGCATATGATATTAAATGACTTTTAAATAATGTACCTGTATTTTTCCAACCATATTCCTGATAAACTGTTCTATTAGATCCTAAGTCTTTTAGAAAAAGTATCTGTTGTTTAGGTACTAAATATCTTTGTTTTTTTCTAGCTATCATGTGTTGAATAAACAATGATATGTTATTCTCAACAATTGTCCACGCATTGTACCATTCAATAATTAATTCTAATCTTTCATGAGTTTTATTAATATCATCAAATCTACCACACCATGCTGCTACAATTTTATCACCCTCAATAAATATTTCTGTATCTCCTGCCTCTGTTGTTCTTGTAACTTCAGTTGCATTTTTATATATAAAAATACTACATAATGAATCTGATGTAGTTGTCTTACCTTCTGATACGGGGTCAATAGAACCATAATACTGTCCAAATTCAGGACGTTTACTAGCAGGTCTTTCCCAAACAACTATAGAACCAGTCTTGTCAGTCATTTTCTTATTTACTGGAAAGTCTGATATAGGAAGTTTTGAAGTTCTCTTTGCAATTATACCTTCCTGTTCTCTATCTAATTCTATTAATTCATAAGCATATTGTTTTTCTTCTATCTTCTTCATCTGTTTAGATAGTATACCTTGTGGGAATACAGACGCTTTTCTGTATGCAAATGCTTCAGCAATATTTAATGGTTTCTGAGATATCCTTAATTGATATTGCTCAGGTCCTAGTTCTGCTTTCCATCTTTCCCTTTCTCTTACAATAGCTTCTATAGCTTCTTCTATTTGTGAGTTGCCCCAGTCATCAATGTAAGGTGGCATAGACCACTGTTCAGGAATAAATAACCCTGCCATACCAGTAGTCCCTTCTGCATCTATAAGATCAGTTTGTACTGCATATATATCATTTGCAGTAGGATTCATAATCATTTCTTTCAAAGGATTACATTGTTCTAAATCTCCCACTGATCCTGCTGCAATAAATTGACCTGTTGTCATCATACCTGAAGACATAGCAGGACGCAAGTATTCATATGTCTGCATCATCTTAGGAGCAATACCTGCTTCTTCATGAAAGAAATAAGTAGTAGGTCCACCTACACCAGATGTAGCATTCTTTTCAAATGATGCACCTTGTATCTTTGACTTTAAACCTCTTGATGTTTTTCTATTACCAACTTTAACCTCTATTTGTTGTTGCCATAATAAAACCTTTTCAGGATTGCTTGGTCTATACCATGCAGTATGTTCATTAAGAAAAGTTTTATATTCATCTAAAAATTTCCAAGATCCTTTGTCATTTATGTAATCTTTTAATGAAGCACCAATCTTGCATGTACTTCCTTCCTCAAACCAATAGGTATTAATAATCTTACCCATATGAAAATATGAAGAAGCTATCTGACGTTTCTTAAGTATAGCAACATGTTGATTATTTAGTTCTGCAATAATTTCATATAATGCCATATGATATTGGGCATCTCTTACTTTTGCAAAACCATATTTTTTTTCTTCTTTATCAAAAATTGGTAAGAAGTTTAACCACATATAGTAATCTCTAGTTAAATACCAGACTCTACCATTATTCTTATATATTGCCCCTTGTCTACATTTGTTCTTTTGATCATCCCAGTATGACATAAAGTCTTTTGATCTAAATGGTGAACTACAGTATAAACCTTCTTTGTTAAATCTTCTTGCTTCAGCATTAAAAATTAAACTTGTATTGTCAAATTCATACTTTCCAGGTTCTTTAAAAATGTCAAAAAGAAACTCATGGAAATCTTCATCAGAATCAAAAGTAGTAGTTACCCACTTATTGTTTTCATATGTGGGTATAGTTCTACTCATATCTGATTATTGCAAATACATCACCTTCTTGAAGCAATAAATGTTCTGATCCTTCATGTTGCATAGGTGTAGGCATTGCATGCTCAGCATATTGTACAACATCACCAATTTTAATTTCTGTCACTTCTTGACCAACACCAACTACTTCACCTTTAAACTCTTTCTTTTGAGCAATTTCAGGGATAATAATTCCTGATGCAGTTTTTGTTTCTGCAGATTTTCTTTTTATTAAAAGTCTTCTACCTACTGGTATAATTAATTGTTTCATATTTTCTTTTAGTTATTATAATTGGTCATAAGCTAATCCTGCACCACCACGCACAGAGCTTTCTTGTTCTTGTTGCATATCAGTATAGGCACCTTTATATGATTGTCTGATCTGTTCAAACTTAGCTGCTGCATTAATCATAGAGTTCATATTACCGTCTCTACCGTGTTCTATAGGGGTAACCTCCATATACTGTGCTAATCTGTCTAACATAGCTTTAATGCCCACATAAGCTCTGTATGTAGGAGTTTCATACATTTTTTTACACATATCTAAAGCATATCTTATTTTGCTATCTTCTGGAGATTCCTCTAATCCTATTTCTTCTATAATGATATCCTCCTTTTCATGTTCTGGCAAATTAAAAAATGGATTTAAATCAGGATTAGGACATGACATATAAAAAATGTATTGATAAACTTGCATGTTAGTATCTGGATACTCTATCATTATACTTTTTAAAAAAGGTATAGAATAGCAATGCTCTGTTAATACTAATTTATTATTTTGAATATCAAATAATTTTACTATCATCCTTTGTTATTTTTTAAAAGTTTTTTAAAATCATCATAGTTTATTTGAAGAGTCATTTCATCATTTTGTCCATCTACAAATATATTAGTGTAATCATCATTAAATTCATCTGTTGCTTCATGAAAATATTGTTTACACCAAATTACCTTATTTAAGTCTAACATAATTTTTGTTGTCTCAAATCTAAAATCAGTAGGTACTTTTGATTTCTTTGATTGAATAGCTAATGCTACTATAAATTCTTTATATTTCATTTTTGATTATCTTTTAGCCACATTATTAATGATCTCACTTCATCTTTTAAATATGGTAGTTCATACATTTTTAGTCCTTCTAAAACTGGCTCTCCATTTATATGTTCATTAATTGGATACCCGTTTTTATCTTCTCCTACTTGCTTAAATTTTACGTGTTGAATAATTAACTTACCAACCTTTAGTTTAGGATTATGCTTTTTAATAATATACGCATAAATACTTAATTGTAAATTATAATGGTTAAGATTACAATCATCTAAATGATTCACAGGCCTAAACATTTTACTTGTTATTCCCTCCCAATTAGTAAAGCCTTTGTCTTTAATTTCTTTGTTAGTCTTGTAATCTGTTATGTTTATATAACCATTTACTATTTCAACTAAATCAGCTTGTCCACATATACCAGCAGATTTGAGATATACTAAATGCTCAGGATAAACGCCTTCTTCTAATTTTTGTTTTGGTGCTATTTTAAGTCCTAAATCTTCATCTACTAAAGGTTTAATTATAGGTACTTCAGTACCAAACTTTTGAATAGTTTCAAACTCTAATATATCAGCCTCTCTTTGATTATGGTAAAAATTACCTAGCTTTATTGCTCTATCTGTTTCACCATCCCATGCAGCTATTATTTCTTTAGGTGTCATACCATACCATTTTGATCTTTTATTTTTTGATGACTTTATTGCTTGTCCATCTCTATCAAATTTAGGTTTGAATTTACCTACTAAAGAAGTGACACTTAACCAATCTATTTTGTCTTGATCAGTACTTTCATAAACATGTCCTTCTTCTTTAAATATAATTGCCATAATTAAAGTGTTAATGTAGTATACCACCAACAACCTTCAGTGTTAGTTTTTACTGTTGTTACTTCTGATTTATAATAATAATTAATTTCCATTATTCTCTATTTGTTCATTAATAATTTCTTCCTGATCTTCTGATACTACTGCATCCCAATAACCTTTAGGACATTCAGAAGATAATGACCTTGTTTTAAACTCAAGACTACAACCACAATCTGAACAACATGGTTGTGTTCCTGGTACTAAACAATTTTCACCCTTGGAATCATATAATCCACATTTAATACAGACTTGAAATCTATCTGTTGCTATTGCTTCTACATGTTCTTTTTTAAACAATGAGTTAGCTATACCATCAGCAATTTTATCTGCATTTTTAAATATCTCTATATACTTTTTCCATTTACCCATTTTTTTTAAACTTTTCTTTGTCTAAAATATCTTTATGCATTTGTTCCAATGCAGCTTCCATTTGTTCAATGTTAAGCTTTATATCTTCACTTTTAGCATAACCATTATAAGTTCTTTTAGCAATGTTACCTAATAAACTTTTATTCTTTTTTATTGCTTTATCTAACTTACTTCTTCTTAGTTCAAAAGTGCCTAAGCCCTCTACATAAATTCTAGGGAAGCTTAGTTCAGATAACTTTCTTCTTACTTTTGCATAATAAAAAGTAATAAAATCCTCAACTACTTGTGGATGCACTTCTACATCTTCTGCTATTTTTTCTCTAAACTCCTTGTGTGACTTGGGACGCATTTCCTAAAATTTTATAGTCTAGTAATACTAACCCATTAGTCTGAATCTTAATAGCTGAATTGATTGTAATTGTCTTTTTGTTATTACCTTTTTTTCCAAGTAAACCTTTTTTCTCTGCCTTTGTAATTGCATTTCTTGCAGACTGAGGGCTTTTGAAAATATTCATACTTACTAACTTAACACAAAACTTAGTTAATTCTATATTAGGTGTCTTAGACAACTCACATAAAAACTTTAAATCAGAATTAGTAACAAGTATACTATTAAAAAAACAATAGGTAAGTATTTGAAACTTTATTGATTCATCAATATTTACTTTTAATTTTAAATCTACTTTATTTACTATTGCCATTTTATAAACTCATTATCATATCAACCATATCTGGGTGTGGATAAATATCAGATTTACCTGTTCTCACATTACCATGTGTTAATAAACCTTTTACTTTACCAGCCCATGCATCCTCTTGAAAATCAAAACCTTTAGTAGGACCATACTTTTTGATATATTGCTTTAAACCTAATCTTATGTCTACACCATCTCTTTCACCTACCCACTTAATCCACTTTTCAGTAGCTTTAATTTGTTCTTCAGTGTAGTTATGCCAGTGTAGTTTCTTTTTAAAATGCTCAGGAAGTTCACATACTTGATCTTCCTGACATACTGAACCTACATATGTCTGCATGTTTTTACTATCTAAATATCCCATGTTACATATTTCAATTCCTACTGAATGTCTGTTCATATAGCCAGATCCAGTTTTACCTAGATGAAATCCTTGAGCCCCAGTTGGAAATGCTTGAACCATAACACCGTTATAATCATCATTACCATTTCTATGGTTCACTCCCCCTAATACAAATTCTGTTGCAATACGCCCCCTACTATCTCTACCCCAGTGATCAATGCATCTATAAGGGTTTGCATTACCGGCAGTATGATGTAAAAATATATACTGGTTAATAACTGGTCCCTCAACATATTCTCCTTTAGGTAAATAATGTTTATGTATAATTTGATCATAGCTTGTCTTAAACATTTGACCATGTATATCAGTATCTTCATCTATTGCTATTGTCATAGCATTTGGTAGTTGTAATAATAGTGCCCAAGTATCAGCACCTACTATACCGTCAGCTGATATATTATGCATAAGTTGAAATCTTATTACATGCTTTTCTGTCTCTCTTCCAAATATCCCATCTCTATTGATTAAAAGATTTTGTTGTAGTGTATGTACTTCAGGTCCACTATCACCTTTCTTTATCATTTTCATACTACTTTACATTAGCTGCCGCTTTTTCCATTGCTTGTTTAAAAGCTTTCTCATCTTCACTAACCTCTCCTCCGTTTTCTTTTTGTGATGCTGCTGTTTGAGCAATAAACATTTGAGCCTGTAGTCTTTCAGCTCTTGCTTTGTCAATAGTAGCTAATAAATCCTCATATTCTGCCTGAACAGTTAAGTGAGGTATATTCTCTTTGTAAAATTGTGTGATTTCCTCTCTACGCTGTGTAAGTTCTTCTTTACTTAGCTGAGGTTGTTTGTCCTGTAGATTAGGATCTAAATTTTTAATGTCTGCCATTTTATTTGGTTTTATAAATTAAACATACGCAAACATACATAAATAGTTTAACTTATAAAAGTTTAATGACTTTTATTTTTATGACTTAGGAAATAAAGGATTATTTTGAATAAGGTTTATTAACGCAACTAGATCCGATTTAATATAAGTTTTAAAATTGATAGCAAAGTTTTCTGCTGGCCAGTTATCACCAGTAATAGTACTACTATCTGGTGTAATAAAAGGAGATCCATTCCCTACTTGTTTATAAAAAGTATACTTTTCTGGGGTACAACAAGTATCTTGTACTTGTTTAACAAACCCTAGTTCTATTAAATCTGCTTCTGTCATAGTCTACCATTTTACCTTGTCTGCCCAATAAGCTGCACTCATTTTTCCTTTAGCTATATTTTTACCATGTCTAGCTTTAAAACTTTTACGTCTAGCCTTTTGTTTAGCTGACTCACCTGCTTTAGGCTTACCTGCAGTCTTAACACCTTGTTGTCCAAAACGTATTGTCTTTACTTTGTCTCCTTGCTTAGCCACTACCACGTGTGACTTCTTTGGATGACTAGGGGTACGTTTAGGTTTATTGTATCCTGATACTCCTGCTTTTGCTAACCTGCTATCTTTTTTCTTTGCCATTATCTTTTTTTACCTTTATGCAACCCGTGGGAAGCATGTTGTTTACCTTTTTTAGTTGCAGCACGTTTCTTTTTATTTGCAGCAGCCAGCTTAGCTCTACCTTTTTTAGAACCTTTTAATTTAGAGATTGTCTTTGATGGAGCATATACTTCTCCTGTCTCAGAAGATTTCTTACCCGAAGGAGTTCTCCACTTCTGCTTACCCCATCTAGTTAAACTCTTTTGTTGTTTTGTTTTTGCCATTATCTTGCAAATAATATCTTTATTGAATAAATAATTAACGCTGATACAAGTATTCCCATTAAAGGATCTTTATTAATACTAACTACTTGAGTTTTTTCCTTGCAACATTTATCACTTGCTGGTTTGACTGATCCACAAGTAGATAATAAACCACAACATAGTAATACTATAATTAACTTTTTACCCATTACTTTTTCTTTTTAGCTTTTAGTTTAGCTGTTTTAGATAAGTCTTTAAAATGAACTAAAGGCTTACTAGTCTTAGTATGCGTCTTACCAGTATGTAATTTACCATTGGCCATTTTATGACTACCACCTTTCCATTCAGTTCCGTTTTTTAAATAATGCTTTACTCCTTTCATAATTTTATTTCTTTGATTTATATCCGCCTCCAGCTGCTTTGTAACGTTTAGCTAACATTTGTGCTTTACGTGCAGACCATTGTCCTGGTGCTCCACCCTTTCCCCCAGCTTTGATTGAGTTAAATAATCTTTTACGCATAGTAGGTTTAGTATAGTTTCCCGAACTATTTACTGTACTTTTCTTTTTCTTTGCTGCCATCTCTTAATTATTAATATTATCTGGGTATGTTAATTGCATAAGATCTCTTATTTTTGCACACCTCTCATATTCTTCAATATCTATATAGTACGCTAACATATTTTCAAATTCGGATAACTTGGGACCATTGTCAGGATCAAAAGCCAATACTGCTTCATGACCATGTTTAAATTTATTTACCAATAGATCTTCAAAAGTAATTTGATTAGTTAAAACTAAAAATGAATTTTCATAAGCTGTATCAAGCAATATAGCATCAAATTGCATTTGTTCTATCTCAGTGAGACCACTATCTTCCTTTTTACTGTCCATGTTATTTTATTTAAGTTATACTGCGTCTATAAGAACAATATACTAAATTTCTAAATCCTATAAAAATTTTTGAGTCAGAACATGTCCCCCACATGATTAAAAAAAAATAGTGTCCCCCACCCGGTCCTGGCAAAATTATGTATTTGGCATAGGTGAGAGGTTATATAAAACTGATCCCCACCTCTTACTTGTGGTTGGGTCACCCCCCGTAATTATCCACACTTAATATTTAACTTAATACTTTTACAAATGGTTTACTTTAGAAAACTAAACATCAATGAGTCTACTGGCTCAGCAACAATCATTGTGAGCTCTGCTCCAATGTCACAGAAACAAACTACTCTTGCTGGTTTGTCTGTGGGAACAAGAACTCAAGGAAACATCTCCTTTGGTGTTCTGTCACTAATAGACCCTGAAACTAATCAGGTGATGCGTAGTGACCACCCTACAATCAAAGCGTTAGCTGGGAAGCTGAACGTTGGGGATGAACTGAAGAACTTTAAACTCTCTGAGTCTAAGGTTGTCAACCTAACTACTGGTGAAGAGAATGAGAACCTCTTCTGGGTTGAACAGGTCTAACCTGTACAGGAGGGAAGTGTAACTGCTCCCCTCCTTTTCTTTGTCTACCGCTCATGTGTAGCTCTCCACTTGGTCAGGAATGAATCAGGTGTAACTACCGTGCAGACACACACAACACCACAAGGCTGATGCTTTGTGTGTGTTGTTTTTTTTCTTTATGGACTGGTCATACATTCTTATAGCTTTATAATATAACTCTGACTGCTCCCTTCCTTTCTTATGCAAATATTTATTAATCATTAATTAAAATTAAATTATGGAAACAAATTCAGTTTATTTTAGAAAGCTTAACATCAATGACAACACAGGTAGTGCAACAATAATTGCATCAGATGTACCATTGATACAGAAAGCAACTACATTAGCAGGTGTTAATGTAGCAACAAGAACACAGAACAACATTACATTTGGCGTATTAAGCCTAATAGACCCAGAGACTGGACAGGTAATGCGTTCTGAACATCCAACCATCAAGCAGTTAGCTGCTAAACTTAACAGGGGTGATGAGATGAAAGGTTTCAAACTATCTGACAATCCAGTGTTAAACCTAACATCTGGAGAAGAAACAGGTATGTTTTGGATAGAAGCAGTGTAAACCTGCAGTAAAAGGTAAGAACTCTACAAATCTAGTGTAAAAGCTAGGTTTGTAGTTGTTTTTTTTATTTAAATGTGTATAGCATTATATAAGTTAGGTCTTATTACCACATTATACCACCTTTTACCACTATC
>Ga0257110_1000309_pt1 | contig 25034 bp, 11 predicted proteins | sample LP_taG_7_FD_190184 | JGI IMG/M metagenome (GOLD analysis project Ga0257110, IMG submission 190184) | Marine microbial communities from Northeast Subartic Pacific Ocean, Canada - LP_J_2015_P26_10m | ecosystem: Environmental > Aquatic > Marine > Oceanic | place: Canada: Northeast Subartic Pacific...
AAATATTGTAAACGAATTGTCCAACGTCCGTTGGACGTCCGTTGGATGCCACAGTGTCCGTTGGACGTCCGTTGTGACCCCCGCGCGCGCGGTGGACGGAGGACCTCTATGAGAACCTCCCGCCGGGCGACCGCAAAAAAATGATTAATATTTCTATGGCCGCGGCTAGCCCGATGGTTGTTTTGCACACTGTTTAGCTTCCGGCTAGTGGGAGATACGAAAGGCCAAGTGGACGGAAACAATATTTCCCCTTGATCATCATATGATGATACTAAGTCGTTACCTGAAAATAGCGTAAGGGATAAGAGCGCGATTTCTCATGGACAGCGTAGCACATACAATTAGCAAAGATGAACTTGACAGTCGAATGTAAGACCACGCGAATCATAACCGTTACGTGGGACATCCAGGCGGTCAACAGTGCACAATTTGATTCACGTTGCCACGCTAGAACAAGAGAGGGCGAAGAAACATGAAAAGATCATGCAAGATTTTATTACTGAAGCACGATTTCAAGCTGCTTTGCTGCTCAAGGTATATGCAGACTCGAACGAATATTAATGAAAATGAATGCCAGGCCAACGCGAGTGAGCTCAAAGTAGCTATGCGAAAAATGCAAGCTGCAATCCTACGCGTCAAGAGCAGCACCTACAGCCGCGATGAGATTCATCGGCTCTTGCGACACCAACGTATTGAGATAAATTCAGAGACAGGTGCCGTCAAATTTGGATTCCCGTGCGAGAGCTTTCACACAAGGTACGAAGCTCAGCCCACCTGCGAAAGTTGACAGGATCAGCCCGACTTTAACGAGTGATGATAGCTTGGCAGAAGTATCGTCGCACTCTAATCTTTCCCAAAAAATGGAGGCTCATATGGCTGACACGAAAGACAAGCACAGGTCTTTGGAGGATCGTTTAGCAATAGTTGAAGATAGGATTAGGCGCCTGGAATCAGTGCGATCTGACTTGCATTCGGAAAAAACAATATTCCCCCCCGATGCCATGTGCACTTCGAAGCAGAATGTTCTGCGCCCGGTGCGCACAGTCGAAACAAATGGCGAGTCTCATAACTCCAGAGAACCCACTGAACCCCCTATCGCGATGGAGCTTAGCACCCCAATACTTGGACTGAAAGTGGTAAGAGAACCCGCCGTTGCTGCAAGCTCAGATGTGCGAGATATCTCCACGGACATCCACGGTATCGTCAAAACTGATCAACCTGCACGACGCTCAAAATTAGCTAGCTCGGTACGGCAAGCACAGAATGATCAACAGTATCATGATGAACCTCACCAACCCCACCCAGATACGCAAAAGCCCTCCCTGGAGCTGAATGATCAAACATTGAATATCGAATCCTCGAAGACCGAACAGTCAACTCTCAGAGAATTTGATTTGCATAGAATCTCAGGTAAGTACTTGCTCGCTTATACTGAAGGGAATCAAGTAGCCATGCACAGAGCAAGGATCTCGAACCATGTTGAAAGTCCAAGAGCAGCAGATGCAGTTGGATGGACTCCTCAATCAGCTGCGAAGCCTAGACGAAGCTATAAGTAACATCGCGGAAAAGCTCAGCAGCAGGAACAATGCCAACGCAATCGATCACTTCACTGAGGTTGACACGCGCCTGCAGTCTCTTGCTGAGCAGGTGATTCACTCGTCCGGTAAATCAAGGGGGCTTGGTTTTATGTGCCTGCACCAGGTGGTCCAGCTTATTGGGGGCGAGCACGCTCGGGTGACGCAGACAGAACGCAAAGTGGCCGATCTGACAGACAGCTACTCACGAGTTGATCAAGAAAGCAAGGCTCTTCGGGAGCAACTTATGCGCCAGCAACAGCACACAAGCCTGCAAATCGAAGAGATATTCGATAGTATACAGGTGCGTGGATACTTCAAAATTTATATACTATTGGGGAGGATGCCCAACCCTAGCGACACAAGTCAATCGCGACAACAAGACACAGTAGCAAAGACGACCTCGAGACAGTTCACCAGGACATCAACCATCTTAGAAATACCTGCACAGACCAAGCGCAAAGCTTTCAGGTCGAAAGGCAGCTTTTGCTCGGAGAACTAAGGAGACATCAAGATCTTTATCGTGATATGTTGTGTGAGTACACCCTCCTCCTGCACGACAACTTCAAAGCAGCTCGGCAGTCTGACCGGAGGAATTCCGATTCCCTTAGCTTAGATTGTTGTGACAAATTTAACCACTCGCCATTATCACTTCCAATGCGTGGTGGGCGTCGTGCGATGACATCTGGGGCAATGCTGCTTGAAAATTTGAAATTAAAAGAGGAGAATTCTCGGTTGAAAAGCAAGCAACAGGTGTCGAGAACAGAAGGTGGCTTGCCATTGCGTGGCGGACGACAGGACACTTTCAAATTGCATGCAAAATAGGGCCTCATCAATTACTGTGCAGATCAGCGGCTTTCCGCAGGTTACTCAGGAAACATATCCTCTAGAGCTAGAGAGAGCTTGTGCTCCTGTGCTCACAGCCGGCGTTTTGGGAGCCTCATGAGGCCGATACCACCATGCCCCCGTCCATTCTGCTGCCAAGAAAGCCAACCTTACTGGGGCCAGGTTTGTGCACGGCGAGTTGGTGGTCCCACCGGCAGGTGGCGCCCTGGCGCCCCGAGCGGCGTCCCGGGGCGCGCCTCAAAATCGCCTGGGCGTGTCCCGCTGGCTCGGGTCCCCCGGTCGTCCGGTGGCGTGGGGGCGTGGGAGTTTCTCGGCGCGGCGGGGCGCGGCGGTGCAGTTGAGGCCGTACACTTGAGTCCGTGTCGGTCCCCGGATCGCCTCGCCGGCCCACGACAATGTCCGGCTCCGCTCAGCAGTTTGCGATGAGCGGAGGAGGTCGTCTCTAGGTGGCGTCGAGATCATAGTAAGATGAACTTAGTCCGAGGCAGAGGCGACGCAGCCCCCCCTCGCGCTCATTCTAATCACAAGCTCAATTTCGAGCAAACCGCGCGACGACTTATCGCAACAAATATTGCGGATGCCCTTCGATGCGCCACAGACATCCGTGAACGAATTGTGAGTAACATGGTTATCGCCTTTTTAAACATATTATTTTTTCATAGGAAATCGTCCACACATCTGAATACGCCAACTTCTTGCGCTACCTGTTTCCTGCTTTCCGAAACGTCCTCTTGCACAGCTCCTCTGCTACGTCGGCACGTGCCGATGAAACAGGAACGCGGTTTCGCCACGTCATCCTCGAAATTTTGAATAGGCTGCCAAACAATGAGGTGCTGAGACCTTACGCACCAGAATTATTGCGTGTGGCTACAGAAACATTGTCGCGTGATAGTGAAGAAAATGCACTTACGTGCCTACGTATAATTTTTGATCTTCACAAGAACTTTCGCCCTGCTCTCGAAGGCGAAGTCCAATCTTTCCTTGACCTCGTGCAACGAATTTATCGGCTTCTACCAACATCGATAAATAAGGCATTCGCTTTTTCACTGCAACCAGCTCACCTTTCAAAACCGAAAAGTACTTCACGACGTATCCAAATCGCCTACTCATGCCCCATTCAAGTCCTTTAGGTATAACTTCCGAAGTCATTTCAATTTCAAATCAACTGCCCGGAACATCAGTGCTGCATCGACAAACTCCTGTCATGGCCTGTGATGCCTATTTGAATCCCACGTTGCGCATTCCTAGTTCGAAGCTCGCCTCTTCACCGGGACTTATGCCGGAGGGGATCGTATCAACAGGTTCAGCACGCACATCCACAATACAGTCTGTACTTCAAGGTTTGGACTCTTTCAAGGTATTGACAGAATGTCCATTGATTGTGATGTTGCTGTTTCAACTTTACCCGAAGTACATTCAAGACAATATTCCACTACTGACACCTTTGATGATGGGCGGTCTTGCCCTGCGCGCACCCTTGGCTGCTTATAAATTACAGCGCGAGCGATACCGAGAATTTGTCGCATGTCAAGTCAAGACTTTGTCATTTTTAACTTATCTGCTGCGTGGATTTTCAGAATTGATGAAACCATACGAAGAAGCAATCTCCAAGGCCGTGATCGCGCTGATGATTGCATGTCCCGGAGACGCAGTTGCAACTCGAAAGGAATTGCTTGTGGCAACTCGACACATACTCGCTACTGAATTTCGTCGAGGGTTCTACCGTCACGTTGACACTCTTCTCGATGAAAAGGTGCTCATCGGGCTTGGCCGGCCCAGTCGTGATGCCCTACGCCCCCTTGCATTTTCAACACTTGCAGACTTAGTTCATCATGTTCGTGCAGAACTAAACCTTTCCCAACTGTCTCGCGTGGTGTTGCTATTCTCGAGAAATTTGCATGACCCGCGACTCCCCTTGAATGTGCAGACGACATCTGTTCGATTACTACTAAATCTAGTTGATTTTGTTTTTCACAACAGAGATGCAGATATTAGCAAAGGGCAACGCCTGCTCGTCCATATTCTTCAAACATTGGTGTCTAAATTTGACACTTTGCGCTTTCTCATTCATAAGATCGGTTGCGACAATAGCTCGCTGGATACCTGTTGCGATTCAAATTGTCGGCCTGGTCGTCATAAAACAGTGGAGGGCTCCACAGATAAGCCTGGATCAAGGCACCAAAATCTTTATCTTGGTTGCAGTAGCGTCGTCCTACCTGCAAAACTAGAATCTATGGCTGATGTGAAACCACTCATCCAGATGTTGATTCGCGGCCTGAAGACTGTGATGTGGTGCATATCCCATTATCAGCAAAGTCAGAGATCTGGCGAAGTGCCAAAAAAAATCAACATAACGCCTGAGGATAGACAACCCCGAAGTGTGGCAATAGAAAGTCGCCCTCGCCCGACAGCACGAAAGCAGCCACATGTGCTCTCCCAAAATGAAGCTGAGTACATCAGTCTGTTTTTCTACTGGGGGTTGTTATGTTGTCGCGCGATCTCAAGTAGTTGCGAACTGCAGGAATTCGAGTTGAAGGAGGTCCTAGATAATTTTGCCGGCGCCTTCACCGTTCTTGATAGCTTCAATTTTCGGTCGACAGTGGGTCAACACATTCCCATGCTCTTTGATGCCATGCTTGGATCATCAGCACTCCTGGCTATCGCACAGACGCTCCTTGCCAATTCAAATGTATCTGCTACATTCGCTGACATTCTTGTCGGTTTCTTAGTGAGGAAACTCAGCAATCTCTCTAGTTTTCAATTTCCGCATGAGAATCCTTCGCCTCGACTAGTGCCCTCCAAAATCTCCGATAACGGAACATATCCCACGTCAACTACCAAAATCGCTCCCTGTTTTGGAGCATCAACGCTCTTACGCCTGCTTCGGATCATCCTTGGCTCTGTGGCGCTCTTCCCTAAGAATGAAGTGGTGCTCCGTGGCCAATTACGTAAACTGATCATCGCATGTTTGCAGCATGCTGCTGCCACAAATAATCCCATTGCTTATTTTTTCCTTCTACGTTCAATCTTTAGATCTGTTTCCAGCTGCGTTTCTTCAAGAGGCGTGCACTCGGAGTTGGGTGATATTGCTCCATCCATTTTAAAAGTTCTATTTCAGCTACGTCTCCGTACTAAGGGAGCGTCTACGGCCCATTTCATTCTTACAGAACTTTGTATGACTGTGCCAATGTCTCTCGTTGCTCAAGTACCATTTATTCCACGCCTTCTACCTTTATTGGTAGAAGCCCTGCAGGCAATATCTGGCGACCTTCCGTCACTGGCACTTAGGACGCTCGAGTACTTTCTCGACCATTTGGGATCATCACGCACATGCTCCCTGCTGGCAGGGCAGCCTCGATTGCAGTATATGATGCTCATCGGTGTTTGTAGTCATCTCAAGCCGGCCCCATACACACTTGGTACCATCGCTCTTCGCATACTAGGCAAGCTTGGCGGGCGAAATCGACACTTCCTTGCATTGATTGGTGATTCACTGCCCGATTTGTCACAACGCCGCGAAGTTCATATCGAGACAAATGCCAGCTTAACGCATAATTCTAAGACGAATCATGTCAAACATAACCTTGCAATATTTTCACCAATTTCATCCCTGAGACTCTTGATGAAATGGCGCGCAGTCCCCTGCTCTACGCATTCAGTAAATATTCAAGATGCGTACTCGGTTGGTAGTTGGTTTGCACTAGATATTGATAATTACCTGACCGATGCATGCGAGCTTTTTAACTCGCTCGTCAGGCTGAATTTCCTGGAACATAATTCCGTGCAAAGCTCTTTCCAAAGTTATCCACCTCTTTTGCTTCGCTATCAAAAAATGTGCTTCCGTCTACTTGCGAGCGGTCTATGCTCCTTGTTTGACCTTCCAGCAGAAGCAAAAATACCCAAGTACGAGTGCAATAAGCCGCAGAGAAAACAACAAGTAGATTTCTACAACTGCAAAGTGATGGAGGCACGAGTGTGTGATTTTGCGAACATCCGACTGTGCCAACTGCTGTACTCAGTCGTCTGCGCGGCAGCTCACCGAATGCTAGAAGCAGAGGCGACTCCCTTGCTCCGAGCCTTCGCTTTTTTGTTTGCCATGCTCACTCACTATACCCCTACATCTTCCACCGAGTTTCTCTCGCGTAGAAATCAGGACTGCGAGGAGCAGCTAGGTAAGGTCAAACTCCAGCATGCACACGGCAAAAAGCACTTCCAAGCACCTGGAGATGGTAAATTGTCCATCCATTCGTTCACCTCAACTCTACTTGAAGCTATAACAGATAGTTGTTCTTTGGTTGCAAGTACCGCACTAGGATCCCTGAAGTTTCACCTAGGGTGCATTTATTCGCTTGAGCTGCGATCGTTACCAGCACCGAGATCGATTCTAATCACTGATCTCATCACAAGAATATGTCTGTCGCTATCTGAATGGGAAATTAAGTCTCGTAGAAGTGTTTGCCAAACATTATATGAACTACTTGCAACATTTGGTCATGCTTGGGCACGTCCAAATAAAGACGTACTAGCTGCTGCCCTTATAAGTGCTCTCGATGACGAAGCCGACATCACCCTTCTCACCCATGGTGGTATCATTCAAACTCTGCATGCGCTCTTACAAATTTCGCACAACACGATGGATGAAACACGCCTGGTGAACGTGTTTGTACGTGAACTATCAAACAAAGCGGCTGCTGCCCGTCTAGGCGCTCAAAGTGGTCTTATTGAGCTGAACAGGCAAGCTAAATTGCCCGAGCTTTCATCGCAAATACTGAAGCCAATAGCTGCTAGTTCAGCGCATAACCTTGCTAAATGTCACCTGGGTTTGAGTGCCCCAATTGACTGTACCATAGGAGCCCTTGATGCCTTGAGTTTCATGTTATCTTTACACCCCCCAGCAATTTTACCAAATCCAGGACTGCATAGCAATTTACTGAACATACTCGAAAAAGAACGCCACTGTCTTCCAGCTCATTATGCTTTCTGGTCTCTACAGCCAAATTGTTACCTCGGGTGGATGTCGAAGTCGGCTACGTTTTCTTTCGTGCTAAATCATTCCATACTGTGCCTCGGGAAATCATCAGCCTGTAGCCGGACCGATTATCTGCGTGCAATGGCCCTGAGGGCTCTGCATGCCTCAATTCGAGCTGCCAAGTCGGTTGCGATGACTGCAGTGAGTAAAGTGCCCAGTGAACACGCACGTGCCAAATTCAACGAAGTGCTATTAAGCTCTCTACCGTTAAACCATTTGCGCAAAACTTTGGATTTGGCACTAGAGTCAGCTAGAATTGACGATGCCTATATCTTGAATCTCACGTCCACCTCCTTGCTTTGTGAAGTCCTAGCACTGAGACAGCTTCCTCTAATGAACGCTTGTAGTGCATACGTGCGCCAATCGCTTGATGCCGTGAATCAAGGTAGTGCCACTCTACAGTTCTTGAGCAGCTTCGAACGAATGATCTCGCTACCAGTACTTGACGAAATTCAGTCCCTTGAAATTGCTCGGTGTCTATTGAATCACCTTCAAGAGTTTTGTAACCCGGACGGGCTCAAGGGAATGCGCTCCTGGATAGCCAACCCACCCTTGGAGCTCGCAGCAAAACTGCTGCACCTTATTTCAAGACTCCTTACTTGCGGTCACGAGAGCACTGAATGCGTATCAACTTTCCTCAAGTCAGTCGTTTGCACTGTGCTTCAGCTAGAGGCAGTCTTATCGAAGTATTTTGATCAAGACGTTCAGGGAATCAAAACTCCAGTTAACACAATGCACCTATTATCTCCTCTCTCTGCTGCCAACTTCGGCCTAATCAGGCTTGGACCATCACCCTTCAGATTTGCTTTGGCTCAATTCCTATCGTGTCACGCAACGGCGGCAACTCATTATTTCTTCAACCTTACCAACATAGTCAATCCCGAACACATTTCTCTATTGAGCTTTGTTGTCTCTGTCCGAGAAGCAGCTGAACTTCGCATGCGCGTGATGAGCTCTGATGGGATTGAACTTCTGTTGAATGCAGCGTTCCGAAGACCTATCAGTTCCATCACGCAAAGGTCTCGTGTACACGAGCGCATGAAACACTCACATCCTGCAATTCTGTTTACTTGGCAAGACAAACATCAGCTGATACCTGACCTGGAATCATTAAATTCTCGACCTGCAGCAAAGCTAGCTAATCGGAGCTCGTTCGCAGATGGTTCTTCCTTACCGAGGCTTAGTTTTGAGGAAAGAGTTGAAAAGAAGGATCAACCCGTGGGCCTCACTTCAGTGCACGTTCGGCCAGTAGATTCTTCAGTTTCAGTTAGAGAAAGCTCCGTGGAGGTCGATCAGCGCTTGCCCGCAAGTATTCTTAACGCTGATACAGCTCACGATCAGATGGCCAAGTCAAAGTCAAAAGAAGCGCAGTTCTATGGGCTGAAGCTTATTATGGCTTTGTATCATCTAGATATCCACCTCTTCAGCCGCCATAAGCTTGCAGGACATTGTATTATCATGCTCTGGCGTGCACACATGTTGAGAGCGGATGAGCGCGCCACCAATTCAGAACTAACTTCTCAAATGCAAGACGAACTAATCTTACGCTGTCACAAAGAAACTTTTTTGATGATTCAGGGCATGATAGGCTACTGCCGCTCATATCAAGAGGATGTACATGTGTTATTCGACATGCTTTCTGTCTTCATGATGCAAAGCCCAGTGGACTTCACCTTCTTGAAAGATTTCTATCGTGAGGAGGTAGCCGTGATCTGGGAACCTCGCAACAAACAAAAATTAATGCTATTGTTTCTGCGTGCTCTTGTTGATTATCACGTTGCGATGGACTTAAAAGTCGTAGCCTTACGTCTGGTTGTTACACCCATGCTTATTACAACATTTACAGGTGCCCGGAAGCTTGACACCCCGCAGACTATAATGGAAGCGGGACTGGAAAGCACGCGTGTCGTGGATTCAGATATGTTGGCACTATTTATGCGTTCTGCGCTTGACACTGCTAATCGACAAACACGACATTACAGTGAAGCTCTTCGTGTGGAGCTGTTGAAGTTGACCACCGTTTTGATTGAACACCTTGGACAAGAGCTCGTCGAACATCGCAAGGACTTAATCAAATTCGCTTGGAATCATCTCAAGTCTGACGACTCGCTTTCGAAGCAATGGGCCTACGTCAACGTTTGTCGGTTTGTTGCAACATACGAAACACCCCCAAAGATCATATTACAGGTATATCCCTGGGTAAGTCTATGAACTCATAATCATATGTCAATCGCGTAGGTCTACGTTGCACTTTTGCGAACATTCCAGCCCGAGGCACGTGAACTAGTCAAGGTTGCTCTAGACATCCTTATACCTGCCTTACCAAAACGCTTGCCGATGGCCGACTTCATCAAAGCCATCAAATGGACCAAAAAGATAATGTACGAAGAAGGACACGCGCTCGCTCAACTGGTCCACATGTGGCAGCTAGTGGTACGCCACCCAACATTATTCTATCCATATCGCTCGCAGTTCATGCCACAGATGGTGAATTCGTTGAATCGTTTAGGACTACCCCCAAACTGTCCCGTCGAAAACAGGCAACTTGCAGTCGCACTTGCTGATCTAATATTGAACTGGGAGTCTCAGCGAATAGACGATAGCAAGCCATGCAACGCCCCCAGCACAGTTGGTTCACAGCTGCTGCTTGAAAAAAAGCCTGTTTCCCCTGGTCATTCAACCCGTCCGGTACCGGTACTATCAGAAGACGAATTTCATCTAACCATGACTATGATTGAGATGGTTGCGAACTTTCTTGTTCGGCTGGCCCTCTTCGCATCAGACAACAAGGAGCCAGCCGTGCAACGCTTAGCACCAAGATGCCTTTTCTTGTTCAAAACAACTATAGAAGCTTGGCCCAACGTGCACATTCGTTTTTCCTACTTCGAAAAACTGATTGCAACGTCCAATACTCGCTTAGACCTTGGTGCTAATGACTCACCATATTCGCCAACCCTCCTGGCAACATGCTTGGATGTCATTCACATCACGCTTGGTGTTGGTTCGCAACCGAATACCTTTTTCATCGACAATCTGGTAAAAGCACAGCAGCTTATATGTCCATGCTTTGACATGCCAAATATCGAAATACAATCAAAGCTCCGTGAGGTGGTTGCTAGAATAGCGGAATTATATCCACCGGGGCACTCCAGTTCTACCATAATGTTCTTCTATCATCAAATCAAGTGTGTTGTCGAATCCCGCCTCACTGCGGTGGTGGATATTTGTTGTTCATCATCCAGGCAGGGAGCTAATGCGAGCTATTTTCACAAGGCTCCCAATGCTATGCCTCTGGTCAAAGTGATAGCTTCTATCTGCAGGCATACGCCCTCCTATATTTTGAATCATGGATACAGCCTTTTAAAATTAGCCCAAATTTTCTTGCGACACCACTTAAACTCAATACAAAAATGTGGTGCGTTGGAACCGCCCACCTGCTACGCTACCCCCGTAATGTCGGTACTTGCACGCGCTATCAAATCGAGGCTCAGCCTTAGTGAAACCGAGCAAGTTCAAGGTGAAACTGTTGAGGGGGGTAGCGCAATTACTGCGTTGTGTACCTGCATCTTGCTTCTAGCTCAGGCGGTCACGGACAACATCATAGTTGGGATTCGGCGTGAGCTTGTTGTGCTAGTGTTTGTATGTTTGGATCGTAGTCCTTCCATAGAGCTACTGCTTTGTGTCTCGAAGCTGGCTAGCATCTGGCTCACAAATGTTAATTCACCCCTTACCAAGCGCGAAAAAATTGCTTTCATAGAGCATGTCTCGGACATTGACTATCTGACCGAATCTGCCCTGCAACCACTCTTTACACGCTTTCTTAAGGTTGTAAAAGCATGCGTGTCGAAGAAAGATGACGACAAGCGTCGAACGTCAGGCTCTGATTGGTGTGATGAGAAGAATATTCGCTGCAAGAATTTAGTTACGACTGGCCTGCTCGCTCTGCATCCAGGTGCACGTGCAGAGTTTCGTGGAATATACGGACAAGGCATCACAAACACAAACACCATGTGTCACCATCTTGTGCATATGTTACAGTCTGACTGGTCTCCGCTCTCCAACAGATTTTGGGTAGTCATTGTCATTGAGTTCATGCTTGATGGCATTGACACTGCTGGACCAATTAAGCTACCGTCAGACACAATGACTCTTCCAAATCTGCCTTCCAAGGAGCCAGGCGAAATTTCTCCGTCCACTGGCTGCGCTGACGCAAGGCTCCAGCAGCAATACAGAACATCATGTAGTTATATATCGGAACGACGAGAAACACTACAACAATTTATCGAGCCTCTCAAAGAACTAATTCACGCGCACTTTAGGCTAGCCGAGCGGGTCTGGGAAGACCTTCTACCCCAAGTATGTCACGTCGTTGAAGGCGACCAGAGACATACGTGGGAAGTTGCGCTGACAGATGCCATCTTCAACCAAGTTACAGCAGTGTATCACCAACCCAGGCTCAAGGTACCGTCTTTACTCCTGGGTGACGAGAGGAGTGTCGAGCTTATCAACATGGCACACTATTACGAGACTAATCACAATTTCTCTGTGGCTCGCTTTTCACCTGCATCATCTGGTGCGCACAGCTGTTTTCTCTTCGACTCAATGGAAACCATCATCCCACCACCAAATGTGCCACGAACACTGCTTCGCGCTTGTTATGATCTGCTACCAAAGTGTCTCGCTACCAGCAAGAACAACTCAAAGCCTCTCGGATTATTAAGAGCGGCTGCCTCCAAGTACAATTGCCGCCATGAAGCCCTGTACATGATGGAAGAAGCTGTTATAGCACAACAAAATTTCTCAAGTTGTTCTTCATCGCATAACCCAAGAATATCAGGCGCGCTGATGTTCTCTGAATTAATGGAAGCTGATCTTCGTGCAAGAGCTATCAACGACAGTTGTACACATCCCATGTCATCGGTTGCGTTTGCGTTACGCTGCTATGGCTTCATACCCCAGGCTCAAGAAGTATTCTTCAAAAATATGATCGAAAGTCTCTCGCATGAGGCTCAACATGAGGTATGGCTGGAGACGAGTACCTCGGGTTTTTCATTTGAAGCTGACGTTTGGTGTGATGAATGGTTGGCCTGTGCCCGTGATATGTCCCAATGGGCACTTTTGGTAGATCTACTGAAACAACCTAGCGCCCGATCTCCGGTCTCCACAATACTGCAAACGCCAGGCCTGCTACTTGAAGCCGCCTGGAAAATCTACAAATGGAACGATGTCCGACAGGAATTGAGTGCGGGATCCCAACACTCGGGTCACAATGGACACGCGTTAAAGGTTACAGGTCCCAAAACAAAGTTACTCGAAACTCGACTTGCGATTGTTGATGGCCGCTACAGTGATGTAGAGCAATTGTGCAGTGAATGTATACAGTTGGCATTGAACTCATGGTGTAATCTGCCCAGACCGCGTTTAGGGCTTGCTACTCATGACCCATTACTACATCTCTTTCATGAGCTTATTGAAGTGCATGAGAGTGGTCAGCTCCTCAACGAAGCAATACAGCACTCTCGTGCTCTCACCTACCCAGATCTGCGCACAGTCGCGCACACTTGGAGAGATCGATTGCCAAATGAGTGGGATAGCATTTCAGACTGGGATGATGTCATGCGATGGCGGGCACACGTCTTCCAATCAGTACAAAAAGCATTTGTATCCTGGGGTACCGCTGATCATATATCAGAGCTCCACGACGCACCTTGGACGGTTGCCATGTTGACACGCGTAGCTCGCAAGCAGGGGCTTGTGCAGGCGATCCAGACAATCAAGCACGCCTCCGATGCAAATGGAACGTGCAATGACTTACGAATGAATGTATCCGATGCGTTTAGTAAATTGCGAGAGCGCATCCTGGCTTATGACACAAAAGACGGTTTGGTCAAGTGTAATAATGCGGGACATGAGGCGCGTACCCGTGCCCAGGCTGGGCTATATCTCATAAAAAATACTGCGATCGACCTGTTCAATACAGAACAGCGCTCTGAACTCCTCAGACTGAAGGCACTCTATCAAGGCGTCCTTGGACAGTATCGGGACGCCCACAGCACATTTTCTGCTGCAACAAACGCGTGTAACACATACGGCCGAGCCTGGTACTCTTGGGGTGCATTGTGCGATGCGAATTCCGCTATTGAAGTGTCTTCAAATTCATTCAGACATTTGGTTCAGAACTCGTTCACATGCTACCTTGCGGCTGTTGAATGTGGCTATGCACATGCCTTCGTGAGTGGGATGGCTCGCATTTTGTGTTTGCTTCGACTCGATGGGCAACATCTTGACCTTGCGGAGAAATTCCATGCTCGAATACATAATATACCCATTACTGCATGGGTTCCATGGATTCCACAGCTATTAGTGATGCTTGATGTAAATCACATACAGCATGTTATCTGTTCACTCACTGCGTGTCTACCCCAGGCAGTATACTATTCTCTGCAGCCACAGCTTCTGCCGAACATTAATCGTGCATCCGAGCTATCAAGACTGCATGCTCATCAGGTCATAACTCATTTCCGTTTCAGCAGTGCAAAACTTGCCGCAGAAATGGATATTTTGAGCGGAGAAATTATTCTTGGCGTACGACCTAGTCCAACTGAAGAGCTCTTGCATCTCCTTTTCGTGATTCTGACTCAATGCCATAATACTTCCATTGAGGTGGAGTGCGAAGGACCGTGTGAAGTGTACCAGCTTCTGCACAAGGTTAGCGTGAGATATACTCATCAGCTTCAATATGATGTATTTGATAACCATGATATGTGGGGCAAGGTGCTGGCATCCGAACATATTGCTTCAAAACTTGTAGAGCGTAATGCGATTCGAACCTCTGCAAATCATGCCGATCTGGCAAGTCCTCAATCGCTGACCGGGCGCCTTCAAAGTTGGAGTCGTGTCCTCGCAAGTCATTTAAATAGGGTTCTAACGTACAAGAATCCATATTCTATTTGTTCTACGTTATCCAAACTGCAATATGAGCAGGAAGATCCTGAGTGCTGCCAGTCTAGGCTTGCTGTAGCTCAGTTTCTAGAAATCCCTGGACAATATACAAACTCTTTTGGCACTCTTCGGCCTGAGTTGCATTTGCCATTACTCAAGTTTGAAGCTCATGCCAACATCAGAATCCGGCGCGGCAGAGTCATGCGGCGCCTAAGATTCGTCGCTGACGAGGGCCGCGTGCAAGCATTTGTATCTTCGGTGAAATCAAAAAACCATGCATTTGTCAACGAACGCGTATGCCAATTTTTTGGTATAGTCGATGTTGCACTCACGCAGTGTAGCGAAGCACAGCGGCGTCGTCTTAGGGTTTCACCGATGGGGTTGGTTAGATTTGCTTCAAACATACAGCTCACTGAAGATAGATGGTCTTGGACGAACCTCCACGAAGTCAATGAATCACGACTATCAATACTCGGCAAAACCCGAGATTCACTCGCTTCTCCAGGAGGAATGAGAGTTGAGCCGTTGGTCTCCAAGCTGCGTTCTCTTGATCGATCACTGCATGAAGCTGAAGATAGCGCGCGAAAGGCTATATACAATAGAATTTGTAGCAATAATGTCGATGCAGACACGTTTTGTAAGCATGTGTCAGCCAGTCTGGAGGGTATAGAGGCAGTATGGACTTACCGGAGGACATTTGCTACGCAGCTTGCAGTTCCATCAATTTTGGGATTCATCCTTGCAGTTGGAAATCGTGCGGCCCACACCGCCATATTTTGTCAATACAGCGGACGTGTTTGTGCAGCAGATTTCCACCCATGTATTTCCTCTGCCTCGAGCTATCCAGAGCCGCATTTAAGCGAGATGCCATTTCGACTAACTCGCAACATTGAACGTGTGTTGCAGCCATTTCTCTTCAACGGAGTCTTCAAATCGTCATTAGGGTCCATATCATTTGCCTTGCAACACACCTTAGAACCTGGAGGGTTTCTCGAACCCTACGTCTATCTGTACCTTGGTGATGAACGAACCGATGTCAGCAGCCAAAATGTTCCTGCCCAATCGCATGTTCTGAAGAAGACGATACAAATAATCAAGAGTCGCATACAAAGCTCAGCTCCACCTCGGGATATTTCGAGCAGCGTTGTGCATGTTGAAAGTGGATTATCTAAACTCGTTGAACAGGCTCTGTCCCCGGATAATATAGCCACAATGCTACCACAGTGGCAGCCTTGGCTTTGACAACTTGCAGCCAGATACTGGTTGGTGATTTGCAGCCATAACTTGGGGATGCTCCACCACCTGACATGGCTCTTGCTCCTTGTCCCGCACGTTGAAATCATCCTAGTTGATCTGGACTGTTGGGTAGAAACCCGCGGACAATGATGCTTCGTAGCAGAGCGAATACTCCAGCAAGGAACCAGGCTCGGGTCGATCTCGAGCGAATCCTGGTCGCCTGCAGTTAATCGACTGTCTTTGAGCGCCATCGGAAAATCCCCAAGGGGGCATCGAGGTGGACAATGAGCGGGTTCGCCTTGCCCGGCCCGCGGGAATTCGGCGCGTTCTAGTTTGGGGCCCCTCCCGGTGGAACTCAGCTCGCGACCGCCCCCTGCGCGCGCTTAAGTGCCCCATGCCAGCGCCGGGCCTGGGAAACCCAACGAAGCTGAGTTTGCGACTTGCCCCCATATGCAAAACTAACCCTTGACGGAATAAACTTCACTGAGCTCGATGAACTTTGGGATATGATTGGCTGTGAGCGCACAGTTAATATTGAAGAAGATGCAAACTTTAAAACGAATGGCTCGCATCGTTTATGATATATACGTTGGGCAATTATAATCCACTACGGCTCATTTCCTATATGCCCCTCCTTAGTCGCCCTTAAGAGCCCTGGGTCTGGCGCCATCTCTGCCCAGGGAGCCCGCCGGTACTACTATAGTAGGGCCCGTGGGGCGGCGGCGGGTGCGAAGCGGGGCCGGGTGCGAACGCGGGAAACTCGACGCGTTCTAGTTTGGGCCCCGCCCACCCCCCCAGCGCCTGAGTAAAGCCCCCAGGGCCGCACTGTCTACGTCGTCCTGCGACGTCGTCCCGGAATGATCGCGGTCAGAACGCGAGTGTGATTATAGTGCGCTTGGCGATAAGCCAGCTAACTAGGGGTCCTACATTCCGCTCCTTGGGGCTATGCTACCCGAACTCGGGACTATGCTTAGGGACGAATACAGACTGAGGTCTTTTTGGTCTGTTTGGGTTTTAAACCGGCGGGTTTTAAACCCGGGTGGTCTTTTTGCTCGTCACTAACTATGCTAACCTCCCTATGCTGGGACGCTTATACTGGCCTATGCTGGCTATGCTAAGTCTGCCTTATACTGGCTATGCTCATGCTATACTATGCTGGCGCTGCATACTAGCATATTCGGATTCCAACAGCCGGACCGCTCCGGGTCGCGCCGGGTCGCCGCCGGGATCCCCGTGGCGCCGACCCTTAGTACCGCTTATCGCGCGGTCTCCTATTCCCATAGCCTAAAAAAAAAACAGACTTGCGCCGTGCCGAGAATGGAGCCACCAGACACTAACGGTAACGTCCGATAAACGATCAGATTCGAGCCCGAGCGGAATCGGAGAAAATCGATATTTGGTATTGCATAATTTCCACAAGAATGTGATTTTATTTCAGCACAAGTAAACGGCATACGCGGTAGCCACACAGAAAATGCTATCATTAGTAAAGATTTCACTAGCATAGGTGTCTGTATCACGGTCCCAAAAAGTCCGGCATCCCATACTGTGGACAGCAAGTTATTGTTTTACAACTGTTGGTTGGTATGATTTCGTACCGTACGCCTTCGCCACGCTGCTCTCCAATCACCACTTGAACCATGTACTTGTAGCGAGGTAGATTGAGCGCTGCGAGGATTGGGCACGAAATTAATTGGGCACACACTAGGATCTAACCTTTGAGCCTGTCTTTAACGTTATCGGCAATACTTTTCGTCTGTTGTTGAACCTGGTCTCCCTACTCCCGAAGTAAATAAGAAGTGCGACCCTAAATTTTACCTGATACGTTTGCCCTGCTAGAGCTTCAGTGAGAACCTCCCTCATGATCTCTTTCATCACGGTCGGTGACGCCCTCATGCCGTAGGCGGGTCGCAGCTGGGCTAGCAGCGCTTGGGTCGCCATGGTGGTGTATCCAGGAAGTAGCGAATGAATAATTAAGGGGGTCAGTTTTGCTTTGGATGATCTTTGAAAACGAGACATCTAGGCGATTCCGCTGCGACTCAGACGGGCGGTTACAGGGGGCGAAATGGGGCGCGCTCGACTCCTCCGACCCCCTAAAACTGTTCCAAGTTTCGAGCCCTGTGGGTGGATTTATACTCCCCGCCTAAGCAACAACCGCGATCGAGCGCCAAGCGGGCCGCGGGGCTTCGGGGACGCGCCAGGGGACCGACAGAGCGGCACGCGCGGCGCTGAAAGGGCTCCTCCGAGGCTTTCACGGACGCCTTCCAGGCGATATCGCCCGGAAGGACCTAGTATGCGCCGCAGACGTGCGATCCTTCGCTTTTAGACGATGGGCGCGCGCGCCCAACCCAATGGCCTTCAGACTTGAAACGTGGCAGAAAGTATCGCACAAGCACCACGGACCGGGGCGTGCCCGCAAAGACCCGCACGGGCAACGCGCAGCTGCAACAGCAGGCGCCTAATGTTGTGCCATAAGCAAACCCGGAATAAATCGAATAGTTAGGATGGACATGTAAGCACAGTGGGTGGGAGGGGAAGTTCAGTGTGCTACCTTACGGTAGCGGAGTCATAAGATAGTAACTGATTATAAAGGAACGTGCAAAGTTGACTGTAGAAACATATTTCCACGTCAGGGAGGCCCTGAGGAGTCTGAGGATTGTCACCCTTGGTCCGTTGAGGCGTTGGCGGAGAGGGCTATTGAAGCTATACTCTAGTGACACATGGTCGTCTCCGCCTCGTCAATTCGCGACATGAGCACTGATGAAAAGTTGCCGCGTGCAGATTCCGATGGATCACTGGCGTCCATCGACGACGCAACGAACCACGCGGAGTACAAGGTGCGGCGGTCGCGCCTTATCGGCATGGTGAATTGGTGGCACGTCGCTATGACTTTTTACCCGCGCGGCACCTCGTGTCTGAAAAACACGCACGGCGGGATTTCCGGCATTGCCAGCTCTCTATTCATAGGCACGTCTTGGTGACTCTACTTTGCTATTTGGCCTCGCAAATCACATTTGATGTGCTGACAATTGGACCGAATGTGCCAATTGAGATTGCGCTGGGAGTCTTGCGGGAATTGCCCCCTGCTCTCTTGGACATGTCGTGGCGTTCAACTCTTCTAGGTCTTTGTCTTGTGTGGTATCTGGCACGGCACCACCATCCAGTTTACCTGGTTGACTTTGTGACCTTTGAGCCGCCAGAGAGCTGGCGATTGACTCATGATGAGCTGATGACCTGCATGCGGCGCCAACGATGTTTCACGGAAGAGAGTATCGCCTTCCTAAAGCGTATTCTGGACAAGTCTGGCACTGGACAGAGGACAGCGTGGCCACCGGGGATTACACGTTGCCTCCGAGACGAGTCGAAAACGGCGGATCAGTCAGTAGAAGCTGCGCGTAAAGAGTCTGAGACTGTGATATGTGACGTTGTTCAGAGTTGTCTACAGCGCACTGGAACTTTGCCGACTGAGGTTGACATTCTAATAGTGAACTGCAGCCTCTTCTCTCCGACACCGTCCCTTTGCGCCATGATAATGAATCGCTTCAAGATGTGCGAGAATGTCATGGCATACAACCTGAGCGGTATGGGTTGTTCTGCAAGTCTCATTGGAATCGAGCTTGCGCAGAATGTGCTCCGCTCACACCCAAATAAGATTGCGCTTGTTGTCTCAACGGAAAACCTCACCCAAAATCTCTACCATGGTAACGAGCGCAGCATGCTTCTCCAGAACACTCTCTTTCGCTGTGGCGGTGCCGCAATGCTTCTATCAAATAAGTGGCGCGATGGTCAAAGAGCTAAGTTTAAGCTGCTTCATGTTGTACGTACCCAGAGCACAGGCAACGAAGCATACGACGCTGTTTACGAGTGTCAAGACGCCAGCGGCGAACATGGGGTCAAACTTGACCGAAACATTGTGAACATTGCCGGCCATACCATGGAGAAGAATTTCACGATCCTAGGGCCGTATGTTCTCCCTTTATCGGAGCAGATGCGTGTCGCGTATGCCCTCGCCAAGAAAAAACTTTGCAAGTACCTTTGCAAGGCCCTACGACTCCATAAGGAAGAAAGTCCATCCAGGATGACTGGGATTCTCTCCCACTGGATTCCTGCCAAGATTCCTGCTTATGTCCCTGACTTCAAGCGCGGCATTGACCATTGGTGCATCCATGCCGGCGGCCGTGCTGTCGTTGATGGCGTTGCCAAGAATCTCAAGCTGCAACCTGAGCACGCCGAGCCAAGCAAATATGCGCTATTTCACTATGGAAACACATCTTCTTCCTCCATCTGGTACGAAATGGATTATGTTCGCAAAGTGCAAAACCCTAAAAAGGGTCATCGTATTCTTCAGGTCGCCTTCGGCAGTGGTTTCAAATGCAACTCGGCTGTCTGGCTCTGCCTTCATGAGTAGCAGGGACTGCCTCCACTGGATCATCTTTATCGTGACCCCTCCAAGCGTAATAAATACCTGGACGCGGGGATGTTGGCAATTTCAAGTACTGGCCCCCCCGCGCCCCCCCCGGTTTTCTTAAGTGCCGCGGAATAGCGCCCCGGAATGGGCCGACCGCTGGGCCGACTAGCAATGGCCGCATATATAACAGCAATGCCGCTGGCTTCGCCAACTCTCTCTGGCCCCTGTTTCCCCCGAAATGGCCGGCCTTCCCGACACTATCCCCAACAGCCCGGCGGTCTCAATCTGAACCTACGCTTATTTACGCGAGCTCGGACTCTCTGGGTAGCTGTCCACTTCAACATGGGGCTGGATGGAGCTCGTTCCGCGCACTCCTTTGCTCCAGGCCCCGCGGGCGGCCCCGCGGCCGCCGCCAGCGGCAGAACCTCCCCCAGAAACCCCCCCTGCGCCGGGCGGGACCCCAGGGAACCCGAAACGCCCCCAAAATTTTGGGGTCGGCGGCTGGGGGCTTTATTCAGGCGCCGGGGGGGCGGGCGGCCCCAAAACTAGAACGCGTCGAATTGCCCACGGGCTGCGTCCTGCAATGAGGATAATATGTTAAGTCTCCAATCCGAGAACTCCGTGCGGAGAACTCTGTCCTATCGTATATTCCCTTGTACCCCGTCGCGGCGGACGAAGCTATGCTGAGTCTGTTCTGCAAGTCTGGTTAGGTAGAATCGCCAAGTGTATTTCAGATTGCACCACACTCGCATTCTGATGGCCGGCGATAGATCAAGACAGAGCACAGACACCTAGAGTAGAGACAAAACCCCAAATAGTAGCAGGCGCAAACGAAGCGCAAAACACCGACGATGCTATTCCCTTCTTCCAGGTGCGCTGGGATAAATGCTTACATACTTGCATGCGCCCAGTAATATATAGGCAAGTTTGTTTGATATATCTCACGATGAACAGGAGCAAGCTGCATCGCTTGCAAATGGCAATAGTTAGACGCAAACCTGTTGGCAAGAAATCAGCATGGAGGTATGCGGAAGTTGAATGATCCTTTCTCGTTCTTTTCACACCGTTCGGTGAATTGCATAGTATTCGCTTATAGTTCGTGGTATACTTTCCATCTGCTTGTCCACCAGGTGTAAAAAATATCCAGACGATGAGTATTGTGTTTGATCGAAAGGACTGTTGCGCGTGGCACAGCCCCAGGGCGTCACCATGCAGGCTTTTTTTCGTCCAGAGACATCGGTTCCATGTTCAAACTGAACCTTCTGTCCTTTGTGGACCTGATCATAAATGTCTATACCATGGAGAAAATAATTGTCGTGGCCATTCTCTGGCGAAATGAAACCATATTGCTTTGTCTGATCAAACCACAAGAGCGTCCCAGCCAACCGCTCACCGCTACCCTCGTCCCCCATATACTCTTCAAGAGTATGATCACCACACATTTGTGGCGTCTTGGCCCGTCCTTCATCCTTGAAGACATGGGTATTGGCCAGAAGGTCCTTGGGGTCTGGGACGGGCAATTCCATTGGAATCTTGGCTTGCTGCAGATTCTGTGATGGGGCTACATATATTCTAGAGATGCGAGGCGGTGGTGGCCATCGCTTCGTGGCTGAAAATTTTGGTTGTGAAAGAGGAACCATGGCTGGGGGCGAACAACCAATAGCTTGCTTGGCATCTGTACCAAGGTCATTGACTTGGATCAGCTGCGACGCTAGGAGCTGCCTTGACTCACCACAGGAGAATCTGACTTTGTAGCGATTTATGGCCGTATTGAAAGCCTCTGCAAAGCCTTCACGATCATTGAGGTCTGAACGCAGCATCCCAGATACCCGGACCGTTGAGCCTACAAGGCCGCCAGCCGGACCGCGGTAAGCTTTATCGAGCATATTTATCGATGATGAGCCTGGCATTTCCGACGACGGGGAGATATCATTAGTGCGACCTGGGAGTTTCCCATTGCACTGGCTTCGAGCTGCGTCCTTTTGCAGCCCTGAAATAGATAGGCTATGACCATGCTCGGAAGAATCTGTTGGCACTCTCCTAATTGTGAGCTGAAATGTGTCGCTCTCGTCGACCTCATCGAGTTTGTTTGGCCCAGTTCGTATAAGTTTTGATTTTGATTCTGACGTCAATCGCAGAAATTCGCGGTTGTCGTGAGCGGCTTTTTCCTCCATATCAGGTGGCCTGTTTACGGCGGCACTTCCATCACCTTACAACTCGCAGTTTGCCACACGACGAGGCGAGCGTCGACGACGGCTCTTCCCTGAATTGAGTCAATCCCCAGCTACAGTACCTAAAGCTTCAGATGGAGAACAAATGAGGCGGGGACGAGTAAGATACAGAGATTACTTGGCTGTTGAACTTTTTTAGTTACTGGTTCTGCGCGCAAGACGACATTGAGCCCTTTCAGATGCAACAAGAATCAGGCAAATCGGTGGTGATGGCGCCGAGATAGAGCTCTCCAAAGGTGTCGTTCACCGCTGGCGGACGCCTCTTGGCCATCGATTTTCTCGAAATCTTATCGCGCCGCTAAGCTCTGCATCTTACTCGTCCCCGCCTCAAATGAAGAGCACTAAGTGTGGCGAGTGGATACAAAAGTGCAGCTTCGTGGCCGGGGGCGAAATCGAGCAAATGGACGCCAAAGTTTTGCTCATGCTAGTTGTCATTACGGACCTCCCCCGGGCGTCCCCTGGCCATCCTGGACGCGTCTGGGTCGGGGACGGTGCGCGGGCGCGCTGGACGCCCTTTCGCGCGTCGCGCGGCGACGCAGTGGTGCCGGAAAGGGCCCATTTCAGGCCATTAGGCTGCCTCCCCGTGTCGGAGTTTACTATCTCGCTAATATCCACTGCACTGTGAACCTCAAGCTAAGTAAGGGAAGTATTAGGCAGAAATACCCCAAACTAGGGTAATAAAGAACGCTGATGTCAACGTTACGGGGAAGTGCAGTGCCATCTCCATAACTTTTTTATTTTAAACCGCTGTTGAAAGCTATCAATCGCAGCGACAGTAGCCATCATATCAGCAAAACCGCCCTGTTGCAGACTAGCAGCCCCATCTCACCTCTCCATTTTCACCGTGACTGGCAGTCTAGGTCAGGGACACTGCCATTTCCCCTCAAGAGTTCGGGGGTGTGAACACCATTACCCCCCTCTATGAATTAGTCGCTACCCCACCTAACTGTGCTAGATTCTCTGCGGGCAACAGTGGTCAGAGCCCGCGAGCCTTTTCTCCTTCAAGTTATTGTTGAGGCCGGTTTAATAATTCAGACCTCGCTACAGGCCGTTAACCAGTTACCATGTACCGCAGTGATTGGTCGTCTGATTTCGTATATGCGAAGTCACTCCTGTTCATGCAGCCATGCGCATCTTCCCGGACGCCCAAGTCGTCGTCAAAAAGGTCCGAAGACTGGTTTCTCAAGTCGATCCGTGGGCTTGGCACAAGGTCATTTTCAGGCAGCCTCGGCCCGAAAGACAAGGAGGAGCTCCACAGGCGGCTAGCTGCGGCGGGGCGCGAGTTCAATAAGGGGCACATCTCTGAAGATGAATACCATAAGTATGTCAATGCGCTGCTGCAAAAGAAATGTGGAAAAGAGAATTCCGATTCGACGCAGTTCCTGCGATTGAGGCCACACTCTGCGCCGCATTCTTGTCACGTGCCCGCGCCCAAGCAGCAAGATGAATTCGCCCGGCCAATGCTGACAAAAACACTTCCGCGACGTGCTCCCATTTACGATGAATCGAAATACCAGAAATCAGTGCGCGTGCGTTCTGCGCGTGAACGCTCAAGAGCCCTTGCGTGGATGCAAAAGGTTGCACACCGCGAAGAGGATGTAGACTATAGTTATCAGCCAGTGTGTGACCGCATCCAGGGGCCAGCAGCACGTGAGGTGCTGGTCAAGGGTGCACCACGTGGAACAAATGAAGCAGCAATCAAGGAGCTTTTACAGGGCTTTGGCGCCATAAGCGCCATTGAAGCTGGCAAAATTTCCCTCGGCGAGCGAACGTTTACTGTTCGTTTCCACTGCCCCGATCACGCGCAACGTGCGGCACACGCGAACAAGTGCACCCTCTTCACTAGTGTCTTGGTTTCTCCGATCCCAAGGGACAGTGATACAACGACCTTGCGCCGCATTTGCAGTCGCTGGGGGAAAGTGCTTTCGGCGACCGAGGTATGTGATACTAGTGCGCTATATCGCTCGGCTATTGTTTCCTTTGAGTCCAAGGTGGCTGCAGAGCAGGCAATCGGTGAACACATCATCGAAGCCTCTTCGGAACTTCGCATTACTGGAATTCCCCCTGACGCCAAGGAGGATCATATCCGTGGAGCGCTTGGAGGAGTGCGCGGTGGTGTGACCAACGTGTCTTTCTACCCAAATTTCAATTCCACCTCACGGAGTGCAGTAGTTGCATTTGCATCAGTGCAGCTCGCACGGCGGGCTGCTGGTGTACGCGAATTGGCCATCACAGGGCGTGGTGGGGCCATCTCTGCGCTCTCAAAGGCCCAAGCAAATGCACACAAAGGACACGCAGCGCCCTGGCACTCAACATTAAAGGAACGCCCCTTTGCCAATTATGAGATGCACTCATACCAATTCGGCCATCAACCTTGCACCACACGGGAGTTTAAAAAACGCGCTGCCGGGACGTACGGAGTAGAGAACCGAAACAAGGACCTTGCTGGCTCTAGCATGCGTTATACAACGAGGCGTGTCAAAGTCAAGGCAGAAGTGTGCACGACTACTTTGAGTGTATCTGCGTACCCGTGTACAGTGACCGTTACACTTTCAAAAACTTCAAAGTAGATATCTGCGTACGCATTATCCCGGTCTACAAAAGGGGCCAATGCGGGTGACCCCAGGGCGGCCGCAGCGCGAGCAGGATAAACCAGGAATGCAAACTGGAGTGGCGGGTCTATTTTGCGCTTCAGGCAGACCACGCCAAAGCAGATTGAGCTAAGACCCAGCGCGCCGAGGCGACCTTGCAAGCCCGGAGCCCCGAAT
>Ga0257110_1000311_pt1 | contig 24963 bp, 15 predicted proteins | sample LP_taG_7_FD_190184 | JGI IMG/M metagenome (GOLD analysis project Ga0257110, IMG submission 190184) | Marine microbial communities from Northeast Subartic Pacific Ocean, Canada - LP_J_2015_P26_10m | ecosystem: Environmental > Aquatic > Marine > Oceanic | place: Canada: Northeast Subartic Pacific...
CCTGATAACCAAATGACACCAAATAACCAAATACCAAATAACCAAACATCAAATAACCAAATACCAAATAACCAAACACCAAATAATCAAATACCAAATAACCAAACACCAAATAACCAAACATCAAATAACCAAACACCAAATAACCAAACACCAAATAACCAAACACCAAATAACCAAACATCAAATAACCAAACACCAAATAACCAAATGACACCAAATAACCAAATGACACCAAATAACCAAATGTTATCTAAGAGCCAAATGACACCTGAAACAGAGTCATTAATTAATAAAGAAATGTCAGTTACACCAGAAATAACAGATTTTAACTCACCTGTTCCAAAAAAAGCAACTATAAAAGACTTTGTAAAATAAACATATAAGAAAACATTACAAATAATAAAAAAAATGGAAACAGAAATAGTTAAAAAGAAAGTGGTAATAGGGTTACCGGGAAATACTTTTTCATCAAAGTTTTTAGTATCTTGGACTAGTAGCTTAAATACATTATGGGAAATGAATAAATATGATATAGTAGTCTCTCCTGGTGTATCAAGTTATGTATCATTTGCTAGAATGCAAACATTAGGACTAAGTAATTTAAGAGGAATAGATCAAAAAGCATTTGATGGAATGCATTTCGATATATTTATAACAATAGATTCGGATATAGTATTTACTGCACAAAATCTAATAGATTTGATAGATGCTACAGAAGAGAAAGATGTTGTAGCAGGATATTATAGAATGAGTGATTTAAAAAACTTAGTGATTGTGAAAGACTGGGATATAAATCATTTTAAAAAGACTGGATCGTTTAAATATTTACAACAGGAAGATATAGAAGAATATAAAAACGATAAATACCTAAAGGTAGCTTATTGTGGAATGGGATTTATGGCATTAACAAAGAAAGCAATTGATTCTTTAAGTTATCCATATTTTCATACGGATCTTCAAGAGTTTAAAGGAACTGATGGTAAATTAATAAGAGAGATGTGTTCCGAAGATGTGTCATTTTGTAGAAACTTAACAAAAGAAGGATTTGAAATTAATATATTACCTAATTTACGTGTTGGACACGAGAAAGCTCTAATAATATAAAAATGACTACTTAAAAAACTAAAATAATAAATGAAAGAATATCTAATAATTGAATTGAAACAACAGCTAAAGAAGGATGTAGAATATAAAAGAAGTGATATAGAAAAAATATTGAATAGTATTGAACAATTAAATGAAACTCAATTATTGTTATACATTAAGATAAGATCTAAAGAAAAATCAAAACCTAATAATATTGAAAAAGAATATTATGAAAAGAAAATATCTTTAAATAAATAAAATGTCATTTAACCGCTCAAAATACGATAATTGTAGTTATAAGAATGAATTAAACAGAAATGTAGGTATATTAGGTTATATATTAAATATTAATAGCTATGAACATTCAAAACCGTGTAGACACCAATTAGGTTGGACATCTGGAAATAATGTAAGTCATATTAAAGGTGATGTAATAGATCTTGAGTCTGATTTAAGAAATCAAACAAGATATATATCAAAATGTAGTGGTGCTGTTTATACACCTTCAAACGATGGTTTTATTTATAACGATAAAACCGAACCAATTAATACAAAACCACTTCATTTAAATGCGTGTCAAACTATAGCATATAAATCAGTTCCTTTACCGTATTCAAATTATGTAAATAATTCACGTTGTGGTCATAAATAGCTTACTGATACAAATATTAATTTTTGTTTATTAGGTTTTATAGGTTTTATATTTATTTTTGTATTATAAATATATTGATATATTTTATCATATTGTTTATTTTGAATATAATATAAAATCAATTTATGTTTTTTGAGTAATAAATGTTTGATAACAATATAAGAATATATATTGGTATTAAATATAGTATTGGGCATACCTAAAACATATTTAACATTTTTTAAAGAATGTTTTAATTCATCTTTAATATTACTGTTAGTATATTTAATTTGATATAAGGTTGCTAAAAACTCAACAATAGCTTCATTTAGATTAATATCAACTTTAGATCTTATAGGATCGCCTAAATATACATCATAATCTTTAAAATAAAATGCGTGATGTATAACTTCGTGCAAAGCAACTTTAAGCATTTCATCATTTCTATAAACATAAATAATATTTTTATGTAAATATGTCATTCCTCCATTAATATAGTGTGGATGATCAATAAACGCTCTTTTATTAGGACAATCAATAAGAACAATATTTAAATATTTGATTTGAATACCAAAATCATTTAATAAATCAGTATAAAGTCTTTCAATTCTTTTTCCACATAATGAATAATTACTATTTTTTATATTAGAATAACCGTATAATCTAAAATGTTGATATTCTTTATAGAATACTAGTTTAGTTTTTTTAATGTAAGTAATCATACAATCTGTTAAATAATCATTATGTTCTAAAAGAAAGTTTTTCATTTATTAAAATGTTAATATTTTTTCTTATAATATATAAGTAAAATGCAAACTAATATTAGACAAGACTATTGTAGTTATGATCAACAGATAAAGAAATCAATGGGTCCAGGATTATACCATATTAACACTCCTTGTAATGATCCTAATGCTTGTTCTCAAGATATAACACCCGATCCGTATTTACGCTATCAACAATATGGGTATGCTACTTGCCCATCAGGAACGAATGTAAATGATGATAGTGAATTAAGAGGTTTAAATTATAAGAATAGTCATTGTGAGACTGATAAGTATTTACCAGGAACTTATAACAAAACTGGATGTAATATAAAAGGAATATCTGAAAATTGCGGTAATTATACCGAAGATACTCGTTTATCAAATAATGCGTGTAATTTACGTGGAACTGGTATAAATCGTTTTATTCCTTGGTTTGCAGGTTGTAATGCTAATCCGCAAGATTATAAGAGTATTCAACCTTTTAACAATGTTCCTACAAATACGAAAGAATTATTTAAACAGAATCATATACCGTGTTTAGAAAAATTAGATGATCAAGAGAAGCATTTTCCTCCGTCTGAAAATATTAATTATAAACCAATGTTTAAACCTATGGATATAAAATCAACTTTAGATCAATATTATCATCATGGAATGCCACCTAAATCTTGCTAGTTATAAAACTAACATATACTTATTTTTATTTAATTTTAATATTAAAATTGCTATAATTCCTATTATTATATAGGCTATAATTTTATTATAAAATACTGTAAATTTACTGATAACGGTATCACATATACCAAAGATAGCTACCCACAAAAGTATAACAATCAAACTTATACTCTCCATTATTATTTACTATATTTACATAAAGATAATTTAAGACATAATTTTATAGATGTATTGATGTCATTAGAAGATACTGTAATAAATGATGTTGATATTACTTTAGCAACTATTGAAAATCCTTTTACTACTATTAATACTGAAAATATTAATATTGATGGTCTCACTGTTTTTCGTGAAAATGATAAGTTTTATAAAAAAGATGAAGAAACCGGTTTTATAAGTAAATTATCAACAGGAAATGGTCAAGTATATAAATGGTATAAAATACGTGAAAGAGATGATTTAGTGTATTTAGATGGTGATTTAATAGTTGATAATGTAATATATTTAAATGGTAATGTTATAGATAATTATGATATAAGTGATTTTTCAAGTAATATAGATAATACAGTTATTAAGTTTGTTGGAGTTGGTTTTGGAGCAGTAACAAATGAACTAAAGGATAAAGAAGTAACAAGTGATTATGTAGTAGTAAATGATGCGTGGAAGCAATTTAATAATAATGTAGGTGATTTAAATGTTTTTACATCAAAAACATTAGTAGTAAATGGTAATATATATGTAAAAGAAAGTTTAGATAATATTGTAGCTTCAAATATATATATAACTGATTTAAAAGAACGTAGTTTTACAGCGGAAGAAATAATATTAGGAACAAATCAATGGAAAACGATAGATAATAAATTATATATTGATAAAACCGTATGGATAAATGGTGATGTAATAGCAAGTGGTGAAATATATAGTTATAGTAATTACTATGATTCAAATAATTCAAATCATAATGTATTATTACCAGATATATCACGAAAAATAGATACAGTTAATATAAAAGATAATTTAATTGTAAATAATCATAAAAATATATTAAAAAACGAACAAATTGAAATAACGGGTTATGATATACAATTAACAGGATCAAATATATATATTGATGGTGAATTATTTTTTCATCAAAAATATATACAAGTTTTAAAAGAAGTTTATGAACATACTGTTATTTATAATGCGGCAGGATTAATGCAAAAAAGAACAGCTTTTACCGGACAAATACCAATAACTCATGGTATAAGACACGAAGTAGGTTATGATATTATTTGGACTACAAATCCAACTAATTATGATATTTTTAAGGTATCGGGAGATATATTTTTAGCAGATACATTAAAAACAACTGAAAATGGTTTTCGTATTATTACTGATTTTATTTTAACTATAAATCCTATTGATGATGGATTTAATAATCCAGGTTTAGATGCTATGTTTGATGTTAATAATCGTTATAAATTAGGTATATTACAAAATCTAATTGATGTTAAAGTTACTAGAGTATCAGCAAAACACGTAAGACTTAGTATGAATTGGGAAACTAAACCACATTATAGAGAATTATATTATGCCAGTATGGATATAACCGCTGTTGTTCCTCAAAAACTTGGTAGAAGACTTTTAATAACTCCGTATCATCGTATATATGATGGTGATGATGTAGAAATCGTAGATTTACAAGATTTAACACCATTTATTAAATTAGATTTAAGTGATTATGATGAAACAGATAATGATATATCTAATTTACATTATCAAAATATTGATATAGCAAATGTAAAGATCTTAGGTGAAGGAGGTGTAAATGAAAGAACATCTTTAAGTGTCTATAAAACATCCTTAGATGATAATATTCATATTGCAGAATTTTGGGATAAAAATGCAAATACAATTACACACGATGATTGTCTTCATTGTTTTGATGATCATTATGGCAATAGTGTTCAAGGTGTAGTAATAGGAAAATCCGGTATAGTATGTATAGGAATAGAAGAAAAGGATAAAGAATATTCAGTAGTATCAGGACATCCTAATTCTAATTTAGCACAATTGAATGTTATGAGTAAAGATAAAGGTATAAATAGAATGAAAATAACCGGAAAACATAATAGGACAACTGTAATAGACAATAATGCTAATTTAATAATAGGTAATTCAAAAAAGTTTAATGAACGTAAAAATATTGAAAGACCGATGGTAAATGATTACGCATTGGATATTAATGGTCATACATTAATAACAGGTTCATTAATGTTGAATCATAATAATATAATGAGATCATATTTTAATATAAAAAATGTGCAACCATTGAGAACAACGCAAAATATAATAGAATTGTATATAACTTGGGAAATAAATATAGAAAATAGTTATGATATATACCAACCAATTAATTTAGATGTTAATTATTATATTAGTTCAATAGAATTATTTCCAATTAAAACACGACAACAAAGTTATAATATTTTAATTAATCCTCGAAATAATGTTGAATCAAATATGCCAAATATAATTACAGTTTTAGAGAAAGAAGGTCAAACTACTAGTTTATATAAAAATCTAAATGTTATTGGAACAAGAGAAGATTACAATACTGTTAAAATTGAGATTGATTCTACATTTGCTACTTTACCAACTGAATATCCATTTAGCACAATAGCATATGCTAATATAACAATAACCGGAGAGAACTTTTTAAATCAATTTTTGGTAAATGATAAATTAGATTATTTTGGTATTTTAGAATTACCAAGTGTAAATGATATTAATTTATTATTAACAGTAGGAATATATGATATAGATTTATACAGTTTATTCAATATAACTGAAATAGATCGTGCTAATTTTGAAATAGTTGAAGAATCAAGTAGTGATATAAATGCTTTTATGCAAGATGATCTTTTAAAAATTAATACAAATGCAAGAGGTATAGATTATAGTTTTAAAATTAAAGTGCTTAATAGACGTCATCAAGTAATAGATATACCTTTATCCATTTTGATTACTGAGATTCCTTCAATAAGACCTTTAAATACATATACTATTCACGTAATAGAAGATTTAGTAATAGATGAAATATCATTGTATCTTTATCAATTTTATAATTTATTTGATATAATGGATGGTAGTGATCAAAGGTATTCGTGGGATTTTATTAAAAATAGAGTAAGGTTTCAATCAACCTTTAGTATAAATGATGAAACATCAATTTTAACAATAAGAGGATTTCAATCAGGTGAATTGAAAAATATTGAAATAAGTGCGTATTACTTAAATAATGAAGGAACCGATTATATTTTAATTGATTCTACATTTAACATAAGATATACTGAAATTAAACAAATTATATCTTTACATATTAATCCGGTTCCAATATATTTAGAAGGTCTTACAGAAATAACATTAAATTTGCTAGATTATTATGACTTACCAAATGCAGATAAAATTAGATTTAATTATACAGGTATTGATAGGGTTAATATAATAACAAATAATATTAATATAACATTTGATCAATCTGATATTGGTCATACTGTTAATATGACAGCATATTATGAAGGTCATTATAATACGACATATAATGTAGGATTAGTATTTAATATTGTAGATTCTACAACATAAAACATCTAAATACTAATTAAATGGATAATTTAAAACAATATCAAAGAGAATTACGTGAAAAATATAAAAAACAAGAGAGTAATGCTAAAATACAGCCTGTTCCTAGAGTAATTAAACCTAAACGTAAATTAGTTCAAGAAATAATAGTAATTGATAGTAATGCGAGAAATAAAGATGATTATAGGTTACCAAATGATTTTGTTATAAATATATCAGAAACATTAAAGAATGTTATAGCATTAAGGTTGGTAAGAACAGAATATTTGTTAAATGATGCTTCATTTACTGCTGCGTTAATAAATAATCAACCAGTTCCTTTACAATTGTTTAAACATATTCAGGCATTTATATATTTGAATGGTTATAGTAAAATTAAATTAGCAAATAAAATGACAGTTCCTATTTTTAGTCAATTATCTCCAGGAGTAGAAACATTACCTGCTTCAAATGATAATTTAAAATTAGATCCTTATGCCTATATTTTAAATCCTATGGAAGAAAAATTAGATAAGTTTCACGTAAAAATATTAGATGGACAAGGTGAAATCATACCTATAATAGATCCCGAAAAAATAAGATTACTTTTAACTTTAGCGGTTTATAGGTGCGTTTAAATGCGTTTATTTTTATTAGCATTATAATATTTTAATGCGTTTAAATGTGTTTGAAATAACCAATTTGTATTATTTTTTATGTTCTTTTATTAAAATATGTCTAAGTATTCTAGTTCTGTAAATAATCTATTACATATAAGACAATCTGGAAATGATAAGTATGTCGCAATTGGTAAAGACCGTAATAGTTCTATAACTAATTTAGATGATGTTAATATTCAAGCACAATTTAGGGTTTTAGATAACATTTGGACTCCTAGTATTAACTTAAATAATATTGAATCAACATATAATTCTAATGTTATTAATATTGGTTCTGGAAATACTATAATACAACTTAATCCTCACGTAGGTATAGGAACTAATGATCCTTCTGTATCTTTTGAAATTAATACAGTAGATAGTATGAAAATACCTAAAGGTAATATTAGTCAAAGACCTACTAGTCTAACATCAGCTGATAAAGGTTTTATTCGTTATAATGATGAATTAGATCAATTTGAAGGTTTTGGTGCTGGCAACCAATGGAGATCTTTAGAGGGTGTTATAGATACAGATCAAGATACTTATATTACCGCACATAATGATGCATTTGATGATAATGATGAACTTCAATTTTATACTGCCGGAACAGAACGTATGATTATAAAAGATGATGGTAAGATTGGTATAGGAACTGATACACCTAATGTTTCTTTAGATGTATCTTATAAAACGGATGCTATAAAATTACCTAAAGGGGATACTACTACTAGAAATGCTATTGGTGCTAGTGGTATAGAAGATCAAGGTTTAATACGTTATAATACAGAATTACAACAATTTGAAGGTTATGGTGCAGGAAATGCCTGGGGATCTTTAGGTGGAGTTATTGATATAGATCAAGATACATTTATTAGAGCTGAATCTAATGCAACTGATAATGATGAACTTGAATTTTATACTACTGGAACTGAACGTATGATTATTAAAGATGATGGTAAAATTGGTATAGGAACTTCAACCCCTTCTGTTCTATTAGATATATATGATTGTAATGAACATATACTTAAAGTTGGTTATGATAATATTGAAATATCAAGAAGTATAATTCCTAGTAATTCAAATGTAGATATTGGTGATCCTGAGAATCAAATACGTGATATGTATGTATCTGATAATTCTTTATGGATTGGTGATACACATAAAATATCTCATTCAGATGGTAAATTAAAGTTTAGAAAAAGAAAAACTGCTAATATACCGCAAGTTATTTTAGATTTACCGGCTTATAGTGGATCTTCAGAAGCTCAAATATTACAAGCTATTTCTACATTTTTTAGTGATGATAATTTATTAACAGTATCTAATATTACATTGAAACATTGGTTAGGTTTTTATAGAGAACAAAAAGGTGCTGATAGAACTATATCTATTCAAGAGATTTTCAGGGACGATGCTGATGATTATGAAGAAGAAACTGCTGCGGATGCTTGGTTAGTAACTAGAACAGATGATATATATTTAGGTAATGATTATGGTAAAATTGGTATAGGAACTGATAATCCTAATGTATCTTTAGACATATCTTATAGAACAGATGCTATTAAATTACCTAAAGGTGATACTACTACTAGAAATGCTATTGGTGCTAGTGTTGAAGCGGATCAAGGTTTAATACGTTATAATACAGAATTACAACAATTTGAAGGTTATGGTGCAGGAAATGCGTGGGGATCTTTAGGTGGAGTTATTGATATAGATCAAGATACATTTATTAGAGCTGAATATGATGCAACTAATAATAATGAACTTGAATTTTATACTTCAAATGCTGAACGTATGATTATTAAGAGTGATGGTAAAATAGGTCTTAATGTATCAGATCCTTCACATCAAGTTCATATTAAAGGTAATACAAGGATTGAAGGTGATCTTATTGTAAATGGAACTCAACGAATTATTGATACAGATACTTCTACTACCGAACAATTTATAATAACAAATGATGGAACTGGACCAGCTTTAATTGTAAATCAAATTGGTGCTCATCCAATTATGGATGTTCAAGATGATAGTAATTCCGTATTTTTTATAGAAAATGGAGGTAATGTTGGTGTAGGAACAATTACACCAAATGAAAAATTACATATTAACGGTAATATTAAAGTAGTAGGTAATATTGTATGTGATAGTTTAGATACTAGATTTTCTGATTTACAAAATGTTTTAACAATTACAGCTGGATCAATAACAAATGATCAATTAGCAACCTTAGTTAAACCAGATTTAGTATCTGCAAAAGCAATTAATATTGATTCAACATCTACAGGTGGTTTAGATAATTCTACAGATGATTTAAAAATAAAAGCACAAGGTGTTAATAATAATCATATTCTTAATGAAACTATTGATTTAACACAAAAGGTTACTAGTAATTTACCAGTTGCTAATGGTGGAACAGGTGCAAATACTGCTAACAATGCTAGAACTAACTTAGGGGTAGCTATAGGAACTAATGTTCAAGCTTACAGTGCTAAATTACAATCAATTGCTAATTTAGCGGCATCTGCAGCTAAAATACCAATGTTTTCAGGATTAACTTCAACAACTTTATTAGATTTTGTTGATGACGAAGATATGTTAGGTAATAGTGCAACTGCAGTTCCTTCACAAAGAAGTGTTAAGAAATATGTTGATACTTTAGTAGGATTTTTAAATATTGTTATTTATACTTTAAATGCTTCTAATTTAGATTCTAATGTTGAAGCGTTAGCACCTGAAGCAGAAGCAACTTTAACATTAGATGCGGATTATAGTATTGTAGGTGCTGAAGGAACTGAACAATATGATACTTTTATTGTTGATATGACTGCTGATCTTGCTGATACATTGGGTGTTGATGAAAGTATTATTGAAATTACTGAAGTATCTGAAGGTTCTTTAGTTGTTGATTTTGTCTTAAAACCTTCTGAAATTGATAGTAATTTTAATCCATCTCAAGCAGTTGTAGCATTAAAAGAAACCTTAGAAAATCCTGATATAGCACCAAATAGTAATAGTAAGTTTTTATCACAAGCTACAGTTGAAGTTCCACCTGAAGTTGTAGCACAAGCATTAGATCCAAGTAAAATCTTTGTTACTTTAGAAAATGATCGTGCTAAAATTATTAATATTGCTAAATACTTTAAAGGAGAATTTATTACTTACGAATTAATTACGAATCCACACGATAATGTTTTAATTGATAGTGGATTACAACAAATTACTATAACGGGTGCGTTTAGAGATTCTATATATGATATTGTTATCAATGCTAATAAAGGAACTGTTAATAAAGACTTAATATTTAATGTTACAGAACCTGCACCATTTCCACCAACTGCTAAACCACCTAAAAAACTCGTATTAAGTGATAATAAAAAACAGGTTAATTTACTTGATAAGTTTAAAGGTAGTTATTTAGAAATATTTGAAGTAGATCAAAATCCTTTCAATAATGTTTCATTGGTTGATAGTAGCAATATGATATACGAAGTTCAAGGTGCTTTTAGGGATACGAATTATTCAATTGTATTTAAGGCAACACAAAATGGTGGTGATAATTTATCAGCATATTGGACATTAAATATTAAAGAATTACCTTTAATACCAACTAAATTATTACCAGATATTGATAATTTATTAATTTCCACAAATCAAACAATAACGTATAATTTGAAGTTTGTATTTATAGGTAATGGATTAGAATATGGATTTAGAACTAATCCATATCCTGAGAATATTTATATTACTAATAATGTGTTATATATTACCGAAAATCAACGTGGTATTACTTATCCTATTGAAGTATTTGGTAAAAACTTGGCTCAAACTTTAATATGGAAAATAACATTAACAGAAGATCTACCACCTGCCCCTACTGTTATTGGTGTTGATTCTAGTAATTTTATTACTACTGATATTATTAATTATGATTTAACTACAATATTTTCAGGAATTAATGTATCGTATGATATTGAATATTATTATAATATTGGTGGTTCTACATATCCACCTATTGATTCTTTCTTTATTCAGAATAAACCATGGGCTAGATATCATTCTAAGAATTGGAATAAATATTTAAATCGTATAGTTGATACAAGTGGTTATAATAGAGAATCTATAGAATTGCTATCAGGTAATATTAATATAGGTTCTAATTATATTTCAGGTGATAAAGATGCTTCTATGAAAATACCTATGCCTAATACTCTTAATTGGACTGTATGTTTTGCTGTTAAATACAATGGTGCTAATAAAGGCACTATTATCAGCGGAGAACAAACCATCTTAGGACATTGGAACGGTTATCGTGGTTTTGTGCAATTAGGAGGACAGTTACTTACTAAAATTGAAAGTATTGGTAATGCGGATGATTGGTTAATATTATGTATCAAAACAAATGGAACTGCACCTAATAATATTAGATTAAATGGAACAAGTATTGGTGTCCAAACAAATGAAATTGCTTTAGATTATTTATATATCAATAAAGATCTTAATAGTGATTGGATATTTGGAGACTTTATGGTATGGGATTATGAATTTAATGCTAGTCAAACATTAAGTGTTTCTGATCTATTTTTAGATCATATAGCGGGAACTACAAACGCACTTAATAATGATGTACAACCTGTAGAATTGAAGAGTGTTTATAATAATTACAATTTTGAAAGTAATATAGTTTCTATTAGTGGTAATAATCGTGGAACTAAATATGATATTTATGTTCTAGGTATTAATACTCGTGATAGTGTTAAATGGAAATTAGAAATTGGTGAAGATGCTGGAACACGAAGTGAAAATATATCACTTACAAAAGGTGTGCACGAATATAATATTAAACATTTGTTTAATTCTACCGATTATAAACCACACCTAACTGTTAATAATGAAAACTTTTATAATATTACCGATAATGTTTTAACATTTTATCCTAATTATCGTGATCTTGAATATGGTTTAATCATTAATTCCGCAAATGAACAATATATATTTAATATTAAAGAAGAAACCGGAATAGCACCTAGAAGTTTTAATGATAATAATTTTCATTTAATTGATAATAGAGTTATTGAAAATGTTGATGTAATTGGTGCTAATGCTACAGTTGATAATACTATTGTAATTGAATCAACAACTGTTTTATACTTTCCTGAAAATATGATATCTAGTTTATTATTGATTGATAATAATAAGTATTATTACATAAATAATATTGTATTAAATGGTATTTATCAAATTAAATGTGATGCTAATGATATTAAGGTTTTGGATAATACATTAAATGTTAAATATTCTAGTTTAAGTAATGGTATTGCGATTGATAATACAGTTGTTACTAATTTATTAACAGATGTATTTAGTGTTACTGATGCTAGTAGTAATCCTAAGTTTGTATTAAAATACACTCCATATGAAAAGGTTACTATATTAAATAATTTTGTTAATTTAGTTTCTACAGTAGATATTAATCCTGTGTTTGATTCTAGTTCAGCTAGTGTTATTAGTGGTTCTACATATAGTTATTCAACTGATAATAATTTTACTGCTAATTTTACAGAACAATTTGATAATTGTGAGTTATTATTAATTGATAATAATAAATATTATTATAATTCTAATGTTTCATTAGATGGTAATAAACAATTTATATTGAGTTCAAGCAATGTAGAACTCGTAGGTTCTGCATTTAATAGTGGAACTGATGGTGAAGTAATAGATCTTACAAATGTTAATGCTCTTATTACTAATGTATTTGGATCTGATCAGATTATTAGTGGTGGTGGTGGTTCTTCTACACCTGGAACTATTGATACTACTAATATGTTAGTTTGGTATAAGTTTGATGATGCGACTAATATAGGTTTAGATAGTAGTGGTAATACTAATGATGGAACTGGTGGAGATGGAACAAATTATATACCAGTAGCCAATAATTCAGTTTATAAACGTGGAACAAATAGTATGAAATTATCTTCAAATAGTGATACAGATAGAAGTTATTTAACATTACCAAGTATTCAATTTACGAATTATACAACTTTTAGTTTTTGGTTTAATTGGAACTTACAAACAACATTTCAATATGAAGACGGATATTTAAAACTATTATATTTTATGAACGGAAGTAATCGTCTTTATGTTGCTCAAGATAACACATCGCAATATATCTCATTTGTAATGATGTCTGATTTGTCAGCTACTATAAGATATCAAATATATAATACTCCGTTAAATGATGATACTTGGTATCATATTGTATGGGTATTAGACAATGTTAATGGTTGGACTATATATATTAACAATCAAGTTGTTCCTTCATCTAATAATGTATCTGATTTTGGTAATTTAAATACTTCTGTAACATATGATACTAATTATATTGGTCGTCATGGATCAAGCTTAGCAGATACTTTAAATGGCTACATAGACGATTTCCGTATTTATGATAAAGCTTTAACTGCTCAAGAAATATCAGATATCTATAATGATACTGAACCATTGGTAGGTGGATCTAGTTCATCTACAACAGTAAGTTCGGTTAATACTGCTAAAAGTAATTTAGTAATTTGGTATAATTTTGAAAATAATCTTGATGACAGTAGTGGTAATAATCATAATGCTACAAATCCGGGTAATGGAATTAGTTTTAATACAGATTCAAAAGTTGATAATTATTCATTACAACAAAGTGGTTATACTAATGCAGATAAAAATTATGTTCAAATACCAAATACTTTTGATCTATATAATTCTTGGAATGGTAATGGAATTTCAATATCAATGTGGTTTAAAGTAGATCCGGTTACTGATACATCAAAAAGTTGGGGAAATATCTTAATACAGTTTTCAGAATTTGAAACAGATGTATGGCCAATGAATAGAATTATGCTTGCACAAAATGGAATAGAGAATAAATTTTGGTTAGGTATCCACGATCCATTATTAGGTGATGCAGTTAGATATAAAACTAAAAATGTATTAGACGGTAAAATTGATTCACAATGGCACCATATAGTATTATCTGTTTCTTCTACAGGTGTATGGACTTTAAATTGTGATACAATTGATCAAGGTGAAATTTTTACTAATTTGATACCAAATGTAAGATATGTTAAAAATACTATCGGAACTAGTTTGTTTGGAACTGATCGTGGAACAACTGGTTTAGTAGATGATTTCCGTATTTACAATAAAGTTTTAACAAGTGCAGAAATAACTGCTATCTATAATAATGATGTTACACAAAGTGTAATATCTACAACAGATTATACACCAATCCAAAGAGTATTCTTAAAATACACTACAATTGTTAAAACAATAGAACCATCTATTGTTGATATTGTATATTTACATCCTGTAAATACTACACCAATTTTAATAGCAAATGATGAATATTATGTTGAGATAAAATCAACAAATATTATTTATTTACCTAAAACTTATGCGAATGCTGAGATATTAATTATTGGTTCTACAAAATATGTTAAATATGAAAACGTATCATTGAATGAGTTTGCGACTATAACTATTAACAATGATCAAACAACTATATCTGTAAATAATAATAGTTATGATCTAGCAAATGGAACTACAATAGATACGGCTTTAACAACTGAATTAAATACTTATAATATTACTGAACATAATAATGTTTCTAAAGTTTTAATTAAATATACAACTACTGCTACAACTAAAGTAACTAATGTAGTATTTAAAGATCAAGAATATGTTAATGTATTAGATTATGCTACATCATTACAAATAACTAATAATAATATAACATATGATGAAAATAATTTGAAAATAAGTTCTAATGTTGTTAAAGATTTTGATAATTACTTTACAGAAACTATACAAGCTACTAACGAATACGGAACATCTTCGTTAGATTACAATTTTATTAAATTGGGTTATGACGGAGTTATTGTTCCTAATTTAGAAAATGTATCTAAAGATATTTATATTACAAATACAATAGCAAATATTGATTTACGTGAAATAGCAAATGGTGATAATTATAAATTAATATTTAATCCATATGAGTTCCAAAATAATACAATTTTAATTGGAAATACTTTAACTTTAACTACAAATGAAAGAGGTATTTACGATATATTGGTTTCTATAGATAATAAACTATATGTATTAAGAATACACGAAGTTGAACGTAATATGGATGATGATCTATATACTATTGGTTAGTATGCGTAATTTTATAAAGAACTTTTAAAAAAATATCTATAAAATATAAAATGAGTGAAACTTATCTCTACTCAATTAATCGTGTTATTAATATTGACAATGGAACAGATTCTAAAAAAACAGTTTTTGCAACAGATGCTGAAAAGATTTATAAAAACTTAGTTGATCCACTAATTACTTCGCAGTGTAGAATTGTAGGTGGAACTTGGACCGATGATCTAGTAGTCAATAACATTGTATGTCATCCAAATACCGAAGATACTTCATATTCTACTCATACTAACAATGTTTTAAATATTGCTTTAACTGGAAATGATGTTAATATGAATGGTAAAAATATCAATATTACATCAGTAGAAGATTCATCAACTACCAATGTATATGGTAAAACAATTAATATAGGTGAAGATGTATCTACTACAACTATAAAAACAAATGTAATGAATATTACTACAGCTGGACAAGATAGCACAACAAATATAAATGGTAAAACTCTTAATATGTCTGAAGTTGATATAGATGGAACAGAAGTTAATCTGTATGGTAAAGCTATTAATATTGGTGAAAATAATACTGTAACTACTTTAAAAAGTAATAATGTAGTTTTAACTACTGCTGGTCAAACTTCTACTACACGTATAAATGGAAGAACTCTTATAATGGCTGAAAATGCCGTAGCTGGTTCAACAACTACCATAAATGGTAAAACTCTTACTATGGGCGAAGATGATACTTTAACTACTTTAAAAAGTAATACTGTAGTTTTAACTACTGCCGGTCAGGATAGTAGCACTACTATTTACGGTAAAGAAGTAAAATTAGGTGAAAATAACCGAGCTGATACTGAATTAACTGCTTTTGGTAAAACAATTAATATTGGTGATGATACTAATACTGGAAGTTTAAATGTATATAGTGATGTATCTTTAATTAAAACTGATACATCGTTATCAACTGAAACAAACTTATATACTTTAAATGCTGAAGCAGACGGTGCTTATTTAAAAATAGAAAAGTCTGCAAATAATGGAAAAGCACAAATTGATATGGGTAGTTTAACTAATACAGAACAAATTAACTTTAAGGCACAAAATATTGATGTAAATGCTGAACAAAATCTTAGTTTAGCCACAAGTGTATTTGAATTTAATAAAGATAGCCAAAAAGCTTATTTTGAAATTAATGATGCCGATAGTAGGATTACTATTGGACGATCACAATTAGATAATACATTCATTCACGGTTCTAATGTGTATATAGGAGAACCTGGATGCACTACAACAATTTATGGTAATGTAATATCATATTCCGAAGGTTCTAATGTGGTTACAAACACTTTAACCGAAGAAACTTCAGCATTCCATATTCATAATACTGGAACTAAAACAGCTTTAACAGTTATTCAAGATAATTCAGTATCAGGTGGTGGTTATAATTTAATTGAGTTTTATACGCAAGAAAATCAAGATAGAACACCATTTCGTATAGATGATGTTGGTCGTGTTGGTATGGGTGTTGAAACCTCTGTAGATTTAAAAGCTTGGTTACATATTAATCGTAATGATCCTGATATTAGTTCTGCTTTACCCGATGATCTTTTATTGATTGAAGATACTGATAATGATGCTACACCTTTTATTGTAAAGAAAGAAGGTGATGTAGGAATAGGAACTGATGTTCCAAGATATAAATTAGATGTATGGTCTGGAACATCTACATTAAATGGGCAACAAAACAATGCGGGTAATATTAATGCTAAAGGTATTGCTCTTCGTGATGTTGTTTATATCAAACAAAATCATACTAATCGTATTATGTATGCTTTAGGTAATAAATTATATCTTCATCCCGCTGGTGATTTTAATCATTCGTGTGTGACAGGAATGACATTTTCTTGGAATAAAACTGATGTAGCTTATGCTAATACTGATAATACAGGTGTAGATCCATTTTTAACACCTAACGATGGAACTTTTGTTTTTAGAATGACTTGTAAATTACATATAGCTGGTAATGATGGACACGTTGCTTTCCGTAGATTTGAAATATTCGTAAATCCACAGAATAATGTTGCTGACTTTAACAAAGAAATGCCTGCACACGTTACAGTTGCTGATATGTTTGATTCAGCCTATGATCATTACGAATTTCCTATTGAACCAATTGTTAAAAAGATATCTAATGAAACTTGCCAATTACAAATAAAATGGAAATTACGTAATACAACTGGAGGAACTGTAATGCCTACATCATCAAGAGCTTATTTAGATGTTGAGTTCTTTGGACACGAGAATATTGGAGATGTTAAAGCAGAACCATTAAATGCTTATGATATTATTAATGATGGAACTTTAACACCAGTATAAAATAATAAAATAAATTATCTTATGTGGTTAGTATAATCTACCTATCACAAGGCTTACTACCTCCTGATATACAAGCATAACAGTCGCAACCAAAATCTTCAATTGCTTTTGCTTTTGCTATAGTTTCGTCAATATCTTCTTTTATCATTTTAAGAATATCTTTTTCATTGTAATTATCTATATCAAACGAGATGTTGATAGTAGTCTTGTAGCCAAAGGATACTTCAATAGTAGTCATTATAGTTTAATACTTTTTATTAATCATTTTTGTATAAAAAATGATTTCAATTTTACATTTTTATTTAAAATGAGTTCGCTAACAACATTCAATGATAGTGGTTTAATGATAATTGATTGTCATAATACAAATATTTATATGATGTTAATAATTAGTAGTTTAGTATTTTTGTTGATGATATACGTTGTATGTTTTAGAAGTAAATCTAAAACGGAATTAGAGATTAAGATTGATAAAATTGATAAAAATATTGTTAATTTGGTAAAAATATTTCGTGAATTAAAGAAAATTGATTAAAAATGATATTAATATATTAAAATATTAATTATATAATGAAAAAAGGATTAAAAAGAGATACAACTGATAAGTTTTATACTAAAAATAATATTGTTATTGAATGTATAGATAACATAAGAAAATATATTTCAATAAAAGACGATGATATTATAATTGAACCTTCCGCCGGTAATGGAGCATTTTTATTAGAATTACAAAAACAATATCCAAATAATAAAATATTAGCATTTGATATTAAACCTGATATTGAAGAAATTAAAGTTTTAGATTTTTTAAAATTTGATTATGAACCTATTAAAGATAAAACTATACATATAATAGGAAATCCTCCATTTGGTCGTCAGTCTTCTACGTGTAAAAGTTTTATTAAATATTGTTGTAAGTTTGCTACAACAATTTCGTTTATTTTACCAAAAAGTTTTAAAAAAGAAAGTTGTAAAAAAACATTTTTACTTGATTTTCATTTAAAGTTATCAATTGATTTAGATGACGATGCTTTTACATTAGATGGTAAAGATCATAATGTTCCATCCATTTTTCAAATATGGCAGAAAGAATCTACAAAACGTTTAGTAATAAAAGATGAAATATCTAAATATATTTCTTTTGTTAAAAAAGAAGATAAACCAGATTTATCAATAAGGCGTGTTGGTGTAAATACTACAAAATGTGATAAAGAAATTGATGATAAAAGTGTTCAAAGTCATTATTTTATTAAAGTTAAAGATGATATAGATATAGATAGTTTTTTGGAGAAGTTCAATAAATTGACTTTTAATGATAAAGATAATACAGTTGGTCCTAAATCTATATCTAAACCGGAATTAATTAAAACTGTTAATACTATTCAATTTTGAAATGGTCTTTAATAATACTTTCTAAATCTGAAAGATATAACAATATGTTATTTTCAAAACCTTTTGAAAATATTTTATACTTTTTGTTTTTACTTTTTATTAGTTCTGGATATTCTGCTATTAAACAAATAGTTTTATTATCATTATCTGATTTATTATTAAATATATACTTTGATGCTCTATTTGTTTGATGACCCCCACCAATTAAAGATATTTGGTTCATACCAATTATTGCTTTATTAAGTTTCGTATTTAGAATGTAAAAGTCTGGTATTTCGTCTGTTGCTAAATTACTACATTTCTTTTCGAATTGAATATCATAATCTTCAGTTAAGAATGTGAATGATAATATTTTATTTTTAATTATATTATTAAATTCATTACCTCTTACTGCACCTTTTGTTCCTGGAGGAATTAGAAATTCTAAACAAAAGGCTTTATTATTAATTATATTTGTAATTTGTTGTTCAGTAATATTAGTTTCTTTAAGATATTTCTTTAGATTAGTAATTTTATTTTTTACTGATGGACATTCGATATATTTATCATATAATGTGTTATCATCAAGACTTTTCCATATTTCTATATTTTTAATATATATGTTCCTAATTTGACGATTTAATTTATCAATATCATTTGTTTGTTCTTCTGTCATTTTAATTTTGATTTAAATCGCTATCATTTTTTAATAATTATTTTTATTTAATAATAATAATACTATGTTTAAACAGTCTTCTTTAGATAATATGTACTCATCCACCTATTATACAGATGTTAAAAGAGATGAATTAATACGTGGAACTAAAATGTATAATAAAGCACAAAATCCTATGGAAACTGGAATAGTTCCTAGACCTGCATTTGCTTCAATGTTTTCAGAAATTGAAGATAATAATGACAATTTAAGTGGAATGAAAATGGAAAAATCAGATTATATTCATAACAATATGGTTCCTTTTTTAAAAGGAAATGTGACACAAAATGTTGATGTCGAAAGAATGTCTAATTATACTGATCGTATGAGTGGTAATGATTCATTATATATGAAAAAAACGGAAGTTCCTTGTTTATTTAAACCAAGTATTAATGATCAAGTTTGTTCTAGAGGAATGCGAAATAATGATGAGTTTTTAAAATCCCGTGTAGTTGATCCTTTATCCAGAAATAATGAGTTTCCTATACAACAAATTAGAGTTGGTCCTGGTTTAAATCGTGGTTATTCTTCTGCGGGTGTTGGTGGTTTTCAACAAATAGATGCTTTAAGATATGGTGCACCACCTGATCTACAAGCAAATAAACCTAAAACTGATCAAACTAGTAAAACCTTTCAAATACCATTTCAGGGACCTAAAACTAATAGTGTTACTAAAAGATCAATGACCGAAAATGTTGTTAAAAATCTACCAGAAAGAACATTTGAACAAAATAAAGAAAACTTCCTTGTTACTACTGGTGCTTACACTAAACCAACAGAAAGAGGTAATCAAAATATCAAAGAAACAAACGCACCCTTAGGACATATTGAATATACCGGTGGTGCTAAAGATACGGTTAATTTACAAAATACAAATGATGATTATGGTAAAGCTAATGTTGTTGTATATGATAATGAACGTAATAATTATGAAACTAAGACAGTTGTAACTAATTTAACTAGTTTAGTCAATGCTGTTGTAAGTCCTTTAGTAGATACAATGAAGAATAGTATTAAAGAATATTTAATAGATGCCCCTAGACAAGAAGGTATAATGAATCCTCAAATGCCTCAAGCAGTCACTGTTCACGATCCTAATGATATTACAAGAACTACTATTAAAGAAACAACTATACACGATGCAGAAAAACTAAATCTTAAAGGTGAAGATGGAACTTATAGTGGTATTCAAGATGATGCTAAAACTACTACTAAAGAAACAACTATACACGATGCAGAAAAACTAAATCTTAAAGGTGAAGATGGAACATATAGTGCTATTCAAGATGATGCTAAAACTACTACTAAAGAAACATTAATACACGATTCCGCTAAATTAAATGTAAAAGCAGGGGAAGGAACTTATACAGAAATACAAGATAAAGCAAGAACAACTACCAATGAAACCTTAGCAGTTAAAGATGTTTATCGTAATATAGGTGGTGTAGTATATCGAACAGTATCTTATAGCACTGATTTAGTTGCTAAAACAACAACTAAAGAAACTACTATACATAAAACCGAAGGATTCTTAGGTGGTATATTGGAAGGTTTGTTTGGTGGTTATTTATCAAGCAAACCTTTTGCTAAAGATACGAATAAACAATCAACACATAATGAATATATGGGTTCTGGTAATACTAATGTTAAAGAACAAATGTCGCATTTAGCAACAGACAATGCTGAAATAGACGGAACACGTGAAAAGATGTTAATAGATGCTGGACATATACCAAATGGTGGTCAAAGTAGTTTAAGTAAAATCAATAATGGAAGTATTAATATGAAGTCCAACAAAAGTATTGTTGAAAGTTTAGCACCACGTAAGATGCATAACGTTGAAAAAGTGTATCAAGCAACACCTAATAGTAATGTTAATGGTATTACTAAAGAAAGTTCGCAACTTAATTCTTATGAAAATAGATTAGATAAAGATACCTTAAGTGCTTTAAAAAATAATCCATTTAATATACAGGTTAATCCTATATAAATAGATTTTATACTTCTTTTTTTATTTATTCTAATAATAATATGACATCTTCAGAAAAAATTAGTTTCACTTATAATCAATCTATTGATCTTGTTACAAAAGAATTAGAAAATACTAAAATAGGTCAGGATGCTGGAACTAATATTACAGGAGAACGAAACATTATATTAGGTAAAGATACTGCTTTTAATTGTATTGATATTAATGATAGTATTATTATAGGATATCGATATGGTTTTAATTTAACCGAAAGTTCTTCTAATTTAGTGTATATAGTTAATAATGGTATTGGTGGTGATGAAAGGTTGGTTTCTGATAATAATTCTATAATGATAGGATCTTTAATAGGTAATAAGTTAATTTACAATAATAATAATAATATTATAGGTTTTAATTGTATTAATAATATTGAATCTAATATAAGTAATAATGTTATTCACGGTTCTTATATTGGTAATGAATTAATTTCAGGTATTAATAATACTATTGTAGGTAATTATAATTTAAATGAAGCTATTAATGCTATTAATACAATATATATTGGTGGATATAATACTAGTTATGATCTTTATCAATCTAATTTAATTGTTATTGGTAATAATAATTCAATTAAAGAAAATCCTGTAGTTATTGGTAATTCAAATATCATTAATACTGTTAGTAGTATTGGTATAGGTAATAAATTAGAATCTTACAATGTTTTAAAAGCAGTAAATTATTTAAATAAATTTGATCCTATATTTAATAAAAACATAATTGACAGTCTTAAATTAAATGATTTAATTATTAAAGGTAATTTTATATACCAATCTCCACATAATCCGATTGAATTATCTTTAAATAATAATTTAAATTATAAAAAACTTGATATTAGGCTTGATACATTTAGTAATATTAAACTTGATAATGGTATGACATATGGTGTTAAATATACTTTAGATTTAGATGAAACTAATATTTATAGATTTACAGAACCTATTATTGTTAATACTATATTTGATAACAATTCTATTAATTTTCAATATAATAATATGAATGACAATTTTCAAATTTATATTACAAAATTACCAACATATTCGCATATACCCAAAAGATTGTATGATCATAATGAAACTATTGTTCTTACGCAATATTTAGAATATGCTAATGTTATTCAAGATCTTTTTACTGTTAGTATAGTTATTAACATTGAAGGTGTATCTTATTTATCTAGAGAATCTTATGATATTACTGTTCGTTTTAGTAATAGTTTCAATGATTTTAATATTACAGAAATATATGGTAATTATATTTCTTTAGATTGGTTTGAAGATACATTGCATATTGTTAAAGGTGATTCTAAATTAATTATAGATGATACTGTGTTTTATATGGAAAATGTTTCAATAACTAATAGTAATGCTAGCTGGGATGATGGAACTTATAATTTTGACAATACAGTTAGTCATATAATTGTTGATGGCAATAATATTAAAATTAATGATAGCAATATAACTGTTAATAATATTACAGATGTGTATGATACAAATATCAATACAGAATGGTATATGTTTTCAAGTAATTTATTTTATACTGGTTATAATAATATTGGAGATTTTATATATATTGAAATACCACCAAAATACGGTATAATTAATACTAATTTAATTGAGATTAGGGATGATAATTTTATAAGTATGGTATATATGATAACTGAAGATAGTGATGATGAAATGAGTATTCGTATATTAAATAATGATAGAAGTAAAATAAGTGATATTTTTGTAATAAAGTTAAAAAATTATGTTGTAAATAGAATTGATAGTTTAAGTGGATCTTTAAAAAAAGATTTATATTATGTTGATGAAGATAATGTTATTTTAAATCCTAATTTATCTGGGGTGTTAGTAGAATATATTAATAATTGTAATATAAATTATACAGATTTATTAATTAATTATGATACACAAATAGATACAAATATAACTGAAAATACAATTACTATTGATATATATCCATTTAATAGAGTTAATATATATGAAGAATTAATTAAATATGGATTTTCTTCAAATATTGAAGAATCTAATATATTTATATTAAACGAGAATATTGAAAATGGTTATATAGATGGTAAAGATTATATAAATTCAACAAATATTAATGATAATATTAAAATATTAATTGGTCTTAATAGATATAATTATGATATTGTTAATGTATATAATATTGTATTTAATGTTATAAATAATTATGTGTTTGAATACACTACACAATATATTTACGATGATTTAGATCTTTTAAAAACATTTAAAGTTGCTAATCATCCTGATAATAAAATATTTATTTATGATAATATTGAAGCAATTAGATTAGATAATAAATATATTGATTCTAATTTTAATAATTTTAAAGTGTTGTTTGGTGATAAAATAGAAAATATTAATTTAGAATATTATCCTATTATCAATGATTTTGAAGTTTTAAAAGATTCTTATTGGTTTAAACAAATATTTAGTATTACAGAAATTAATGAAGAACATAGTATAGAATATATATTTAAAAATGGTATAAGTGATATGACAATAAGCTTAAATGTATTTATAACATTATATGAACAATTTAATATTGAAAAATTTAAAAAATATAAGTTTGCTATAATTTTAAATGATACTGAGTATATATATGATGAAACACGTGGATTAAATTATAATAGTAATAATGTAATAACTATAAATAATACAGTTGATGTATTATATAATTTAAAAATAATTTATAAATTAGCTGAAAATATCTATAATGAAAATGAAAATATAACTAATTACTTTTTGCAAATTAATTTTAGTGATTTAAGTGTAGAATATAAAATAGATAGTGGAACTAATATATTATACGGTAATGATCTTAAAT
>Ga0257110_1000314_pt1 | contig 24866 bp, 37 predicted proteins | sample LP_taG_7_FD_190184 | JGI IMG/M metagenome (GOLD analysis project Ga0257110, IMG submission 190184) | Marine microbial communities from Northeast Subartic Pacific Ocean, Canada - LP_J_2015_P26_10m | ecosystem: Environmental > Aquatic > Marine > Oceanic | place: Canada: Northeast Subartic Pacific...
CACGTTCCACAAGTACATGGTTGTATTTTAAAAAGATCACACGCAAATATTTTTGCTCCAAGAGAGCCTGCGTATTATCATGTAGATGACGAAAGCGATGAAGCATGGACTTTTATGTTCTATGCAAATAACAGTTGGGATATTAATGACGGTGGTGAAACAAAGTTTATTGCAAATTTAAAAAACGATAAAACAAATTATGAAGGCACAGAGTATCCAGAAGTAATTTCTATTCCACCTATTCCAGGTAGAATACTTATTTGGAAGAGTAATGTATTACATACTGCAACACCTATGAGAAACACACATAGGTTTACACCTACGTTTAAATTTATTAAGTTCTTAAGAGATAAGCATGGTAAAGGCGAAGGTGGTATTGTTATGGGAGACAAGACAACTTATCCGTGGCAAAAAGAAGAATACATACCGCCGGCACGTATAACAGAAGTTATGCACAACGTGGCAAGTATTGATGTATATGAAACTAATTTACCTAATGTAGATAATGAAAAATTAATGGAAGAGCTTGTAAATCAAGAGCAAGAAAGAATTGACCCTAACCCCGAAGATACACATTATGAAGATCACAAGTTCCCCAGTTCAGGTACCTGTATGCACTTCATGGGGGAAGTGGAAAGAGCAGTGACGACGTTCACAAAACAAAACGTCAATCTGACAGGTATCTGGACACACAAAACTGAACCAAATGGTAGTACTGCATTTCATAGTCATACCAGTAGTAAATGGTCTTTTGTTTATTATCCTGAGCATAGTACAGGACAAGGCAATTTACACTTTACAGTATTTGTAAACGATATGCCCCGATTTGAAAAAGTAATAGAACCTAAGCCAGGGATGCTATTAGTGTTTGATTCAAGGATTTCCCATTATACAGGAAAAAATGTAACAACAACTGATAGGTATTCTATTAGTGGTAACTTTAATATTAGGAGCAAAGATGATTAAGAAGAAGTATTATTCTTGGAACGATGTCGAAAAAATGTGTACAGAAATCGTAGGAGATATGTATGCTAGTAATTGGAGGCCTGATTACATTGTAGGTATTACCCGTGGTGGTAATGTGCCTGCTACTATTATAAGCAACATGACTGGCATACGTTGTGAGTCAATTAAGGTAAGTTTACGTGATAATGAATCAGGTAAAACAGGCGATAGTGTACAATGGATGGCCGATGATGCGTTTGGTATACTTGATGGACAAATAGCTTCAGGTGGTCCAACTAGTAAGAAAATTTTAATCGTAGATGACATCAACGATACTGGTGCTACATTTAACTGGATTAAGAATGATTGGGAGTCAAGACATGATGACCCTAGCAAGTGGGAAAAGATATGGGGAGGAAATGTTAAGTTTGCAGTACTAACTGAAAACCTAGCAAGTGACTTTGGCATGGTAAGTTTCCGTTGTGATGAAGTTAACAAAGCTGAGGAAGACGTATGGTTAGTTTATCCTTGGGAAAACGTTGGAAAGTATGACAGCTAAAATAGGATGGTGTTGGACAGGAAGTATACCAGAGTTACTAGTAGTTGAACCTGAAAGATTTAAAACACCAAAGGTAGTAAACAAAGAGTATAATAAAAGAGGTGTAATAGATTGTCCTTCATATCAAGGGTTCTATAATAACCTATTTCTTTTAAAGTCTCCTGTATCGTTTAGTGCTGAGCCTAGTGAAGGTGCTGTTAATATATCAAGTGACGAAGTTGATACACATCAATTACAAAATTTAGTTACACTACATCAGCCACAAGAGATGTACGATACAAAGAAACCTATGTTTCAGTTTAACCTAAACTATTTGTTTGTAGCTGACGAACCGTGTTTAATGGAAATACTTCCTCCGTTTATGCACGATGGCAAGATGCCAGGAGAAGTAATTGGTGGAAGTTATAACATACATAGTTGGGTAAGAAGTATCAGTTGGGGATTTGTTTTTGAAAACTTAGATTCTCAGCTTGTTATCAAACGTGGTGATCCATTATGTTATGTAAAATTTACTACACCTAAACTAACCGAATCAATTAGATTGGACGAATGCGAACTTACAGAAGACATTATAAACGAATTAAATAGGAAAAGACACTTGACAGAATTCAAGAAAGGTGGTATAATAAACTTAATGAATCGGGCTTTGAAACTAAGACCGAAAAAGTTAATTAAACTAAAACCAAAATTATGAGTGACGATAACGTAGTACAATTTCCTGATTTGAAAGATAGGGTACATATATTAAAATTTAAAGTGCCAGCGGTTATACGTATGACTAAAGAATCTAATAGTGATATTGCATTAGAAATTGAAAGATTAAGTCCTACAGAAGGAATAGGTCAAGCCTGGGTACCTGCAAAGAATATACAAGAAGCAAAGACAAAACTACATAAGATGATACAAGTAACTGAATGGATCGACGAATGAATAATAAAAAAGATACAAGAAGAGATGCTTGGGATAGAGACTATCTACCACTAGACCGTGAAAAGTTAGAACACGCAACTAAAATAGAACCAAAGAAAGATTATACTATATGGTTCTTTGCATTTTTCTTTATAGCAGTATTAATATTAATAGGTAACCAAACATGAAACCTGATACATTACAATTAGCAGTAGAAGAAGGAAGAGCACCTTGGACAGACGTTGAAGTTGATACACGTGACTTTACTGTGTTCAGGGACAAGTATCCTGTTACTAAAGGACATATTTTAGTAGTTCCTAAACAAGCAACACAAGAAAATATTTTAAAGTGTTTTAACTTTGCAATTACTATGGGCTACGATAACGTAACAAGCGATAAGACTGATATTACAGGCTACAACATAGGATTAAACACAGGCAAGAGTGCAGGACAAACTGTTATGTACCCACACGTACATTTAATATTTAGACGTGACGGAGATGTAATAGACCCGAAAGGCGGTGTTCGAGGAGTGATTCCTAAACAACAGAATTACGATACAGAAGAATACCAAGATGAAGTTGTAAGAGAAAGATTCTATTCATGAGTAGAGTAGCGGCATTAGGTTGTAGTCATACTTGCGGATATCATGTTAAAGATATTCCAGAAGATAAAATATTAGATATTAATACTTGGCCTTTCAGTGGCAAGTGGAATGACAACAACTGGGCAGAGTTTTATACAAACAATGCTGGTAAGGACGGAGTTATATTTGCTAACAGTAGTAACGGCTGGTGGGAATATAGCGAATGGTTAAGTCATTTGTTTAAAACTTATGATGACATCGACGAAGTAATTGTGCAAAACACATACTGGAATCGTTTTAGATTAAGTATGATGGATCCACCTGATTACGAAAATATTATTCCATTAGCTGAACTATACGAAAAAGAGACAACAAAAGGCAACATTGATTGCTGGTTAAAAAGATTACATAACGATGAAAGAAATATATTTGATATTCCTTTACAATGCTACCCGCAGGACTACCAAGATAGGTTGCATTTTAACGTAAAATTTGATCCAAGGTTTATGATGGGTTCTCCGGACTTGAGAGCTGAACCATATATGAAAGTTAAAACTTGGATGGAAATAATGTCGATCAAAGCTCAACGTGAGTGGTTTAAAGAAATGTTTATACTACAAGAGCTTTGTCGCCAGAATAACGCAGAACTGAAACTATTCAGTTTAAATAAATGGACTTGGATACCAGATGAAATGATTATGAAACCATTACGTAATTCGTTTTATAATTTTGATCTAATCCAAGTAGCACCCAATCATGTCGAGGAATGGTTCCTACGTGAGAAAAAGGTAGACTTAACTAAAGAAACAATAGACGGTGAACACTTTGGAGAAGAGATTCACAAGATTATTGCTTTAGAATATCTGCCTCAACAATTTGAAAGGAAATAAAATGCCCAATAGATTAGAAATGATCAAGGCTCTTAAAAGCCATGCACAAGGACACATTGACAAACATAAAATGAATGTTAATGTCTACTTAGATAATAGTGTTGGTATCGGCGAGCATCCGGACGTATTAGAAGCAATCGAAAAAGAACTAGCCGTGATTGCTCAGTACCACGATGAATTGGAAGTATTGAACAAATACTTTCCAGAATAAACTTGACAAAGAACCTAAATAAGTGTATACTATTAACAAGTACAGGCAATCCACTGCCTTAACATCGGAGAAGAGAATTGAAAAAGAGTAAAGAAATAATACAAAGGTTACAAGACTCAGGAGATAGGTTCTGGGCTGGTGACAACATTTCACAGCATCTGCAACCAGGTGACAAAGATGCACTAATCGAAGAGCTTACACCAAAGTTTGAAGAAGTGCTAGACAGCTTGGTTATAGATCGTTTTAATGATCCTAACAGTAAGGACACTGGTAGACGTCTTGCAAAGATGTATATCAATGAACTTATGCAAGGACGTTATAACCCAATGCCTAATGCAACTGCATTTCCTAATCATGTTGAAGATGGTTATGAAGGTATGTTAGTTGTACGAAGCGAAATTAAAAGTATGTGTTCACATCATCATCAACCAGTGAGTGGTGTTGCATACATTGGTATTATTGCCGCAGATAAACTTATTGGACTTTCTAAGTATACACGTATTGCTCAATGGTGTGCAAGAAGAGGCACACTACAAGAAGAACTTAATAATGTTATTGCTAACGAAATTGGTAAGGCAACTAACAGTCCTAACGTAGGCGTGTACATTCAAGCAACACATGGTTGTTGTGAGAACAGAGGTATTATGGCAAGAAGTAGTTTAACACAAACTACAGTCTTACGTGGTGCATTTAACGAAGACATGGGCACTAAAAAAGAGTTCATGGATAACATTAAATTACAACAGGAGTTTGCACGTGATTAGGGAGTTCGTTGTATCTAGTTGGAATGGTATTATGGATCATAGAGTTAATCCATTAAGAAACATTCCGGATTTACAAGTACGTCATATGATGATGCAGATACTAGCATTTATGTGGTCCTCTATATTTGCAGTTTTGATTGTCGATAGTGTTTTAGCATTTAGCATTAGTGCCGTTGCTCATGTGCTTTTTGTTGCAGGAGTAGTTATTACCGTTGCAACATTTAAGACTGTTGAATCTAATCCAAATGCATTTAACTTTATTAAAGGTTATCATTCATATGGAAGAGGTCGAGGACATATTATTATGAGAGATAAAAACGGTAATCCTTACAAGGTGTTGTTGCCTAAAGGTGATCCAGGAGGAGAACACGAATAATGCCAATACCAGAAAGAGTATATGTTCCAGAACCAGTAGACGTAAGTAGAAAACATTTTTATATTAGTCTTGTTAAAAGTGCAATTCGTATTGCAGGTTGTGTAGTAGCATTGTTTACAGGAAGTATTGTTTGGTTAGCAAGTGGCTTACTTGTTGCCGAACTACTAGGAATTGCAGAAGAGTTATAATGAATAATAAAGGAGATGATACAATGCAGGACGGACCAATGTTAGCACACATTAATAGAAGCAAGGAAGGTGTAATTAAAGCTGAATACACTACGTATGCTATTAAAGATGGTGTGCTTGTTAAAGATACTAGTGTAAGATCATATAGACCAGATGGTGACTATAATGACTCTTATATTAATGAACCTTTAGTAAAAGTTAAGGAATAGATTATGAAGCCAGTATATTACTCAGAAATATTTCATAGCATTCAAGGAGAAGGACACTATACAGGTGTTCCTACTGCTTGGATAAGATTTTTTCTTTGTAATCTACAATGTAGTGGCTTTGGTCAAATAGATCCGACTAATCCTGATACATATGATCTTCCGTTTTTAGATTATGATGTAAGTCAAGTAAAAAGAGTTGAAGACTTACCTGTATGGGAAAAAGGTTGTGATAGTTCTTATACTTGGGCAAAGAAATACAAACATCTTATGGGGCATGAAACTCCTGATGTATTAGCAAACAAGATTGTAGATATATTAAGAACGGATTCGAATCCAAAAGGTTTGTTCTTACATCCTATGAGTAAGCAAAGACAACACTTATGTTTTACAGGTGGTGAGCCTTTGATGGTCACAGGACAGTTAGCAAGTGTTGGTATATATGAAGAATTATTGAAACAAGGTAATTTACCCGAGTCAATGACTTTTGAAACTAACGGTACACAAAAGTTAAGAGAGCCATTTAAAGAATGGGCTACAGGAATTGATCAAGAAGTATTTTTTAGTTGTAGTCCTAAACTGTTTACAGTATCAGGAGAAACTACTAAGAAAGCTATTATTCCAGAAGTAGTTGGTGAATATTATCAAGTTTCTAACAAAGGACAATTAAAGTTTGTTGTAGGGGCTGAGCAAAGACAATGGGACGAGATGGACGAAGCTATAGAGAAATTTAGATCAGAAGGCTGTAATTGGCCTGTATGGATTATGCCTGTTGGGGCAAGAGAAGAAGAGCAAACTGCAACGGCAGGTGACGTTGCTAAACTGGCATTTCAAAGAGGTTATAACGTGGCGGCAAGAGTACACGTATACTTGTTTGGTAATGCAATAGGCACGTAGGAGGTGTTATTATGAAAACGTTAATAGCTATAGTAGTATTGAGTATCATATCAATATCAGCCATGGCCCAATATAAAATTTTAGATCCTAAGACTGGTAAAGTACAAGGTCCAAATGGAATTGAATATTTTCCTGTAGCAAAAGATGGTAGTGTCGTTTGGGATCGAAAAGCAATGCCAAATGACTTTGGTGGCTTTGGTGATAGAGAAAATGCTATAAGAAATCTACAATTACAAGGATTTAAAATAGGTGGCGATTTTATGAGAGGTGGTTCTGATTATTCTAAAGATAGCACAGGTGCTTATGTTCCTAGGAAAGATGCAGAAGCTGATGATTGGCAAGTAAATGTAGTAGTACCAGCAAACAAACAAAATGCCGCCAACGAAGCATACTGGAAAAAACTAGAAGCAAAAAAATTAGAACAAAGAACAAAAAAGGAGAAAACTTATGAAAAACTTTATAAACAAAGTTAAAGATAAGTTCGTTAAAAAGAGTCCGGTAGAAGAAACGACAGAAGATAAAAGACTGCGTCTTTTACAGGAAGAAAAGAAACAAGCAACAAAGGATAAAAAGCCTTGGGTTGCAGTTTTGAATACTCATGTTAATCCAAAAGATATCAAGAACGGATTCTTTGAATTGGATTGGAATAACGAATTTATTGAACAACTACTTGATGCAGGTTATTCTGGGGAAACAAATGAACAGATTGTTGATGCATGGTTTAAGACTATTGCAAGAAACATTTTGGAAGAACAAGGTTTGGATCCTAAAAGAGAAGCTGGTCATATAAAGGTTAATAAACGTAAAGACGGTAAGTCAGAAATCAGTTGACACTAGTGCTAATTGATGCTATAATTATAACACAATTAAATGATATATAGGATATAACAATGAAATATGTACTAGTAGATACTGCTAATACTTTCTTTAGAGCTAGGCACGTTGTACGTGGTGAGCTTGATATTAAGGTAGGTATGGCGTTCCATATTACATTCAATAGCATTAAAAAGGCATGGAATGACTTTGATGGCGATCATATTGTGTTTTGTTTAGAAGGTAGAAGCTGGCGTAAAGACGTATATGCTCCTTATAAACGTAATAGAAAAGAAACACGTGATGCACTAACAGAAGCACAACAACGAGAAGAAACTGTGTTCTGGGAAACGTTTGATAACTTTAAGAACTTTGTTACAGAAAAGACTAACTGTACTGTAATGCAACATTCCGAACTAGAAGCAGATGATCTTATTGCAGGTTGGGTACAAGCACACCCTAATGATGAACACGTTATTATTAGCACAGACGGTGACTTTGCACAACTTATTAGTCCGAAGGTAACACAATACAATGGCGTAAGCAATACAACCATTACACATGAAGGTTACTTTGACGACAAAGGTAGAAAGATTATTGATAAAAAGACTAAACAAGAAAGACTTGCACCTAACCCTGAGTGGTTATTGTTTGAGAAATGCATGAGAGGTGATACAAGTGATAATGTGTTTAGTGCTTATCCTGGTGTTAGAGTTAAAGGCACTAAGAATAAAGTAGGTCTGCAAGAAGCATTTGCAGATAAAAGCAACAAAGGTTATGCATGGAATAACTTGATGTTGCAACGTTGGGTTGATCATGAAGGTGTAGAACACAGGGTTTTAGACGATTACAATAGAAACGTAATGTTATGTGATCTTACTGCACAACCGGAGAACGTTAAAGAAAAGATTCAGACAACTATACAAGAAAATGCTCAACCTAAGAACATTAAACAAGTTGGATTGCGTCTTATGAAATTTTGTGCATTGTATGATATGCAAAGAATAACTGATAATGCTCAGGCTTATGCCGAGCCATTACAAGCAAGGTACCCTGTATTATGACACATTTAAAAGCAAACGAAATATTAAAAAATAAATTTTGGATCATCGAAGATACTGATAGTAAAACTAAAGTTGGCACGTTATCCAAAGACAACGATAATAAGTTTATGTATAGTTGCGACACTGGATCATATATGTATGATACAAAGTCACAAGTAGAAAAGACACTTGGTGAAATACTTTGGTCTAAAGGAACTATTTCAGATGTTCCTCCACCAAGCAAAGAAATATATAAACTACCAACATCAACAGTACCTTACAATGCTATGTTTGATTTAAAACGTAAGTTTGCATTGTTTACAAAAAGTAAAAAAAGTAAAAGTTTATATTGTGCAGGTTACTATTGCATTCAATTTGAAAAGGGTTGGGTTAAATCCTTTTGTCCTAAGCTAGTTACACTAGAGAAGTATCAATATAAAGGACCGTTTAAGACTGAATTAGAAATGAGATCGGAGTTAAGTAATGTCAACAGAGGTTAAACCTTTAAACACAATTCCGTTGCAACAGTTCATTGAAAGAATTAAAGTTGCTGATGCTAGTAATCAAGCTGAGATTAGAATGACACTTGCCGAAGCAAAGAACCTTGCATTTACATTAGGATCAGTTATGTCCAGACTGCATGGTGATTTAGAAAAGCTAGTAGCTGAAAAACAGAATACAGAAGAAGTCGTTAACGTAACAGTTGACGGCGGCAAAACCTGGTAAACACACCCCGCTCATAGTCCTATAAACTGCGTATATTACTCTCCAATCGAGATAAATATATGTATAGAGGATAACAAATGAGCAGACCTAAACCAACAGTTGTTTTAGAAAACATTAATAGAAAGACTTATAAATCTGAGCAAGTCTTAGAGGCAGAAGCCATCTGGGCAGTATTCTACAAGGATAAACCTTTCAACTTAAAAAGTTCTAACACACTAACAAACTATCCTGGGCCTAAATACAAAAAGGTATCATTCTCAAATCCAGGCCATGCACATAATTTAGCTAAAAAACTTAACGATCTATTTGGAGCCACTGACTTTACAGTTGTAAAATTAACTTCCGGCGAAACAGTCACGGAAGAATAAGATGAACTGGAAAGAAACCTACACAAAGGTGTTCTTAAAAGAGGCAGGTATTGCAATTAGTGAAAGTACAATGGCTGAATATATGCCACTATGGTGGCAGAACACTAGAGGCAAGACTACCGGCGGATTGAGACTTACCGAAACAGGAATGATGTTCTTAATGGAAAAAATTGATCTTGCTACATATGATATTCCATTTCCAGCAGACTTTAAAATAACTACCCAAGTTATTATATTTTTGGACAAGTTTATTGACTGTCCATACTTCTTAACCAACAAAGGACTTACTGTAACCAACGAAAAGAAAGCACTTGAATTGCATCTTTTTAGTGGTGATGTTCGCAAATACGGCTTAAACAAAGCTCTAAAACGGACAGATGAATTGGTAAATCCTTGATATTACTACATAATTTTTCTTAAAAAAAGTGCATTTTCTGGTTGACCTTTTGAGTTAATGGTGTTATTATATATACATACTTAGAAATTAAGTATAGGCACTGATAAATGAAACATAAGGAGTATAACATGGAAAACATCGCAATTAGACAAGTTAGCCCAAATGGTGCAAAGAAAAGCATTATTAGGGCATTCAAGAAAAAACGTCCAATCTTTATTTGGGGACCTCCAGGTATTGGTAAGTCGGACATTGTATCACAGATTACAGATACATATGAAAATTCACATTTAGTTGATATTAGATTATCATTATGGGATCCTACAGATATTAAAGGTGTACCATATTATTCAGCTAATGACAACACAATGAAATGGGCACCGCCTATTGAATTGCCAGACGAAAAGATGGCTAAGAAATATAAGACCATTGTTTTGTTCTTAGATGAAATGAACTCAGCCGCACCGGCAGTACAGGCCGCGGCATACCAACTTATTCTTAACAGACGTGTTGGTACTTATAAATTACCCGATAACGTTTTGATTATTGCCGCTGGTAATAGAGAAGCAGATAAGGGTGTAACTTACAGGATGCCTAGTCCGTTGGCTAACAGATTTGTTCACTTAGAAATTAAAGTGGACTTTGATGATTGGTTTCAGTGGGCAGTACAGAATGACATCCATCAAGATGTTGTAGGTTACTTGACATTTAGCAAGAAAGACTTATATGACTTTGATCCTAAAAGTCCAAGTCGTTCTTTTGCTACACCTCGTTCGTGGTCATTTGTTTCCGATTTATTGGAAGACGATGACGATGAAACAACCACTACAGATCTAGTTAGTGGTTCAGTCGGCGAAGGACTAGCCGTTAAGTTTATGGCACACAGAAAAGTGTCAGCTCAATTACCTAACCCATCTGATGTATTAGATGGCAAAGTAAAAACATTGGAGAGTAAAGAAATCAGTGCCATGTATTCCTTAACTGTCTCTTTATGTTATGAGCTGAAAGAAGCAAGTGATAAGAGCGATAAGAAGTTTGATACGAAAGTTAATAACTTTTTACGTTTTGCGATGGACAACTTTGATACCGAACTAGTAGTTATGGGAATCAAGTTAGCTCTTACACAATATCAACTTCCGATCGACCCAGATGAAGTTGAGTGCTTTGATGAGTTCCATGAACGTTTTGGCAAGTATATTAAAGCCGCACAAGGAGATGCATCATAATTTTGGTGTATTTGGGGAGAATCTTTTTTGGTTCTCCCCATCTTTTTGGTTGACAAATCCAATTAAATATCATATAATAGTATTATAACAATTAGGAAATGATGGCACACATGACTACAGAAATCGCAGAATTAGAAAATATTAAAGTTCCAGAAATTGAGATCACTGATGATCTTAAAGCTGAAGTATTGGATAAAATTATTGTAGCAAGAGTAGGCTTACTACTTAGACATCCATTCTTTGGTAACATGGCTACAAGACTTATTATTAAAGAAGCAAGTGATTGGTGTCCTACTGCCGCAACAGATGGCAGACACTTGTTTTATAGTGTTCCGTTCTTTGCTAAGATGACTAACAAAGAAGTTGAATTTGTTATTGCACATGAAATACTTCATTGTGTATATGATCATATGACACGTAGAGAAGATAGAGATCCGCAGGTACATAATATTGCGGCAGACTATAAAGTTAATAACCTACTTGTAAGAGATGGCATTGGTACAAAGCCTAAAGACATTCCAATTTTCCAAGACTTTAAATATGACGGACAAACGTCAGAAGAGATTTATGAGAAACTTTACGAAAAATATGATCAAGAAGATCTTGAAAAATTAGGTCAATTACTTGACGAACATATTGACTGGGATAAAGATAGTCAAGATAAAAATGCAAAAGGTAAAGCACCTGGTAAAGGTAAAGGCGGACAACCTGGTTATTCTAAAGATGAACTACGTAAGATACGTGATGAAATTAAAGAAAGCATGATGGCGGCGGCACAGGCGGCTGGTGCTGGTAAAGTTCCTGGTGAAATTGAACGTATGATTAAGGAACTTACTGAGCCTAAGATGAACTGGAGAGATATACTTAGACAACAAATCCAGTCTACTATTAAGAACGATTATACTTTTATTCGTCCTGCACGTAAAGGTTGGCACACTGGAGCAGTACTTCCAGGCTTAAACTTTGCTGAAACTATTGACTTATGTATTGCTATTGATATGTCAGGTTCAATTGGTAACGAACAAGGTGAAGACTTCTTAGGTGAAGTACAAGGTATTATGGACGAGTATCAAGACTACAATATTAAACTATGGTGCTTTGATACAAAGGTTTACAACGAGCAAGACTTTAGTGGTGACCTAGGTGATAGGTTAGAAGACTACCAACTTATGGGTGGTGGCGGTACTGACTTTATGGCCAATTGGGAATACATGAAGGAACACGATATTGTTCCAAAACGTTTTATTATGTTTACAGATGGTTATCCTTGGGATACTTGGGGTGATGAAAATTACTGTGATACTGTATTCGTTGTACATGGACATCATGATAAGAACTTACAGGCACCATTTGGTGTTACTGCTCATTACGAGGAAATGAAAAATAAATGAAAACTAATGCATTGAACTTCTTCAATGTGCGAGAGGTTAGGCATAATGCTCCGCATTTTGAAACAGTGAATTTAGAAACAACTTACAATTTTGAAGATTCTATCAAAGGATGGATCGAAAGGAATCTTAAAGGCAGATACTATATAGGCAGAACAATGGTTTTGGATTCAGGAAATCAATACCAAAATAGAGTACAAATTGGATTTGAAAGTCCAAAAGAGCTATCTTATTTCATGTTGGCGTGTCCACATCTGAAATACTAATAAATATTAAGTAGGTATATAATACTACTATTAATAGGAGAAGACTAAATGTCAGAAAATAATACAACTGCAACGGCTCCGGCAACTCCGGAACCAACTATGGCAACTGCACCGACGGGTGCTACTGCTGAAGCACCTGCACAAGAACTTACAGTTCAAGATTTAGGTGTGTTAAAAACAATCATTGAAGTAGCACAAACTCGTGGGGCATTCAAAGCCAACGAGATGGAGGCTGTTGGAAAAACGTATTCTAAATTAGAAAGTTTCTTAACTTCAATTCAAAATCAACAAGTAGCAAAAGATCCAAATGCTCAAGCACCAGCAACTGCACCAGCAACTGCTCCGGTAAGTGAGCCAATTGATCCAACTACAGGAGAGGTAAAATAATGGCTTCACTAAAACATATAGGTAGATTTAAAAGCAATGGTAGAAAAGTAGCCGTTGTTTTTAGAACGTTACCAGATGATCCAGAAAGTGCTTTAGTAGTACAAACTGAGAATCTAGCTGATGCGGAACACGACACTTTAATTAATATGCTAGAAAGTAATGCAGGTCAAACTGCTGAAGAACTAGCTGATGCTATGCAACGAACACAACTAACTGATGGTAGTGTTATGTTAGCAAACTTTCACGTTAACGGCAAGTTAACTAAAGTGAAAACTAGCGATGTTGAGATGACACCTGATATGTCAACTACAATTTCACTTGATGAATTAAACAAGGTGATTGCAGAACAAAAAGGCGTATCAGTTGCTGACTTGGCTGTTGGTGGAAGTTCAGTTGAAACAATAGCAACTGCACAAACAGTACCTTCAGGCGAAGCGGCGGCAACAGTAAGTGCGGCAAAAGAACAGCCTTTGACAGATGATGCTTTAGCTAACAATATGAGAGCTGATGCAGATCGTTTGTTTAAAGAAGCAACTGATCTACGTAAAAAAGCAGAGGATTTAAGCCCGACTAAAAAAGGCAAATCCAGTGCCAAGGCCTAGCACTAAAAAGTATAAGAGCTTACCCCCGGACGTCGTTTCTAAATGGCCTGATGTATTCGGGGATGTCGATGTAAAGGCAATACCATTGGAATACTTGGACTCGTTAAGAGTTAGTTTTACTAATGGTAAGGCTTGGGACATAGCAGTAAAGGCAGATAAGAACCCTGCCAAAGAGCTAGAAAAGACATTAAAAGACCTGTTTAATACTTATGATAGCAGTATTAAGCACGTTGATTTTAAGCTAGATACCGACCGTATTAAAAAAGATGTTACTAAACGTACTCGTAAGTTCATTAAGCATCGTAAGTAATATTGTTAAAAAGGTATAAATACATATAACAAGATCCAGGAGTTATATAAATGGCATTAAAACTAAGAAGAGGTACAGACTCACAAAGAGGGCTTATAACGCCAGCTGATGGTGAGTTAGTATACGCAACAGACACCAAAAAGCTATATATAGGCGATGGTACCACTGCTGGTGGAAATCCAGTTGATACTGCCGGTACTGCACTAGGTTCAAACCTAGACTTAAACAACTACAACTTAACAGGTACAGGTAACGTTAATATTACTGGAAATATTACTGCTACTGGAAATATTACTACTGACGGTAACTTAACACTAGGTGGTAACTTAACTGTTGGAGATGCAAGTACTGATACCATTAACTTAACTTCAAAAGTAGAATCACATATTTTACCAGATGTTGATAGTGCTAGAAACATTGGTTCTAGTGTATTAAGATGGGGTGCTGGTTACTACGGTGCTTTACACGTAACAGATGATATTAATGCTGGATCCATTAATGCTAACATCGTAGGTGATGACTCAACTGTATTGATTAATAAATCAACAGGTGCCGCAAACATAAGTGGAGAATTTAAAGGTAATATTAGTGCTACTGATAACACTAGCTTCTTTAATGCAACTTCAAAGGCAGTCAACGCAGGTGCAATTACGGCAACAGGAACTATTAGTGCTCCTGTTATTAATGCAGAAGCATTTACAGGAAATTTCAAAGGTACTATTGTTGGTGACGATTCAACTGTTTTAGTTGATGCTGTCAACAGTAGAGTAAACCTAAACAATGGCGTTGTTAGTTTTGTTGAAAATCAAATTGAACTTAATAACGTAACAGAAGTAAAACTTGGTAAAACTACAGACGCAGTTGGACCAACATTCAAAATTATATCAGCAGATGCAAGTGCTCCAATTAACTTAACTAACAAAGCAGGAACAAGTGTTAACAATACAAGTAAGTTAACATTTTCAGCTTACCATGGATCATTAACAAGTCCAGTGGTAGCAACTGCAGGTGATTGGAATGGTGCATTAACGGCTCAGTCATGGGATACAAATACAAGTGCTTTTGTTCCATCAGCAGTTATGGCATTCCAAGTTGATCCAGATGAGACTGTTGCATCAGACACAGTTAAAGGTAAATTACTATTCATTAGTAATGCAGGAACAGGAAGTTCACCAGTTTTAAAAACTATGTCATTTGATGCAAAAGGACGTTTAAAAGTTAACGGTGCAGTAGGTGATATTGCAGATGCTAACTTAGATGTTGTTGGCGATGCAAAATTTTCAAGTACAGTTAAATTTGCTAACTTAACAACTGTTGAAAGAGACGGACTAGCTTCAGTAAGTGCTGGTATGGTAATTTACAATACTACAGATAGTAAATTACAACTACGTACTGGTGTTGCTTGGGTCGACCTGAACGCATAATTCAGCTTTAACTTTTCCAAACCAATTTAAAAATAAGTAACAGTATGAGCTCTATAACTCTCTTTACATCAGGGTCAACAGACCAACCAAAAGACGTAACCCATTCGTGGGATTATATTAAGAAATGTGCGACCAAAAGCATTGAAGAAATTGGATTGACTAAAGAGGATAGAGTACTAGATGTGTTTCCTGCGAACACTATAGCTCACTACACAATTACCGGTGTTCCTGCGTTTTTAAGCGGGGCACAGTACGTTTCTAGCAACTTTAGTGCATATACCTACCCCGACTTATTTAGACGCTTTAAACCGACGTATATTGCGTTAATACCAAAGCATTTAGAACTGCTATTAAGCTCAAAAGGTTTTAAAGATTTGGATATGAGTTGTGTAAGATACATGGTTACCGGTAGTTCCAAAATAGAACAAAGTTTCATAGATGAGTTTAAAAATAGAGGAGTTAAAACAGTTGCGAACTGGTACGGTATGACTGAAGTTCCTCCACCAATTATGATAGGGTATGATTCACCTGCATTTGATCTTAACACTATAGATCATACAGAGAATCATGTAATGTTTATGCCATTACAAGCTACTGGCACTAACCTTCAACATTGTATTATCAATGGCAAATCAACTGGTGATATTTTTAACATGGACACAAAAGAATACCACGGTAGATTAAAAGAGGCAAATGGACATACTTGGAAAAACAACTTTTAGACTTGCTACAGAAAAAGATAGATCTTTAGTAGAACAGTTTTGTAAATCACAGAACTATTCAAACAATACATCTTTAAAAGCAATGAAATGGGAATGGTGCCTAAGCAATGGTGCATGGACTGTTGCAGTTCACGAAGATAAAATTATTAGTATTGCAGGTATTCATGAGTTGCCTGAAGCAGGATATAACTGTTATAGATGTTTGTTTCGTGGAGCTCAGCTACCAGGATACACACTAGGTACAGGAAGAGATATTTTTAAGACAGGTATACAATTAAGTTACTTGCTAAACCTACAAATAGAATGGGCACCTAAGTCAGCAGACTTGTTTATTAGTACAAATATAAACGACGATGGTGGTAAGAGTCAACGTATGAATAATACTATGATGCCATTACTAGCTAAACGTGGTATTTGGTCTTTAGATCAACAAATAGAATTATATAATGTACCGCAGAACTTATGGCGTATTAATGTTCAACGTTATAAGGAAGAGCGTAACCTCTCGCTAAAGAGCGATAAGAATATTGATCAAAAATTGTAAAAGGTTTCTTTTTAATTACAATTTCTTTCATTCCATTTTTCCAATAGTCTGTGTCTTTACTTGTAGCAGTATAATGAAGTTCTAAGAATTCTTCTACGTGTTTTACTACGTTTAACCATTGCTTGTTATACACACTAGGTTTGTCCACTAGTCTTACTAGCATTTCAATTTGATATTGTATTAGCCATATTGCTTGAGCTTCTAACGGTTCAATAAATCCTGCACTTAATCCTATATTTAAAATGTTACCTTCGTAGGGGTTAGGACAATATTGACTTTCCCATTCAATTACTCTTAACTTATCTAGTTCTAGTTTGTGAGGACAGTTTTCTATAAATTCTGCTTTAGCACTTTCTACTGATTGATGATCTTTGCTAAACACATATCCGTTTCCAATACGATTCTGTAAGTAAATATTCCACATCCACCCGTTACTTAATGCAGTAGTTTCCGTATAGTATTTTAACATCTTATCGTAACTAGGTGCAACTATGGCACAATTATTTTTTAGGTTAGTTTTAATCATTTCTTTTGCAGGAAACAGATCACTAAATCCAGCACAATTAATAATTAAATCTGCATCAAGATCGTCTATGGTATCAAGTGTTTTATTAATAAGTTCTACACCGTTTGGTAGTGCAACCTTATCTCTCAGCATAATACCAAACTTGTTAGCATCAACATGATAAGCATGACGCCACTTCTTAGTAGGCTTTGTATAGTTACGCATCCATTCAATCTGTTCTCTATGTTCAGACTCATCAAAGCAGAAGTGATGCCACCATTCTTTGTTATGCCAATCCTTGTGACATATTGTATATTTTCTTACTGCATCACAATGGTCAAATAGGTCTTGTTCTGTTAGTCCTAGTTCTGTAATAAAGTCGTACATACTAGGTAACGTGCTTTCGCCTACACCTATTATAGGGATATCTTCACTTTGTATTACAGTGATGTTCCAATCGGTTTTCTTTGCAAGATAACTTGCAGTCATCCAACCAGCTGTTCCGCCACCTACTATTGTTATTTTCATAATGCTAATATATCTAAAATTTTAGTTTCGTCTACTCTGGTTAAAAAGTGAGCTCTATCAGTTTTACCTGGATTTTCTGTTCCGTGGTAAGCATTGGTATTTAATATGTAAACTTTGCCAACTTTCATATTATACTTTACTTCTCTGTCTTTTCCAAAACAAAAAACTGCTTCTTCGTTTGTTTCTAAAGGTATGTGTAATTTCTTTACACTACTATCTTTGTGTGTTTTGATTTCTGCACCAGGACCGTGTACTGTAATAATACATTGTTTAAAACTTTCTTCTCCTAGCATTTCAATTAAATTGTTCATATAACCAAAACGATACTTAGACAATATATTACACTTGTCATAAAATTGTGGGTCAAGTGTTTCAGGGAACATATCTGTATTAGCTTGGCTAGGAGGAGGTAATGGTTCGTATCTTTCTTCAGGCCATGCTAGTGTGTATCCGCTAATAGGTCCACAATAGTAACCACAATATCCTAAGTCCATATATTGTTTACTAACTTCAACATTTAATCTATCAGGAAAATTATAGAAATCAAAGTACATATGGTTAAAATTTTTCTTTACATCAGAGTAATATTTCTGTAGTTTATCTACATCAAGATCTAAATTTAATTCTATAGCTCCCCAATGCTCTTCTTCATACAGCATTTTCCAACCAATGTCTTTAGGGTCATAATTTTTAATTATCATAGTATATCCTCTTTGTATTTAAGCAATTCCATTTCCTTATCTTTAGGAATTTTAAAAAACAAATGAACTCTATCTGTTTCGCCTTCGTTATGTGTACCATGTGGTATGCTAGTATTAATAAGAGTCATATGCCCATCAGCAGGTAATACGTATTTTCTATTAGGTTCAAACGTAAAATATGCTTTCTTATTAGTTAGTATAGGAATATGCACCTTTAGATAATCATCAGTATCCTTATGAAAGTTTATTAATGCTCCAGGCGGGTGTACGCTTATACTAAACTGATGTGCAAACGGAAACTTTTCCTGTAACTTCTTTGCTAATCCAAACATACATTTAGTATCTCTATATTCTTGTTTTTCTTCTTTAGTAATATTATAAGGAGGACAAGGTTTAGTTAGATCTTCTAGATTACTTTGTAATGCCCAACCAGTTACCCCTTTGAGTTTATGTCCACCAACTCCTTGTTCTTCATTACCTTCCCATGCCCACATCATATCCTTGTGGTCGTGTTGAAGACTTATAAAGAAGTTTCGTAACTCGTTTATATCTATTCTAGGCTTTAGTACTCTAAGATCCCTGTTCATCTACTATCCTTTTTATTTTTTCTTTCTTCCAATCATCATAACTTTCAACATAATGCTTAAAGTCAATATTTGCTATTGTAGGATTTTCAAACCAAAAGTCTAGCACTTTGTTAAACTCTTCTTGACTCATTGCTTTACCGTCTTTTTCTACTTCGCTTATTGTCATGTGAAATAGATTCGTATGTGTATTTAATGTTTCAATAGGTAGCATCTTACATCTTTGCTTTAGATTGCGTTTTACTCTAGCATAATCTTCGTCAGTATTAAAGTCTCCAGCAATACTACCTATACAAATAATATGTTTTACTTTACCGTATACTGCATTTAAAAGTTTTATTTGATAATCGTCTATGCAACTAGCATTAACAAACACATCATTTTTTAATATTTCATTTACAATATCGTCAAAGTTTTCTTTAAAATCATAACCTGTTTCTCTGCTTAATTGTGTAACATTATAATCAGAGAAATAGTCATGTAACCAATTGAGTATATAACTACCCGAATGTCTAATTCCTTTTCTGCTACCTGTTATGGCTACGTTCATAAAGTTATTTCCTTGTTAAGTATCTTTAATAAGTTTTCATGTGTAGGCTTTGTTTGTATATGTACTCTGCTTTCTTTACTTTTATTAATTGTACCATGTGGAATAGCGGCATTGATTACATAAGCCTTGCCTGGCTTCATGTTATACTCTCTTTCTAAATTTTCTCCGTACAAAAATAAAGCATTTGGATCACTGTCTACTGGTATGTGCAATCGCTGTACGTCTGGTCCGTCAATATGTTTTCCTAACACAACACCAGGTTGATGATGTCTAATACTTGTATCTCTCCATACAGCTTCACCTAGTTGATCATATAATTTCTTAAAGTATCCAAACTTAAATTTTTCCTGTACAGATTTTTCACCTGGATTAATTAGTTCTGGATATAGGTCTTCCCTTCCTGCCCATTTAGGAGTACAAGGAATTTCCTTTTCGCAATACCAACTAATTTCCATTACTAATATCTCTTCTGGTATTTCTAGCTGATCCTTAATATACTTTATTATATGATATCCTTCATCATGTACACCTCTGCCTTCTGCTCCTACAACTCCTGCAAATGCTGTATCTATGTTTTTTAAATGATATTTCTCTTTTAAATATTCTTCTTTACGCCAACTAAAATATAAATTATTGTATTGTTTGTGTACTTGCTCATACCAGCTTTGCAAGAATAAAGAATCAAGGTTCCAATCTAATTCTATTATATCCCAATCCTTGCTATTCAAATATTCTAAACTATATGTCATCTGTCCAAACCTTCCCATATAGATGTATTCTATTTGTACTGCCTTTGTTTTCCACACTATGAGGAATTGTTGTGTTTACTAGATAAGCCCAACCTGGTTCCATATGAAACTCTTCTCCGCCTATGATCCAATTACTATCTTCATTAGTTTGTATAGGTATGTGTACCCTGATCTTATCTGTGCTATCCTGATGCGTAATTAATTTAGTACCCGGAGTATGTATAGTTACTAACCACTTCTTACTACGCATAGATAATTTTTCTACAAGCTCTAGTCCGTAACCAGTAAAACATTTACGAGGATTTAGTTCATCGTTATCGTTATCTTTGTATTCTTCTTTTGCACAACCTTGTTCGAAAGGTTTAGGTCCTGGTTCATCACTGTTCCAACAAAGTGTATAATAGGCCGCATCGTCTGGCAAGTAATGTCCTGTCTTTGCTTCAGGATCACTAATAGGAAACTTCCACACATGATGATTCTCACCTATAACAAACTTCCAATCAGAAAAATCTTGTTCAAGGTTCTTATACCAAGCCTGTATTTTATCTATATCAACTTCAAACAGTTTCTTAACTTTAAAACCTAAGTCAAGTGGTTCATGCTTTTCAATGTACCGTTTGAAATCTTGGGTGCGTTGTTCCATCTGTGTTCCTTATACTTTGTCTTAGATCCATTGCAACATAATCGTGACCATATAATATTAAATCATTAGGTACTAGTTCTCTGAATTTTTTAAACTTGTTTTCTAATACTTCTGGTTCTAAATTCCAATGAAGCATTTCGCTTGACCAAATGTTTGTAGTCCATAACACTTTGTTACCTTGGTGTGCATTAATTAAATGAAATAGTTCTTCTGGTTTATTTACAATATCAATCTTATAGTAAGCATGATCTAGTTCTACATATCTATCCCATAGCTTTTTAAATGCTTCTCTACCACCATGTTCTTCAACTTCTTGTAACCAAAACGACTCGTAATTGCCCCTATACGTTGAACTGAAGTTATAGTTTAGGTCGTGTTCCAGTAGCCATAGGTGTAAATCGTAACCATTCCATGTCTCTATTAGGTCTCTTTTATACAGTAAACTAGCGTCACACCAATCAAAGTAATGTACCTTAGTACCAGGGTGTTCCATTGTACGATCATGAAACCTATTTGCGTTTAATATTGCAAGTGGTTTAAATCCTGCGGCCGCACTAAACAAATGTTCAATAGGTTGTGTTGTACGTATTCCTTCGCTTGAAAGTGTTTCTGTGTTAAAAGCATAAACACGATTCTTTTCTATCTTCTCTTGGTAGTCTAATTTACGTAACCAAGCCTTTTGGCTTTGATTTAATTGATCTACTTCCCAATGGTCTTTCTGTATCCAACTCTTTGATAACACATTTGACTTGTTATACGGATATAAGAATATTTTACAAGCTCTCATATCGCTAGTTAAGTTGTCTATTCTTATGCCTTCTCTTAAGGCTATATCAATCCAGTTAGACCCATCTGAAGTTATTTCCCATTGTTTTTGTGATTCAGCAAAGTCAATCCAGGCTGGTGTATAGTCAGCATGAACAGTTTCTTCACTTAACTTAAAGTTTTGTAACTTGGGCTTTCTATCTTTATAAACACCAATCTCGTCAAACTCTGGCTTACCTAGTTCTACCCATTTGTCTACGTTTACGAATAGATACTGTCTATGTAATCCTGGATACGCACCTTGCGTAAGATAATGTTGTTTTGTCTTATCCATGATATGTCCAACAACAAAAAAATTAGGATTATCTTTTGCGTAATTTAAACTTTGATCTAAAAGGCTTGGACCTCTAGTTAATAGTAATCCTTGTGCGGCAATCATACAATACTTTTTATCTTCTTTGATTGCATTTTCTAAAATAGTTTTAATACTACTACTAGATCCTACGTACTTACAATACCCCATCTTAATCATACGATTAATATAAAAGTATGTCATATCAAAACAACGTTTTTGTACAAACTTATCTGGAATGTCTCGTGAAATATCAAGTATGCCAATGGCTACTTCGTTACCCACATTGAGGGTATCATAGTATCTGTCTACTGAAACTGAATTCCAATCTTTCATATTAACCCCTATTGGTGAAATAACTTTGTCTTAACACATAAAAGAAATCTCTAATACGTCTTCCTAATTCATAATGTATAATCATATGTATACGTGGCTTATCACTTCTATTCCACACACTATGAACGTTACTAATATCCATTAAGAAAGCACTACCTTCATCTTCAAAAGGAACTTTACCGTGATCTTTAAAAACAAAATCACAACCTTCTGGATTATTTAAACTAATATTGCAAACACTTAAACGTTTTTCTGAATCAGCTCTATCTTGATGTGGTAATATGTATCCACCTGGTTCAAGCAACATGAAACGTACACGGTTTAGATACTCTGCTGGCCATACCTCTGTTAAAAACTTTTTAGTTTCAGGACATTTATCAGCTACCCAGGTCCAATCTAACTGTTTGATAGAGTCTTGTCTATCTCCATAGCTGTCAAGGCTTTGTGTATCTTCATTTAGTCCGTGTAGTGTTAGACTACGCCACCCTTTTCCGTATTCTTCTCTATGTTCATGAAAAGAATCTAGTAAGGTTTCTGCTTCAGAATACATACCCTTCCAAGGTTGGTTATCTAAAGCACTTAGCCGAAAATAAGGCCACCCACTTTCTGTTACAATCCACTTTGGATCAAACTGTTCTGGATATTTTTGAGACTGTATTATACCGTTTATATCATGAAATTGGTGTAGTTCCTGCATACATATATTTATTGCCAGGAACCTGTTAACTGCTCTGTTTATGACGTTAAATACAATATGCCATTCTTGAAATTAAAAGACATAGATACGGTAACAGTAGACTTTACAAGCCATTGTAATGCGATGTGCGGAAACTGTGCAAGAAACATAGGTGGAGTACAAGTTAATCCTAGTATGCCTCTCGAACATATGAACCCTGCTACTTGGAAGAACCTGTTTACTGAAAAAGTATTGGAAAACATTAACAAAATTATATTCAATGGATCTTATGGAGACCCACTACGCAATCCCTATGTGTTTGAGTGTTTAAATTATTTAAAACAATACAATAAACCAGAGATACATATACATACCAATGGTGGAATGAATGGACCTAAGTTTTTTATGGAACTTGCGGAGTGTTTAAGAGACTTTCCTTTTCCAACCCATGTAGTTTTTAGCATAGACGGTCTGGAGGATACTAACCATCTATATAGAAGAAACGTTCGGTGGCATAAAGTTATGGAAAATGCAAAAAGTTTTATAGACGCAGGTGGACTTGCACGTTGGCGTATGATAGTATTTGAACATAATGCACATCAGCTTGAAGAAGCAGAACAGTTAAGTAAGGATATGGGCTTTGGTAGGTTTGATATTAATGGTGGCTATACTTTTAGTGCAATAGATAGTGTGGTAGGTGAAGCTATAGAAAAATTTAAGGCAAGTAAAAAAGACGATGCACGTACGGTTAAATATAACAAAGAACATTTAGATAACGTAGATCGTGTAAAAGGATTATTAAAAGCAGGATTTGACAAGGGACATATTACTTGTAAGTGGCAAAAGAAAAAGAAGATACAAATTAGTCATGTAGGAGAAGTATTTCCTTGTTGTTATTTAGAAGCTGAAAGATATCCCAAAGATGCTGATAGCATATACTCAAAAGATGTAACAAATATGAACTGGCTTAATATTAATAACAATTCTTTAGAACATATATTAGATAGTGATGTTTTAACAACTCCTAGTGAAAACAGATTTAAAATATGTGAGGTAACCTGCGGTGAAGTGTAAGTATTTAGAACACCAAGTTTGTACAAGGTCAGACGGTCAGTATCGTTTGTGTTGTATTAGTTTTGAAAAAGATAACAAGGAAAATGTGCATACTCATAGTCCACAACAATGGCACGACAGTGAGTTTCATAAAGGTGTACGTGAACAAATGGATCGCGGAGAATGGCCTGATGCTTGTATCAAATGTAAAGACTCTGAGGAAAAGGGTTTAGATAGTATGCGTACTAAGGTGATGGAAGATGGTACTAGATATGTTAGAAATCATTTTGGTCCTGGACTATCCCACTTTGATCTAAGATTTGGTAATAGTTGTAACCTTAAATGTATTAGTTGTTTTCATTTATCCAGTAGTAGTCTTGCACAAGAGGCTATTGAGATGGATAAGGCAGGAGTAGAACCTTTACACTTACCTTTGTTAGCCCAGCCTAATTTTAATTGGGTCAATGATCATACATTAAAACACTTTGAAAACTTACCAGATATGAAAGAAGTATACCTAACTGGTGGTGAACCTATGATGGTGAAACATTTAGCTGGATTCTTAGACAGGCTAGATCCTAGTGTATGTGTAAGGTTTAACACTAACGGAACTGTATGGAATCCTAAAGTATCAAAGATATTAAGAAAGTTTCGCACAGTAATTATGAGTATGAGTATAG
>Ga0257110_1000315_pt1 | contig 24847 bp, 55 predicted proteins | sample LP_taG_7_FD_190184 | JGI IMG/M metagenome (GOLD analysis project Ga0257110, IMG submission 190184) | Marine microbial communities from Northeast Subartic Pacific Ocean, Canada - LP_J_2015_P26_10m | ecosystem: Environmental > Aquatic > Marine > Oceanic | place: Canada: Northeast Subartic Pacific...
CAATATTTTAAATGTTGGAAACCTAAGACTGATACCTCCCTGCTGATTCTTAGTCTCTTCAAAATACTGTACTGTTATAATCTTACCTAAGATAGCATCAGGATTTTTATAAAAGTCTTGTCTTTGCTCTATACTAAATCCACTACCGACTCTGACAAGGTGATCTTTATGCTTAATATAAACACAGGATAACATTTCTTCTTCACATTCTTTACCATTTAATGTAAGAGGAAACATACCTGCTTCAGTATCTAATACCTCATACTCAGCATCATGGAAAGTTTTTACTTTAAGTAAATCTTTACTACGCTTACCTTTATATTCAACATTCTTGCGGAGCATAACTCCTTCCCAACCATCATCATCTGCTTTAGATACCCACTGTTGGAAATGGTCGTCATCATTTACTATCTCCATTTCTAATACAGATAGGCAGGGACACTCGTTGTCCTCCATTGTAAACAATAGTTCTTTATATCTTTGATAAAGATTATCATTACTTTTCTTTGCCTTAAACTCATCTTGAGTCATCATGTCAAAGATTTTATAAGAAGGATTCTCAATAGTATGATCTTTCTTACGAAGTTGCTTCATAATACCTTGAAAGTCTTCGTTACCATCTTCATCAATTAAACAGAGTTCTCCATCCAACACAACATCAGATAAACCAAGACTTGTAATCCCATCGGCAACAACACCCAAGGTAGTAAATTCTTTGCCTGTTCGGGAGTAGAAAGTAATATTGCCAAAATGATCGACAATAGCCAAACATCTAACCCCATCAAGTTTACGAGATACAAACCACTCATCTTCCCACTCCACTAATTTAGGCTGATATTTTTCTGCTAGAGCGACACTGAACTCTGGAATAAAATCAGGTATAACTTTATTGATAAGTTTTACACCAACCTTAGTTTTGAGGTCTTTGTCTAAGATACAATGTACAAGTTCTTCTTGTTCAGGGAATTTATTAATATAAGTATTAACAATTCTGATAGCATCATGTCCTGTATATCTACCTAATTTTAAATCACTAAACAGTTGACACAAACCATATCCCGGTTCACAATCTCCGAAGAATAATTCTGGATGCTTCTTAACTTGGCTACTGGTCAAACCATACATAAGATAGTCATTGTGCGCTAGATTCAATACGTTTCTAGCATGTAGCTGAAATCCGTTATCTTCTTCTTTACCTGCTTTACAATACTTGGCAATGATTTCCTGCTTGGCTGTAGTACTGCTGTTGTTACGCAGTTCAACAATCATAGCTATCGCGTGTAATGTAGCAGTTCTGCATCCTTGTGGGAATTTATTATCCATTTGTATATCCTGTGTTCTGTAATTACTGTTTCCTACAGTATACATCATCGTCATTATGGTGTCAAGTCTTTAGATTTGATCTGTATATATTTTTAAATTTTTCCATTTTAGATTTCAACTCTAACCATTCATTCTGATCTGTAAAAACTTTATTTAATTTATTAGTTAGTTTGCCACCAGCAAGACCAAAGTATGCCGGTATTAAAGAATGCAATATAAGTAATAAACCATAGTAGATACAATTAACACCATAACTTGAGGCAAACCTAAAGTGTTCCCAATATGTCATGTCATTATCTTCCAAATGTTTAATTGTTTTTTTGAACATTGAGGTGTACCTTTCCAAGTTATAATGCTGCTGCAACATTATATTTATACACCTTATGTTTCTATAAACTTAATATACCTCCAAGTAATTGTGTGATGTAAATGAAAATTCTCAGAAAATATATATATGTTCATAGATTGAAAAGCGGCAGAATCTTTTCTTATCTCTGGTTCGATAACTTCAATTTCAATATGTGTAAACATAAATGTAGTATGAAAATATGTTACAGTCTTTGGTCTGCCATCTATTAAAAATCTAAGTATCTGATTGTGCCGAAATAATTCGACACTGTTTAAGATTAATAATAACGATAATAGGATTACTTTAGTTTTCATAAGTGGAGGCGAGGGGAGTCGAACCCCTGTCCAGTGTAAATTCCACATAAACTTCTACATCGTTATTCTGTTGTTATTAATACTACAGACAAAACTATCAGTCTTTCCTGCGTCAAAGTGATTACACTTATCGACCTTCTTAATTCAGGTAGGACAACCCTATCCGATTATCGGAGTCAGCATAATTGGGTAAAAAGGTTTATACAACCCCTCTCACCTAAGCGGAGAGTGCTAATACAGAAGTATCGGCAATTAAAAACATAATCTCTTTTTATACTAGCCAAGAGATCAACTAGTCGATGCGATCTATATTTCTATCTACCTGTCGAAGCCTTTACGCCCCCAATGATTAGTTGTGCTAGTAATACACCAGCAGTTATTTCAAGTATATTAAATAAATTCATATAACCCTTTCTTCTGGTGCTTGATCGAAAAATTCTATATTTTGTCTAATTATAACAGGTGCTAGAGATTTTTCAAGTTTTTGTATTTGATAACTTTGTACAAAATTTGTTGCTATACTAGCCATAAGTAATAACCACAATATGTAAGTTGCAGGATGTATTCTGTCCATTGTACTTTACTGCGTTTGAGATTAGTATGTTATAAAAATAGCGGCAGTCAATGAGGAACACAACAAACAACAACACTTGGAGTGAAAGACTGCCGCTATTTAATTAGCTTACCTACTTAGTTCTACTTCTAGATTTCTTTTTTACGACAGATACTCCGTATCTTGTCTCTCCATATCTGCCTGTGGATCGCACAACATTGTATCCTTGAGATTTTAATGTAGAACGAATATCACTAATAGTAGCACGAAGATTACCTACTTCAAACATAGAGTATGCACTATCTTGACTTAGTGTTTTGCCTTTTGTCAAATAGTTAATAACACGATCTTGTTTAGTCATTATTTATTGTCCTTGAAAAAAGATGGCATCTTATCTCATAAATGAACTACCGCCATCAGTAAGTAGTTCAATTAACTTTATTATAGTAGCTGGTTAGTATGATTTGTCAATTAATTATTTCCAATCAGGAAAACAATATTTTAATTAGTTATACCGCACTGAATGTTTTGTTTTTATTAAGTTGTTTTGATTGCATTTTAGCAAGCCTGTGTTTTGTTCTCCAAAGCCCAGTTAGTTTGCTATGTTCATCCTTCCCCATCCATATATGGCAGAAGCCTCCTTCTTTTGCTCCATAGGCTATTATGCCGTTCTTATCAAGACCTAGCACCGTAAACTTACCTCTACATCCCATAGGAATAAACTCGCCGTCTACAACAGAGTATGGGCCTCCAGTAGCTTTAATTCTATCACCCTTCTGTAATTCTCTCCAATCAAATTTTCTAATCATCTTAGTTGTTTTCCGTTCTTTACTCTGAACAGCAAACATAAAAGGATGTTGGCACTCTGAACACATATATGCTCTTGGGCCACACTGATGTCCACACTTCTCGCAAGTCTTTTTTCCTTTTGGCATAATCAGTCTCCTGTGAAAGATTGTTTTTACTAGTATAACATACTTATCGTCATATGTCAAGATCGAATTTAGTTTATTTCGGTATTTGGTGTATGATATGTGGAGATAAAATTATGTATAAAATATTAGCATTATTATTATTGTCTTATTTTTCTTTGTTCTCTGTTGTTTCTGCTGGAACTATAGACCCAAGTAATTCTGACAAACAATATCTAGAATATGGTGCAAAGCACGAGTGTGTTTTACCCATCATGGGTGTCTTAGGAGATGAATTAAATTCTGTCTTTCGAGGTTCTTGCGTTATTATAAATGAAAATTATGTATTAACTGCTGCCCATGTTGTATCTAATTCTATTAATCAGTTTGTAATATATAAAGGAAAAACATATCCTGCCGCAATATCAGCAATACACGCTTTATATGACCCCAAAACATTTGGCAAACATGATATAGCATTAGTTAGACTACAAAGACCAATAAAATTAGATTTTTATCCACAATTATATGAAGAACAAGACGAAAATAAAAAAATATGCAGCATATCTGGTTTTGGATATTATGGAGATTTTAAAAAAGGTTATGGGTCTAAAAACTTCGACAATAAAAGACGAGCAGGTTCAAATGTAATTAATAGAATAAGAGATAATATCTTAATATGCTCCATAGTTGATTCTCCAGTAACATCTCTTGAGTTTTTAATATGTTGTGGAGATAGCGGAGGAGGTCTATTCATTGACAATAAACTAGCAGGAATAAATTCATGCGTTTTTTCCGAGGACGGTAAAGCTGACTCTGATTATGGCGACTATAGTGGTCATACCAGAATAAGCGATTACCATTTATGGATAAAAAGCACGATGGTTATAATAGAAAAAGTTTTTGTTAAATCTGATTAGTCTTTTGTTCACCATAAATTATATTTAAAGACTTACCTTTATATTGACAAAAATAACTTGCGCATATTTTACGCTTAATTAACATCTCTCGCTTATCTTCTTCTTCGCAATATATATTGATTCTATATTTATTAGAATAAACATTTATAACTTTTGTGGCAAAATGATTTTGTGGTTTTGCTACTTGTTTATATAGCAAATTCTCGATTGTAATTTCATTATCGTTGTCATTCATTTTATAACTCCTTTTAAAAAAACTCAATTTATTTATATTTGATCAATTCCAATTTTAAGTGTTATTTGTAGATTTTTTCCATTCCTTTCTAGATTCCTGATGCTTTGCAATAAATTTCCAAAAATCATTTTCTTTATTATCATTACTGGAGTAAACATCATCTTGCATTTTTTCTGGATATAAAGAAGGCATGGGTATTTTTTTTACCTCATTAGGTCTTGGGGTTTCTGGATCAAGAGGTATTTTTTCTGGTTCTTTCATTTCTCTCTCCTATTTAGAGGCTAACATATATAAACCTATGTTAGAAAAAGCATAACCCAAGTAAGCAATCGACATACCTGTATTACCTCGGTATATTTGTTCCAAACTTACATAAAAGTATATACACCCTGTAAGGGCTATTAACCAACCACTCATAAGACTAATATCCCTTCATTATATTTGGCTATTGCTTTATCTTTCATCTTTAATTCCATATCTAAATCAAAGTCTAGGCCATAAGTATTAAAAGATTTAGAGGCATAATCTGCATGTTTACGAGGATTAGGATGGTCTGGTATATTCTCACTATAGTGAAATAAAGGACGGTATTCACCCCACGCCATATAACAATCTTCTAAGGCATCTTGTTCTGACAATCCATCTGGATGGCAAGCATGATGTAAATAGTCAAATGTTATAGGGATGTTGGTTTTCGGATGAAAGTCTTTTATCAACTGCTTAACAGACCAGCAATTAAGTTTATCGTCATTTTCAATAACAATACGATTACGACAATTATCGTCAAGTCTATAGAAATTCTGCATAAACCTTTCCACAATCTCATCGTTACTTCCTTGTCGATTGTTGATATGTAAATTCATAGGCGAATTATAATCAGCAGGACAACCTATCCTGTCAAGGAAACTACTATAAAAATTTAGTTCTGTAACGGTTCTACTAACGGCATCGGTATTGTTAGATGCTAACACATTATACTCACTAGGATGACAACTAATGCGAACATTCGTTTGTTGTATTGTGTAAGCTATTTCATCGAATGAGGCATCAATCTCGTCGTAATTAGGCAGTTCATCCCATTCTATATTTGCTGCCGTATAGGTCATTAAAGGGAAAAGATCGCTACTGATGCGATAACACAAATTGTTATTTGAACAATACTGTATCGTTGCATTGGTAACAATCATATTGTTAAGTATACGTTCTCCTAATATAGTTAGTGCTTCATCCCTATCTAATTGATTAAATCTTTTAAATGTCATAGTCTTGAACCGTAAAGGTTGTTCAAGTTCTTGTAGGTCGATAGATATACAGCATAAGCCGAAACGCATAATTAAACTCCTTGATAAGATTATACATCGACCGAACAAGCCTGTCAACCTTAATAGAAATTATACCGATTATGTTTAGATTAGTTGTTGGCTTTCATGCCATTTTATAAACTTGTACATATCTCCTAATTTTTTATATTCAAGTTCATATCGACTTTGATCGTAGGTAAAATTATTAGTCTTATGTCCTGCTTCTTTTAACGTGGCTATTTGAAAGAATTTAGTTTTAGATGCTATTCCGCATATCCAAGCAACCGCAAAGTCGTTTTGTACTCTACTAAATATATAATAATCAGCATCTCTATTTTTTTGTTCCTCGTAAAGAGTTGCACTATAAAAATCTAATGGTTTGCTATTACATCCTTGTGCCTTGGAATCTATTGTATTAGAATCTAATATAAAATCTACTAGATAATCTTCACTATACTGTATCTGAGGAAAGGTGTGATGAATACATGCTTCAGCTAAATATCCTGTCATTCTTTGTCTTTCTTTATTTGTACGATGAGTACCAGAATGACCAAAACGATTAAAATATTCTTCATCTCGTTTTTTTGCTTCTGTTAATATTTCTGGAGTTATAATAACTTCAATCATTAATTCATCCACCCTAATGCTTCAGATATAATAGGAAATCTTGTCATAAAAATATATTTACAACTTAATGCTATGTCTTGATGTTCTTTTTGGGTTCCGTTTTCGCTTCGCAATTCTATATAATGAATCCAGTTACGGAGGCTACCACTCATATATAATCTTGTAGGAGTAGCCAGAGGCAATACAAACCTAGCACACTCTTTTGCTATTCCGTCTTTAATCATTTCATCATATAGTCCTTTTGCTCTAGCAAAATGCTCTCTTATTTGTCTATTCCATTTAAATACTATTTCCTGATCTACATTATCAATACTATTTTGTCTGTTTTTATTGTCCTGACTCCTTAAACTGAACATAGGTATCTCTTCTGCCAAATGTGTTGTATCAGCATATCTTTGACTAAATTCTTGAAAGGTAAAACTTCTATGTCTTAATATCTGTGCTGCTATACCTCTATTGGTATTAATCTCAACAGTCATAAATGCCATCTCAAAGATAGACCAGTGCTTATGCTTAATACAATAACTTAGTAATCCTGATATATTATCACTACCTTGGTTGTTTGGGTTAGACACTCTAGCACAGTACGCTATGTTTTTTTCTGCATCTGGAGTAATACTTACAACTTTAATATTGTCGTTCATTTCTTATCTCTGTCTTTAAAATCATAAAAATAAACTTCTTCATCTGATTCAGAAACCCATCTACTGCCGGTATGCTCACAACTGTATTCTTTGTCAAACACAATCCAGTCAGGTTTTTTATCAAATGTTTTACTAATAAAACTGCCTCCATCCATCCACAAAACTCTATTATTAGGTTGCATAAAATATTGTCCACCTTCACCCTCAAAGAAATGACCGCACTTATGACCAGCTGCCATTTCTCCATAACCAGATTTATACTGAGGGCCAAAACACCAATCTATTGTAAATAAATATTTGCATTTATGCATAGTGTGATCTTTTAGCATCACATTTGCTGCCCTGTTTTTTGTATACTCATTTATATTGTAAGAAGCATAGTAACTCATACTATCCCACAATTGTATCCAATCTAAATTATAATCAGTACCCCCGTCTGAATCTGCTCTTAAATAGTGGATAGGCACTCTAGCGTGTTGGCTACCATATTCTGTCATAATTGAAAACATAGCACATCTTTGAGGTATGCTAGTGAAAGAGAATACCTCTATAGGTATTCTTTCATTCTCTATATTGGGACTTTTATTATGTAGAAATCCCGTATCTAAGAAACACCAGAATGGAGATATGTCCACGTTTAAATAATTGCTCATTTACTTTATCCTTTGTTCCACCACTTCACTAGTTTGTCCCATACTGGCCTAAAGAAAAATAGAACAATATAAGCAACAACAGCCTCTATAGCTTTACTTAAAATAGTGGTAATAGTTATTGATTGTTTTTTAATTGGCTTATCATCACCAAGATGATCTTTCATAATCTATTTCTTTCTGTAGTTTTTCTTGTCTATATCTTTCTTGATGTTCTAAATGTTTGTTGTCTGTTATGTCATTATAAATATTCATAGCTATTTTACTCAAGCTATTAGTAGTTCCATTTCTTTCAGGATTTTCTAATAACTTCCACTCATAATTATAAGGATTGGCTTCGTCGCCAGATTTCTCTCTATCAACTTTATATCCTTTGTCCTTAGCCCATCGTTTTATATTAGTCCAATTCATTTCTTATAACTCCTAGTTTCAGGATCGTACTCAGGTATATCCTTATCGTATCTTTTCCATGCCTCCATGTGTTTAACAGAAGTCATTTGTTTTTCTTGTTTCATCTGTCGGAACATTTGATGTTCTATCAATTTATACAGGTCATCAATGTGTCCTCTAATCTCGTTGCAATTACCTATACCATCAAGAACTTGTGAGATGTGTTGTCTTACTTCTGGTTGAAAACAAGCATACTTTAAAGGTAGCTTGTCTTTCTTGCTCATTTGCTTGTATTCTTCAGACATTCTTTAATCTTGGATATATTTCTAATACATTTTCTAATGCCGAAATAAGTTGGAAAAGATATACACTTTGAGTATTGTTAATATCGTCTATTTGATCTAAGTCTTCAAGCATATATTTAATTATATGTTCGTAACCATGCAAAACAACAAAAGATTTAATATCTTCTTTGGATTCAAGGTATACTATCTCTTTTTTATTTTTTATTTTTTGTTCTTGTTCTACTACCATAAAACTTTTATTACATTCCTTTCATTACAGTATAACACAAAAATATTTTTATGTCAAGTTGGAGGAACAATGACTATTTAATTAGACTCTGTAGCTTGTGGTTTAGAAAACAATTTCTGAAGTGATTCTAGTTTTGATGTATTGCTTTCTAACATATCCATATAATTATCGAGTACTTCAACTATATCTGGATGTTCGCCTATCCCCACAGATTTATTAATATATAATTCTAATACTGCCACCGACTCATCTATCTTTGCTTTATATTTAGATTCCAAAGCCTTATAGAATAAATTATCCATTTATAATTTCTCCGCTTATAATATATGTGAAAGTAAACTCTTGTTGACCCTTGGGTATTTCTATAGTATCCTTAGAATCTTCTTTGTCAATTGATTTATCGTTCATAATGTAGTCCTTTATTCGTCAAATAAATATGCATCTATTTCTTTTGTTGTTTCCTTGGGAGTAATAATAGGAGTATAAATAATAGTTTCTTTATTATTGGTAGAAAATATTGAAACAATTATACATACTGATCCAACGAGAAAGAGTAATGATAATACTGTGAGTATCACGCATCCTGAAGTTTCCATGATTATCTCACGTATAAAGGCTGATAATACCACTGTAATTGTGGCTGATAAGTAATTTGTCTTTCTTTTCTTAGAAACCAACAACGTCTTTCTGTTACTACTGGAACATTATAATAATAAGGAACCCATCCATAAACCACAGTCGGTGCTGGTAGCACATACGTAACAGCAGGAACAGGGGTTGTTACTATCATTGGTGGTGCTGGTACGCTCGCTACCCACTCACCAGTATAGCCTATTGAACCCCATAGTGCAACTGTTAAAAATAAAAACGTCCTCATGACATTATCCTTCTTGTTAAATTTTTTAATCTTATTCATTTTCCATGTCTTCCATGTCTCTCATCTCATCTCTGAGCCTGAAAGCCCTATCAGTATCTCGGCTATTTAGCGTCCCTTCCTTTAGATATTTTTCTATATCCTCACCACTCATTGGAATCCTAGCTTCATCTTCATAATAATACTCCCAAGGTTTCCATCTAATTCTAACATGGTCTATCTTAGTTTTTGTATTACCACTTTTATCTGTGTAGGAAAACTTAACCCAATACCATTCTTCTGCTGCCATCGCTTCTTCAATAATTCGCACATTACGGTATTCGCCCATTACTCCGAATACTTTTAATCTACCTCGACCATAAAGAAATTTCAGAACACCTTCGTCTTCAAAATCAATCGGGTAAAATGTATTGTAAAAAGAATTTTGAACAATAGGATATTTCCATCCTACCCATTCCGCATTAACAATAAATCCAATAGATATTCCTACAAATAATAATAAAAACTGATAAAACAAAGTCCTGCAAACGGTTATAAGTATCATAATAAAACCTGTGGTGCAATAAGGTATGAATGAGCATGATGCTTTTATTTACACCTATCTGTCATATCTGTTAAAATAATGGTGTGCAGCTACTTCTATAGCTATTAATAGCACTACAAATATAAAAAACTCTATCATTTATTCAGCTTATTAATAACACTCATTATTCTTCTTGCTAACGCCGCTTGTCCGACAATTCTGCCGTCATCATAATCATTATAATAACCAGAAGTAGATTCATGTTTAAATTGTTTTTGAATTTTATCGTTACACAATCTGACAATTTCTTCTATTTTAGTATGTAATGATGGGTCATTCATTTTATATTTACTTTTAAATCTACAACTAAGTAAGCATTAAAAATTGTTCCAATATTTATCTGTAAATTGATCGGAGTATTTGCTTTTTAATAATTGTGCTACATGACCAGCGGTATGTTGTACAGTATTGCCTCCCCAGAAATACTTATTAATTAATTCAATAATTCTTTCAGAAGTTTCGCTTCTTTCAAAAAGATAAGCAATTCTTGGTTGATATTCAGCTAAAATATATGAATGAACATCCATATAAAAACATTGTTCTAATGCTCGCATTTTTGCTAAATGTAATTTCTTTTTATTTCTCACGGATTTATCCTTAGCATAGCAATAATTTTATTTGCTGTTTTCTGAATATCATAACTATTGTTTTTAGAATCTGTTAGAATCTTATTTACGGTTTCTTTATTATGTTTTGAAGTAACTTTTTCAAACATTTTTGATCCATAATTTTCTGTAACAAAATTTAAAACTTCATTATTAAAATCAATTACTTCTGTCATATCGACTCCTTATTAGTAATAACACACTCGCCCAATAAACCAATAGCGGTTTCCAAAAAAACATCTGTAGTTGCCAAATCCGTATTGTCAATATCGTTTATCTGATTTTCGTAATCAATAATAAATTGTTCGACTCTCTGACGCAGTTCATCCTGCATTATTACTCCTTTAATAACTATGAACAGTCCAAGTAGTTTCAGTAATAAATTCCATCTCTAATGTCTTAGCAAGTTCTTTACCCAGTTTTGTCATTTTTGTTTCAAACAAATCGTAAGAATCAAACATGATATACAAAACATCAGTACTTATATCATAACCAGTTTCTCTGTTGTTGTCAAATATTCTTATATTCCACTCTGGCAAATCATCAGCATCAATACCTGTATGTTCGCAAAATGTTCTGATCATAATAGCATTACGTTCACGATCATTTTCATAACCAGATGAGTATTCGCCTTGCTCCATACTAAGTTCAGCAATAAATGTGTCAATGAATCCATCTCTGCTTTTAATCATATTGGTAGCAGCGTCTTTATCTATATAATTATTATGTGAAAAGATGTTTGCAATTAATTCTCTACAGGCTTTCTTTTTAATTGCATTCCTACGAAGAAAGTCTACCATCTCAACAGCTACAGCACTTTCTGTATAAATATCACTTCCCATTATTGATCCTCTTCTTTAGCAAATCTATAGTACAATCTTTCTACTTCTTTTAAATTATAAGAATATGGAGCAACATTGTCTCCATTCTTATTGTTCCATCTCATGTCTTCATGCAAAGAATCAAGAGCATCAAGAACAATATCCATATCATTATCTGCAATAAGATATCTCATTCATTCTCTTCCAATCTAGTCAATACCAATCTATCTTGATCGGCACTATCTTTTATAATCCAAGTATCACAAACAAACTCATCGTCTGTTTCCATATTGTGAACAACGATATGATTATTCCATCTAAAGTCTGGATTGTCTCGTTGATCTTTAAGATATTCGTATAATTCATTCCATCTCATATCTGTCCTCCTGTTGCCATTATACATTAATTATCGTCAATGTCAAGAAAATTCTTTAGGCTCATTGAGAGATTACTTAATATATGCAGGTTGTCTATATACATAATTGGTTGTACTCAAAAGAGGAGTCCAATAATATTCGCTTTCAAAAAAGTAATGAGTAACTTGAGAGTGTCTAGTGGCTTGCTTATCCTTTATTTCAGAACCACCATGTAATAAATTAGATGCCCATATAATAGCATATCCTTTTGGCATAATCCCATAAATTTTATTATAATCTTTTGTGTCTATAATTTTTTGTAGCATAATTTCATATAAAGAATAATCGTCTGCGCCATTTTTTAAACCTAAATTTTGCATATTTAATTCTGGTTCTTTGTGAGAGCCGGGATAATAAAATAAAGGGCCATTAATATCTGTTATATCTTCAAGAGCAATCCATACCCCACACATATTACCAGAAGGATAACTATTAAAATGAATAGTATCCGAATGTGTACGTTGTTGAGTTCCTTTATTGAAATTCAAAGTTTGAAAAGGCAAAGGTTCTTTATTATATAATTCTTTAATTTTTTTGAATATATTATCATGTAAAGCTAATTGTTTTACATACTGATTCGTATGCCAAGCATCTTGTATTCTTGAATTATTTTTACAGTCAATTGTTTCTATTACAGAATTTATTAACTTAAAATCAATATTTGTATTAAATATTAAATATCCATTTTCTTTATAAAAATCTTTGTCTGTCATTAATTAAGGCCCAACATTAATCCATATTAAACTTTGTACTACAATAATACTAATTAGTGCTAATACAAGAAATAAAAAAATTTTTATGTTATCTGTATTCATTATTTCTACTGCCTTTAGATAAAAATATGGGTTTGAAGTTATCTCCCCCTTTAAAATTATCTGATATATCTTTTACAACAATACCACATTCCATATTTGCTCTGAGCATATCCAACATCTACTACAGACATACCGCTATTACTATAGCAACAATTTTTATATGCAGCATCCTGCGTCCAACCACTACCACAACCCTCATAAGAATTATGGTGTCCACCATAATGGGAAACACAATTTCTTGATGCCATTGTATTCGCCACTCCTTGTGCAGAAGTATTATCTACTGAACTATATGTAGTATTAGTATACTTCTTATAGTATTTTCTGCGTTTAGCTTCACAAACACTGCTAATCATGACCAGAACAATCAAACAAACAATAATCTTTTTCATATATTCCTCCTTGAATAAAAATATGGGGATTGATGCTATCGCACCCCTTTAAAATTACTTACAGTCGCAAGAGTTTCCGTTGCAAATTGTTCTGCTGAAACTTCTTGAGCGAAGAACCTTGTTACAACTATCCGTGACAGTCCAGTTTCTTGAGTATGTGCTGCCTGTTTTATTAGAAGCACATTCTGTAGAACGAGTAAAATATCTCCTGCCAAACAAGCCTCTCCGAACTCTACAGTCGCATGTGCTACAGTCACAATCTGCCGATACTGTTGGTTGAGATTCAGATACTACTGGTGCTTCACCAGCAAAAGCAGTAACAACAAAACTCGATAAAATAAGTGCTAAAAATAGTTTCATATTTTCTCCATAAAATTAACTAACTAACATGCTATCGTAAAAACGTATTACGATTTAAAGCAATCTTTAAAAAACTTGGTAATACTTTTGATTTTATATATAATATATGCAATTATAGGGCCACCGAATAATAACAAGTCCAGTAAATCAAAATGAGAATGACAACAAGGGCATAAACCTAAAAAATGTAATAAATTATTCCACATTAATCAAGCCTTCCACTCATTTCTGTCCATATCATAAGGTCTGCTTGAGCCAGTGTCAAGCCGGGATAATGTGTCTCCATCAAATACTTGCACAGCCCTGCATACTTGGCATACTTTTCTGGAGTTTGTGGAGTATTTTTAGGAGCATCTTTGATATCACACTTAACTCTCATCCAGTTTAGAATATGAGTATCTAGAACAATCTCATCACAAAATTCTCTAGTATGTAACAAGAAAAATCGTGCGGTCTTCGGCCCAACACCATGAATATCCATAAGGTCATCTCTGGTGCAAGTTCTCAGGTCTACCTTAGCAGAGAAAAATAAAGCCTTGCGTATCCTATCATACTGACCTGTTTTATGTGCGGTTAAATAATTATGTAATTCTTTTAATTTAAGACTACGAATAAATTCAAAAGGAGTTCTATTTCCTCTGTTTTTTAATAGCTTCGTAACTAATCTGGCAGTAGTATCGCTGTTCTTTCCTGCAACAAGAATACAAAATATCCAAAATGATTGTAGTTCAACGTCTGTGCGATTGTAATTAGTAATATCTTTAGGATCAATTAGAGTTTCTGTAGTAGTCATTATTCAATCCTTGTTGTTAAGGTGATACAAGCATTATATCGTAGTATCGTCTTATGTCAACAGTAAACTTGAGATATTATTTGCTACTACGAGGATGACCTTTTGGCAATAAATCGTTGTCTTGCTTATACGCAGAATTTGACGGTCTACCTGTTCTGAGTAGTGTCAAAAAAGCATTTACCCTTGCTATTGCCCAACCATCTCTACTCATTTTAGGAGCATGAGAAGATGAAAACGCACCAGAACCTCTTCTGTATACTGCTTTTAACATACCTAATGTAGCTTTACTACCTTTTCCTTTTTTATTATGTTCACTAACTTTATTCTTTAGTTTCTCGATAGTGTTCTTACTAAAAGTAATCTTACTTTTATCATCCTTAGCACTATCGGGCTTATTTTTCTTGCTACCTTTTTTCTGATCTTTTTTAGGAGCCGGAGTTCTTCTGGGGTCTTTCTTTCCTGGCTTATCTGCTATTGTTTTTAATGCTTCTAAATATTTATTAGTTCTCATAATCTTTTCTCCTTTTTAAAAGGATACACCATGAGTAAACATAAACATCTAGGTATAGATAATAAGAAATAAAGAATACTTAATAAAAGTCTAATAATAATAGTCATTTTTTACCTTTTAAATCTGCTATATTCTGTGCTATGTCTACTAATCTATCCCAGTTTTCATCTATATATTTTTCTGGCCCACCCATATCGGCCTGTGCTACTGCAATCTCTTCGGTAGGAACCATCTCAATAGCATCCCAAGGACAAACTTTAACATCATACATTTTACCCTTGTTGCCGGGAACGTGTATACATTGTTCACAACCTATGCAAGTAGATAGATCAATCTCACACCATTGAGTTACTCCCTGTTTTATCTGGAATATACAATCAACAGGACATACTTCTAAGCAAGCCTCACATCCAGTACAATTATCTGCTTGAATAATTGCTAATTCTTTAGGAATTTTTTTTCTTGGTTTCTTGTTTGCCATTATGCTATAATATCGTGTTGAATATTTCCAAATACATCAGTTAATCTAAAATCTCTACCACTATATCTGTATGTTAATTTACTATGGTCAATACCCACTAGATGTAATATAGTAGCATGTAGATCGTGCATGTCCATTGAGTCTACTGCTTTATGTCCAAAGTCATCAGTAGAACCATATCTTATACCACCTTTAATACCTCCTCCTGCCATCCACATAGAGAATCCACCATTGTTATGATCTCTGCCTGTAGCACCTTCTTTTATGCCGGGGGTTCTACCAAACTCACTTCCAAATAATATAATTGTGTCTTCAAATAATCCAGAATCTTTTAAGTCTTGTATCAAAGCGGCGATAGGTTTATCAATAGCAGTTGTATTCTTTTTTAAATTATCATTAATATTCTGGTGCATATCCCAACCACCATGACCAATCTCTACAAACCTTACTCCTGCTTCACTAAATTTCTTAGCTAATAAACATTGTTTACCAAATTTAGCCGTGGCTTTATCGTTGATACCATACTTTTGTAAAGTTTCTTGTGATTCTTTTGATATGTCAACAGTATTAGGAACACTTGTCTGCATCCTAAAAGCTAACTCATAACTCTCAATCAATCCTTCTAACCTACTGTTCTCCGCACCATCTTTTAGGTGCATCTGATTAAAGTCTCTTAATAAATCTAAATCTTTTCTTTGTCTATCTTTTGTTGTAGATTGATTTACCAAATTAGGTATAGGGCTTTTACTACCAGCATTAATAGCAGTACCTTGATATATTGCCGGTAAGAAAGAACTACCATAATTATCAGGCCCAATACCAGCATCTATAGTTAGAAATCCCGGTAACTCTTTATTCTCTGTGCCTAATCCATACAATAACCAACTGCCCATACTAGGTCTACTGAATTGAAAATTACCAGTATGTAATAAACTTCTGGCTTGATTATGATTACCTGTTTTACTTTTCATACCATTAAGCAAACATAAATCATCTGCATGTTTACGCAAGTGTGGAAAGTTTTCACTAATCTCTATGCCACTATCTCCTGCTGGAGTTAAAGGCACTGCCGGTTTCATAATCTTCCTGCCTTTACTTACAGGATCATCTATACCCGCTTTTTCTACCATTAAAGGTTTATGATCAAAAGTATCTGTATGAGTCATACCACCATTCATATACATGAATATAACTCTTTTATTACTTTTCATAGCCTCTTCTGCCATCAATCCTTTTAAGGCTAACATGCCGAAACCGAAACTACTAGCCTGTAATAAATTTCTTCTATTTAACATTGCGAAATTCTCCTGTGCAGATTATAATTTGTATAAACTTAGCAAGATTGTCGCTTTGTTTAATAAACTCTATAGATTTTTTATTTTCTTGTTCTGTAGGTGGACGACCTAAAAATTTAAGGAATATACTATTAACATTGTTACGATGTAATATATCAGGCATTGTTTTACCCATCTTTTTATTACTCTCAAGTAATATTTTTGCTTCTTCTTGTGCTAATGCTATGATCTTAGGATTGTTCATAAGAAATAATGCTTGAGTAGAAACTGTTGTTACGCTTCTTTCAGCATTAAGTAAACTATTATCTGGTCTATCAAATATATCCAGTACCTCAACCTTATTATCTCTTAATGAAGGAATGTAAATTGATCTTGATTTTGTCTCACCAATATACTTTCTTAATTGTTTGCTAGGATCTTTTATATCTTGTTGAAAATCACTGATGTTCTTATGCGATCCGTCTAGCTTACCTGATACAAATAATAATGAATCCCTAATTTGTTCAGCCTCTAATCTTTTCTCATTCATTCTCCAGAAATAAATATTGTCAGGATCAATCTCATAATTATGTTTATCAAACTTGCTACTACGCTTATACGCATTACTCATAACAATAGTTTTAATAAGTCTTTTATTTGATAGTCTACCCGTAATAAACTTAGTAGATAAATAGTTCATAAGTTTAAGATTAGTAGGCTCTCCACCTAGTATACCAAAGTTATCAAAACTGTCTAGTATACCCTTACCAAACAAATGTCTCCATACTCTATTTACATGAACCCTATAAGTAAGTGGATTAGTTTTATGAGTTATCCATTCTGCAAACTCATATCGTCCGCTGGTATTATCAAAATCAAGATTAGGTCTATCGCTAAATATTTCTGGTAATCTTCTTGGTACTTCATCACCTAGATTATTAACCTCTCCTCTGATAGCTAATTTAACTTCTGTCATCTTATCTTTATCTTTGACAGACATTACAGGTTCTAAATGTTCTAAGTATTTTAAATACTCTTCTGATAACTTAGCCTTTGCTTCATCTAACTGTTTTTGTCTCCTTCCTAATTCTCTATTCAGTTGTTGTTCTGTTACTCTTTTATTCCATGTTTTAATAGACTCTATCTGTCTCTCTAAGTTTTTAATATCGCACAACAGAAACCATTCCTGTATCTTTTTCTTCTTATATAAACCTTCTGTCTCTTTTGTTACTAGATAGCCATAGTCTCCTAAATACCCTGTATTATTATTACCTCTGTAAAGACCATCTAAATTTTCAGTATTATTAAACACACCAGCAACACCATAATAATCCTGCTGAGAAAAAGGATCAAACTTATGATCGTGGCATCTTGCACAACTTAAAGTCATACCTAGAAAACCTCTAGTAATAACATCTATCTGGTCATCATTACGATCTGCTACAAACTGTTTAGTTTGTGCCTGTATATTTTTAGTGCCTATTGTTAAAAAACCTGTAGCTATCCTATTCTTATTATATTCTTCATAACTTTTATGTGGCAATAGATCGCCAGCTATTTGTTCTTTTATAAATTGATCGTATGGTTTGTCATCATTAAAACTTTTAATAATATAATCTCTATACCTCCAAGCATACGGACTAACTAAATTTCTATCTTGACCAGATGATTCTGCATATCTTGCAACGTCTAGCCAATGTCTTCCCCATTTTTCTCCAAATCCATCGTCCTGCAATAAACCATCAACTAACTTCTCATACTTATCTTCTGATGTATTATTCGTATAATCTTTTATTTGTTCAATACTAGGTGGTAAGCCAATAAGATCGAAATAAAGCCTACGGACAATAGTATAATCATCTGCTACCTCTACTGATTTTAATTTGTGTTTTTCTATTTCTAAATTTAATATAGCATCTATCTCTGTACCATCGTCATATTTAGCTACAGGAGGTTTAGTTACCTTTTTAAATGCCCAGAAATTTCTAGCTTGTCTTAGTTCTACAGCCCTGTTCTCAGACTTATATCTTGGGTCAGGCATACCCATTTTAATCCATTGTCTAAAATTGTTGACAACTTCTTCACTTAAAGGATTATCTGGTGGCATATCTCCAGACTCAATATAGTCTAATAATAAACTCTCGTCCATCTTACCGGGAACAACTGATGGGCCAGAATCTCCACCATTTAATATTCCTTGTCTAGTATCTACAGACAATCCACCCTTAACATCTTTAGAATTAGAAGAATGACAAGAATAACATTGAGTATTTAAAACTGGTCGTATATTTTTCTCAAAAAACTTAATACCAGAATCTTGAGCGAATACTGATCCAGATAGTAATATAAAAAGAATACAGGAAAGTCGCATGACACCTCCTAAACGGTATATAAGAATACACCATACTATGTCTTTGTTGTGTGTATCATTAGTGTCTAAAGCAAATAAGAAATTTACATTTATTCCTTAAATATACCCACTAATGTGTTCAGCCATTAATTCTAATCCTGTTCTATTAAAATGAGCACTATCAATCATGTAATCTTTCATGTTGTATTTACTTGGGTTAAAACATTTAATATTGTTCTTTCTGCATATATCCTCAACACTCTGTATAAATTCTGTTCTAGCTTTTGCTTGTGCATATTCAGTATGAGTAACTACCAAAAGATTTTTTGTTGACAATATATTTTTGATTTTAACTAAATCAGATTCGATTTCATTTATTTCTTGTATTTTAATTTCCGCTGGTATTTTTTTAGGGTTCTTTTTGTTATTTTTTTCTGCTGCTAAATGATGTATATAAAATTCTTTGCTTATGTATATTTTTTTAGAACATATCTCTATTAAAACATTGCGACAATTATCAAATTCTTTTTTACACTTAACAACACTAGCTTTCTTACTAGCAGTTAAAAACACACCACGGAAAATATATCTTTCCATTTCTCTTGGTATGTTTATTTTTCCTGAAATATAATTTAGATATTGCAAAACTTCTTTAGTCGAATGAGTATGCAATAATTTATGAGTATAAGAATTGTGTTGTAATCTTCCAAGTCTACATGATGACAATACTATATTTTCTTTTATATTCATGTTTTGTAGAACCCTTTTGCCATTTTGGAATATACGGGCAATTCTTACATCCAGAACCACAACATTCTTTTCTAGCTAATAAAACTTCCTTTTTTATTGGTTCCACGGTTCATTACCATTATCAAAATTTTTACAATTTACTTTTGCTATTTTATGTTTATAGCCATAGGGACAATTTTTCGACACCCAATCTTCTGCCTCTTCTTTAGTATCAAGCCAACCATATACAATTTTATCCCAATCCAAACTATCAAAGTCTATTAAATTTGAATTATCGCAATTTATACATATAACAATATACATTATGTATCTGCCAATCTGATTATAGTCCAGTACTTGCTTCCACAATGATTGTCCACCCATTCTTCTGCCATATACTTCTCTTCAAAAGGCCCGAATATTCTGTCGTCCCTATCTCCAATACGAAAATTTTTTAACTCTACAGAATATTTACTCATATCGCTAGTAACAACAATATACATTAATAAATCTCCATATATTCTTTTCCGCTATCGCATAATTTTTTTACATCTCTAATATATTTCTCAGCTTCTACTCTACTATCAAATTCTACTTTTTTTAGTTTGATTAATTTGCAAGGAAGCAATAAAGGCTTATCTTTTTTATAGATAACAAACCTAGATTCATCTTCTTGTCGTATAGTATATTCCATGTTATCCTCCTACTTTTCATTAACTATCTTTTCCATTTTCTTTTCTATGCTTTTGATTGTTTTAATAACAGAAACAGAAAGTTCATAATCGTCTTTATATGCTATAACAGCATCTAAAATTCTCCACGCTTCTTGTTGTGTAATTTCTGTGGTCATTTTAAACTCCTGATGGACTAACAACCCCAAAACAATCATTAGTAAAGATTATACCTTTTCTTAAAGGGGCATCATAATAATAATCAAAATGAAGAACATTGGAAACTACCCAACCATACTTATCTTTATCATTCCATCCAAAAGTTTTATCTTCTTTACTTACTAAATGTCTATTATAATCATCTTTCCAAGTAAACTCATCTGGATATTTAAAACAATGACTAAAAGTAATGACTCCTATGATCCTAGCTTTAAAATCTCCATCTTTACCGGGAGTCTCTATTAATCCTAAATCTTCACCTACATATTTTTCTGGCATAGGATACGATCTAGTTTCGACACACTTATCTCCTTCGATTAAAAGTCTCGACCAAGGAGATTGAATATTAATACCTGTCATTATCTGAGTTGATTAACTCCTGAAGGAATTTTTTTAAGACAATTAATTCTGAGATAGACATTGGATGCAACATATCTACATAACCCCATTGATCTTCTTTGTGTGATCGGTATATTTCTATACCGTAAATTTGTTGATTATCAGAATCTTTATGATCTTTTGTCTTAAATTTTATATAGTCCATTATATACCTTGCTAACATAAGAATGTTAACAAGATACACCTTTTTATGCTATAATTGTAAGTTCATTATTTGTGATTCTGCAAAAATAACTTTCTGTTATTCTTACCCTATCAAGATCATATATAGGGTCGTGATTTTTAGTATATACATTAATTCTATACTTATTATCATATACATTAATAGCCTTGCACATCTCGAAATTATTAGGTTTGTCTATCTTTTTAAATAGCATATAACATGCGTCTATTGGTAAATTTTTCATTATATTTGTCTCCATACAGTTATTTAAGTTGTCCAATGTTGTAAAAACCATCAAGAAAATTAATCATACTATCTATCTGATCAACAGTATAAGGTTGATAACCTGTACTCTTTTCCAGTTTTTTCATAACTTCACACATATACTCTAATGAGTCTACAATCATAGTAATATCATGTTTATCTAATTCAACGTGCATACTCATACTGGCATTTTTCCTTTACTAAATCTATCCTCCAAATTAAACACTTTCCACATTTCCTTAGACAGTCTATCAATATCCTCCATTTTATAATCTTTACCCACATCAGGAAAACCATTTTCTTGGTCTTTTTTCATACCTGCACGTTTTTCCAAAAGAGCATCGTACAACATAAGATAGTCTTGGTCTGTAATGTCAAATAATTCGTTGAAATATTTCATACTGTCACCTTTCCCCCTTTGTATAAATAACCACCATTAGGTTGACACACTTCTAATATGTCATTGAAATCTCTTTCCAGATTGTATCTTGCTCCTTTAGCTGGAGCATTCCATGTTGCTGCTTTGAATATATCCAAATTACTATTATCTACAAAGGCATGAACACTATCGTTGCCATGATCTGTCTTAATAATCTTAGTATACTTTTTATTAATCTTAAAATGAAAGAATATAGTCGGTTGTTCTTTAGACCATTTACCATGCTGGCGAGCAAATGCTTTACTCTCTAATACTTCGCACCATTCTTCTACAAAATTAATATACTCGTTAATCATACTTTCTTTCTCCTTTTGTCTACTTTCCATTCTCTATAAGATGCCATGAAAAACCACGCAGTAGCCAAGATAGCTATGATATGTAGTATTCTACCACACACCTCCATATTAATCAATCCCAAGATTCCACTTCCTTACCATACAACATTAAAGTAATTTTATTATTCTCACCTTTAGCCCAGTTGTTCCTATAATGATTAGCCCACTTCTTACTATTAAAATAGTAGAGATTTTTACCACCGATAAGACCTTCAGCTAAAAACCCATACTTCCCCTTTTGTCTTTTTGTCCATAGTGTTTTATCCCCAATAGTTATAGGATCATTTCTAAATATACTAAACATTATTTCTTTCTCTTCTTAGTCTTTATACCAAACCCTATACCACTCTTACTATCTCTATAGTATAAATAATCAGGTAGACTATCATCATAATCACCCCTATAACCTTCCCTGAATCCTTGCACAAACGCCCAGATTATAGCGATCATAAATAAGGTAGATAGTATTTCCATTTGATTTCATTTCATTTGTGGGTAATTAGCCCCTGATTGTTTTGTCATTACTTGTTTTTGTGGGAATGGAACCCAATAAGGTTCTATCAATAATGTGCAGATTCTTAGCTTCTTGGTTCTTTATTTGCCTGAAACTGTTGTCTAAATAAGTGTGTAAAACCTTGCGTACTAGCTTGATTTCGTTCTCGGTGAGGAGTATGCTTTTATACATTATTTCCCTAGTAAACTAACATTCTTACCCTTAGAAGTAACATTATACATCATACCAACCATACTGTCAATATCGACTATCAGGATTACTAAACTTTAGTCTTTCTTCGCTTTCTTCCATATACCCATTTTTCACCACCGGCAGGGAAAGTAAGTGAAAAAATAAGAAAACGCAAATGTAATGACTAATTTTATTGGATTTCTAGTATAAAATATACTATATTGAATCATTGATGCAGGAAAAGAGTGGCATAATGATAAGAAAGATACGAAAAGTGTGGGAAATTAATAGTTAATAATATAAAAACTTAATTAATATCCTATAATATTTAATTATCTAGTCTTTTAGGTTCAGATTGATGATGGTCTATAGAGTGGGACACGCCTTTGATCTCTATATATATAATAGAGTCGGTGGGATCAAGTTGTCCAGACTTCTTATATTCCGTCACTAATTCTTGTACCTTTTGACATAGTTGGTTACAATCCGTATTTAGTGATATTGCTCTAAACATTATTTTGGATTATAGAATAAATATCTATACCCAAATACAAACCAACAAATAATTAAAATGAATATCGTACCTTCTGTAAAATTACTAATAATCATTTTCTTCTCCAATACACACATCGTTCATACTTATAGTAACTTTCTGATTCACAGCGTCAAGCATCTTCTTACTAATCTTAAATAAGAAATTTTTTAATATTTTTCCACCTTGACACCTCCCTAGATTTCTGTTTAGTATTATGCAGAGGGGAGGTTGGAAATTAGAGTGATAACTACTAAATATTTATTACTTTAGCTGGCCAACTATAATAGACGATAATAGGACAGTTTACCTAATACATATACTATTTAAAATTCTACTTATCTCGGCATAAACAATACTATGGTGTAAGAATAATGTAGTTGGTTTTAATTTTAATTTGACTTTATAAAGGGAGAATTCTTTATGGCTTTTACTCATACTAATGAGATTAGATATAAATATACCGCAGGTAGTACTGTGGTTGAGAAAACTGTTTCGGTAGTAGAAACTGATGGCGCTGAAATTAATGTTTCAGAGGCGATAGTGACAGATTCTAGTACTGAAACTGCTGATATTGATCTAGAATATTTTGAGTTTACTACTAAGGCACAGGCTAAAGCAGTATACTTAAGACTAGATGGTTTTAATGGTGCTTTGTATGCAAATGGTAGTAGCAGCGGAACTAAAATGAAAGATTTAGATAATGGCATACCATATGTATGGTCTAGTAATAGTGCTGCTAATTTTCCTGATGGTGCTACTAATCCGATGGTAGATAGTACAACAAAGTTGACTGTCAAACCTGACGTTAATGCTGGCCTTGCTACTGCTGGAACTATTATTGTTAAGGTTCTTTATGGCCCTGAAACGGCAGTGTAAGCAGAACCTATCTCTAGAACCCCAGCCCACGGTTTTCACTGACTGTGGGCATCTGGGGCAAACTGATTAGATTAGGTAATACATAATTAAATAATTACCACTTGCATCTGCCGGAATCCATGTTATAATATAGTAGAAGAACCATAGTATACACACACATCGTACTATGATTTTTCACTGGCGGTCATTTTCACTGACTGTACTATGTAGGCGATAACTGGATATTTTAGGTAGTACAAATATATATTTTTAATTATAAATTTTGCTATAAAAAAATCCCCGAGTCTTTCGACCCGAGGATTAATTAGCTACATACTGAACACAAGTATTAAAGCGAGTATTACCAAAAGCATAAATATTCTTTCTAGATTATGATAAGCACAATGAATCTTGATCTTCAACTACATATACCGAATTCCCTTCTGTTATTAAACTTACATAATTAGTATTATCCCAACTAAACTCCCCATCATCCCCAGACCTTCTCCAATGAACATCCCTAATCG
>Ga0257110_1000316_pt1 | contig 24789 bp, 20 predicted proteins | sample LP_taG_7_FD_190184 | JGI IMG/M metagenome (GOLD analysis project Ga0257110, IMG submission 190184) | Marine microbial communities from Northeast Subartic Pacific Ocean, Canada - LP_J_2015_P26_10m | ecosystem: Environmental > Aquatic > Marine > Oceanic | place: Canada: Northeast Subartic Pacific...
CCCGTCGAGTTCCCCTTGACGGCCGCCGTCGTCCCGCACACCATCGACGACAAGATGGCGTCGGGCGCCTTCGACGGCGACGTCGTCATCGGCGGCGACATTGGCTGGTAGAGACCCGAGCCTACGCGTCGCTCGTCCCGGCGGCCGAGGTACCAAGCGCCCCGCCTCGCCGCCCCCCCCCTCGTCGCCCGCTCCCCGAACTCGTTTCTTTCGAAGCTGTGTAAAGACCTCCGTGTTGACTAGAGTACGCGTGGTCCTCGGCATTCGTGGTGTGGCTCGACCGGGTGGCGCCGCGGCCGCCTAGCGGTCTTCGTCGCGCTCGTGGAACTTGGACAGGATGCCGGCGATGGCGGCGGCCGAGAGGACGGCGGCGCGCTTGACGAGGGTCGGGTTGAGCTTGCGCGTGACGACGACGAGGCAGACGAGGCTCGCGATGGCGAGCGCCGCGCCGAGGACGGCGTCGCCGACGTCCGGCTCGGCGCCGCCCGGCTTCCGCGGCTCGGCGCCGCCCGGCTTCTCGCCGTCCGCGCCGCCGTCCGCGAAGTCGCCGCCGTCGAGGCGCGCGAAGAGCTCGTCGATGGGGTCCGCCGCCGACGCTTCGCTCGCGAGGCTCGGCACGTCCTCGAGCTCGCCGCCGTCGAACGCGAGCGCCTCCCGCTGGGTCTCGAGGCTCCGCGCGAGCGCCTCGTCGCCGCCCCCGCGCTCGCCCCGGAGCTCCTCGAGCTCCGCGGACAGCGTCGCGACCATCTTCCGCAGCGTCTCCGCCTCGGTCTCGGCCTCGGCGCACCCGGCGCGCGCCGCGATCGCCCGCTGGACGGCCGGGTCGCGCGCGAGCTCCGCGCCGAGGGCCAACGCGCGCCGCGCGACGTCGCCGCCCAGCGCCGCCACGGCCTTCTCGTCGCGCCGCAGCTCGGGCGCGAGCGCCCGGAGGCCCTCGTCGACGTCCCCGGCGCCGAGGTCCACCCAGGACCCGGCCAACGTCGGGAAGTCGTCCTCGCGGCGCAAGGTCTGGGACGTCAGCACCGTCGTCGTCGCGCCGGCGGCGACCGCCGCGGCCTTTTTCGTCGTCTGCGCAGCCATGTTCTCAGCACGACCCGCTGTGGCCGCGGACCGGTGCTGCGCCGGTGCCGACTCGATGATCGGCGCCGGCCGCCGTGGATCGTGCCCCGGGTTACGCGCGAGGGAGGCGCTCGGCGCTCGCGCGCCGCGATGGCGGCGCCCGCCCCGACTCGCGACGGTGCCGGGGTCGCCCTCACCAGCCGTCGCCGTTCGCGCGGATGGTCGCGCCGGGCGGCCAGGGCTCGGCCTCCGCGGTGGCGACGCGGAGCATGGTCGGGTCGACGAAGCGCTTGCTCGACGCGCTCGGGTACTCGACGTCGCAGCGCGCGAGCGGCGCGGCGCCGAGCCGCTCGTAGAACGCCGGCACGCCGCTGCAGAAGACGCAGTCGTCGAGCCCGCCGCCGAGGCGCGCCCAGGCGGCGCGGACGACGGCGGCGCCGAGGCCCCGGCCGCGCGCCCGCGGCGACGACGCGACGTGCGCGAGCGCGAGCACGCGCCGGTCGGCGCCGCCGACGCCGACGACGCGGACGAAGGACCGCGCGGCGGCGACGCAGGCGCCGTCGCGCTCGAAGACGGCGTGGACCATCTCCGCCGTCGCGCCGGCCGTCGCGAGGCGCGCGACGGCCTCGGCGTAGCGGTCCCGGCCGGGCGCCGTCGGGAAGGCCTCGGACCAGAGCGCGCAGACGCTCCGCAGCTCCTCCTCGCTCAGGTCGCCCGTCGGCGACGACGTCGCGAGGGGTTGCGTCGGGGCGCAGGCGGAGTCGTCGGACGACGCGGACACCGTGCGGACGTCGCCCATCCCGAGGCCGAAAAAAGCTCGTCGACGGTGGCGGCGCTGAGTCGGACTTCACGATGCTCGGGCAATCATCATGCTGCTTCGGCTGCCCAAAAAGCGGAGAGGGGTGGGCGCTGGGCGTCAGCGGGCTGCGCGGCGGCCGGTCCGGCCGACCATGACGGACCCGTCGCCGTTGAAGCCGAAGAAGAGCGGCCGCGTCGGGCCGGCGCCGACGGTCATCTCGAGCAACCTGAAGACCATGCGCAAGGTCAAGGCCGCCGACGCCGAGGCGGCGCCCGAGACGCCCGGCGGCCCGGCGAAGAAGTACAAGGTCAAGGCGAAGCCGGAGAAGGCGCTGTCGGCGACGGAGAAGATGCGCGCGCGCGCCGAGGCCGAGGAGCGGCAGAAGGGCCAGCGGCTCACGGACCTGAGCGTCAAGGAGCAGAGCTACGTCGCGGCGACGCTGGGCAAGCTTTTGAAGAAGATCTCGCGGCCGCGCGTGCGCCTCGTGCACCCCAAGGCCATCGAGATGTGCGACGCGCTCGGCCTCGGCCAGTGGCACCTGCGCATCCTCAAGGAGAAGTTCGAGGAGATCGACGTCGACAACAGCGGCAACATCGACCCGGAGGAGTTCTTCGAGTCCATGGACGAGGCGCGGTCCATGCTCACGGACGAGCTCTTCCGCGTCATGGACCTCGACGGCAACCAGCGCATCGAGTTCGACGAGTTCGTCGCCGTGTCGCTCGTCTACTGCATGTACACGAAGGACGACATCCTCAAGTTCTGCTTCGACCTCTTCGACCTCGACAGCGGCGGCACGATCGACGAGAAGGAGTTCATCGAGATGTGCAAGAACGTCAACAGCGGCGACCCCCTCTTCACGGGCAACTTCCGCAACGCGCTCCTGAGCTTCGACCTCAACGCCGACGGCCTCATCGACTTCGACGAGTTCAAGGCGCTCAACGACCGCTACCCGCTCGTGCTCCACCCCGCGTTCCGCATGCAGGACAAGCTCCAGAAGAACACGCTCGGCGAACACGTCTGGGTCAAGGTCATGGAGAACGTCGCCCACCACATGCGCATCGCCGAGTACACGGAGCGCGAGGGCGAGCCGCCGCCGCGGAGCCCACTCGAGGCCTTCGTCGAGCGCTACTTCGCGGCCTGCGGCTTCGGCCACCCGGCGGTGGACCTCGACTTCCTCGCGGCCCAGGCCAAGGCCAAGGCGCCGAAGAAGAAGGACGACGACAGCGACGACGACGACGACGACAAGGGCGACGGCGGCGAGCAGAAGGAGGGCGAGCCCGCGCCGCCGCCGCCGGCATAGGGCATTATTAAAAAGCACCACGAGTTCAACAAGTGTCAAACGAGGTTGGTACCGATTTACTTGCCCATTTGCAAATCGCTCTCCGTCTCGGCGCGAGTCGGCGGCGCCCGCAGCACCGATGGGCAAGGCCCAGGAGAAGCGCGACGCCGCGGAGAAGGCGGCGGCGAAGAAGGCGGAGAAGGACGCGAAGAAGGCGGCGCTCAAGGAGGCGCGCGCGGCCAAGAAGGCGATCAAGGCGGAGAAGAAGGCCGCCTGCGAGGTCGTCGAGAAGAAGGAGCTGCCGCCGGCGCCGGCGCCCCTCGACGACCCGTCCTGGGACGACGCCGCGCAGGCGTCGCTCGACGGCGCCGTGCGGGCCTTCGGCGCCGCGCTCGAGCTCGCGGCGCGCTGGCGGGCCGTCGGCGACGCCGTCGGCCGGTCGCCGCGCGCGTGCGCGCGGCGCTTCGTCGCGGTCCGCGGCCGCCTCCTCGCGGTCCGCGCCTGGGAGGCCGAGTGCGAGGCGGTGCGCCGCTTCAACGTCGAGGCCGTGACGCTCGACGCGGCGTCCAAGGCCGCCGTCGAGGCCGCGGCGAGGGAGGCCTTCGACGCGCGGCTCCGGCGGTCGGCCGCCGCCGCCGCCGCGGAGACGCGGGGCGCGTCGGACGCCATGGTCGCCGAGGCCATGGGCGCCGTCTCCAAGGCCGACGACGGCGCCGCCGCGGACCGCCTCGCGGCGAGCGGCGTCGTCGCGACGTTCGCCGCGCCGCCCGTGAAGAAGCACCGCAACTGCAAGGACATCAACGTGTCCAACCTGACGGTGACCTTCCACGGGGCGCCCATCCTCGAGGGCACGGACTTCGTGCTCAACTGGGGCAACCGCTACGGCTTCATCGGCCGCAACGGCAGCGGCAAGTCGACGCTCATGCGCGCCGTCGGCGCGCGCGCGATCCCCATCCCCGAGTCCATCGACATCTACCACCTCACGACGGAGTACCCGGCGACGGAGGAGACGGCGCTCTACGCCGTCATGAAGGTCGACGCGGAGCGCGCGGCCGTCGAGCGCGAGATCGACGAGCTCAACGACGCCATGGCCGAGCTCGCCGAGGCCGACGACGACGAGGCCGCCGAGGACGCGACGGAGCGGCTCACGGTGCTCTACGAGCGCCTCGAGGAGCTCGACAGCGCGACGGCGGAGACGCGCGCGTGCGCCATCCTCACGGGCCTCGGCTTCTCGCCGGAGCGGCAGCAGCAGAAGACGCGGGACTTCTCGGGCGGCTGGCGCATGCGCGTCGCGCTCGCGCGCGCGCTCTTCATCCAGCCCGCGCTCCTGCTCCTCGACGAGCCGACGAACCACCTCGACATGGAGGCCGTCGTCTGGCTCGAGGACTACCTCTCGCGGTGGACGAAGATGCTCTTCATGGTCTGCCACAGCCAGGACTTCCTCAACAACGTCTGCACGCACGTCGTCCACCTCGACGCGACCCACCGGCGCCTCGCCTACTACCGCGGCAACTACGACATGTTCGTCGAGACGCGGCGCGACGCCGCCGTCGAGCAGCTGAAGAAGTACGACGCGGAGCAGGCCGACATCAAGGCCATGAAGGAGTACGTCGCCAAGTTCGGCCACGGCAACTCGAAGATGGCCAAGCAGGGCAAGTCCAAGGAGAAGCTGCTGACGAAGAAGCTCGCGTCCGGGCTCACGGAGAAGCCCGTCGAGGAGATGAGCCTCAAGTTCCGCTTCCCGGACCCGGGCCACCTCCCGCCGCCGGTGCTCCAGGTCAACGACCTGACCTTCGGCTACCCGGGCTGCCCGGCGCTCTACGAGGGCGTCGAGTTCGGCCTGGACCTCGACTCGCGCATCGCGCTCGTCGGGCCCAACGGCGCGGGCAAGTCGACGCTCGTGAAGATCATCAACGGCGAGCTCACGCCGCGCCTCGGCCAGGTCCGGCCCCACGGCCACCTGAAGATGTCCAAGTTCACGCAGCACTTCGAGGACATCCTCGACCTCACGATGACGCCCCTCGACTGGTTCATGGGGCTCTACACGGAGCTCACGCGCGAGGACGCGCGGAAGTGGCTCGGCCGCTACGGCACGTCCGGCGTCGTCCAGATGCAGGTCATGAGCCAGCTCTCCGAGGGCCAGAAGGCCAAGGTCGTCTTCTGCAAGATGGCCAAGGAGTCGGCCCACCTCCTGCTCCTCGACGAGCCGACGAACGCGCTCGACATGGAGATGATCGACTCCCTCGCGGACGCGATCAAGCACTTCAGCGGCGGCGTCGTCCTCGTGTCGCACGACATGCGCCTCATCTCCCAGGTCGCCGAGGAGATCTGGATCATCGACAAGGGCGTCTCCAAGTACACGGGCGACATCCTCAACTTCAAGATGGACCTGCGGAAGCAGATGAAGCTCGACGACGGCGCGCGGAGGAAGGGCGCGTCGCCGCGGACGTCGCCGAAGCTCGCGCCGGCGCCGCCCGCGCCGGCGCCGCCGTCGTTCCGCCTCGACCAGGCGCCGCCGCCGCCGCCCGCGCCGCGCGCCGCCGCCGCGCCGCCGCCGGACGCGCCCAAGTCCCGCGCGGACATGCTCCGCGACGCGGCGCCCGCGCGCTACGTCCCGCCGGGCCGACGCGGCGGCGACGCGCCCGCGCCCCGGCCGGGCGACGGCGCCTGGTGAGCGCGCCGGGTAAGAGGGTCCTGCCGGGGCGTCACGTTGTTACGATAATGCCCCGGCGGCACGTCGGGCACGTCGGCCGCGCGCGCGCGGCCGCGGCGGCCCGGAGGAGCCGCGCGACGCAGTCCTCGTGGAACGCGTGGGTCGCGGCGCCCCCGCAGGGGAGCGCCACCGCGGGCGGGCCCGTCGCCTCGATCCCCGCGAGGCAGATCGCGCAGACCTCCTCGGCGCCGCCGGCGGGGCGGTGCCGGCGGAGCGCGCCGAGGACCGCGGCGGGCGCGAACGCGGCCGCGGGCGCGGCGGGCGCGGCCGCGGCGGGCGCGGCGGGCGCGTCCGCGAGCGCGGCCGCGAGGAGGCCCCGGAGCCGCGACGCGCGCGGCCGCGCCCGCGACGCCGCGAGCGCCGCGTCGATGCGCGCCCGCGTCCGGCCCAGCGCGACGACGGCGTCGGCGGGCGGGGGAGGCCGCGGCGGCGGCGGCCGCGGCCGCGGCGCGCGGAGCTCGCCGTCCGGCTTGCGCGCGTCTCGGAGGCGCCGGAGCCGCTCGCCCGCGTCGTCCTGCGCGAGCCGCACGGCGCGCATCTCGGACCGCAGCTCGGCGGCGGCGGCCGCGACGCTCGAGGACGAGGCCCGCGCCGCCTCCGCGCCGAGCATCGCCGCCCGTTGCTGCTCGACCTGGGCCCGCAGCTGCGTCGCCCGCGAGGCGAGGGACTGGAGCTCGGGGTGGAGCCCGAGGAGCTCGCGCTCCCGGGCGCTGTAGCGCGGCACCGGGGGCAGGGGCCGCGGGACCATCATGGAGCCCCGGCGCGTTTCGGATATGTATACGACGCTGAAGTCAACGTGAGCAACGAGATGCCCCGTGCGATGGAGCCCGCTCCCCACCTCGCTCGCGGGCCGCCGCTCCGCCGGTCGCGGCCCCGGCGGGCTCGCGCGGGCGCGGCCGGACCGCCGGGGCGGGCCACAGTCGGGGATTATCGAAAGGCCGCGAAGGCGCCGCCGCCGCCCGGCGGCGGGCGGTGCCTGCCCCACTCGGCGGCGTCGGCGCCCCGCGCGACGCGGTCGCCCGCGCGCGGCGCCGGCGCGCCCTCGCGCGGCACGCCCAGGAGCCGCGCGAGCTGCGCGCGCTCGCGGTCGTCGAGGGCGAGGTCCGCGGGGAAGGCGACGAGGACGCGCACGAAGAGCGTGCCGCGCCGGCTCGGCGCCCCGCGCACGGGCATGCCCTCGCCCTCGACGGCGCGGAGCGACCCGTGCTTGAGCACGGCGCCCGCCGGCGCGAGCGCGAGCGCGAACGTCGTGCCGTCGGGCCGCTCGACGCGGACGACGGGCCCGCCGCCCAGGGCCTCGGCGAGGGGCACGGTGGCGTCGAGGAGCAGGTCCGCGCCGCGGCGCCGGAACCGCGCGTGCGGCGCCTCGCGCAGCTCGAACGTCGCCGCCGCGCCGCCGTCGGTCCGCGCGCGGACGACGTCGCCCCCGGCCGCGCCGGGCTGCAGGCGCACGCGGCACCGCGACCCGTCGTCGAGCGCGACGCTCAGCGTGCGCCCGGCGTAGCAGTCGTCCAGGCTCACCGTGATCGCGAAGCGCCGGCTCCGCGGGCCCCGGCCGAAGCCGCCGCCGCCGAAGACGCCGCCGCCGCCCCCGAAGGCCTCGCCGAAGGCGCTGCCGAAGGAGCCGAACATCTGCTCGAACATGGCCGCCGTCCGCGCGTCGACGTTGCCCGCGCCGCCGAAGCCGCCGCCGCCCGGCGCCGCGCGCGGGTCGACGCCCGCGACGCCGAAGCGGTCGTAGGCCCGCCGCTTCTCCGCGTCGCCCAGCACCTCCTTGGCCTCGTTGAGCTTCTTGAACTGCTCCGCGTCGCCGCCCTTGTCCGGGTGGCACGCCAGCGACCGGCGCCGGTAGGCCCGCGCGATGTCGCCGGCGCTCGCGTCGCGGGACACGCCCAGGGCCGCGTAGTAGCCGCCGTCGTCGCCGCCCCCGCCGCCGCGCGGCGCGGCGACCGGGTCGACGCCGCGCCGCGAGAGCGCCGCGGCGCCGGCGAGGACGCACAGGAGCGCCGCGGCAGGCCTCATCGCAGCGGTTGGCGAATGAGCCACTCGGATTTTGAGAACTCTCGTTGCACGATGAGTTGAACGCCTCGTTGAAGGATGCCGAGCAGGTCGCAGGCTCACGCGCAGCGGACCCCTACCTGGCCCTACGACTGGGAGCCGCGCCGCTACGACGACGACGACGACGACGACGACGACGACGACGGCCACAGCGACGACGACGACGACGACGCCGCCGAGTTCGACCGCGCGCGCCGCGCGCTCCCGGGACCAGTCCGGCTCGTACGCGTGGTCCGACTCCGAGTGCTTCCGCCAGCAGCGCACCTAGGTAGGCCATTTTCGTTCGCTCCGCTATCTCCTCGAATCGAGTCGCGGCGGGCGCAGAAGTGAAGGCGTGTGCAGGGCCTGGTGAGGCGTCCCGTGGAGAAAAAAGTGTGGGTGTGCACGTTTAGCACGTGCAATTGTAGAGCTGTGTTGTGCACATTCACAATCGCCCCTGCTTGCTCGCGTATGTCGCACGAGCTCGACGTTCTCGAGTTGGAAAACTGTGAGTGTGCACAACACAAACGACGGGAATCTCTCGGCCTGGAGGCCTCATCGGCGACGCCCACGTCTGGGCACACAAGCCTCACCGGAGGCTTCTGCGCGAATTTTCGTTCGCCGTCGAGCCCCGATCTTCCTCGAGTCGCGGCGACCGCGTGCGATGTCATACAAGCTTAGGCGGGCGCGGCGCGGCGCGCGGAAAGGCGGCTGAGCGCGGCCCACGCGGACGCTTAGGGCCGTCTCGCCCGCGAGGACGCGGACTGTCGTCCAGGAGCAGGCCGCGTGGGAGCGCGAAACCTGGTCGGAGTTTTACACGGAGAGCCTGCTGCTGGTCGACGGCCGAGAGGCCTCCTCGAGGACCTCGACGGTGGCGCCGCGCACGGGCGCCTCCGACGCCTCGACCAGGACCCCCCCCCCAAACGATCGAGACCCGCGCCGCCCTACTCCTGGAGGAGGCGCAGGAACGGCGGGAGCTCGATGTCCGCGTACTCGCGGCCGGCGAAGTAGAGGCGGAAGAGGCGGCAGCTCGAGTTGACGCGGACCTGGATCGTGGAGAAGTAGGCCACGCCGAAGGCCTTGGCCGTGAGGTCCGCGAGGTCCGCGGAGATGTACTGCCAGCCCGCGCCGAGGACCATGGGGATCTCCGCGAGGTGGCCCTCGATCTTGACGATGGACCTGGGCGGGCGACGAACGTGTGCCACGCGACTTCAATGGGCGCGTATGCGAACGATGTCGACACGACCATGTCGCCGTCCGTCGAGAACTCGACGAGAGGTTTTCCGATTCGTCCAAACATCGGCCGCGTCGACTTCGATTCGACCGAGCTCGAGAGGTTTCGCCGGACCCGTCCACGCCGCTCGTTGTTTCCGGCGCAGCGACGGACCGCCGGTTGCTGAAGGAGAAGGTGTAGTAGTTGTCGTCGCCGTCGACGACGTTGACGTCGATGCTGAAGAACTTGTCGAGGCACTTGGCGTAGGCGACGAGCAGCGGCTGCACGCCCGCTCTCGTCTGGAACGTCAGCCGCGCGCCGGGGCCGACGAGCTCGGCGACGACCTGGCCCTGCAGCTCCTTGTCGTCGACGATGGCAACGTCGCCCGTGACGAAGCCGCCGTCGCGCCGCGCCTTGCAGTCCTCGCGCGCCTCCAAGATCTCCTGGCAGTGCTCGATGCCGTCGCTGTAGGCGTCGCGGGGGAAGAGGGCTGTGATGTCCGGCGCCTCGGAGCTCAGCTGCGTGAGCGACCCGGACGCCGTGTGGCCCCGCGACGCCGTCATCATGGCGCCGGGCCGCGGGCAGCCCGGGGCAACGCTCTATCGTTTCCCGCGGTATCTGCGGCGCGCGGCTCTTGCCCTGCACCCTGCACAGCCCCGTGCGGTCCAGCCTCGCCCGCGCGAGCTGCGGTGGCGGTGGTGCAAGCGCCTCACTTCGCCGCCGGTCGTCGTCGCCGCCCGTCGTACGAGCGCCGCGCGTTGCGGCGCGTCCGCCAGCTCGCCAGCTTCACCGCGCCGCGCCGCGTCCCCGCCCCTCCCCCTGTTTCCGCTGTCCGGTGACGAGAGGTTGACGCCAATGCGTCGCGTCCGAGCGTTGGACTATAGACCCAACTCTGCCGTGACGATCGAACTTCCGCCGTTTCCGAGGACGCCGCGACCGATCGCCCCCCCCCCGCCGCTCGAGTCCGGGCGCGCGCGACGCCGCCGCCGCCGCGCAGGCGCCGCATGGCCGCCGCCGCGCGGCTCCGCAAGGGCGCGCTGCTCGCCGCCGCGCGCCGCGCGCTCCTCGAGCCGCACCTCGTCGCCGTCGGCGCGCTGACGCGCGCGGACGTGCCGGCGATGACGCGCGCGCGCGCCGAGTGCCGCGCGCGGGGGCTCGCGCTGAAGAAGCTGCCGAACCGCCTCTGCGGGCTCGCCGTCGAGGGCACGGACCGGGCGTTCCTGCGGGGCCTCTTCTCCGGGGACCTCGTCGTCCTCTACCCGCGCGACGCGGACGACGGCGCCGACGCGTCGGCGCTCGCGGGCCGCGTCCTCGAGGCCGCCGAGGGCGCGGAGAACGTCGTCCTCGTCGGCGGCGCGCTCGACGGCGCGAAACTCTACGCGGCCGACTTCCCGGCCCTCGAGGGGCTCGGCGGCCTGCGGCCGCTCCGCGCGGAGCTCGGGCGCGCGCTCCGCGCGCCGGCCGCGCGCGCGGGCCGCGCGCTCAAAGCGCCCGCGGCGCGCGCGGGCCGCGCGCTCAAGGCGCCCGCGGCCCGGGTCGGCCGCGGCGTCGCCGCGCTCGAGCGGGCGACCGGCGCCGACGCGTAAGCCGCGGCCCCGCCGCCGGCCCCGGGGTGGGCGCTCCTCGCGTTAGGCGCATGCGGCTCAGGCTGTGGCCGGCGGCGGCGCGGCCTTGGGCGTGACCTCGTGGGGCTGGACGGCGTGGACGTAGATCTCGTCCTTCGGGTGGTCCTTCTCGCCCTCCTCGAAGCAGTAGCTCGACGCGACGGCGAGCTTGGAGCCGTCGCAGTTGAAGGCGAGCGCGGCGACGGACGTCGGGAACTGGGGCAGCTGGCAGAGGCGCTTCTTGTGCGCGCCGTCCCAGAGGTTCACGAAGCCGTCGGAGCCGCCGGTCGCGAAGGTGCCGTGGGCCGGGTGGAACGCGAGCGCGTTGACCGGGTAGACGACCTTGCCGACGCGGTGGCACTTGAAGGCGTACTTGCGGCCCTGGGCCTCGTCGGCGAAGTACTCGACGGCGACGCGGCCCTCGATGGACGACACGGCGAAGCCGTCGCCCCCCGGGAAGCACCGGAGGCACCGCGTCTGGTGCTTGAGCGAGCTCTCGCGGCGCTGGAGCGGCGCGTCGAGGCGCCGCGCGTCGAAGACGAGCACGTGGCGGTCGCTCGTGCCGACGACGACGCGCGTCGGCCCGCCCGCGACGTCGAGCGCGAAGACCTTGCCCGGGACCTGCGCCGTCGCCTCGCGCTGGCCGCTCCGCGGGTCCCAGCACCCGACGGTCCGGTCCCAGGACCCGCTGAAGACGACGCCGCCCTCGCCGTCGTAGCGGAGGCACCGCACGCCCGCGTCGTGGCTCCCGAACGCGGCCCCGGCCCCGGCCGCGCGGCCGCCGTCGACGCGGACCGCGCGGACCGCGCCGTCGACCGAGCCGACGACGGCGAGGTCGTCGCCGCCGGCGAAGCACGCCGCGAGGCACGCGCTCGGCTGCGGCAGGCTCGCGACGAGCGGCGACGCCGGCCGCCCGAGGTCGTAGCAGCGCACCGTCGTGTCCCAGGACGAGCAGAGCAGCAGGTCCGGGTTCGACGAACTGAAGGACACGCAGGACACGCCGTCGCTCGGCGGGTCCGGCACGTTGTAGAGGGGCGTCGCCATGGTCGGCGCGGCGCGGCCGTCGGGGTCGACCGGTCGAGTCGGGGGGTCGCGCCGGGCGCCTCCGAGCCCCAAAAACCCCCGGCGACGGCGCCGCAGGCCTCGCCGCGCGTTGCCTAGGGGCCCCTCCGCAGCGAAGCGAGGGCGCGCCGAAGCGTCCGGAGCCGGGTGGGTCGGGCGTCCCCGGCTCGGAGCCCGCGCCGCGGCCGGCGGGGGTGCGCGCGGCGGCGCTGAGCAGCGCGAGGCCGAGCGCGCAGCTCCCGAGTAACCCGGACGCGCGCGCGCGGCGGCGCGTGAGCTCCGCGCGGAAGCCGCCCGGCACGGCAGGCTTCGAACCTGGCGACCCGCCCCCCCCCGCCGCCCCCCGAGCGCCGCGCCCGCGCCGCCTTAGGAGGGCGCCGCCTTGGACTCCTCGTCCGCCGGCGCGTCCGCCGGCGGCGGCGCCTGCTGCATGGTCTTCGCGAGGCTCTCCTGCCACGTCTCGGCGTGGTCCGCGTCCGCCGCGGCGCGCGCGAAGGCGCCGCCGAGGAGGAGGAGCGCGGACGCGCGCCGGAGCCGCGCGGCGGCGTCGACGCGCGTGTCGTAGAGGACCTTGTGGCACGCGGCCCGGAGCGTGGCCTCGACGTCGACGACGGTGATGCGCCACATGACCTCGAGGAAGGACATCATCATCTCGCCCTGGCGCGCGTCCGCGGCGCCGCGCGCGCCCGCGCCGCCGCCGCCGCGCGCGGCGCGCCGCTCGGCCGCGTGCGCGACCGTCGACTTGAGGGCGACCTTGACGACGTCGCGCGCCGTCTCGAGCTTCGTCGAGACGACGTGGGCCTTCTGCCGCAGGGAGACGAGGTGGCCGCCGAGGCCGAGCGCGGTCGTCCGCCGGCCGCGGTGCTTCGCGCCCGCGGTCTCGTAGACGTAGGCGATGACCGCGAGGAGCGTCGCGCCGAAGGTCGTCGCCGCGAGGTCGCCCGCGAGGCCCGCGGCGCGCGCGGCGAAGGCCGCGTCGTCCTCGTCGCCGTCGACGAAGGGCGCGAGGCGCGCCGCGAGTTTCACCGCGCAGTCGACCTCGCGCTGCCGCTGGCGGAAGGCCGCCTCCTCGGGGGGCATGTCGTCGTCGCCGGCGCCCGCGTAGGTCGACAGCTTGAGCCGGCCCACGTAGTCCTCGAACTTCTCGGACCCGAAGACCATGGCGAAGAACGTCGACGGGTCGAGGAAGTCGACGTCGCCGAGGCAGCCCGCGCCGCCCTCGTCGTAGGCGCGCCGCAGCTGGGGGTTCGACAGCACCTGGTAGGCCTCGCCGACCTTCTGGAACGTCGCGGCGGCCGCGGGGTCGCCGCCGTTCTTGTCCGGGTGCAGCTTGAGCGCGCGCTTGTAGTAGGCCTTCTTGATCGCGGCCTCCGTCGCGTCCGTGGGCACGCCGAGCAGGTCGTAGTAGGCCGCGTCGGCGACGGCGCGCGTCGCCTCGCCGCCGCCGCCCGCGGGGCGCCGCTCCTCCCGGAGCCGGCGCCGCGCGTCCGCGAACTTCGCTTCCGGGTCCTCGCCGGCGACGGCCGCGCGCTCGGCCTCGAGGTCGTAGTGGACCCAGGCCCCGGCCGCCTCGTCCCACTCCTTGCCGTCCTGCGACGCCTCGACGGCCGCGGGCGTCGCGCAGATGCCCTCCGCGAGCTCCCGGACGCCCGTCGCGACGCCGAGCACCGGGAGCGCGACGAGGCCGACGAGCCCCGCGCCGACGCCCTGGGCGAAGCCCTTCGCGCCGCCCTCCTTGGCGCCGAGGACCGGGGCCGCGAGCAGGGTGCCGACGCCGCCGACGGCGCCCATGCCCACGTTCTTCACGAGCCGGTACAGGCCCTGGCCGGCGTGCTTCACGGGACGCGAGTCGCCGATGCCGAGGCTCGCGAGGTCGATGGGCTCCTCGTCGGCGGCGGCGCCGTCCGACTCCGACGCCGCCGCCACCTCGGCCATGACCGCGCAGTCGCCGCTCCCGCGGCCAACACGACGAACCGCCGGACGCCGGCGCCGGGAGAGCAGTCCAAAGCTGCCCGTCGAACTGGCTGCTGGCGCGCGCTGCCCGGCCTCGGCCAGGGCGGCCGAGGCTCGGCCGGCAGTGGAGCCGCTGACACGGCGCTGTGGCAGCATGATCTTGGAGCGCCGCGGCGATTCCTGCGGCGCGCGCGACGGCCGTCTCGTCTCCCGGCGGGGGCCTGCTCGCGGGTCGCGCCGGCGAGGCGCCGGGGCGTTACGCGGGCCGACGCGCGCGGCCAGGGCGGCCGGCGGGGTCACTTCGCCGCGCGCTCGGGCGCGGGTGCCGCGCGCGCGGCGGCGCGGTGCTGGAGGACGGCGGACGTGGCGCCGACGGCGCACTGCGTGGTGGAGAAGAAGCACCAGATCGACGCCTGCTCGTGCGCGTTCGCCGTGAGCGCCATCGCGAGCGCCGGGCCCGAGGCCATGAGGAACGCGACGGCGTCGAGCTCCGAGAGCCCCCCGATGCAGAGCGCCGGCGCGAACATCATGAAGGCGTGGAGGCCCATGCCGCCGAGGAAGTAGGTCGGCTGGGCCAGGGGCAGCGCCCACGCGAGGTGGAAGCTGCCCTTGTACGTGCAGAGCCGCGGGCCCTCGAGCCAGTCCCGCGACGCGCCGTAGAAGGCCTCCTCGCTGGCGGTCAGGGCGGCCCGGTCGAGGAGCGACGGCGAGAGGGCGAGGCGCGCCAGGCCCAGGGCGCACTGGGCGAGGCAGAGCCGCGACACGAGGTCCCAGAGTTTCGCCTCGCCCGGCGCCGCCTTGCCCGTGCTCGGCCGGAACGCGCGGAGGTAGAGGTTCGTGAAGTAGGGCTGGAACTGGATGTGGACGTAGCCCAGGACCGTCAGGACCTGGTTCGTCGCGTCCGCGCACTTTGCGTCGAGGAGGTCCTCGGCGATGAAGAAGTACTGGACCGACTGGAGCAGCTCCATGAGGCAGAAGAAGAGGATGGCCTTCGTCATGTCGCGGTTGCCCGTCAGCCTCCAGACGGCGCCCGCCGACGCGACGCCCAGCGCCGTGAAGGCGCCCGACGTCTCCGAGTTCCAGCACATGGCACCGGTCGTCGACGCGCGTGGGCTGCCCCGCCGCTGCGGCCCGCGGACGGCGGATCCGGCGCTGCTACAATATATTGTACAGTTTATTAAATTTTAGCGTGCGGTTAGTGCGGGCACCCGGGGACTCGGAGGAGCGCGGCGCACACCCAAGAGCGCGTGCGGCCTATATAGGCTTCGCACGGGAGAAGTTGAATTACGCCGCCGGGGGGCGCGCCGCGCGCGCGAGCGTCTTCTCCGAGAGCCAGCCGCGCGGCGCGACGATGCGGCAGCGCCGGACGCCGCCGGCGGTCGTCGCCCGGCCGTCGACCTCGACGACGGCGCCGCGCGGCACCTCGCCGACGAGCGGGCTGTCGAGGCCCGGGCCCGACCGCAGGAGCGCGCCCTTCGACGGGCGGACGGCGTAGGCGAGGCGCGGCGGCGGCGCCGGTGGCGCCTCGCGGGCGGCCTGGAGCTGGGCCTCGACGAAGGGCGCGACGTTTCGGACGAGCGGCGCCTCCCGGCCGCGGTAGAAGTGGTCCGCCTGCGCGTCCGTCGCGACGCGGACGCGCGGGCACCGCGACGCCGCGAAGGCCTCGAGGTCCTCGGCGCGGCAGTACTCGTCGAACTCCGCGAGGCAGAGGAGCGACGGCGCCGGGTGCGCCGCCAGGAAGTCGAGGAACGGCGCCGCGGCGGCGCCCGCGCCGTCCGCGTGGACCGGCGGCGCGACGAGCGCGAGGGCCGCGGGCGCTTCCGCGCCGGCGAGGTGGCGCGCGGCGGCGAGCGTGCTCCAGGAGTAGGCGACGAGCCCGACGCGGCCGTAGCCCCGCGACCGCGCGAACGCGAGCGCGGCGCCGACGTCCTCCGCGTTCGCGTCGAGCAGCGCGTCCCCGTCGTCGGCGCCGCGGCGCAGGTCGAAGCGCAGCGTCGCGACGCCGGCGCGGGCCAGGCCGCCGCAGACCGCGGCGACGACGTTGTTGTGCATGTTCCCGCCGTAGTGGGGATGCGGATGGCACACGACGACGAGGGAGCCCGCCGTCGCCGCGGCGCCGCTCCCGGGCGCGAGCAGGCCCTCGAGGCCGTCGAAGCGCACGGGCGTCTCCGACAGCGCGCCCTCGAGGCGGCTCAGATGCGCCGCCTCGCCGAGCAGGTCCATGGGCGGTCGGGGCGCCTCACGCCATGACGATGGGGGCTCCCCCAAGAACGGATAGTGAAGGGCACCATCTCGATACGTTGACGTGGGCAGAGAGGCGATGCCGCATCTCGACTCGATGCCGCCGCCCTGACCGCCACACTCTTGGGCGCGCCGCCCGCGCCGTTCTCCGATGGTCGTCCGGAGCTCGCTGCACCGCACGAAGTACTCGCGCGGCCGGCCCAACGCGTCGCAGCCCGACACGTGGCGCGCCCTGCCGCCCGAGCTCCTCGTCGAGCGCATCGTGCCCTACGACGCCGCCGCCCACGACCTGCGCGGCCGGGTCACGGCCCTCGTCGCCGGCGTGGAGGGCCTGGGGCGCTTCCGCGACGCCGCGCGGCCGCGGCTCGAGGACTTCGCGATGTCGGAGGACGCGTGGCACCACAAGGACAAGCAGGCGGGGCTCACGGACGCCGTGCTCGCCGACGCCGCCTTCCTCGCGGCCTTCGAGCGCTTCGTCGTCGGCTGGGCGCTGCCCCACGTGAAGGCGCGGCTCGCCGCGGCCGACGGCGCCTACGCGGCGCCGACGACGTTCTACTACCAGCGGCCGCCGACGCTCCGGCTCCAGCCCGGCCCGAGCGAGCGCTTCGTCGCCTGCCACGACGACGCCAAATACGGCCACCAGCCGGGCGAGCTCAACTTCTGGCTGCCGCTCACGGACGTCGCCGAGACGCGGACGACGCTCGAGGCCGAGTCCGCGCCGGGCCGCGGCGACTTCCACGCCCTCGCGCCGCGGCCGGGCGAGGTCGCCGTCTTCCACGGCACGCTCTGCCGCCACCGGGTCCCGCCGAACCCGTCGGCCTGCACGCGCGCGAGCCTCGACTTCCGCGTGGGCGTCGAGGGCTGCTTCGACCCGGCCTGGGTCCTCCGCGGCACGCTCGACGACCACCACCGCAGCTCCGTCGTCCTGTGAGGGGTCCTAAGCGTCCGTGTGTCGCCCTTGGCCCGGGCGTCGACGTTGAAGGCTTCGATGAAGACGCCTATGAAGCGCGGCGCCGGGCAACAATCTATCTCCCGCCGGGGTAATTTCTCATCGATTACACCCCGTTGAAGCGGCATCGTGCAGCAAAAGCCGTCGTTGCATGGGCTTTTCTTCGCGGCGCTCGCGATGGCGTCTGAGCGTTATGCGCCGGGATCGGCACTGGGGAAGGTGCCTCGCTACCGCCGGAAACGCCTTCGTTCGGGCGTCGATCCACCATGACGCGGATCCAGCCAATGTCCGGCGGCAGCGACCATGCGGAAGCCGTCGAACCCGACGTCGGTCGGCTCGAGGTCCCGAGGGGCAGCCCGAGGCGCCTGGGGTGGGGCCACGCCGCCCGAGATGGTCTGGACCCGACCCCATGGTGGTATGGAACGGATCGAGACCATCTCGGGCGGCGGGGGCAGCCCCAGACACCCCACGGCCACCGTCGGGACGAAACGCCGTCAGAGCTCGGCCCGGTGACCTCGACGATTTCGGGCTCCCCCGAGGAACCCGCCGCGCTGGACGCGACGGGGTTGATGACGAACGATCTCCGCTGCTGCGATGGCTCGAAAACTATGTTAGAGGGGTCGCGAGCGGGCAGCGCGTCCCTTCCCACCCACTCTACCTCCCCGTTCCAGTCGCCACGCGATCGTATGAGCGTCGCGTCTTCGCATGTGCCTCACCCTCGTCCTCGCGGCCCTCGCAGCTGCTGGGATCGTTGCACAATTCTGCATATTCGCGGAGCGGCGGGCCCTCAAAGACGGCCATCCCATCGCAGCGCGCCGCCAAAACGCTGCACAATGTCGATCATGAAGTGTCGGATGTATTCGATCGACTTTTACCCCGGCGGGATCTCAACAATCTCAGGCTCGAGTGCTCGAGTGCTGATGGCGACTCGGAGAGCTGCCGCCGTGCTCCTCGCCTGCTGCGTCGCGTCGGCGCATCGATGCGCCACTCGCCGTGCTGCCCTCCGGTACGCGGCGACGGCCGCCGGCTTCGGCGCGGCGCCGGCGCTGGCGGAGAAGCCCTACAATCCTCTGAACCTCAAGGGCCAGTTTTGGGAGACGGGATCGTTGATCTATACGAAGCCCGAGCGGCCGGACCCGGAGCAGGTCGAGCGGAACGCGGCGCTCGCGCGCGAACGGCTCGGCGCGACGCTGGCGGCGCTGCGCGCGGCGCGGCGCGACGCGGACGCGGGCGACGCCGCCGCGGTCCTCGGCGCGCTGCGCGACGCCGACGTGTCCGAGCGGACGATCCGCCTCGACGGGCAGGCGCTCGTCGACGCCGCCGAGGACCCCTACGTCCCGCGCGAGCAGCTGTCGCGCGCCGCGGCCGCGCTGTCGCGCGTGCTCGCGGCCGCGGAGGTCCGGCGGAGCCCGGCGGCGGGCGCGGCGACGGCGACGGCCGTCACGGCGCTCTCCGCGACGGGGCTCGTCTACGTCGTCCCGGGCGCGCCGAGCATCGTCAACAACGCGCTCGAGCGGTCGCGCGTGTCCGGCGACCCGGGCCTCGACGTCGTCGTCGCGCTCGAGGACTGCATCGCCGCGGTGTCGCTGCTCCTGCGGCCGGAGCCGGACGAGCCGCCCGCCGCGGCGACGAAGGCGCGCGGCCGGCCGCGCTAGGGCCGCCCCGTGGGGACGCGCGTCGAGACCGCCCGCGCGTTACACGTGCGCGAACCTGCACGCGGCGCCCTTGCGGCACTTGCCCTTCTTCGCGAAGGTGAAGCACGGCTTGGGGCCCTCCGGCGGCGGCCGGTTCTCGCCGCTCGCCGCGCGCGCGACGTGGCGGAAGGGGCAGGCGTCGCCCCGGGAGCACCGGCCCTTCTTCTTGAATTCCAAGCATTTCTTGGCCAGCGCCTCGCCGCCGGCCGGCCGGGGGCCGCCGCGGTCCGCGGGGTGGTCGAAGCGGCACTTGTCGCCGTGGGGGCAGAGCCGCCGGAGCCAGAGGTGGCAGACGTCGTCCCGCGCGCGCTCGACGTCGGCGATCTTCACGGCGTACTTCGCCGGGGCCGGCGCGGCGGGCGACCGCGGCTCCCGGCCCCGGACGTAGCCCGCGGCGAGCGCGGCGGCCTTGCTGGCCGCGTCCTCGAAGACGACGAAGCCGAAGCCGCGCGACCGCTCGTCGTGGTCCCGGACGACGGAGGCCTTCGCCACGGCGCCAAAGGCCTCGAAGCTCCTCCGGAGCTCGTCGTCGCCCCAGGACTCGGGCAGGCGCGACGCGTAGACGCGCCGCGGGTCCTGGCCGTCGTCGTCCTTCTCGGACGCGGGCGTCGCCGCCTCGCCGCGCTTCACGCGCTTGTCGTCGCCGGCCGCCTCGTCGCCCGGCGCGCCGCCGTCCGCGAGCTGCTTGCGCTTCGCACCGCCCTTGGACCGCACCATGCCGCCAAGCGGGCGATGAGAGTGATGAGTGCCAGACGATGGGCTTGCGCGAACAGCATGTTGCACTGAAAGTATCCAGGTTAAGTGACTCCCCACGGCAGCATGGGCGCCGCGTCCCGGGCCGCGGCCCTGGTCGCGGCCGTCGTCTGCGCCGCGTTCCTCCTCGCGTCGACGCTCCCGTCGGACCAGGGTTCCCCCGTCGCCCTCGAGGCCCTGGAGGTCGCGGACAAGGCGAAAGTCGCCAAGCTCCTGATCGACAAAGGCATCTCCAAGGAGCTCATCTGCCACAAGCAGACCTTCGCGTACTGCGGGTCCGCGTCCTGCGACGTCCTCTCGACGGACACGGCGGCCTGCGGCTGCAAGATCTACCGGGACCGCACGGTGAAGTTCAAGCTCTCGTGGACGACGGGCATCCTGCTCGAGTCCGTCGCGTTCCGCCGCGCGGTCATGGCCGTCGTCGACGGCGACGACGACGAGGCGACGCGGCTCATCTGCGACGCCATGGACGACGGGACGCTCTACTCGACGTCCTACGGCACGTCCTACGGGTCCGTGAGCCTCGACGAGGGCCGCCGGCTCTCGGCGTCCGGCGGCGCGAACGCGTCGGCGTCCGTGCTGAACGCGTCGGCGACGTCCGACGGCGACGTCAAGGCGTCGTGCATGGGCTCGCCCTGCACCTTCGAGTCCTGGGACGACGACTGCGGCGCGACGTGCATCTGCGCCATCGAGGCCGAGAAGAGCGACGTGGACTCGTGCCTCCGCAACGGCGTCGGCTCCGACTACTGGACGGACCTGAGCTCGCTCATGGGCGTCATCGGCGACATGCAGGCCCTCTTCACGGCCGACGGCGACGTCGTCGCCTCCGTGCGGGACGCGAAGCGGTGCCGCGCGGACTGCACGGTCCACCACCAGTCCTAACCTAAGCGCCCTCGCAGAGGAACCCCGCGTCGGACGCGCCGCAGGGCGGGGAGCAGTCGAGGACGAGCACGGGGCGGTCGCCCCGGCTCAGGTTCGCCGTGCCGCGGTGGGACACGTTCGCGTTGAAGAGCAGGAGCGACCCCCGGGGCAGGGCCCCCGCGAAGACGCGCGCGGGCGCGCCGGGCACGCCGCCCTTGACCTTGGCGCCCGTCGCGACGTCGCCGAAGGGCGCGGCGAAGTCGAGCTCCGTCGGGCCGCGCCGCGCGTCGACGTCGACGAGCGCGAAGAGCGCCGTGACGCCGCGCGCGCCGTCGACGTGCCAGCCCTGGTGGCGGCACCCGGCGTGGGACGTGACGACCTCGACGCGCGCGACGTGGCCGAAGCCGAGCGCCGCGACGACGTCGCGCCACGGCGCCGCCGCGGCCACGACGGCCCGCGCGACGTCGGATCGCCAGCCGTCGAACGCGCACGACGGGCCCCGCTGGCAGGGGCAGTTGAAGAGGCGCGTGCCGGACCGCTTCGCCGCCTCCCGCTCGCCGATGGCCGACACCTTCTCGTGGGCCGCGCACTCGCCGAGCAGCGCGGCGACGTCGCCCTCGGAGAGCGCGTCGTGGAACACGCAGCACTGGAAGCGTTCGAGGCAGCGCCGCGCGTGGGCCGCCGCCGCCTCGCGGGCGGCCCGGCCGGAGGCCGCCGCCGGCAGGGCGTAGGCGATGGTCTCGAGGAAGCGCCGCTCGTCCTCGGGGTAGTGCGCCAGGAGCGCCGCCGCGCGGGCCGCGCCGGACGGCGGCGGCGGCGGCGGCGGTGGCGCGGGCGGCGTCCGCGCGGCGCGGCCCTTCGCCGTCGGCGGCGGTAGTGGCGCGGGCGCGGGTTGTGTCCGCGAGGGGCGGCCCTTTGAGGCCTTCTTGCGTCCGCCCATCGCAGGCTCGCCGGGCAGCCCAAGCGTGACGACGTTGCACCTCGTTGCACCTGAAGTTTCCCCCATCCGGAAGCTTCCGAAGGCCTTCCCGAGCGTCCCTCGCCTGACCGAGGGCGAAGGGCCGCGGCGCGCACGCCGGGCGTCGCCCGGGCGATGGTGCCTCAGCGACCGTGCCCGCCGCCGGGGGCCGTCGGGCGGCGCGCGCGGGTCCGGCGGGTCGAGGCGGGCGCGAGAAACAAAAAATCCCGTTTAAAAACATACAATCAGATCAAAACAGAAAGTGCCGTGGCGCTGGTGCCCGCCCTACGAGGAGCTCCGGGACCCGGAGAAGTTCCTCGACGGCGTCCGCCGCGCGGCGGCGCGCGTCAAGCTCGGCGCCGCCGCGGGCCCGCCCTCCGAGCCCATGGCCGCGCTCCTCGAGCAGCTCGTCCAGATCGACCCGGCGCGGCGCGCGACCGTCGCCGACGTCTGCGGGGCGCCCATCTTCGGGCTCCTCCGCGACAGCCCCTCCGGCGGCCGCAAGTTCCTGCGGCTCACCTACGACGACGCGCCGGCGATCGCGGGCCTCCTCCCCGCGGACGCGCGCCCGACGGGGCGCCGCCGCGCCTACGGCGAGACGCCGAACACGACGCGCCGCGCGCTGCGGCCCGCCAAGGCGCCCGCCGCGGCCGACGAGGCCGCCGCGTCGCGCGTCGGGGACATCGCCGACGCGCTCCCGAGCCTCATCGTCGGCTGACCGCGGCGCTCGAGGACCGCTCCCTTCGGACCCGCGCCGCCCGGCCCTCTAGCCCGGCCCGGATCCCCCGCCCACCCAACTAATGTACTACAAGTATGTTCGACGCGCGGCGTCGCCCCCGGGCTCCCGGGCCCGCGGACCAGTTACGCGCTCACGCCCGTGGCGCCGCGCGCGACCTGGAACGACACGAAGGCCGCCGCCTTGAGCGCGCGCGGGTCGTCGCCGCGCGCGACGCCGTCGAGGAGCGCGTCGACCGCGCCGGGGTCGTCGCAGACGACGTCCGCGTGGGCCGCGGCGGGGCCGCCCGCGGCGGCCGCGCGGACCACGGGCACGAACGCGTGGCCGTGCGCGGCGAGCATGCCGTCCGGCGTCGCAGCGACGCAGACGACGACGTCGGCGTGCGCCGCGACGAGCGCGGCCGTCATCTCGGCCAGGGACGACGTGGGGCTGTCCATGACGTAGACGCCGGCCGCGGCGCGGGCCGGCCGCTGGCCGAAGGCGAGCGACGGCGCCGGCGCGGCGCGCGCGAGCGCGCGCGGCGCCGCGCCGGCCGCCGCCGCCGGGCCCGCGAGCGCCGCGAGCGCCGCGGCGAGCGCGGCCGCGGCCGCGCCGGGCGCGGCGGCGACGACGACGGGCGCGGCCGCCGCGCGGCGCGCGGCGACGGCCGCCGCCGCCGCCGCCGCCGCCGCGTCGGCCGCGACGACGCCGACCGTCGCCGCGCCGCGGGCCGGCCGCGGGCCGAGCGCCGGGAGCGCCGCGGCGAAGAACGCGCGGACCCGGGCCTCGGCGCCCGCGTTGCCGCCGTCGAGCTGGCAGGACGCGAAGCCGTAGCGCGCGCGCTCGCCGTCGGAGAGGCGCGCGCGCGCGTAGTCGTTGTGCGTCTTCTCGCAGCCGTGCTCGAGCAGCGCGGCCGCGGCGACGCGCGGGTGCCGGAGGTGCCCGAAGATGAGCCGGTCGAAGAGCAGGCCCCCGTCGCCCGCGTGGCCCGCGCCGCAGCCCTCCGTGTGGGGCAGGGACGCGAAGCCGTCGACGTGGCGCGACCCCTCGGCGTCGAGCCGCGCGGCGACGGCCCGCGCGACCTCGCCGGCGCAGACCGACGTCGGCAGCACGAGCGCGACGCGCCGCGCGGCCGCGCGCGGCGGCGGCGGCGGGGCCGCCGCGGCCGCGGCGGTGAAGGCGGGCCCGCCGTGGCGGTCCGCGAGGGCCGTCAGCGTCGTCGCGTCGAAGGCCAGCTGCGACGGCGCGCGCCAGATCGACAGCTGGCTGTGGCCCGCGGCCTCGCCGCGCGTCCGCTCGCCCGACGCGATCCGCAGCGTCAGGTCGAAGAGCTCGCGGCCCAGCGCGGCCATGGGCGCGCCGGCCTGGTAGCGGCCCGCGTCAAAGTCCATGTCGCCGGCGAGCAGCGCGTAGCGCGCCGACGTCGTGACGACTTTGAGCGTCGGCGCGAAGGGGAAGTTCGTGACGGACCCGTTGCCCGTGACGAAGTGGATCACCGTGCAGCCCGCCGCGACCTGGCCCGCGACGGACTCGAGGTCGTTGCCCGGCGAGTCCATGAAGTAGTAGCCGCGCGGCGCGGGCAGGGGCGCGCCGTACTCGACGCAGCCCTCGAGGCGCAGCGACGCGTGCTTCTTCTTCGCCGCGCCGAGCGACTTGAGCGCGATGTTGTAGAGGCCGCGCTGCTTGTTCCCGCCCGACGGGTTCGCCTCCGCCGTCTGCCCGTGCGCGGCGAGGTAGCGGCGGTAGCGGTCGACGAGCGCGAGGAACGCGTCGCGGACGGCGCCGTCGCGGACGCGCGCGAGCACGTAGGCCTCCGCGCCCATGAGCTCGTCCGTCTCCGCGAGCAGGCACCGGCCGCCGCGCTCGACGACGCGCCGCGCGGCGTCGCCGACGCACGGGTTCCCGCTCACGCCGGAGAACGCGTCGGAGCCGCCGCACTGGAGCGCGACCGCCAACTGCGCCGCCGGCTGGACCGTGCGCGCGCAGGCCTGCGCCGCGGGGAGCCAGGACCGGAGCGCGGCGGCGACGTCCGCGACGGCGCGCTCCGCGTCGCCGTCGACGACGTAGGCGAGGGCCCGCGGCGCGGGCCGCGGCGCCGCGGCGAGCACGGCCGCCGCGGAGAACGGGGAAGAGAGCGGCGTCCCGAGCACGACGACGCCGAAGACGTTGGGGTGCGACGCGAAGCCCGCGAGCGTCCGCAGGAGCCGCGCGTCGTCGCCGCGCGCCGCCGCGGCGCCGCTGCCCCCGGAGCCCTCCGTGTGCGCGAGCGCGACGACGCCGTCGACGTTCGCGAGGCCCGCGACGTCGCCGGCGAGCGCCGCGCACGCGCGCCGCGCGAGCGGGCCGAGGCCCGCGGAGACGGGAACGACCGCGAGGCAGTTCCGCGTGCCGACGCCGCCGCCGGGGCGCGCGTAGCCGCGGAACGCCGCGCCGTCGTCGACGAGCGGCACCTGCGGCGCCGGCGCCGCGGGGCCGCCGCCGCCGGCGTACGCGTCGAGCCGGTCCGCGAAGTTCGCGCGCGGCAGGTCCATGCCGCGGCCCCGCAGCGCCTCGCGCGCGCCCTCGTTGCAGAGCACGTCGCCGGCGGCGACGTCGCGGACGGCGTCGCCGAACGGCAGGCTCCACGAGGTGAGCGGCGCGCCCGCGGGCACGCGGCGCACGGCGAAGCGCCAGCCCTCGGGGCAGCGGCTCCGGAGCGTGATCGAGCGGCCGGCGACGCGCACGGCGCGGCCCGCGGCGAGCGCGACGCGGGCGATGGCGCAGTTGTCGCCGGCCTCGGGCAGCACGGCGTCGGTCGTCGTCCGCTGCGGGTCGTCGACGACCTCCTCGTCGTAGGCGAGGGAGATCTTGCGACCGCCCCCGCTCTTTCGCGTCGTCGTGCTCATGGCGCCACTGCTCC
>Ga0257110_1000317_pt1 | contig 24739 bp, 20 predicted proteins | sample LP_taG_7_FD_190184 | JGI IMG/M metagenome (GOLD analysis project Ga0257110, IMG submission 190184) | Marine microbial communities from Northeast Subartic Pacific Ocean, Canada - LP_J_2015_P26_10m | ecosystem: Environmental > Aquatic > Marine > Oceanic | place: Canada: Northeast Subartic Pacific...
GACAAGGTCAATTAATAAACGTTGGAGACACAATGACTAAGTGCGAACAAATAAAACACGACGTAATCATCAAAGGTATGGATAGTGTGATTGACGAGTATCAGGCTGAAGGTTATAATATAGGACATTACAAGGCCCCAGGGAGTGCAGAATAAAATGATACCGCTTACATTCTATAAAGGTTCAAAAAAGAACACAAAAAAATCAACCTTACTACCACATTTTTTTCAACAAGTACCCGGATGGTTTTATGGTACTGCAACATTAAATGATATATTGTTTAATATACCAGATAATGATTATGTATATGTTGAAGTGGGAACATTTATGGGTAGAAGTTTGGCATACTTTACTATTTCTTCTTTAAACTATAAAAAGAGTGGCAAGATTTATGCTATAGATACATTTGCTGGATCTGAGGAACATCGTAACCCAAAGAGTCAAGACTATATTCCTGAATTAGCAACTAATCCAGACTATATGTATGAGCAATATTTAAAATATACAAAACCCATAAAAAGACATATTAATACAATACGCGGTTCCTCTGAGGAAGTTAGTAAACAATTTGAAGATGATTCAATAGATGGATTGTATCTTGACGCAGCACATGACTATGATAGTGCCATGGCTGATTTAAAAGCTTGGTATCCTAAGATGAAAAAAGAACAACTACTATTAGCTGGAGATGATTGGAAATGGCCCGGTGTACGTAAAGCAGTTATTGAGTTTGCACAAGAAAATCAATTATGCATATTATTTCCAAACGATAATAATTATATTTTGGTAAACTATTCCTTTTTAGAAGACTATTTAATATAAAAATGAAAAAATATATACCTTTGCATGTACATAGTATGTACAGTTTATTGGATGGTTTATCTAAACCAGAACAAATTGCTGATCGTTGTGAAGAAATAGGCGTTAAGTCTTGTGCTTTAACAGATCATGGCAATATAGCTGGAGCAATTAAATTTTATGGTGCTATGAAAAAGAGAGGCATCAAGCCCATTTTAGGTTGTGAATTATATATTTGCAATAATGATGTTACCATTAAGGATAAAGAAAATCGTACACTTAGCCATTTTTTGATATTAGCCAAAAACTATGACGGTTGGAGAAATCTAATTCGTATAGTATCAGAATCTAATCGTCCAGAACATTATTATTTTAAGCCTAGATTAGATCTAAAAACACTAGGTGAAATGATAGACGGAAACATGATTGGTTTTTGCGGTCATTTAGGTTCCACTATCGCCAACAAGATCATGGAAAACGATGCTGTCATTTCTGATTGGGAAAATATAGGTAAAGAACATATCCGTCAATGTAAAGATATCTTTGGCGAAGAGAACTTTTTTCTAGAAGCGCAATTGATGGATAGAGATAATAATGAACCACAGATACACTTAACAGATTGTATTAGAAAGTTATCTAAATTAACAAACACAAAAATTATATGTACTCCCGATGCACACTACTGTAAAAAAAGTGATGCTGTAGATCAGAGGATACTACTGTGTAATAATTTAAAAACCACATTTACTGAGATCAATCGTAAATTAAGCTTAGACGAAGATGTACCTATGAAGTGCTTTTTCACATCTGACAATTATCACATTTTATCGCAAGAAGAAATTAAAGAACTACATACTGAAGAAGAAATAGAAAACACTAATTTGATAGATTCTATGTGTGAAGAATATGATATTCTTAGTAAGCCTAATCTTCCTCCTTTTGCATGTCCTAAAGGATACACTGATGCAGAATATCTTAGACAATTATGTAGGGAAGGCTGGAAAGAAAAGATAGTTACAGAAATTCCAGAATCAGAACACCATCTTTATATAGAAAGAATTAAATATGAACTGGATGTTTTACAGGGAGCAGATTTATCTAGCTACTTCTTAATTGTTCAGGACATAGTCAATCATGTTAGAGATAATAGTTGGCTACCAGGGCCGGGTAGAGGTAGTGCTGCTGGATGTTTGGTTTCTTATCTGATTGGTATTACAGATATAGATCCTATTAAATATAATCTTATGTTTGATAGATTTTATAATGCTGGACGTAATACTGCAGAACATATATCTATGCCGGATATTGATGTAGATGTTCCTATCTATAAAAGAGAGAAAATTATTCAGTATATCAAAGATAAATATGGTGAAAACAAAGTTTCACAAATGATTACCTTTAATACTATTAAGGGTAGAGGAGCATTAAAAGATGTTTTAAGAGTTTATGGTAATGTATCTTTTGCTGAAATGAATGAAATTACCAAAAGTATTCCTGATGAAGCACGAATTGCTGATCAATTGCAGGAAATGAAAGAGGATACTGGCGAAGCATCAATTATAAGATGGACTTTAGAAAATAGCGGAGAGAAACTTAAACAATGGTGTTTTGTAGACGATAAAGGCGAATTACAAGGACCACTTGCCAAACGCTTTGAACAGGCTATAAGATTAGAGGGAGTTAAGTCTAATCAGTCCAAGCATGCTGCTGGTATTGCTATTAGTTCTCAAGCCCTTAGTGATGTTTGTCCTATGGTATATGATTCAAAAAATAAACAGATGATTGCTGGTATGGAAATGCAAGATTTAGAATCTATCGGTATTATCAAGTTTGATATTTTGGGTGTAGCTATGCTTGATAAGATTATGACAATTCAAGATTTACTCAAAGAGGAGACTGTTTAACTATGCAAAAAAAGTTTAAAGATATTGATGTAGGTACTGTATTTACCTATAACTCTCAAGAAATGATAAAAATTAATGACATAAGAATAACTTGTTGTAAGGTTTATAATGCAACCATAAATAATGATCCCAATCAAAAACATTTTGTAGTACCTATACACGAAGTAGAAGTGGCAGATAATGATTAATTATAATAAAATTTGCGTATTTGATTTTGAAACAGACGGTGTTAATCCAGAAGTTTGTAGTCCGGTACAATTAGCTGCTGTAATGGTAGACCCTATGAAATTAGAGGTTATACCCAATTCTGAATTTAATGTTCATTTTAAGCCAGAAACAATTGCTAAAGACCCAGATTATGAATATACAACAGATGTTGTAGATTTTCATGCAAAAGTAGCAGGCTGTTCTAAGGCAGATATTATGGATAAATGGAAATCTTATCCTTCTCAAGAACATTCTTGGAAGATGTTTGTTGACTATTTAGATAAGTATCATACTAGATCAACTAAGAAAAGTAAGTTCTCTGCTCCTATTCCTGCTGGTTACAATATTTATAGATTTGATTTGCCTATTATAGACAGGCTAAGCAATAAGTATGGAAACATTAGCAAAGAGAAAAAAACAGATATATTTTTCCCAAGAGATGTCATAGACGTTATGAATATTGTTTTTTATTGGTTTGAACATAATCGTGATTTAAAAAGCTATACTTTGGATTCCCTTAGAGATTATTTTGGAATATCTAAAGAAGGAGCACACGATGCTTTAAAAGACATTCGTGATAGTGCAGAAATTATGATTCGTTTTATGAAATTACATAGAAAATTGGCAGCTAACATTAAATTCAAGGATTCTTTTAAATAATGGACAAGTATAAATATGATTGCGGATGTTCATTCAATGTTCTTAACAAGGAACCTTTGAGCATCAATTTTGATCCAATTAATGATGATATAAACTTTAACTGTAGTAAAACGTGGGAATTACTATCTGATGGTAATACTAAAGGATGCTTCCAGTTAGAGTCTAGGCTTGGCAAGTCGATGTCTAAAAAACTTAAGCCTGAAAACGTAGAACAACTCTCTGCCTTAATTAGTATTCTTAGACCAGGATGTCTGGAAGCTATTAGAGATGGTAAAAGTGTGTCTAACCACTATATAGACAAAAAAAACGGAGAAGAGTCTGTTGACTATTATCATCCAGCATTAGAAGACGTATTAAAAACTACATATGGTGAAATGATATATCAAGAACAGGCAATGAATATTGCTAAACATATTGCTGGTTTTGATTTACGGGAAGCAGATAATCTTAGAAAAGCTATTGGTAAAAAGAAACCAGAAGAAATGGCGAAACTAAAGAAGAAATTTATTAGTGGAGCTAAAAAATTAAAGATTGTTAATAAGGACGAAGCAGAAGAAATTTTTGGATGGATTGAGAAAAGTCAAAGGTACAGCTTTAATAAAAGTCATGCTGTAAGCTACGCTTATAATGCCTACTTATCTGCTTATACAAAAGCACATTTCCCTAAAATCTTTTTTGCTTCTTATTTAAGATTCGCAAAAGATAAATTAGATCCTAAAGCAGAGATAAAAGCATTGGTTCAAAATGCTATGGAGATGGATATAAGCGTTGCTGTACCAGACATTAGAAATATGAATTCTCTTTTTGTCATGAGGAATCAACAAATTTATTTTGGTCTGACAGACATTAAAGGTTTTGGTAATTCTGTTTTTACTAAATTAACTGGTCTTATAGAAGAAAAACAAATAGACTTTAATAAAATTACTTGGTGCGAATTATTATTCAATATTTTATTAAACATTAATTCTACAGCAGCTAAGGCTTTGATTAGTAGTGGTGGAGTAGATTTTGTTAAAAATACTAGAACATCTATGCTTTTTGATTATAGTATAGCCAGTGAACTTACAAAAAAAGAATCAGAATTTGTAATCAACAATATATCATCTTGTAAAAACCTATATGAATGTATCTATAAATTGTATCATGAACATAAAATTACATCCAGAAGAAAAGATAAAGTATTAGGATTACTTAACACCATAGAAAATCCACCCTACTCTTTAGAAGATAGTGCAGAATGGATTTCTGATGCAGAAGAAACCTCTTTGGGTTGTGGTATTACTTGTTCTAAAGTGGATATGTATGATGTTACTATGACCAATTGTAATTGTAAAGAATATAAAAATACCATGCTAAATGAGATTATCTTATGTGGAGAAATATCTAGTTTAAGTGTGACTAAAACAAAATCTGGTAAGAATCCTGGAGCAGAGATGGCTTTCGTTTCATTAGCAGATAGTTTCGGTGTGATTGACAGTGTAATCTTTTTTCCCGAAGCGTATAAACAATATAGAAATATACTATTTGACAACAATGTAATTATTGTAAAAGGAAACAAGGGTAGGAATGGAGACTCTCTGATAGTTCAGAAGGCTTTTATACCTAAAACTTGACACAATATCATCAAATGGTATTATATGATATCTTCGTCATCAAGGATAAAGTTTAAGAGATTTCTTATTTAGACGAAGTAATAAAAAGTCTCATTTTGTGTTCGATTGGTTTTAATTTTTTAGGAGGAAAAGAATGAATATTAATCTTCTTCGAGGTAATTTAGCCCGTGACCCTGAAGTTCGAAGTGTCAATACTAATGGCAAGCAAACTTCAGTTGTTAATTTTACTATTGCGGTATCTAGGGAATATACCAAATCTAATGGTGAAAGGGATAAGATTACGACTTTTGTCCAGTGCGAAGCGTGGGATACTGGGGCAGAAATTATCGGAGAATCTTTCAGAAAGGGTGACTTAGTAATGGTAGAAGGATCTCTTAGAAATGACTCTTGGGAAAAGGATGGCGTTAAGCATAATTCTTTGAAAGTTAGAGTTAATAATTTTTCTAAGATTACTAAGCTTTCTCGTCAAAAGAAGGATCAGTCTCAGGAAAAGGTGGCATTCTAAGTTTGTGTGATGATTTATTGGGTGTGCTATGCACACCCGATAGATTATTTTTAAAAAGCAGGATTACATGGAAAATAAAAAACTTAAAATATTAATGGTGTCAGAAGCTAGTTTTCTTAGTTCTGGTTTCGGTACATATACCAAAGAACTTCTAAACAGATTACACGCTACAGATAAATATGATATAGCAGAATTTGCTTGCTATGGCAAAGTCAATGACCCTAAAGATAAAGATATACACTGGAGATACTACGCTAACGCTGTAGGGAGTGATGATCCCAGATCTAAAGAATATAATTCCAGTATGGAAAACCAATTCGGTAGGTGGAGATTTGAAAGAGTACTATTAGATTTTAGACCTGACGTAGTTATAGATATTAGAGATTACTGGATGAACTCTTATCAACAGTTTTCTCCTCTTAGACCATTTTTTCACTGGATACTGATGCCTACAGTAGACTCTGCACCCCAACAAGAAGATTGGATTGATACATTCCTGCATGCTGATGCTATTTTTACATATTCTGATTTTGGTCGAGATACTTTAGCAGATCAGAGCAATAAGAAAATTAATTATATTGATACCACTTCCCCCGGCATTAATCTCAATACATTTAAACCATTGTCTAATAGAGATGAAATTAGAAAACAGTTGGGTGTAGATGATAAGTTTATCATTGGTGGAATAATGAGAAACCAAAAAAGAAAACTTATACCAGAATTGTTTGCTGCATTTAAACAACTTTTAACAGAAATGGAAACTGAAAATAATCCTATTGGTGAAAAACTACATCTGCATTTACATACTAGTTATCCTGATGCTGGATGGGAAATACCCAAACTCTTAAAAGAATATGAAATAGGCAATAGAGTATTGTTTACATATCAGTGCAAAGAGTGTGGCTTTTTCCGACCTACCAGATTCGAACATCCTGTTTCGCTTTGTCCAAAGTGTGGCCAAAGAAGTATGTCTATGCCTAATGTTGCTTTAGGTTTATCTCAGGAAGAACTTAATGTCATTATTAATACATTTGATATGTATGTGCAATACGCTATTTGTGAAGGATTTGGTATGCCTCAAGTAGAAGCTGCTGCCGCTGGAGTACCAGTTGCTTCAGTAGATTACAGTGCTATGAATGATGTAGTACATAAGTTAAATGGCTATCCTATTAGAATTAATCAGTATTTTAAAGAATTAGAAACTCAAGCTATTAGAGTATATCCTGATAACAATAGTCTTGTCAAAATTATAAAAGACTATATCGCGTTACCAGATTTACTTAAAGAACAAAAAAGACACGAAACCAGACAGCTTGTAGAAAAACATTATAATTGGGAGGACATCAGTAAGAAGTGGGAAAATTATTTAGATAATATAGAACTTACTAAGTTACAAGGTCAATGGGATCAAAAACTACCCTACATTAAACCAGTTGATACTCTTAATAAAGATGGTAATCCTTATGATGTTATGGTAGATTGGGTATCGTCTAATATGCCTTCTCACCAACTAGCTACATCAAGTTCGTTATTAAATATGATTAGAAATTTAGATTATCAATTTGCTATCAATGGTATGCAAACACAAAACTATGATATAAATAATGTTAAAGAAAATCTAGAAGTAATGATTAATAACCATAATATGGCTATGGCTGCTAAAGATGATCCTTCTAAGATGCCCGACGAAGACTATATACAATATGCTAATATGAAGGATCAAACTAAATGAATGGATTATTCTTAGGACCTTATAGACAAAATGATGGTTGGGGTATGGCATCTAGAGATTATATCAAAGCAATCTCAACACAGATATCCAATTTAACTACAAGACCTATCTATTTTACCAATAACACTGTAGATATCCCACAAGAAATATCTAAACATGAATCAATACTATCTAAAAATTATGATATAGTATTTCAAAAGACACTGCCTCATTGTATTGCTCCTAATCAAACAATTAAAAAAAATGTTGGCTTATTTGTATTAGAAACTAACGATCTTTCAAAGTCTATATGTATTAATAACTTAAATAGTATAGATGAAATTTGTGTACCCTCTAAACAAGAAGCTAAATGCCTGTCCTTATCAGGTGTTACTACCCCTGTAAAAGTTGTATCAGAACCTATTGATGTAGAATTCCATCAGAAACATACTAATCATAAACTAGACTTTGGTAATACACAGCAAAAAACATTTAAGTTTTATAGCATAGGCGAATTTGTTGAAAGAAAAAATTTCATAGATCTGATTACGGCATTTCATTTAGCATTTCAGGATACTGACGATGTCTCATTAGTATTAAAGTGTAATCGACCGGGTTTAGACTCAAAACAAAGTTTAGCATATATACAAAAAGAAGTACAAGAAATCAAAAGAAAACTTAATATAAAACACTCTTATAAATCAGAGATCATCATTACTGATAGACTTTCTGATACAGATATGGTGGGTTTACATAATGCTTGTGATTGTTTTGTAATGCCATCTTGTGGTGAATCATTTTGTAGACCAGCAGCAGAAGCATTGATATTAGGTAAAACTCCTATTGTGACTGATCATACTGGAATGGTAGACTTTGTAAACAATAAAAACGGTTATATAATCAATAGCAAAAAGCATCCTGTCGTTTTAAATGAACGAACACTATCTAATGATTTTGATATTTATAATGCACATGAATATTGGTATAAACCAAACGTATATAGCTTAATAGAGTGTATGCAAAATGCCTATAATCTATTTAAGAAAGATAAAAAAGAATTAGCTAAGAAGCAAAAGCTAGGCATTGAATCTTACGAACAATTTACTTATGAGACTGTAGGGAAAAAGATATGCACTTAAGTTTTGTAACATCAAACCTATTACATCAAGTACTATCTGATGAAGTTAATGTGGTATATAATCCATCTTATACCTTATTCGATAAAATATTGTATACTATAGACTATAACTTTTTTGTATTTAGTGACTATGTGTCTAAAGCAGAAAACTGTATTTCGTACTCTAATGCTTATATAGATTTAAGAAATTATGATCTTTATATTCATAGTGGTACAGCATCTTCTAATGGTTCGACTCTACCATTAACATTGCATACTAATATGCTAATATTTGAGCATCAGCCTAGACAAAAGAATTTAAAAAAAGAAGACTTAGCTATACTAAATCAAAGACTTTCTTCTACTAAAAAAATATTTTTTGATGATCTTTATAGTAAAACATGGGGCTTGCAAAATTCTTTGACTGTACCTTACGGTGTTCCTAGTCTGTTTAAACCTGATTTAGATTACAATGATCGTAAAGATGTGTTGATAGCAACTAAAATGAACACTACAGCAGCTCATCAAATTAAAGCCCATCTTGAGTCACAAGGTTTAATATGCAGCATTTATGATGATAGCGAACTAGATATACAACAAATCAATAAAAAAATTAATAATTACAAAATATTTATCAATTTAGATGACGAGTATCTGCTTAATTTAGTGGGTGCTGCATGTGGTAGTTTTGTTTTAAAAATATCAGGACACCCTGTAGAGATTCCTAATAATTATAAATATACTGAAATCAATGATTTAATTGGTGGCATATCAGACATTATAAAACAGCAACCTGATTTACCATCAATACAAGACTATATATCAACTAATCATGATTTTGATTATTTTAAAATTAAACTTTGTGATATCATTCAAACATCAGCAAAAAGAGAGGCTTTCATTTTATGATTAAGAATTTAAATATAGTAAAAAGTATTAACGATCAAAATCCTAAAAATTTAAACAACATCGATCCAGAAAAACTTAACGCTGTTACAAATGGGTTCGTTGAAAATATAGACTGTATATGTTTAGATGAATTTATCTTAAAGGATCGTAATAGTTTGATGGTTGCTATGTCACATAAATTAGCAGCAAAAGGAAATATATCCCTTAAGATTTTAAATTTAAATTTACTATCAAATCAAATTAATAAATGTTCAATTACGGGAGAGAAACTTTCCACAATCTTACCGGATGTACAGTCCGTTTGGTCTGATCAAGAATGTAGCGATGTTTTGAGTCAGCTTAATTTAAAGATAAAAGGTAGATATTATGATTATATCTATACAATATATCAATTAGAAAAGTAATATGAAAATAGCATGCTGTATCTTATCATATAATATAACCAAGGGTATGAAATCTTTTGGTCCTATCGGTATGTTAAAGAAAAATAAAAATGCAAAAGAACTCATATTGCATCAAATAGAGAATTTGCGTAAAATTTTTGGTAGTACAGATATTTATGTGATAACAGGATTTGGTGAGGAGAAATTATGTAAAACAATACAGAATAAGAAATATGTTAAAATTATTTCTAACTCAGAATATAATCAAAAAAACTATGGATATGCTTTAAGATTATTTTTAGAACATATTAAAGACAAGGTTGATGATTATTATGGTGTCTTTTTTATAGATTCTAATATTCTGATTAAAACTTTGAAAAATAAAAAAAGAAATGAATCTTGGTTAGTTTCTCAAAAACTAAAACAAACTAAGAAAAATAATAAAGTAGATTTTTTAGGCATCAATACTGAGAACACAGACCTAAAGTATTTATTCTATAATATAGGTAATATCAGTTGGTGTAAAAGTTTTTATTTGACCCAACAAGACATACACTCTATGATAGATTGTATTTACGATTATCATGATAATATGTTTTTGTTTGAAGTTTTAAATCAATCGGTAGAAAAAATAAATGTAAAAATTGGGATTAATCAAATACTATCTAATCAAGACTATGTTGAGATACGCGGAATAAAGGATAAAAATAAAATAAAATGATAACAATAGCATCACATGATGGGCAGAATAATGTTATTAAGGCCATCAACAAATATCTAATACAAAATATTAGGACACAAGAAGATATACAAATGGTTTTTGCTTCCTTACATGGTAAACTCTTTGCCCTGCATAACCAACACAAGCCTAGATATGTAATATGGCCCGTATCTGAATACACACAAGAAGTACAAGATTTTATTTCAGAATATTCCGTTGATGTAAAAGTGATATTGATTATTGATACAGAAATACCACAGCAAGAACTAAATGAATATTTTAATTCTAGAGATAATATAGCATTTATTGTAGATGAGACTATTACTACAGAATACAAAAACACAATTACTAAATATGGTCGTATGTACGACGATGATATTTATCACGCATCTGATTTAGAACGCAATGATAAAATTGTAACATTGCTTTCTACAGATAACGATAAAAATCACCGCATGCTTGATGGGATTTTATATCCTAATAATAAACATGATCATAAAGTAGTTGTGGTTAATAATCCTAAGTATGACTCACCAGTAAACGTAGGTGTCTTTAATTATTATGATCTTGCATTTATTCTAAAAACTTTTGATAAGGTAATAGATATAGACAAGATTTTTCAATTAGAAAGTCAAGCTTGTGGTATCAAATATTTAAATATTGAGAATGAAAATATTATAGACGCTGTAAATAATAACACATACAGTAAAGACATAGATAATCTATTAGAACGTACATATAATCATTTTATAAAAGAACAACTTTTGCCATATCTTAGGAAATAATTAATGAATATAGGATTTTACTTATTAGATATTGATGTACAGAATCAAAAACACACAATGATACTTAATAGTATTAATGCATTGTGTACAGCAAGACCTTATGATAATATAATACTGTTTAACAATAGATTTAATACTGTTGATATTGACCATAAATATTATACTTTACATATTAGTGAAGCTAAATTTTTTAAAGGCATCTTGTTTGTATTCGACATAAAAAGTGCATTACTAACTAAAACTTTTCCCGCACCCAAAAAACAAATTTTACATATTAGTGAAAATACTTGGTCAGAAAAAAAAGACATCCCCTATAAATTTTGGGAAAGCATATATATGAATAATAAATTCGAATTAATCGCAGATAATCAAGACATGTTTGAACTTTGTGACATATGCTGGAAAACACCTCTCTCTACTGTACAAAACTTTCAACCTAAAGATATAGAAAATGTCATACAACAATTACAGTAATTATTCAGATTACGATAAACAACAAATTATAACGAAAATGTATGTGGACGAAAAGTTAAGTTTCTCTACTATGGCTCAACAATTAAATACATATGCTAACAAAATTAGGCGTGATGCTATCAAGTACAAAATCCCAATTAGGGATAAAAGTCAAGCACAATCAAATGCCTTAGCTACTGGAGCACATAAGCACCCAACTAAAGGAACTAAACGTACAGATAATACTAAAGATAAAATTGGTAAGTCTGTTATGGCTGCTTGGGATAATATAGACGAAAAAGAATTAGCGAGAAGAAAACGTAATTCTAAAAAACTGTGGAATAGTTTAAGTAATGACGAAAAACAAAATCGTTTAAATTTAGCTAATCAAGCGGTTAGAAATAGTAGTAAAGTAGGATCTAAGTTAGAACACTATCTTTTAGAACAACTTATTAAAGATGGTTTCAAAGTAGATTTTCATAAAGAGCAAATCTTATCGAACACAAAGTTGCAAATAGACCTGTTCTTGCCTACTATGAATATAGCTTTAGAGGTTGATGGTCCTTCTCATTTTCTTCCAGTTTGGGGAAATGATGTTTTGGCCAGAAACCAAAAGTATGATAAGAAGAAGACAGGACTAATTATAGGAAAAGGATTGAAGCTGATTAGAGTCAAACAAACCCATGACTTTTCAAAATCTAGAGCTTCTATTTTATATGCTAAATTAGTTAAAGCTATTCATAAAATTGATAATTCTAAAAATAAGTCTATAGAAGTAGAGGACTAAAATGCCAAGGAAAAAAACTGAAACTATTGATGACGTTCTTGATATTGTTACACCTAATAGTTTAGGGTGGACTGAATATGTCTTGAATTTATTGTCAGATGATGAAAAGATTAAAGGAAATCCCACCACGGATGGACTTAGAAGAATCTTCGAAATAGCTCTTGATTGCGTTATGATAGATTCTACATCTGAGGTAGTTCAAACTCCAGACTTAAACAATGCAAATAGAGCCACTGTGGTGCATTCTCTGAGCTATATTTTAAATGATAGTAAGCTTACACCAGAAACTAAATCAAGAACCGTAAATGGCGCTGCAGACGTTTATTGGGGCAACTGTGACAAAATATTTAGGAATCATCCCGTTGCCGTTGCAGAGACTAGGGCAGAAGGCAGGGCTTTGAGAAGAGGCTTAAAACTTCGCAAAGTTGTTGCTGCAGAAGAGTTAGCTAGTGAAATTGAAGATGACATTGATGGTAACAGTGTTGGTAAAATGAGTACCAATCAAATCAACTTTATTGATGTGTTAGCTAAACGTCTTAATATTGATATACTAAACTTAACCGATAAGCTTGACTTATCCTATGACACGATTTATAATATAAAACACGGGGAAGCTGTGTCTATTATTCAAGAATTAAACTCTTATCAACAAGATACATCTTCTATTCCTGAAGGTATCACAGGCTATAAAGAATGGAAGTAACATGAAGGTTCTATTTAAACCTAGCGACAAGCTAACTTTTGAAATTGAAGGTGCTGGACAAAAAGAAATTTTTAAAGGTCTAGCAATGGTACAAGAAGTTTTTTCTGAAAAAAAGTGTGGTGTATGTGGTTCAGAAAATATTAAATTTGTTGTGAGAAATGTAGATGGTAATGATTATTATGAATTACGCTGCATGGATTGCGGTGCTGCATTATCATTTGGTCAGCATAAGAAGGGTGATACACTCTTCCCTAAACGTAAAGACGAAAATAACAATTGGTTAGAGAATGGTGGTTGGCATAAATGGAACAAAGATCAGGGTTCAAAAAAGTAGTATATAAAGGTTACACTTTTGGTATATGGCATAGCGCCTTTATCCATAATGTGTTGTTGCTTATCCTATTTCTTGTGGTTGTTCGATCTCCCCAAGTAGAAGACCTTGGGGTTATCACTCTTAACTTTAGTGATCCTAAACCAGAACTAATTATAGAACCTGCGTTAAAAATAGACTTTGACTCTATATCCGATAGTATTGAAAATACTTCTTCTGTATCAGAAATCTTTGATTCTGAATTACCCAAATTAGTAGAACAAACATCTGAATTAAAACCAGAACAAAAACCCATACAGAAAATTGATGAAATTAAAATCGAAGATCTTCATCCCGAAGATTTAATGGCAGAAGTATCTGAAAAAACAAGCGATACAAAATCTTCTTTATTTGATAAAAAAACACCTATATCTAATAAAAAAGTTAAGACTAAAAAAATACCTAAACAAGCAAGTATTCTAGATGTACCAGTGTCTTCTAATTCTAACAACGGTAATGCTTTAAAAAAATTAATAAAAGGTGGTACTTCACTTGGTGATGGTATTCCTAAGTCATGGTTAGCTATGGGTTCCGCAAACGCAGGTAAACCCGGAGATGCTGAAGCTAGATTAAAATTTTATGGTGCTGGCACTGGGGATATACAAATATCGTTAATATGGAACACTGTAGATGATATTGATCTTTGGGTAAGTGATGGCAGGGATATTATCTGTTGGAGAGATAGAAGAAGTATTACTGGCGGCATACTAGATATAGATATGAATGCTAATGGACCTAATACAAATCGTCCTATAGAAAATGTTTTCTGGCCATTCAATACTGCACCTAGAAGTCAGTATACGGTAGCTATTGAATTGTATCGTTGTTGGTCTAATAATCAAGCTGTACCTGTTAAAGTTCGTATAAAAACACTAAAAGGCATATCATACTATGATGTCGTAGCAATTAGAGGTGCTGGTATACAACAAGTTATACAATTTTCTAATTAACTGGACCCCATCTACCATCAGGACACATTGATTCTCTTTTAGCTAATTTATTCATATAGTTTTTTTCTCTGACTACATGACATCCACAAAGAGTACAAGAATCATTTTCATAATATTCGCACCTATCACAAATAGCTAATCTATCAGCAATTTCTGTATCACTACATAATGTCTCATCAGGTGGAGCTTCATTAGGAGGAGGAGGATAAGCATTTATATCATCATTGTTCTTTTCTATAATCTGTTGTGCTAAAGCATCTATCTCAGCTTGACTTTTAAGATTAATAGGTTTACCTGTTATGATTTTGCCATCTAATTCTTGATTGAATACTGTTTGAGAATATGAAAAACAGGTTATCTTAGCGTCTGGATCCTCTAAAGCCAACGTTAAATTACAATTTACACATTTATATATCTTTTTATTTTTAAATATGTCGCCAGTTGTTTCGAACTCACAATACATTATTTAACTCCATGTTTCATGTGGTCTTTGTCTGTTTAAAAATGCAGGAGCATCACGACTATTTACTGCCCAACACTGCCAATCATCATAGTTGCATATTGTTTGTAATTCATCGTAACTATTATATGAACCAATAGAATTATTGCAAGCCGTTTTACTAAATAGAGGAGTAGTATCTATATATGTTTGAATCCCAACAGATCTAATATAGCCATCATATTCTGGTGTAGCAAATTTGTCAGGAAAAGTATTAAATTGACAACTACCTATTGGATTATTAGTACGTACAGGTGGTCTCAAACCACTGGTATCAAAAATAACCTCACTATCACTATCATCAGTAGTTTGTGTACTACTAATAGTAGCAGTTGTTTTATACTTATATTGAATATATGCCACTTCAAATACTACAGACCATGATCCGAATTCAAGACTGCCTATTCCTGCTTGCCTTACTTTACCATAGCTTTTTGAATACGTAAAAAATTTAAGCTCACACGAACCTGGTACAACACCTTCAAAAATTTCATCTTCTGGAATATCCGTGACAACCTGACAGGCGTGAGAACTTCCACTATAGGGTCCTACAACATAGGCAGTACCACCATAACCATAACCACTTCTATATGTACCAGCCATAGTATTATCAAAAGATTTTTTTATCGTATTTTTCCAAATCTGATGTTTTAAATCCGATGTCGAACCGCGTACTCCACGACCAGCAGTCGCGGATTGGTATCCACCTGAACTACATGAAACCGATGAACTTCCAGTTCCCGCTTTAGGATGAAATCTGTTGGGGTAACCATTACGAAATCCTGCTCCTTCACTAATCACTACTCCATCATTACATATTAGCCAGGGAACACCACTACCATCACAAAGAGCCGCCATCCCACCGGCGTTACCATAACAAGGAGGCAGCGGTCTGCCGAAATCGCCACGACCATCTGATGGGCGTATACCTGTCGCAGTCGGGTCAACGCCAAGACCATTAACATTACCATAGCTACTAGTGCCAAGTATGCATACTGCAGTGTATGTTTGTGTATCAAAGTTTCTACTTTGGGTAGGAACTTCAATCTTCGCATCATCAGTACAATCAGTATCACAAGAAGTGTTGAGATTTTCACTAACTACATATCCAGCAGGTAAACTTATTTCTACATTTGGACAACCATCTACATTAAGATCAACACAATAAGTTTTACTTGCTCCTCCTTGAGATATTGCACCAGTGCTAGAATTTCTTATGGCTCTATTGTTAGGTAAAACTATAGTCAATGTCTTATTAGTAAAATTAATAGTAAAAAAATGACCCGGACACTGATAGCTAGCATATGATGGAGCTCTATATGACTTGGTTCTTTGATAAACTTTTTGAGTCACATCCGTACCATCTACAATAGAATATGATCCACAACCACGCGTTTCTTGAACGGTTCTATAGTTTTCAGGGTGACAACCCCAAGCTACATGTCCACCACTGACCGCATTCCCAATATCATATCCTTCTCCACTTACATTAGAACTGTTCTCCGAAACGCCACCACCACCAGAATCAGTTATTTCTTGAGCTGTTGCTTGGGATTCCCCAAAATTATCTCTATAAGAATGTGCATATAAAGTAAACTTTTTAGAACAATCTTCAAATTCATATGTTAAGTTTATCGATCCTCCAGCACCAGGCTCACTGCTTTCCAAAAGTTCACAATCAGTGCAGCTCGGTTCTTCCTCATCTACTCTGCAATATCCATAAGTGTATGGATCTCCTGGTTTTGTTCCTGGGTGACAAGGACTAGGGGGTGATATTGTTCCTCTTATATATATCCCAGGATTACCAATTGCCACAGCCAAGTAGTCGTATGGATAGCTAACACAGCTTTCACCACAATAAACAACGTTGTTCATACCCGGTGGCCCTGATCCAGTAATATATTGATCTCCCGTATATTGTCTTGTAGATACTAAGCTAATAGTTTCTTCATCTGTGGCAGGAGAAGGTAAATCTGGAGCATCATCTTTTGAATTATATACTTGTGCAATTAAAGATTTTTCTTCATATAATGAAGCATGCAAAATGGTATTGACCATTTCGCTACCAATATTTCCAGTGATTATCACATCCTCTCCTGATTGTGATATTGTAAGATTTACACTAACATCACCAAGCCTAAAACTAACACTATCACCAACACGCCTTGTACCATTTATTGTATACGAACCAGTAGTATTAATAGAACTTGTAGCTTGCTTATCATAATTATATAAAATTTCATTGTAAATATCTTTCGCTTTTATTTGTGGTGCTCCTCCAACAAGTAAATCATTTTTACTTAATGGTGCTTGATCTACAAAAAGTTGCCTTCTATTAATAGGAGTTTTTTCACCATATAATATTCTAAAAAGCATTTCATTAGCATGCAAGTCCATATTTTTGACAGTTTCAGAATGTTTGGTATCATTTTTATTAAGCTCTATATAATCTTGATATGCAGATGTCATAGTTTTTTTATATTTAGGCAGCTTAGTAGTCGTTAAACAACTGAGCTCTGCATCAATTGGATTATCCAACGGTAATTCTGTTCTAACAATTTGTGTAAATCTAGTATCACCCATAGGATTATATAAGCCACCTTCATATGATATAAAACCCTGAACTGTTGAAGGTATAGCCTCAAAAGATGTGACCCGTGGTTTAGCAGTTTTAAATTGAGATCTTAACTCTACAGAACCTAAATTTTTTATAATACACGTAGCTCCTGCACCCAAAGATTTTTGCGAACCACAACCACCAACTTTATCCATATCAGATAAAACTTTTTCAGTATAAAATGCACTTTTTCTAGTAATAGTATCTGTATTAAAACAACTTAATGTCATACTGTTAGTGAAAGTGTCTATATTAGAAGGTTCGATCATTCTACCCTGTCTATTGCTTGGCTTTACTTTAATAGTTTTATCTAGCCAAAACAATGGGTCACTTATTTTATAGGTTTCAGTATAAAAATTCTCGCTAGGATCAGGCATGTAAGCCGTTTCTAAATCTTGTATATCTGTAATGAAAAGGCTTCCATCAGTATCCATGCCCTTCAAATTTTCATTTTTTTTATAAGTGTTAAATAAAGCACTATGATATATGCTATATTTGAGTTGTTCTTGACTAGTAGCTATATTTGCTTGTTGTTGAGAATTTCCTCCCTGTAAAGCATCATCAGCAAGCATTACCAAACTTTCATCTGTAACAACTTCTAATACAGGTAAAAAGTTTTGATAAATAGATATATCATCACTATAACTATCATCTTCACCCAAATTATATTTTTGTCTTAAGAAAAAGTAAGGATTAATTTGTTCAATCATTTTACCTTGACTAGTTACAAATAAATGTTTATAGCTTCTATCGTTTACTATAAGTTTATACAATAAGTTTGCATATTCTGTCTTGGGTAAACCGCCACTAGACAAGTCTTGCATAAATGGATTATTTAATACAAACCCGTCATATTTTAAAAGATCTCCCCATTTGACTTGATATAATTCATTTGAGAGTAATGAATGATTATCGGTACTAGTACCAGCCTGGTCATACAATAATGCTCTATTGTTTTCAATAAATTTTAAATCAGTATAACCCTGTGGATTGGGATTTTGAAGTGTAAATTCTGTAAAAAGTTTTATTGTTTTTTCCCCAGTATAACTAGAATCTACAAGCATTCCATCCTGATTATATATGTTTGCTAATAAAGACTTTTTGCTTATAATATTATCTCTGATTTCTTCAGCATTTGCTTGAAGTGTTACACGTTCTGAGCAAGCAACGGAAGTATTATATACCATGCCTTTAGACGAGACATTAGTATAGTCTATTTCTAAATTTGTATTATTTTCTAAAATATCTGGATTGTTACCAATAAAAATGTAATTAGCTAAATCATTATTTTGAGGCCCTGTGTATATATAGTAACCATCTTTATCTTTTAAAGATATTAATTCTTTAAATTTAACTGCCTGTTTAGGATTTGTTATATACTCTTCTATAGTTGTTGCCTCAACATTATGGATGACTCTTAATTCTCTGGCTCTAAAATATGGTGCTGCTCCAGGTAATTTAATTTTATATTTACCTATTCTTTGTACTTTAAGTGGATTAGTGTCATTGATATGTCCTCCAGCACGACTATCTCCTGTTAAAGATATTGGTTTTTTAGGTATTCCGGGTATTACACATCCAGTATAGGTTGCATCATTTAAATTTCTTATGTATTCATAAAATCTTGGTTTACCAATATATTCCTTATTAGCTATTTTAAAACCTCCACGATTATCTAATTTAGCAATATACCAACAACCACCAATGGTTAAATACAATCTTGGTTTTCTGTGCAAATCGAAAAAACTAATTGAATTTAAAAGATATTTTAAATTAGAAGTAAAAGGAGTATAAAGAGTATTAGTATTATTGGGATAACCTGCTTCCTGAGCTTGCGCAACTGCTGCAGCACTATCTTCTGCAGATTCTCCTTGTAGACTAGCATTAGTTACACTCTGTAGTCTAGGCATTATACCAGAATAGTTTATAGAACCATCAGCAAGAAAAGAATCAAAGCTATTTAACTTATATGCACCATCTGGCATCAGTCCGTGTTCTGGATCAAAAACGGTTTTCTTAAACGTGGTTAAGTTATCGAATTGTTGTTGATTAAATTTAAATGTCAATAATTGTTTACGAGGTTTCTGTTCAAACGTAATATTAACTGTGCTAAGTTCATCTCCTCTACCTCCAAAGATAGCATTCACACCACCACCAGCATATCCCTGATCAAAATTAGGTGGTTTTAATATACTTTCTTCTCCTCCCATTATCGCTACTAGATAAGGATTAACTACCTTGGTAGGAATATTTGATGGAATAGATGCACCTTGACCATAAATTATCTTTTTTTGGTTATTGTAAAGAGTAATATTTCCTACTGTAACTTTATTAACAAATCTTTTCCAATTGTAATTAATACTACCATAATCATCTCCGTCTTCTGTATATTGATAAGTGTATGGAGAGGCAGTATAATCTGCTGCCTCAGAAACTGATACATAAATATCAGCATGGCTTGTACTAAAATTCTGTAAATTAATATTAAGTTTAGTAACCGTATAATTTCCTAGTTGTAAAGTTTTAGACTGCTCACAAGCGTAAGGGTTTTCGGGATCTAATTTCTCTGAAATAATGGGCAACGATGACATACCAGCATCTGGTACATTTAAACCAAATAATTCCTTAACTTCAGACAGGCTATAACCACCATAGGGTTTTAATTTAGGACTATATTGTGTAGATAAATTTGGTATATAATAACTAACACTAGAATAACTTTTAGCAGGAACTGCTTCACCATCTTGACATGAATATGGATGAGCATTGTGTCTTGATAAATTTAAACCATAACATTTACAGGTATTATTAAAATTTATAGGAAATCTTTTACAATACAGAGAATCATTATCACTAGACTGTAATCTTTCTACATATAAGCTATATATTTTAATTCCAACGTCTTTAGTATTAAATATAATTTTAACAGACTCTGGTTTATTATTATTAGCATTACTATCAAAAGTTAAAGACCTATCTTGACCAAACACACTAGAATTAAAGTATACTCCTCCCTGTTCATGGAAAGCAACTAAATCAATGTGAGGATTGAAAGGTAAACTTTTATATCTTCTATAATCATATTCTGTTGAATCTATAATAGTTCTTTGAGGTCTTGTTCCATTAGGTTGGCCTGGACCTTCACTATTATTCAAAAAGAATGACAATGTATCGTAACAAAAGGTCTTACTATCAACTCTAATTTGGTCTTCTACAGGAGGGGTGCATAGTGCAGCTTCAGCATCTTCAACAAGATAAAAGCTACTATTAGCATTACAGTCTCTACAAGCAACCCCGTCGCTAGAACTTTCTGATATTCTTGGATAAACACCACTTAACGTATAGCTTCCGTTTGTCATAACAGGAGTACTAACAAAATCATTACCATTCAATGCTATATTGGCATATCTTGCCACATCGTTAGGAGTAAAAGTTCCTTCATTACATCCAGCACTATATCTATAAAAACTCTCTATATTACTACTAACAGTAGATTGTCCTGCTGTGATTGATTGATCATAATAAATACTATATGGGACATCATTTGATAGATCACAATTAGGAGTTGGTTGTCTTCTATGTTTTTTCCTTCCTGCTCTTTCTGTAATACTTTTATCTACTACCATATCAAAATCCATATCAAAATATATAGAGTTAGCAGAAGTACCTAAGCTGAATTTGATAGTTTCATTTGTTTGTGGTGGAATCCACAAATATCCACCATATTTATGAAATAAAGTATCTACTAGATTTTTAGTATTACTAATATGATATAATCCATTGATAGATTTATATGAAGTAGTTTTTAACATATCATTATTTAGTTTGGTAATCTGTTTATACTCATTCAGATCGTCATACAAAATTGGACCAGTTTCATCTAATAGATCTACGGTATATCCATCATACAAAGGGGCCGTAGCCATAATAGAGGCTAATCTAAATGCATTAGTATGAGGTTGACCTAATAGTGTATACTTTTCATAAAATTGATAGAATTTAGGATAAATATTATTCGATATATAGACAGCTTCAGAACCATTAGGTACAATGCCTTTAAAAGTATTACCATCTACAACTTTTAATCCAGAAGGACAATTTTTAATAAAGCTATCTGAAGATGTTTGAGAAAAACTATATTCTGCGTTGTCAGGTTCAGGACCATCCGTTTTAGCCCAAAATACATCTCCTTGAGAAATATATAAATCGACACCAGGTATTGGACGTTGATCATCAATCCTGTCTTTATCATAATATCTGTACCATCCTAATATTCCACTAGTAGTATTCCATTTCCAATGAGATGCTAATTTACTACCTCCAATAAATAAGTTATTATGACTTTGACTTTCAAAACCATATGGTTTGGTAAAATTACCAGTTGTAGGTATTTCAGCACTGGTGTTCATATCGTCATACATACTATACTGACCACTATAATTTTGTATTACATCTGTCAATATAAAATTACCACAAGTTCTACTAACTTTTTCGGCTTTAAGTGAAGATTTATTATGCGTATATTCATTAAGATGATAAGTTGATACAGGGTCGTAATCTATTTCAGATATAGTCTCTTTTAATTTCCAATCAATACAGAAATTAGCATATTGTGAATCTATGGTGTCCATAGAAGTATATTCAATGAACCTTTCAAAGCCTAATCCTGCGTTCGTACAGGCTGGGAATTGTTGTAAATGTTTGAAGTCATAAAAACCTGATACATAAGATTGATTTAACACTGGTACTTTAGCTATAAAATCATCAACCTTAAAACGAACATCGCATGCTCCACCAGCACAATCAGCAGTAAAAACACCATTGGCTCCTAAGATATCTAACGAGCTTTCACTAGTACTAGCATCATACAATTTCCATTCTTTTGAATATGTTCCACAATAAGCAGTGTCTAAATCGGATTCTTTGAAGTTTTTGTAGAAACCTCCTCCAACACTAGCTATTTGATTATCAGCACAATTACATGGATCAAAAGATGATACATTGTCTAATCCTGCTTGTATTAATGGATCACAATATTTAGCTTTGTTGTCCTTTTCATAGATCACCAATGGATGCCAAAGTCCTGATACCTCTACATTATAAGCAGGAATGGTGCTTTTTAACTCTCTCAAATCAATATCAGGAGAGCCTTCGGCATCATCTTTTAAACTTTTATTATAAATAGTGCAAACAGCCATAGTTATCCTAGCCTATATTCATCAAATTCCATGATCCATCTATAAATGTAAACATACCTTTTCTACCTGCTGTTATGGGCAAACTTAAGGGATTTCTAAATATTTGTCCCTCGTAAGTTTCAGATATTCCAGCTTTACTATATTTTAGCGTAAAAGTATTATCAATATCAGCAGTACTAGCACTAGTTATTTTACCAGTGGTAATAAATGGTTGATTATATTTAGGTTCATAAAAACCATTATTTGTATTATAAGAACAATATAATGCTGCACCTCTTGGTGCCCTAAACATACCTGTAGGATCTTTAACAAATACTAATTTACGAAAACCCTCTGGTAATGGATCAGCACTAGATAAGTCATCTTCTATTGTTCCTCGCACCGGTGTACCATCAGCTAAATCAACTTCTAGTGTCACCCAAATATCTTTATAGTTACCACCAATAGTCCAAACACCAGCCTTATCATCCCATCTTAAATCTATTGGACCAACAGGCCACGTAGTAGGTTGAGCAGCCCATCCTTTATAAAAAGCCTTTTCTTTATAAGGCTCACTATAAGATCCATCAGTCTGAAGAACTTGATTTTTATACAAAGGTGAATCGTTGTCATCATACATTGGATCACCATTAGTATCGGTTAAAGGTTCACCTGAAGCATTAGGTACAGGGTATCCTTCTTGGTCATAACCCCATCCATGAACTACAACTGGTCCACGTAATCCCATAAATCTTTGATTTTGTTGATACTTACCCGTTAAATAATTTAAGTCTAATTCAGTGTAGTTTTGACTATCACTACTAACACTACCTCTAATGTCTCCATTTTCTCCCGGTGGAAACATACCAAAACCTACGGCCTCTATGCTATGATTGCAATTATCATTAGGTTGTCTACCATTGTAAATCGAAAATTCTCCTCCATTAGTTACAACAGGATTTAAATTAAATTTATTAATTTTATTAGATGTACCAGTTAAAGCATCAAATCTACTATCTATAACTGTATCGTCATCGCCTTCTGCAACAATATATGGAGGCATTGAATAAGATTGCGTAGCTGACTCAGAATTTTCTGTTTCTTTATCTTCATCAGGAGAACAAAATTGGCAAAGTTCGCTATAAGTTTTTTTTATACTGCCTTGTATTGATTGTAGATTATTATTGATAAAATTATCATCTATGCCTTTAGGATCATTAATAACTTGATCAAGAACACCTCTACCTTTACATATAGGGCATTTACTTCTAGTATATTTAGTCATACTAAAAGTACTACTATAATTAGTAGGATAATGAGATACGGGTGAAAATAAACCATCAAGACTCATAATAGAATTTTGAGAATAGTCAGATGCTTGCATTGTGTTTATTGCAAATTCTTCCCTATCAGAACATAAAGCTACTTGAGTTACACATTCAACATCACCTAAAGTGTAACTTATTCCATTGTTTGGTCTAAACATACCTTGAGGATCTATGATTGAATCAGGTATTTGTAAAGGAGAGCTTATGTTTGCACGTACTGGTAGTGTATTAGAGTTTTTACCTATAAGTAAATATTCCATTAATATCCTCCTCCTAATCTATTTGCTACATATGTAGCTTTTGCGATTGCTGCTTTCTGTGCTTGTCTCAATTGTTGATTAGCTTGAATAAATTTTTGATTGAAAAATTTAATATTATCAGATGCTTCTTTATTATAAAATCCTATTTTTCTACTAAATGTTCTTAATTCATATCTAGTATTAATATCTTCTCCTATATTAACACTTACACTAGTAACAATAGGGGCATGAGGTCCAGATAATAACGCAGAACCTATTCTTGCATTGTTAAGCATTACTCCT
>Ga0257110_1000318_pt1 | contig 24724 bp, 10 predicted proteins | sample LP_taG_7_FD_190184 | JGI IMG/M metagenome (GOLD analysis project Ga0257110, IMG submission 190184) | Marine microbial communities from Northeast Subartic Pacific Ocean, Canada - LP_J_2015_P26_10m | ecosystem: Environmental > Aquatic > Marine > Oceanic | place: Canada: Northeast Subartic Pacific...
CACTTAAATTCGACGGCCTGTCCCACGCGATCAAACGCGTCGGTTTCTGAGGGGTGGGAACAACGCGGGTCAAAGTGTCCTATTCGCCTCCCCCGTGCTCAGGTCGACTCGTAACTTGAAGTCGCTGCGTCGAACCCCGGACTCCATCGGGGATTGTCAGATGCATGCTGCTCGAAAGAGGCAGCGGGAAGAGGTGAGCTCCAGTCTGGTTTCCATTATACTTACTGGAGCATACTGATTCCATCTGGCGCTAAAATATTGTGGATCCACGTTGCTACTAATATTGTGACTCTGGCGAGATCGATTGGTTTTTAATACGATGTGTGGGCCTAACCCCGGTCCCAGTAAATTCAATTTCGAGTCGACATCGCGAAAGCTACTGTCGCCGTCACTCGGGGACGGACTCCGTTGCGCGACAGATCTTAGGGAACGAATTGTAAGTTCCCTCTCTCCAGAACGGAACTCTTCACGCTTACACTTTTGCTGCGCAGGAAATAGTACACACCTCGGAATATGTTAATTTTCTGCGGTTTCTATTTCCTACATTTCGGGAATTGTTATTGAACCGCCTTCATTCTGATTCCGCTACCGAATCAATTGAGAATAGATTTCGTCATGTTATCCTTGAAATCTTAAATCGATTGCCAAATAATGAGCTACTAAGGCCGTATACTCCCGAATTGCTGCGAATCGCCACCGAAACGCTAGCACGTGATAACGAGGAAAATGCACTGACATGCTTACGAATTATTTTTGATTTACATAAGAATTTTCGCCCTGCCCTGGAGGGAGAAGTTCAAGCATTCCTTGATTTAGTTCGGCGTGTTTATCGCATGCTGCCGACGTCCGTGAAAAAAGCCTTCGCCGCGTCTGTAGATGCTCAGTCAGCAACCGTCGAAAAATCGAGTATCACTGTCCCTGCTGTTGGCGTGCAGTCCCTCGCAGGCCCCCACAGGATTGGGAGACCTGAGGCGCAGCAATTTTGTGCATCTACGGTCAACCTTGGGTATTCTAGGGTTGTGCTTCCTATATACCGACCCACGACTCCTCTGAAGGGATTGGACTCTTTCAAAGTGTTGACAGAGTGTCCTCTAATTGTCATGCTTCTGTTTCAATTGTATCCCCGTTACATCCAGGACAACATTCCCCAGCTTACACCATTGATGATGGGTGGCTTGGCCCTCAGGGTGTCATCTTTGGCGCATAGGCTGCAGCGCGAGCGATACCGTGAATTCATTGCCTGTCAAGTTAAGACCCTTTCTTTTCTGACCTATCTACTCCGGGGATTTTCTGATCTAATGAAACCATACCAGGATGCTATCTCCAAGTCTGTTATAGCGCTCATGATTGCATGCCCGGGTGATGCGGTAGCGACTCGGAAAGAGCTGTTAGTAGCCACGAGGCACATTTTAGCTACAGACTTTAGACGGGGCTTCTTCGGATATGTGGACATCCTTCTCGACGAAAAAGTGCTAGTGGGCATAGGCCGGCCCAGCCAAGAATCTCTCAGACCCCTTGCTTTTTCCACACTTGCTGACTTGGTTCATCACGTGCGGTCGCAGCTTGATGTTGACCAACTTGCCCGAGTTGTAATGCTGTTCTCCCGAAACCTGCAAGATTCAGCACTCCCGATTACAGTGCAAACTACATCGGTGCGACTTTTGCTAAACTTGGTCGACTATATATTTCATAATGTGGATTCCAATTTTGTTAGGGGTAAGTCCCTCTTGGTATGCATTTTGAGGGCGCTAGTCGCTAAATTAGAGACATTGCGTTGGTTAGTCATTGAGTTTTCACAGAATGGTGTCCAGAACCCAAATCCTTCGAGGGTTGGCACAAACCCCATCTCGGGTCTAGAGTCACTTACCAAAGCGAGTAGTTTCGCAGTGAAACTGCGAGAATATTCTCGACACGTTACCAATCGCGCAAACAACACGGAGCTCGTGGACTCTATGATGCCACCCGTGCACTCCAGTGTGACTCATGGATATCCATTGAGCTTCCTGGAATATGCTGCGGATATTAGAGCACTGCTGCTAACCATTTTGCGCGGGCTCAAAACCGTCCTATGGTGTGTCTCGCGATACCGCCAGGTCACACCAAGCAAAAGCCACGACAGCGAAGAATCCACCTCCGGGGGAGGGTTGTCTGGGACCGGTCTCTCAGTTAAATTAGCGACGTGTTATTTCTCACGAGAAGAAGCTGCCATAGTGTCTGACTTCTTTGAATGGGGGCTCAGTTGTTGCCAACTGTACATACACAGTGCGAAACTGAAGCACGTTGAGGAGAAAGAGATACTAGATAACCTGGCCGGAGCTTTTACTGTTCTTGATGGATACAACTTGCGACTGACCGTAGGTCAGCACATTCCGCTGCTTTTTGTTGCTACATTAAAGACGCCTAAAATTCTTGCCGTCTCGCAACTGTTACTGGCAAACACAAATTCATCGGCCACATTCGCTGAGCTTCTGCTATCCTACTTAATAAAGCGCCTTGATGATCTAGCGTATCTCGATCATCCAAAATTCATGTATTCCGTGCTTCGTTCCCAAGAACTTGTGTCGTCCGGTCGCTGTGGTGATGGTGCTTGCCTAGCGTGTGCGTCGGCATCATCAGTTTCGTCGGTGGTGATAGGATGCACAAAATACTTCACTGCCAACTGCCGGCGGATATCGCCTTCATATCGTGCATCCATTTTGCTGCGCCTAATGAAAATTGTGTTTGGGTCTGTGACCTTATTCAAAGGTAATGAAAATGCCCTATTAGGAAGACTGCAGATGTTAGTCTTGGAATCCTTGCGCCGAGCCGCTTCCACTCATCTGTCGACTGGTTACCTGCTTTTGTTACGGGCTCTATTCCGCTCCCTTGGCAATTCATGCTCTACGGATGAGTGTGATAAATTCGACAGGTCGCACTTGGAAGTTGAAGTCATTCTACCGGTGGTAGTGAAAGCGATGCTACAATTACGATGCCGTTTGTCAAAGTCCCAGCCGGCCCATTTTTTAATCACGGAACTTTGTCTCACACTCCCTGTGCGCCTGTCGGCGATGATTAGTACGATTCCCTATTTGCTTGAGCCACTGGCCTACGCTTTGAAGTTCCCGGGGTTTGATCTAGCATCATTATCTCTCCGTACTTTCGAATACTATCTCGAGCACCTGGGGATAAAGCAGGTTTCTGCCATTCTGGACTTGCAACCCAATATTGCGGCTGACCTCTTGGACGCTCTCTACTCGCATCTTCGTCCACCCCCTTACCCGTATGCCACCTTAGCCATCCGCATCCTAGGGAAATTGGGTGGTCGCAACCGCCATCTATTAGGCGCATGCCGCACCCACGAGGGCATACAAGAATCTCGACCTGAGCTGGCTTTAAACGAACAATTGGACCGAGTATTCTTGAGAGCAAGTCTGGCTTCCAAGTCGTTCGACTGGAATACCATTTCTGAAGTCCCCTGGTTTGCATCAGCAGGTGGGCCTGTTATGTGTTCGCACGCCCGCATGAGAACCCTGGCTCTCAATTGTAATTGGCGCCATGACCAATCTATTTCGTTAAAACGTTCTCAGTTTCCTCCACCGAGCAATCTTTCATCTTGCACTGAACATGGTGTGTCAAATAATGAGGTCGAGACATTCGTCCTGCCTCTTGACGGGTGTATTGATGCCGTATGTGAGCTGCTTCAAACCCTCTTGCGGGTGTCACCGGCAAACATGAATCGTGAAGTAGACTCCCTCGGAGCATCGCTAGTGAGTCGATACAGCGCAATTTGTTTTATTTTTGTAACGGCCGCACTTAAGTGCCTAGTATCCCGGCCTCATTTGATTCTATGCAACGATGGCGCGAAACCAAAAGCGTCTACGCTGAGTCGGTCGGATGTAATCGCCTTTGTTCGTGCTAACGAGCAGTTTCAACTATTACTGGGTACTGTCCTTTGTGCAAGCGCGGCTTTATCTCCCTCATTGCAGTTACAAGCAACGCGCCTTCTTAAGAGTCTCTGCCTGCACTACGCTGTGCTCTTTTCGTGTTTGGAAAGTACGCATGCGAATCAATGTTTAAAAGTAGAGACAGAGACAAATATGTATGCGTCGCAATACACTGAGTCGCTCAGTGTCTATACGATGAATGAGATGCTAACCAAGGCGATTTTGAATCCGAACTTCGAAGTTCGGAGAAGTGCGGTGAGGACAATGCGGCATCTAATTTCCTGTTCCCTGGAGTTTGAAACCCAGCCTTCGTTGCCACCTCGAGAATTGCCGGGAAAAGCTCTGATATCAGATTTGATTTTGCGGCTTTGCACATTGTTTGACCATTCGAGCCTGCATGCACGACAAGGTGCTTGCCAGGCGTTGCATTGCCTGGTCCCAGTGCTGGGTTCCCGTTGGATTCGGCATATAGAAATGAACGTGATCAAGTTTCTGTTTCGTGCCTTGAATGACCACGAGGTAGAAACTTCGATGCAGACCGTGAATGATTTAGTGTATACACTCTGTCTGATTATACGTGCTAGTCATAGGAGGCACGATCCAAGTCCAATTTCCACTGTCGCAGTGCTAGTTCCGGAGCTAAGCAGCAAATATCCAGCAAAGAGACTTGCAGCGCAGAGCGCCTTGGTGGAGCTTAATCTAACTTCTGGCTTGACGGAACTCGACTCTAGCCTGTTTCCGCCGCACATCACTTCTGTGGTGGCAATGACGGCTCTGAGGGTCATTCGCAGTAAATGTTCGATCAAAATGATGATTGGGAGCTTGGACGCGCTTGCATTTTTTCTTACAGCGCGCCCACCTGCTCTTCCCTTCGATTATACCATGCAGTGCACGATTGTGGCCGCTCTGGGTTGCTTTAGGAGGGAGACCCCGGATCACCAGCAGAATCGGGACGAGGCATCGAGCTCACCACATCTGTTTTGTCGGCGAAAAACTTCTGCAGCGTTTTGTGCGTGGGTCAGTTTTAGTTCACTGCAACTCTCATTCCCAAACACAAGTGGCCAGAGGCATCTCCTGCATGCTATGTTGTTGCACGTGATTCACGCTGGCTTACATGCTTCTTGTCGATTCCAATGCAATAGCATCAAGCATTCTAGGAATCTGATTTCGATTAAAGATCAGCTCTGCTATTTACGATTTGCCCTCGAATCGATCACTCACGGGAGATCCATAATTGCGTTTTCTGCTGAATCACTGCTTCACCGACTTTTAGCTACCGGCCTTGAATTCAAACATAATGTGATAAAATCGCATCTTGGCCTGGTCTTTAAAAAAATCAGTTATTTCGATGGTCTCTCATTGGCTTTCTTGGATGGCGTTGAGCGGTTGTTGGTGACTCCTGCCACGAGGATGTACTTTTCGGGCGACCTCTCAGAAACGATATTCTCTCATCTATCTTTGCTAATACAAAATATTGAAATCGCAACAACATGCAACCAGCAGATCGAGAAGTTTCTTCCAAATGCCTCAAAGCTGGTGCTCCTACTATCCCACGTGCAATCGATCAGCCTTGCCCACGCGCACGCCAATCGAGGCCATTTCTCGACTCTACAGAAAATAAGAAGTCTCGGCGACGAGCCACCCTGGGCCGACGGCGCGTCAATGCGGTTCCGTTTGCATCGAGGTGGGATTGAAACGGTGGCCAGGCTTGTCGGAATCGTTTTGAAACTTGAGGCTATCATACCAAAATACACCCAGATGGTGTCGAATCGAGAGATAGGCAAAAAGTTCCCTCTGGAACTTGATCTCCGTGGATTTAATTTTTATAGCGAAAGCTCAGTGACAATTCCACTGACCCCCTTCAGAAGACCCCTGGCATGCTTTCTCTCTCACCACGCTACCGCTGCACTTGCTTTCTTCTTCCAGCAGGATAATCTCGCATTGCCAGCACCTGTTTCCTTGTTGCGTGCCATTCTTCCTTTACCTGAGGCAGCGGCACTGCGTTGCCGGCTATCAAGCAAAGAGGGGCTGGATCTCCTCTCAGAAATTGCATTCCGTGATGTGATAGTAATAGCATCGCGAAAAAAGATCGGATTGAATGCGCCGAGCTTTACTACAGGGGAGGGCACGATCAAAGCTATTGGTACGCCCGCTGTCCTCCAAGTGTCTAAGGGTCGAATGCTCTCCGGCAAAGATGATGTCCCGGGATTAGGTCATGAGTCTGGATCAACGCAGATCGGAGCTCCTTTACGCAATAATTGTAGAGCAGGAGACGTGAGATCTTTACGATATCGTGGACTGCAGATTTTACAGACGCTGCAGGGTGTAGACCCAAGACTGATGGGTCGACGGAGTCGCATGTTGAATTGCCTGCGTGCTATGTGGCGTAGCCGTCCCCAATGTACTTCTACCCAGGGTCCTAGCTTGCCGACCGCGGAAAGAAATCACGATGAGTTGACCATACAGTGCGACATGGAGGCGCGTCTAATAGTGCAGTGTCTTGTGAGTTATTCTAGAAGCAATCCAAGCGACATCCAAGTTCTCTTTGACGTCCTGACCGTGTTGATTTCGCCAAGTCCAGTTGATTTTACCTTTCTTAAGAAATTCTTGTGCGATGAAGTCGCAAGAACATGGACACCAGAGAACAAGAAGGGTCTTTTGTTTTTTTTCTTGCGTATGCTTTCGGACGTATCATTAGCATCTGATATTAAAGTTCTCGCTTTGAGGTTCATTGTAACACCAACCTTAGTTTCTGCTCTCAGTAATGCAAATTGTATGTTAGGCGATGAAGCAACAGGCGGGGCTTCTAGCGGGCGGGGATGTGATATGTTTGATAATGACCTCGTGGCCCTCTTTATGAGATCGGCGCTTGACATTACAGATCATTCAACCCACTGCCACAGCGAGGCTCTGAGAGTCGAACTGCTGAAACTGACTACGGTTCTCATCGAACATCTTGGTCTGCAGCTTGTCGAGCATCGCAAAGAGCTCATTAAGTTCGCTTGGAATCACTTAAAATCCGATGATTCACTATCAAAACAATGGGCTTATGTAAACGTATGCCGTTTCATAGCAACTTACGAGACGCCACCTAAAATTATCTTGCAGGTGGGTCACACAATTACATTTCATTGTTCTGCTTGAGGATTTGTGTGTGAATAGGTCTATGTCGCACTGCTGAGGACGTTTCAGCCCGAGGCTAGGGAACTCGTAAAGGTGGCTCTAGACGTGCTTGTACCGTCACTTCCTACAAGACTGCCATTAGCAGATTTCATCAAGGCGATCAAATGGACCAAAAAGATAATGTATGAAGAAGGTCACGCCCTCCCACAACTCATACACATGTGGCAACTCATAATTCGCCACCCCTCTCTCTTTTATGCATATCGTACTCAATTTGTGCCTCAAATGGTGAACTCATTGAATCGCCTCGGCCTTCCCCCTAATTGCCCGATCGAAAACAGGCAGCTTGCCGTCTCTTTGGCAGACTTAGTTATCTCCTGGGAGCTTCAGACTCCCGGGTCAAAAAAGGCCATCCCATCGACAGAGGAAATGGGCAGCCGAATTCATCATGTGCCGAAGCATAATGAATCAACACCACACTGCCCAATCATTGATGAGTTCAGGCTAAGCACGGCAATGATAGAGCTCCTAATCAATTTTCTTGTGAGGCTAGCTCTATTTTCATCAGACAACAAAGAGCCAACTGTACAGCAGCTTGCAACTCGGTGCGTATCACTTTTTCGAGTCACATTATCGGCGTGGCCCAGAGTTCACATTCGCTTCTCTTATTTAGAAAAATTGATAACAACTTCATATTCACGGACTGATAGATCCAGTTCGAATGTGAATTCGAAGCCACACACCTATAGAATTGGCCTCACCAGCGAAATTATGCCCTATTCTGTCTCTTTGCTATCAACATGCCTCGACATCTTTCTTGCGACGCTTGAGGCAGGTTCGCACCCAAATATTTTCTTCATTGACAATATAACCAAAGCGCAACAGCTTGTGTTTCCTTGCTTTGACATTTTGCATCAAGGCATCCAGCTTAAACTACGACAGTTGCTTGTTTTGGTCTCCACGCTATACCCTGCGTCACAAGCGGCGGCGAATTCATCCTTATGTGCCTTTTATCTCAACTTAAAGCTCACCATTGAAAGGTTTCTACAAACCACAATCGCAAAGTGGAACCTATGCATTGGTGCTTATGACACGAAAAACTTTAAGGACTTGGGCGGCACGGATAGGTCCCACCAGGACGACAACTGTTGTCTCGCCCTTAGTCCGATACTTGATTTATTACAAGCAATGTGCAAACAAATGCCTAATTTTGTGACTAACTATAGTAACTCTCTCATGCAACTTGCCCAGCACCTGGCTACTCGCCACATTGTCTACAATTCCAAACAACAGACAAATCGCAATACAGATGTGGTGGCAACACCAGTGATAGCACTCCTTGCCCGCGGGGTAGTAGATATACGTCGAGTGGGTGAGCAGGCGATAGTTCACGCGACTCGAACAGACAAGGAAGCCAGCACTAGCGTTGTTGTTCAAGCTCTGAATGTGTGCATAAATCTCATCGGAGGCGCCGTATTTTCGCGTATGCTGTCTGAATTGCGCCGACCTTTCGTTGCCCTGCTATTTGGGCTAATTGAGCGCAGTGATTCAGTCGCTCTCTTGTCTACCATATTGGAACTAGTAGGCAAGTGGATATGCACAACATATTCACCACTCACTCAGCAGGAACGAATCGCCTTTTCTGAGATAATGAGCAATGTGGACAGGCTTGATGACGTCGATGCGCAGCCGTTGTTGTGCCATTTTCTTGCTATCTTACAACGGCTTGACACTTCGTTCTCGTTTAAACTACGATCGCCAAATCACAATGTAGCTGTCCAAGAGATTAACACAGCACATGCTTCCAGCAGACCATTTGCAGCGGGTCTGCTGGCCCCTAATGCCGCGGTGCGATTCGAATTCAGGACCCGATTCCTCCGGTGGTCCGTTGGTTGCATTGGCACCAAACTTATAGGTCTCCTGAACTGTGATTGGACGCCTCTCTCAAACAGATTTTGGTTAGTCGTCATTGTCGAAGTTTTGCTTGATTCTATCAACCATGAATCTCCCAAGGTCACCACCGAGACCTTGACGCTTCCTCTTTTCAGCTGCAAGGGTCTAGATCAGAAGGCACCAGTTTATTCATCGCCGTGCGTCGGTAATCCCGCCCAACTTCTTGTCTCTCTGAAAGAGCTAACGCATGCGCACCTTGGGTTAGCTCAGAATATTTTTCAAACCCTTGTTTCTGCAGCTAGTCATCTTGCGATTGCGAGATTTGGTAAGGCGTCAGTTGGATTGGCGATCTCGAAACAACTTATCGGGACACAGCATTCCATCTCAATTCGAATTCCATCCAGTCTACCTAGTGGCGGGAGTGCGTTCGCTACCACCTCACGGGATTACAACGGCTTCGTTCATGAGCCAGCAGACTTCTTTCCACAGATACACCAATTGCCCTCTTCGAGAACTTCGCTGAGAACCTCGGCTAAAAATATCCCGCACGTGCTCCTTCGTCTCACCAATAGCTTAGAAATGTCTTCGTTCTTGGGCACGGATGTATTATTCATGTTGGCATCAAAATATAACTGCCGTCATGATATCATGATCATGATTGAAGAAGCATATATTTCACACAAAATCAACTGCTTCGATGCTAAAAGCTTTCTTGGCTCGATGCGCTTGCTACTATCCCTGCTCGAACAGCTGGCAGCGCATGATTTGGGTCTTGTAACGATACCGTGCCTGAGTGATATCACATTATCCCAAATCGCGTCTCAGCTACAATGCTACGGGTATCTCTTCGAGGCTCAGCAGGCTTACTTTGATGTGATTAAGAGCAGCGTGCACCTCCTTAGTTCCGAAGAGTCTGCATCGAAGCCCAATGTTAATCATCCCCTCGCATTCGCTCTCGAGTTTTGTGAAAATGAGTGGACAAGATGTGCTCGTGAGTTATCACAGTGGAAAGTTCTTAGCAATATGCCATTTCCCCCCATGTCAGATTTGATGTGGCCATCCTCGAGCCAGCGGCGCTCCCTAGCTTGTGAATCTGCATGGAAATCTCAATCCTGGGATTTTTTCAAGTTGGATGTTGACAACAAAAGAAAACTCCTTGATGATTTGGGTGCATCATCACCGCAAGACAAGCTACAAACAATTAGAGTAGCAGTGGCTGATCGCCGCTTTGATGAAGTTGAGGAACTCTGTGCGACGTGCATTGAGATTTCATTGCAAGCGTGGTGTGCGCTACCTCCCCCTCAACCTGAATCTCATTATCCACTTCTGCAACTGTTTCACGAACTAATAGAGGTTCATGAAAGTGGTCAGCTGTTACACGAAGCCGTGGAGCACTCCAGAAGTCGCACATTCCCCGATTTGCGAGCGATGGTGTACACGTGGCGCAATCGACTTCCAAATGAATGGGAAACCATGTCATCCTGGGACAACATTATGCGGTGGCGCGAATTCTGCTTTGCATTTGTACGAGGAGAATTCATCTCTTGGTGCTCACCAGAGCGCGTCGTACTTCTTCATGACTCACCCTGGACAGCATCTGTAACTGTTAAAATGGCACGAAAAAATAGGCTTGCAATATCAACCGCATTTCCGGAGTCAAACGAGGCTTGTGCTCTTGCCATTAGAATGGATGTTGACGATGCGTTTGGTAAGTTGAGAGAACAAATACTAACCTGTCACGCTTCGATGGTTTCTAATCTGGTTCATGCCAAACGCGGATTGCACCTTATCTTGAACACGAGCATGGACTACTTTTACTTTGAGCAACGTGCGGAGCTTCATCGTTTGAAGGGGGATTTCTTTTGTAACTTGGGCCAATTTAATGATGCGCATGTCTCCTTTTCCGCTGCCACAGTAATATGTTCTTCATACGGGCGTGCATGGTTTGCCTGGGCTGCTCTGTGTGAGTCACAGTATGCCCGTCTAGTTGTAATGTGTGACAACGCTAGGCGCCATGTATCCCTGCTCAAGTACTCGATCAAATGCTACCTTGCTGCAGTAGAGCACGGTCATCAACTTGCATGCATAGGGGGGATTGCAAGGGTGCTGTGTCTTGTTCGTTTCAACCAGGAATATGAAGACCTTGCCAGCACTTTGCGAGACAGGCTCGATGAGTTGCCATCCTGGATTTGGGTTCCATGGATATATTATCTACTGTCCGGTCTTCTAGAACGCGAGAAGGCCACAGTTTGTGCGTGTTTAATCCGAGTGGCTGTTGCGTATCCACAGGCTTTGTATCACGTGCTTCATGCTGAAGCTCTATACTCAAAGTTCGTGCCAGGCTCCCTCCGCACGTCTCTCACGGTTGTTGAGTCTCATATGCGCTGTGTGCATGTGTCGCTGTCCTTTGAAATGGATGTACTTTGCGACGAATTGGTATCCTGTTTCCAACCTCGGCAAACTGAAAAGCACCTCTCTCTAATAAACAGCTGTTTGTCCAGCTGCTGCGATAGCATGGAAAACCTAAACAAGCCGATGCCGGCAACGTTCTGTGACAAACTGCGCTCCGCTTCTTCTATGCAACTAAGAGACACGTGTGCTCTTCATGCAAACTATTGTTCTGTATTTGCACGGGACTTTAATATCGCACCAGGCAGTGTGGTGACACTTCGTACCATCATATGTCGGTTGGTACGCTGGAAGATCGCTCTCAAAAAAGAGCCACGATGTTATCCTTTTGTCCTAGTCCCACACATGCTAGTGCAGATCGCGCGACAGTACTCGACTAGTAACGTGTCTTGCAATTTGGAAGTCCCAGGACAGTATGCATGCCTCTTCACCGAACCTAGGCCTGAACTGCACTCGTCACTTACAATGTTCGGCCCATATACAGATGCAAACCAGAATTACAGTTCGGTAGAAAAACGCATCGAATTTGCAACAGCTGAAGGAAACCGACAGACTTTTCTAGCCTCAGCTAGCCAGAGAACACAGGTCCGGGTCCACGAAAGCGCAACGCACTTCTTTGCCATTGTTGATCATGCACTTTCTCATTCTTTGACTGCACAACGACGGCGCCTGAGAATAGAACCATGGCTCGTATTTCCAGCTGGCCCGTGCTTGAGCCTGAGAAATGGTCCAAGATCTTTGGTGACTCTCCCTGACATCGAAAACTTGAGATCAAGCTGTCTGAATATTGATGCTGACGGACCGCTGCTGTGCACGCGCCAGCACTTGGCTCACATCAAAGCATGTCAAGGTGGCGAAACGAAACCGTCCACCGCCGAAGACCCCTCAATTGCTCATTTAAGAGCCTACTATGAAGTTTGCAGTACTTTGAGAGGGGCCACGGACATAATGTCACGCTACATTTGCGCCAGCGCCGACACTGCAGAATCATTTTGGGCATTTCGTCTTTCTTTCGCAAAGAAATTAGGTGCACAGTCACTAGTTCGGACGCTTCTCGGCCTTGGGGGCATACACGCCGATGGCGTCAAGGTCTGCTCACAGACAGCTTGCGTCTCAACCGACAAGTTTCGTTTTTCCTCGCAAAATGTCGATATGGAGATCGGCCTAAAAGCGCCGTTTGGTCTGGCGCGAAATTTTATTGCGTTGATACAGCCGATGGTTTTTGACGGTGCATTCACTCTAGCGTTTGGTCTGACTACTCTCGCGTTGGAACTATCCGCAGCCGAAGTTGGAGGAGTCATTCACCCCCATTGGTGCATGTTTTTTCAAAGCAAATTGCTGAAGCCCAGTAGCATGCCCAAGGATGCGAGGAAACTCGCCAACATTCTTCTTGAATACATAAAAAACTTGGCGCCAACTGTGTCGGCCAGTAAGCCCTCAGGCTTTGAAAAGTCGCTGAGAAGCTTGATAAATTCAGCGAAAAGCCCCATCCTGTCCTCAGGGATAAGTCCCAGATGGGAGCCATGGCTCTAATTTGCGAATGTATGTAAGTTGTAAGTTTTTTATTATAGTTATGAGTCTGCTGTAACCCTGGGCTGGAGCGCTGGATAGTCGAGACGCTGGGCGCTAAGTTAAACAGCGAAAACCAGACAGACCGGGGGCATTGGCAGAGGCCCTTCAGTATTTTGCGTGATGTTCAGTTCGCTTGTGCATGCCTCTCGAACATCGTCCAGCCGTCTGGGTGATTATCTGGCCTGCAGGTGATGCTCATATAGATGCATGGGCCTGCGATCGAGGAGTAGACCTTGTGGTCCAAAAGATAGTCAAGAGCTACGAGTACTACCAGGGTTGATTGCCTCGATTGGGTCATGTCTCTTGTCATAATACCACTAGCCTGCAGTGCTGTCCTGTATTACATACTGTCAGTTTGAGGTAGATGATCCCCGATGTCTGGTACTACTACCCAGCAGGTGCACTGTCCGGCGACTGTGCAACCTCGCTGAGCCTGGTGCGTTCTGGCACATCGCTTAGCGAGATAGTGACCTCCGGGACAGGGGGGCAGCCCCACTAGGCTGCCCTGCCGTCCGAGGGTGGACTATCACGGGTCGTAACTTGAAGTGGATACCCTGGTCCGGAATGCCAATGAAACACAAACTTTGAAGAAATCCTAGCGCCTAGAGGACTAGAGGCGGCCTTGCTGCACGAGTATTTTAGCGGCCGATGGTGGGATCTCCACCTTAGAGGGCCCCGTGCTCCTCGAATATGCAGCGACTTTAAACGACCCCAGCGGCTTTGAGGCTACCCATTTTAGTGAAGGGCAGCCTAGCTAATTCCCTTTACACCTGCTGAGGTGGCTGCGCCATCCAAGCGCGGCCCGTCGGCCTTCATTCCGGCACCCTTAGTTGAATTGAGCTCAGCCTCCCTTCGAGGGAGGAGTTTACCTTGCTTCCTTTAGCTTCAGGCTAGTGGGAGATACGAAAGGCCAAGTGGACGGAAATATGTATCATTGATCGACCGCGTTGAACGACTCAGTTTAACGCGACACAAGTTTTAAATGGACGATGAAGCATTCATGTCTCGGATCAGCGAGGCCCAATTCGCTCCTTACACGAAGGAGTACGACGAATTGGCGGTAGTTTTGGAAACGTGTAACCAAAACGCATCGGCTGCACAGGCTAAAATCGACGAGCAGACCGCAGAACTGACTATGCTGCGTGACACAACATCGTCGACGACGCGATCTCTAGAGGAAATAACTAGTCATAAAAAAACTATTCAAGCGGCAATAGAAGCGGGCGCGCGAAAGATGTCAGTCCTCCGAGAGCAGGAAAAGCAAAATCGCTCGCGTGTAAATGAATTGTATGGAGCAATTGATGATCTTAAACTCAAGCTTCAAGGTGGATCTGGCTGGAGTGAAGAGCAAGAACAACAGAAGCAAGAGGTCATCGAAAAAATTGAAAATTTGAATCGAAGCCTGGAGTCTAAAAATACCCTTTCTTCAGGCCTACGTTCAGACATCGCAAAGCTTCAAGTCTTAGTGGAGCAAGGGGAGTTTGATGTGGAGAAAGAGTCGACAAGGATTAAAGAACTCAATACGCAGGCGGAAGCCAAGCGTGAAGAAGCGGCGCTCGAGCAGCGTGCCAAAATGGCACTTGAGCAGAGACTGCAGAAGCTGCAATTGGATATGGAGGAGCAGGTGGCAGTGCTGATAGAGCGCGAAAGCCGTGCACGGGTTGAGGAAGCATCAATCGTCGAAACAGAGGCACAATTGCGCGAGTCCAAGAAGGAAATGGAGCGCTACCTCAAAGACTACGAGAAACTGTTTCAGGAGACGCAGCGCTTGACAGAACAGCTTGAATCACTCATGTACTCAAATGAGACAACGGAGAATGAAAACGAAGTGCGGCGGCGTGATGTGAGTGTACGCGAAAGGAACGTCAATACCCTTAAAAGCGAATCTTCTCAGCTTAATAAGGCCAAGGATGTAGTTTTGAAGAAGCTAGCGGCGGCTGAGAAACAGCGGGAGACCTGGGAGCAGGAACGTGAAGAGCTGCGATCACGTATTGGTCAGCTTTCAACACTGGAGATAAGGTCTGCGTGGAGAGAGGGCGAGGGCTTCAAGAAGCAGCTCGAAGACCTTGCACGGGAGAGAGAAATTTTGAGCCGCAAGCTTGGAAGTTCAGAAAAAACTGCTCAGTTGATCTTTGATTTGACCAAGGTGAACCAGAATGCGAAAAAGAATCTTCAGAACGAGGTAAATGGCTACACAGCGACGGTCAAACTCCAACGTGAACAAATTGAGTCACTTGTACAAGATCGCGAGAGACATGAGCAGGAGGCCAACGCAGCATCGCGGAAATATTACGTAGCCCTGGAGCAGCTCAAGCTGCAAGAGGTGCAAATTTCAGATTTGCAACGCAAGATTATTGATGGCGGCGCGCGACTAAAGCAACAACAGAATCTTTATGAAGCAGTGCGAAGTGATCGGAACCTATATTCAAAGAATCTTATTCAGTCACAAGAGGAGATCGCGGAAATGAAGCGCCGATTTAAAATAATGAATCATCAAATTGAGCAACTCAAGGAGGAGATAACGGTGAAGGACCACAGTCTCGTCAAAGAGCACTTCAATCACCACAATGTTGATAAGGAGCGGGAATCCCTAAAAAACGAGCTCACTAAGATCCGAAAGCAAATTGTCTCGAGCGAGCAAATCATTTCTAATCAGCGTGCTGAGATCCAAAAGCTATCCCAAATCATCCAAGAGGCCGATGAAGAACGCCAGCGCCAACACAAGGAGCATGATGCCATTGTTGGGGAGCGCAATATTCTCAGTTCCCAACTTATCCGCCGCAATGAAGAGCTAGCTACCGTTTATGAGAAAATGAAGATAAATTGGTCTTCGTTGCAGCGAGGTGAGACTCGCTTTGCTGAGTGTGCGGCTGAGCTTCAGTTCTTGGTGGAACGCATCCAGGAAATGCGCAGGGAACGTGACGACTCAGCCCTTCAAATGAGCTCAATTCACGACCTCCGCTATACTCTCCACGCCCTGGAGTCTGATCTCCTTCAGGAACGAAATAAGATAAAGGCACTACAAGAAGAACTCGAACGGCCGCTGAATGTGCATCGTTGGCGTATGCTTGAGTCTTCTGACCCGCAGCGTTTTGAGATGATTAAAAAGATCCAGGGTCTCCAGAAACGGATCATCCAGAAGACCGAGGATGTCTTCGAAAAGGAAGCTCGCATCCAAGAGAAGGAACGACTCTACATAGAGCTAAAAAATGTCCTTGGGCGACAACCTGGTCCAGAGGTTGCAGAACAGCTTGCCCTTTACGAATCGAGTCTACGTGAGAAAAATGTGCAGATGAAGGCGATGACAGCCGAGCTTGATATGTACAAGCAGCAGGTAGCTGAGTTTCGCGGTGATATAGATGGCCTTGCTCATGACCTTGACACACTCAAGGAGAAGTGGCTTCACGCTAGGCTGTCCGGAGGGCATGTCCCCGACAATGACCGAGGTGCAAAGCAATAATGACCCGTTGAACGCGACGAATTGCGCAGGTTGAATTGTGCGAGGGTTTTTTTTACCAGGGAATTGGCCACTGCCACTTGCCAGTGTGATACTAGTGACTTGGTGTGCCAATAACAACCGCACGAAGCGACCTCATAGCTGTTGCGTGTATGGAATCTGACTTTTCCTCTGCAAGACCCCCCTTTGTAGCATGGAGCCGGAGATTGTAGATAGCAGTCACCACACCACAGGATGCTGGGGCCTTGATTAGGAGTTCTGTGCTCATATTGCTGGAGCTAAGTCCGGCCACGGTATTTTCTGGGACATGCCGCCCACCGGCCTAGGTGCAGGGTGGAAATCGAACTCCCAAGTTCACTTTCGGACGGCTCAGCAGCCCCAAAAAGAACCTCCTAGAAGGTTAACTTGCCGTGAGGTTGATGTAAAATTGAACTAAAATGCACCAAAAACAACCTCCTAGGCCTGGTTCGTCCCCAGGTACTCGACTGGAAGGTCCAGAGCGGCCATACCGGCCGATACTCGAAATTAGCCAAAAATTCTTAGGGCTCAGGCCCCGTATGAGCCTCCTCGTTCCCCGAAGGCCTCCCTCCATGTGCCCATATGCGCCGGGGGAGCAGATGACCCAAATCCCCCAGCGTCATCCCCTAGGATACACATCCCCCGTGTCCTCCCCCTTCTCAACCTAAGCTCATAACGCTGGTGCTATGGTTCGCCTGATCTGAGGATAACAGAGACGCCGGTGTACCGCCACTGCGTAGCCTCGGTAGTTCACCCTCGGACGGCAGGGCAGCCCCACTGCATTGCTGACTTATTAAGGTATATCAGGATACGGATTTCATACAGGAATAAGGAAATGGGCGGTGTGACTTCCGTGGACCTCTGCGCCCCAACAAATGAAATGGTGATACCGTACGCTGTAGAGTTCAAAAGAAGACACGTGTCATTAGGAAGACACGCAGACCGAGGAGGACTGCATTGATGATAAGCAGGAGCCAAGTAAGCCGGATGCGTCACCTGCCCGTGAGCCCCCCGTAGAGGCGAAGCTAGATACATTTCAAGATTTCAAGGTTGTAACCACTAGCTACGGGAAATTCGAGTAAATCTAGGCTAAATTTGCGCACGGATTGACCTTGATCAAGTTCGGACGCAATTCTGTGGCAAAGCGACGCGTTTTCGTCTTCGATGCCAGATCGGAGACATTCACTTGGAAGGCAAGCCGAACTTGCATGATGATTGTCATAACATGCATCTAGGTTCCCACGGAAGCGCCCAAGAGGAGTCGCTTTGTACGTCCTCCAGTGTCAACAAGTTTTTTGCTAGTTGTAACTATATTGTCATTCATTTAGGCCCCTGCAAAAATCCCGGTCTGCATAGCGTCATTTTTCTGTGGTTGTCCTCATTGGTTGTCTAGGTTTACAAAATTACTGATATTCTCAAGGCAAGCACGTACAATTGCAGGGCGACTAGATATCGACAGTTCACAGGTCCGCACGGCGCTTGAACCTGACCCTAAAGTTCCAACTTTTGGGGGTGCGGTTGCACCCATATTCGCTTGGCAGTTGTGTGCATAGGAACCGAGGTTCTTCGCCGTGGTCTTAATCCTAAAGAGGCCTCAAAGGCATTCATCTTGGATATGGCTGATAATCGTACCATTGATCTCGTGTGTGATCACACGGCCCTGCGACGCCTAATATCTGACTCCTAGGTTGCATCATCAGATGCCGAGGCAAGGGAATATGTAGAGGGCCTCAAACAGCAAAAATCTGTGCATGCGATAAACTTAAATGCTCCACGATTGCAACCACCAGTTACTTTAGGCTCATAGCTGAAGCTTCTAGTAGCTGACTTGCATCCATGGGTCCAATGCGGCAATAATTCGCGCAAAAAGCAGCGCACGACAGGGGTGGGCGAGAGCCTCTAGCACAAGGCTTTTTTTTTTGGCCCTTGGAGCAGCATAGGTGCCTGCCTCTCCGTAGTTGGAGCAGCATTCCGCGGAGTGCAAATAGACTGTCAGAAGGACGTCCGGGCGAGGTGCGAGGCGCGGTGGCGGTTCAACCTTGATAAAGCGGCAAATATCGCCATCAGAACGCGGGGTCCGTTCACGGTCGGCCCCCCTGAGTAGCTGGGATTAATTCCCGGATGGCCCCGGTGGGGGTGTACATATGTGCGTTCGATCGACTCCGCTGGGCCCAGCGGACGTCCTGGGTCGCGTCCGCGCAAGGAGACTTCAGTCTGATTTCTCCGGGAAGTGGCACTCCGACTCGCCGAGTCGGCCCGGGAGGATACGCGGGCACGGCATCCTCTTCTTCCTTTCTCTCGCACACTTCCGCACACTGCTAGTGACCGAGGAGTCTGGGGTGACATTGCTTACCTGCCATTTGAAGGCTTAGCGTTGCTACTAGTCCTCGCGCGCGACGATCGCGGCGATGCGACCCCTCACCCTCACTACACCGCACACATTATGGTCTTTTAGACGATGGGCGCGCGCGCCCAACCCCATGGTCTTCAGACTTGAGACTTGGCAGAAAGTATCGCACAAGCACCACGGACCGGGGCGTGCCCGCGAAAACCCGCTCAGCTGCTGCTGCTGCTCTGGCTACTTCTGCCTGAGCTGCTGCTGCGGCTGCCGCTCTAGCTTCGGCGTCCAATTGCTCCGCATCCGGATCCATTCTCCCCCTGCAATTGAGCGAGGGGAAAGAGCGCAAACGCGAAGCGAAAGAAAGAATGCGTGAGGTCTACGCAGAGAGACCGAGCGCTGGGTCCCAAACCTAACGAGATAGTAAACTCCGACACGGGGAGGCAGCCTAATGGAGCTGCCCTGCCGTGTGAGGGTGAACTATCGAGGTTACGCAGTGGCGGTACACCGGCGTCTCTGTTATCCTCACGTCACCTCAGCTGCCGTAGTATACGGGGGCCGGGGCTACTGCACGAACGGGCAGAGGATCTGCCTCACTAGGTCCAGGAAGACTCTCCGTCTATTACAGTGCGGGAAGCAACTATAACAGGGTTAGAAAGTATTAAGAAAGGGGAAGGATATTGGGTGGCTCTGTACCAGCGAGCCACTAGGGAGATACAAAACTCTCTATCTCTCTAAAGAGGCTTTCTCTCTCTACTCAGTGAGCACTTACGCAAGGCACGGGGCACTTAAGCGCGCCCAGGGGGGGCGCCGGGTCACGGGCTGAGTTCTGTTGGGTTTCTCATGTCCAGGACCGCCGTGCCTGAGCGCCGCCTGAGAGCCGTGCCTGTACCCCGCGCCCTTGGAACACCTCCTGAGCCCGAACTTGGTCAGGTCGAATTTCCCGCAGCCAGCCTGAGCGCACCGGACGGCCCAAGCTCAGGGGCTTGTAGTATTCAAGTCCAATCTCAAATCTGCGACTCAGAATCGATGCGGGATCCAACACCGATGACGCCCGTGTGCGTTGCTCGGATACGTATGTATCAGCCGAACCAGCGACGAACATGCTGCGATGATCATGTTGCGTCCCACATGTGCGTTCTCACGAGCTCCCAAAGAGAATCAACTCCTGACCAAGGATGCCTGTCTTTATGATGGCTCCGCAGGCGGACTACTCAATCAATCCACATAGTCGCAGCTGTGCCCTAAATTGTGAGACATTTGCTGCTAGCGCGGTGGTGTGCATCACCTCTGGATCTGAGGAAATGAGCATGATAGCCGTACTTCTCGTCAGGTTCTCAAACAAGGCAGTAACCCTGTGGTGCCGCACCAGCATTCCTTCGAAATGCGCTTGTACCTTGCGACAGCTCAATTTGAATTGCTTGATGATATTGGATATTTTCTCAAAACGATGAATATCACTATGGGGCATGAAGGTCGCATGTGCAATGACGAGAAAGGTTGTACTTTCAAAGAGCACCACTTCGTCAGTGCCGCAAAGGGCACAAAATGCATTCAAATTAGATTCCAGGAGTGCTGTGTTTGGAACCAGGGAGTAAACAATGTGAGACCAGGCTCGGTATAGAGTTTCATCCCAGATTGAAGTGCGGAAGAAACTAATTCGAAGCTGTCCACCAGTCTGAGAAAGAATGCTAGCCCGTTTATCCATAAATATTGATTCCCTGGCCTCGTCTTTGACAAGATCCATTTTGTGCACAAGCACATACACACGAGCATCTGGTGAGTGTTGCTCCAAGGCTTCCACTACATCAACGTACTGAGAGAAATCGTTCCCTTCTTCTTCACTCTCGATGTCAAAAACATAGATCAGCAGTTCTACAGAGCGAAATATATGGTCTCTCATGTGCTCGAGGTAGTTGCGATAGAAGTCATCCTATGCATGCAGGCTTAATCAAGCTGGCGCAAGGTCATTATTTCCGAACCTGCCCGCCACAGTCCCAAAGATGCAAGTGCAGGTTACCAAGGAAGCGTACGTGCGAGTACTCGACATCGATTGTCGGCGAGAGTCGCATAGTGTCTCGCGCGAGATAATCTGCGAAAATAATCGACCTCATTGACGTCTTTCCCGATCCTGAGCGTCCCATCAACAGCACCTTCTTCGTCGATGGGAGCGCCGACATACTCGTACGATCGTCTCGAGACGCGGTTAAGCGGAAGGGTTTCCGTCCACTTGGCCTACTAGTAGAGTAACCTCCTCCCGGACCCTCAAGGGGGGGGCGGCGCTCAATTCAGTTAAGATGTAAAGAAGCTAAGCCCCGTACATCAACTTGACGTTGAGGTACAGTCCGTAGTAGCAGGATAAGCACAGTGGGCGGGGGGGGAAGCTCAGTGTGCTACCTGTCAGAATCCGAGTATGCTAGTATGAAGCACCAGCATGACATCCTCATATCAACATCAAATGAAAGTGAAATCAACCTGTATGTTGCATTCTTGCAGCAGAAAATGATAAAGCCAACAGATGTCAAAGTCTGGAAGCAGCCGGAATCCTTTCTCAACATCGATATCACCTACGGAGAAGGATATATAAAACTCTCACAACCAGGCTTTATTACCAAACTTCTGCAGATAGCAGAAATGCAAGATGCAAATCCAAGAATGAGCATCCCAGAAATGGAATTTACAATCGAGCCTGAGATGACCGAGGCAGAGCAGTATATGAAAAGGATAAAATATAGGCAGGTGATAGGCAGCCCTGACGAAATCCAATGCGGCTGAGATGCAGCTCACAGCCAAAACGCGCTCGTCCGGAATCCGGACCAGGACGCAGGGTAAATTTTGACCTTCGGCTCCGAGCCACCAAACTTTTGGAAACCTGAAAACCTCAACTTTTCTACGCCCTGCGCCACAGCCTGATTGCGCTCCGTCAGGGCTTACTGTTAGCTAATCGAACAATTGTACAGGTCAAGACTTGTATCCCGCAATCTCAACGCGCGTTGCTCACTAAAATGGAAATGGAGATGATGGATAGCCATCGATTGCCACCCAAGACAATCGATGAGTTGCAGAAGTCACGTGAGACCCGTGCGAATGATGCACTGGCAATGAAGGAGCAACAGCTGCGCATGCTGAATGATCAGAACGTACAATTGTTACGGAACTTGGACAGTGTCGAAGAGGACGCGAACGCCATTCAGCTTGAGAAAATTGCGGCCGAAAATGATAATCGTAAATTACGAGACGAAAACTTCCGCTTGTTGAGTCGGGCCCGCACAGCAGACGCCCAACTCTCGTCAATGAAAGCAGAAACTGTGGAAAAAGACAAACAACTCCGGGTGATCACTGATCAGAACTCAGAACTGTTGCGTTTGTTGGAAACGGAAGAAGCACAAAGCGCGAAGCTCAATGCAGAGAATCAAAATTATAGTAGTGAGTTAGATCTGTTGAAAGCGAAGTATGGAACACTCCTTGCGACTGCAAAGACTCACGAAGAAATGGCAAATCGCGCAGCACATGAAGGCCAGCTGCGCGCCGACGAAGTTCGCATCCTGCGCACTGAGATCGAACAATTGAAGCAGCAGAACCAAGAGCTCAAACTTAAAGCACAAGTGGAGCTGGAGGCACTGCATGAGCAATTACGTGTCCGCAAGGAAAAACAATATCAGCTGCTGGAAAAACTCCAAGCTCAAGATCGTGTGAAACGCCTTGCTGAGGATCAGGTCAGTAGCATGGAGGACAAGTTACGCCAGCTGCACGCGAAAAGTGTCGAACTAGATACACACCTTCAAGTGGAAACTCGGAATCGCCGAATGAAGGAAGAGAGCAACCGAAATTTAACAGCAGATCTCAATAATTTGATGGAAGAAATAAGGGAAGTTCGTAGTCGTTCCAATCGTGCCGACGCCGAGAGATTACGAATGGAGTCTGAAGCACGTGACAGCGGCGAACAGTTACGTGAAATGGCAGAAAAAGTCTTTCAGCTGCTGGAAAGGCTCAAACTCGCCGAGCTTGGGAAGACCCGTGCCATGGAAGAACTGTCCAAGAAAGAAGCAGAGACAGTGGCTTTGTCTAAGAAAAATGCACGTCTATTGAAGGAGGCTACAAAGGAGGGGCGTGGGCGGGTCAAGGCAGAACTAGACAAAAAAATCCTACAAGACCAGCTGAGGGCAATTAAAAAACACAACTCCGTGCTCGCCTCTCGCTGCCGTGAAGAAGTGCGGCTCAAATTGGAGGAGCGTGAAGAAAAGGGTGCTGCTGTGGAAAAAGTGAAAACATTTAGCGGTCGTCTTGGCTTCCTTCTGAACAAAATGCAGACGGACGAAGAAGCAAAAGTAGTTAGAACAGAAGAAATACGAAAGCTAGAAGTTCAGTTGAAAACTTCAAACGATCATCTTTCAAAGTTGCAGGTCAAACTGGATGATGCGAATGAGTCCAACCGAATCATAACTCAAGCAAGCAGAATAAAGGAGGAGGAGCTGGAAACCATGAAAACTCGCCTTGAGACGGTGCTAGAGAACCATCAGACTGCAGATGTGCCAGTACCTCACAATCAAATGAGATCATATGAAGACGGTCTCGGCGATGGTGATGATTTTCGCATTGGAGCTAATGGCCGCTTTTTGCTGGATGCAACAGCCACTGATTTGATACTTCTCAAGGGGAAAACATCACAGTTTCGTGCTTGGTTGGATGCCCGCGAGGTTAATAAGCTCTTAAAACGTGCTCAAAGTTGCTCAAACACCAAGGAAATGCTTATAGAGTTGCTTGCGCGATGCTATGGTATGATGATGGTTCAAGAAGAAATCAAATACAACTTGCAAAGCGAGATGGGTGGCCGCGAAGAGCAAGTCGAGCATCTAGGGCGCAAATGCACGCTAATGCAGGAAAAGCTTGAATCGGAGGAAGAAGCAAAAAGACGAACACTTCTACGTTATGTTCATGCTGTGAAAAGTGCGGCACCAGGTAAACACGGCGCCGAGAAGCAGATGCTAGCTTCCAAGGCACTCGGCACGATCCAACTTCCAGAGTCTGCAATTTCTGATGAAGAGCTTCACGCTATTGCTGCGCTGCTTCGATGTGATAACACAATCCAGGAGCTTACTCTGCGAAACAATATGATCACAGACGATGGCGCTCACGCTCTTGCGTCTGTTCTGGCTGGCAAGTCCAGTCTCACTTCGGTCGATCTACGTGGTAACATGATCACACACCATGGAATCCGAACTATTGCTGAGGCCCTCGAAAGAGCAGAACGAGTCCGACATGTCTATGTGCATGCGGGTGGCAAGGTCGAGGCACTGGGTGTCTGTCGATGGGGATCATTATCCAAGGAATCAAATGCCTCGGCAAATGTGGAAACAATATGTTGTGTTGATTGTCGCGACAACAAATTGTCGTTGGAATCTGACAATAATGCTGTTGCCGTGCATTCACCAGCCCAAGGCAATTCCAGCAAACCCTCGAAGCACCAACCCATCCAAGTTAAGGCGCACGCCCGCCATCGGGGACTCAACCTCTCCAAGTCGGGACGTGAAAAAGCGTGGTCTAGCACAGAGTCCGATACTGCAGTGACTCGTACCAACTCGCTCCCTAGAGTCGCGCGACGTAACAAGTAAGCTGGGCCTGAACCGCTCAGGTGAGTGAACCCGGAACCCGCCTTGATTCCGCCTCGATTCCGCCTGTTTTCCCGCCTCTTGGAACACGGAACACCGGAATCACTGCCGGCTAAGCTAAAGTTAACCGGTTCAAAGAGCAGCGAAGCCGTAAAGTTTTTACGTCACGGCATCGCCTCGCTCCGGGCTCGGACGCGCGATGCAGCGGTTCCAGGACTTGGCGCGGCGCTCGGTCTGTGGACCTTGCCGCGCCTCGGGCCCGGCTGCGAGTCGCTCGGGAAAGACCATCGGTCGAAGGCGAGCAACTTAGTTCGCGTCGGGGCAGCCCGTGGATGACGAGAACGGCCGTTAACGGTGGGGGGCGACCGACGAGGGGCCCAAC